>Ga0111538_10004621_pt1 | contig 19077 bp, 14 predicted proteins | sample SoiMethybrSBSTD1_FD_79669 | JGI IMG/M metagenome (GOLD analysis project Ga0111538, IMG submission 79669) | Bulk soil microbial communities from a Populus tree surrounding site in Tennessee, USA - Soil MetaG P. TD hybrid SBSTD1 (version 2)... | ecosystem: Environmental > Terrestrial > Soil >...
GCGGCCGTCCGGGGGCGCGGGGCCCGGCGGCGCGCGGCGGGCCGCCGCGGCGCAGAAGAGCAGCAGCGGCAGCCCGAGGACGCCGAGAGCGAACGGCAGGTTGCGCGTGTACAGCGTGAAGGCGGTATCGCGCAGGCCCCCCCAGGATCGCCCCTCGATGCGCGGGTCGGAGGGGACGCCGCGCAGGAGGTGCGGGACGATCGTGTCGCGGATGTTGAGCGCGATCTTGGCCACGTTCGAGCCGGCGTCCGGCAGCGCCTTGCCGGTGGACTCGGCGGCCGACGCGGCGGTCGCGCCGGACCCGTAGACCGCGAGCGAGAAGAGGAACCAGGGGGCGAGGAGCGCCATCCCCAGGGCCGCAGCCGGGAGGAGGGCGCGCCGCGCGAAGCGGCGCCGCGGCAGGAGCGCGAAGGCGGCGTGCGCCGCGAGGAAGACGAGGGCCGGCAGCGTCGAGTAGTGGGTCAGGAGCGCCCCGGCGCCGCAGGCCGCGGCGAAGAGGAGCCGCGAGCCGTCCTCCTCCCGCCAGGCGCGCGCGTAGAAGACGATCGCCAGGAGCAGGAAGAAGGCCGCCTGCATCTTGGTCCACGGATAGTCGGCGTTGGCGACGAACATCGGCTGGAAGCCGAGGAGCACCGCGACCGTCGGCGCGAGGCGCGGGCCCCCGGCCCACAGACGCGCCAGGAGGAGCGCCGGCAGGAAGGTCAGGGAGGCCCACAGGGTCGCCGTCGCCTGGTACACCGCGTAGCGGCCGCCGGTGACCGCGAGGATCTGCGCCGCGAAGGCGTTCATGAGCGGCGGACGCGCCGGCAGCAGGTACCCGAGGAAGCGCGTGTCCCACGGCTGCAGCTTGAAGAAGAAGCGGCTGCGCTCGTAGTGCTCCGACCAGTCGCCGTACCAGTTCCCGCCGGAGAAGTTCCGCACCAGCGCCGCCAGCGCCAGGAGCCACGCGGCGAGCAGGAGCAGGGCGGCGAGCCCGCGGCGCGCCTCCGCGCTGCCGCGCAGCGCGGAGGCGATCGCCGGGACCATAAGACACGCCGGGACGGTGCAGGCGGCCGCGAGTGCGAAGCGCAGCCAGGGGTGGAGGTGGGCGACCCCGAGCCCGAAGGAGACGAGCCCGACCGCCAGGATCGACGCGGCCGGCACCGCCGCGGCGCGCTCGAGCAGGCTCCAGCCGCGGCGACGCAGGAGCCACGCTCCCGGCCCGGCCACCGAGACCGCGAGCACCAGGGGAGTCAGCAGGAGGGGGAGGAGTTCCTCGGACATGCGCTCCCGGCTTCCAAATCAGGCCGCGAGAGGCTACCATGACCGCCTCCAGACCCCGCCTTCGGAGGCCCGATGGAACGACGCGTCCGCCTGGGCGACGTGATCGACGACTATTGCACCCGGTGCCGCAGGCTCATGAACCACGGCATCGTCGGCATGGTCGGTGACGATGTCGCGAAGGTACGCTGCAACACCTGCCAGTCCGAGCACGCCTACAAGCACGGGCGGCTGCCCAAGCGCCGCCGCGGCGAGACCGATCGCCTGTTCGCCGAGGTGCTGCGCGGCATCACGGGGACGGATCCCGACGCGGAGGAACCCGCGACCGAGGCGGCGGACAACACCGGGCCGGACGAGAAGCGCGCGGGTGAGGAGGAGGACGAGGACGCCGGGGACGCGGACACCCCGACGGAATCGGACGAGGCACCGCCCGAGCCGGCGGATGCGCCGCCGCCTGCGGACGAGGACCATCCGGCGCACGGCGTGCGCCGCCGACTCTTCACCATCCGCCGTCACAGCGGCGGCAAGGCGCCGGTGGAGGGCGTCTCCACCGACATCGGCAGGCCGGGGGGACCGGTGACCGGGAACCGGCCCGAAGGCCAGGGCGGCCGGCGCGGCGGACGGCCGCAGCACGGCGCGCCGGGTGGGCAGGGCGGTCACGGCGGGCGCTGGCCCAAGCGCCGCGGCCGCCGCCGTTAGACAAGGCCGCCCGCGCCGCGAAGCCGGACCTAGCGCAGCTGGCCCGCCATGTGGTCGATGAGATCGATCTTGGTCACCAGCCCGCGCACCTTCCCCTCCGCGACCACGAGCGCCACCTTCCCCTCGCCGAAGATGGCGGCGAGGCGGGTCAGCGGCGTGTCCGGGGGGACGACCACGTACGACTGATCGACGAGCTCCTCGATCGGCCGGTTGATGATCTCCGGGTCGTGCAGGAGCGCCTGCACCAGGTCCCCCTCGGAGATGATGCCGACGAGTCGGTCCCCCTCGAGCACCGGCAGCTGCGAGATGCCGTGCTGCTTCATGAGGCGGATGATCATCTTCACCTCGTCCTCGGGCCGGGCGGTGATGAGGGTCTGCTCCTGGCGCTCCATCAGGTCGCTCAGGCGACCAAACGATTCCTCGTCGTCGAGGAACGAGTTCTCCCGCAGCCAGTCGTCGTCGTACACCTTGCTCAGGTAGCGCGAGCCGGAGTCGGGGAGGATCACCAGGATGGTCCTGCACTCCGGGTGCTCCCTCGCGAACTTGATGGCGCCGCACACCGCTCCGCCGCCGGAGCCGCCGGTGAACAGACCCTCCTTGCGGGTCAGCTCGCGCGCCGTCAGGAAGCACTCCTTGTCGGTGACCTGGTAGCAGTCGTCCACGATGTCGATGTTGAGGCTCGTCGGGATGAAGTCCTCGCCGAACCCCTCGACCTTGTAGGTCTTGAACGACTTCATCACCTCGCGCGTCTTGAAGTAGTCGTACAGGATCGACCCGACCGGGTCGATCAGCACCATGCGGATCGACGGCTTGCGCTCCTTGAGGTAGCGGCCGATGCCGCTGATCGTCCCGCCGGTCCCGGTGGCGATCACCACCGCGTCGAGACGGTCGCCGAAGGCGTCCCAGACCTCCGGGCCGGTGGTGCGGTAGTGCGCCTCGGGGTTCGACGGGTTGTGATACTGGTTGGCGAGGAAGGAGTTCGGGATCTCGCGGTTGAGGCGCTGCGCGACCGAGTAGTAGGAGCGCGGGTCGTCGGGGGCGACCGCGGTCGGCGTCGTGATGACGCGGGCGCCGAAGGCGCGCAGGGCTTTGATCTTCTCGTCCGAGACCTTGTCCGGCATGACGAGAATCGTGCGGTAGCCGCGCACCGTTCCCGCCATCGCGAGGCCCATGCCGGTGTTGCCGCTGGTGCACTCGATGATCGTCCCACCCGGCTTGAGCGTCCCCGCCTGCTCGGCGTCGGCGATGATCTGGACCGCGATCCGGTCCTTGATCGACGACCCGGGGTTCATGTACTCGAGCTTGGCGTAGAGGGTGGCGCCGGTGTCGCGGCCGAGCCGGTTGAGGCGGACGGTCGGCGTGTGGCCGATCGCCGCGACGATGTCGTCGAACACCCGCTCTCCCGCGCGGCCCGTGCGGGCGCCGGCGGCGGGCTGCTCCGTCTTCGTTTTCGGGCTCATCGACGCATTCTACACATCGAAGGTCCCGATGGCGGCCTCGTGCGCCGTCAGCGCCTCCATCCGGCGGTCGAGGGCGGCGTAGGCCTCGCCGTGGCGCTTCCGGAAGGCCGCGAAGGCGGCGTGGGAGCGCCAGCGGTCGATGGTCAGGTAGCGCCCGCCGGCGGACCTCAGGAGATCGGTTCCGAGATACTCCGGGTCGTTCCGGAAGAGACGGGCCCAGTCCCCCTCGGCGCCGTACGCCGCCTCGAACGCCGCCTCGCGACCGGCGGCGGGGCGGAACTCCCACACCAGCAGGTGCGCCCGCTCCGTCTCGAAGGCGGCGGCCGCCACGCCGACGAGGCGCGGGAACGGGCAGCGCGCCGCGAACTCCGCGAGGGTCACGAAGTCCCAGGCGTCGTGCTCCTCCGAGAGGCGGGGCTCGCCGTCGGGGGCCTCGGCCCGGTAGGCCACGACCAGCATGTCGGAGCCGGCGATCTCACCCCGGTAGGCGGCGATCGGACGGTGATCGAGACGCAGATCGAAGCCGCTCTCCTCCCGCGCCTCGCGCGCCGCCGCCTCGAGCGGCTGCTCCCCCGGCTCGATCCGGCCGGAGATCACCTCCCACGCGCCGGGCGCCTTTTCTTCAGCGGGTGAGCGCCGCAACGTCAGGAGACGGCCCCGGCGCAACGCCAGGACCGACACCGCCGGGATGAACAATCCGTGCATGGCTCCGCTGTGGTATAGATCCGCGGCATCATGGCACAAGATGACGGCGACTTCCCCGGGGGGGGAGGTTCGGGCCGTCGCCGCCGCAACAATCCCTTCGACAACATCGACCTCGGCCGACTGGGCGGGAAGCACCTGGCGGGGGCGGCGTGGCTGCTCGGCTTCGGGGTGCTGGGGCTCATCGCCTTCCTGACCTCGTATTACCAGGTCGAGTCCGAGGAAGTCGGCGTCGTGCAGCGCTTCGGCGCCTACGTGCGCACGACCGAGCCGGGGCTGCACATGAAGGTCCCGCTCTTCGTCGAGACCGTCACCAAGGTGCCGGTGCGCCGCCAGCTCAAGATGGAGTTCGGGTTCCGCACCACGCGCGCCGGGGCGCAGTCGTCGTTCGCGCCGCCGACCTCCGAGACCCGCGCCGAGTCCCTGATGCTCACCGGCGATTTGAACGTGGCGGAGGTCGAGTGGAGCGTGCAGTACCGGATCAAGGAGCCGCGGCAGTACCTGTTCCACGTGCGCGACGTTCCCGGGACCTTCCGCGACATGTCGCAGGCGGCGATGCGCCAGGTGGTCGGCGATCACAGCGTCGACGAGGTGATCACCATCGGGCGCGAGGGGATCGCCGCCGAGGCCAAGCTGGAGCTGCAGCGTCTGTGCGACCTGTATGGGATCGGCATCGAGGTGCAGCAGCTCGTTCTGCAGGACGTCAACCCGCCCGACCCGGTGAAGCCGGCGTTCAACGAGGTGAACCAGGCGATCCAGGAGAAGGAGCGGGCGATCAACGACGCCTGGGCCGAGTACAACCGGGCGGTGCCCCTGGCGAAGGGGCAGGCGGAGCAGTCGATCCGCTCGGCGGAGGGGTATGCGCTCGAGCGGGTGAACATCGCCGAGGGGGATGCGCACCGCTTCGCCGCCATCCAGGCGGAGTACAGCCGCGCCCCTCTGGTGACGCGCCGGAGGCTGTATCTCGAGGCGATGACCGAACTGCTGCCGAAAGCCGGGCGCCGCATCATCGTGGACGACAAGGCGAAGGGGATCCTGCCGCTCCTGAACCTGACGGCGTCGTCCGAGAAGGCGAACCCATGAAGTCCGCGCTGCTGGTCGGCTGGATCGTCCTGCTCGGCATCGTGACGCTCGCCTCGACCTACACCCTCAGCGAGACCGAGCAGGTGGTGATCACCCAGTTCGGCCGCCCGGTCGGCGGCGTCATCGCGACCCCGGGGCTGCACCTCAAGACGCCGTTCGTCCAGGAGGTGCACCGGTTCGACAAGCGCTGGCTGGAGTACGACGGCGACCCGAACGAGATCCCGACGCGCGACAAGAAGTACATCTGGGTCGACACCTACGCCCGCTGGCGCATCGCCGACCCGCTGCGCTTCTACCAGGCGGTGAAGGACGAGATCGGCGGCCAGAGCCGGCTCGACGACATCGTCGACGGGCAGACGCGCTACGCCATCGCCTCGTTCGACCTCATCGAGGCGGTGCGCTCCACCAACCGGGAGTTCGAGCTCACCGAAGAGCTGCAGGGGATCGGCTCGGAGGAGGCGCGCGCGAAGATCGTCACCGGCCGCGCCGAGATCGAGAAGATCATCCTCGACAAGGCGGCGAAGATCACGCCGGAGTTCGGCATCGAGCTCGTCGACGTGCGCATCAAGCGCCTCAATTACGTCGAAAGCGTGCAGCAGAAGGTCTTCGAGCGGATGATCTCCGAGCGCAAGCGCATCGCCGAGCGCAGCCGCTCCGAGGGGCAGGGGCGGGCGGCGGAGATCCTCGGCGAGAAGGAGCGGGAGGTCCGCTCCGCCTCCTCGGCCGGCTACCGGCAGGCGCAGGAGCTCAAGGGGAAGGCGGATGCGCAGGCGATCGCCATCACGGCCCGGGCCTTCGGGCGCGACCCGGACCTGTACCAGTTCCTCAAGTCGCTCGAGACGCTCAACGCCACCGTGGACAAGGAGACCTGGATGGTGCTGTCGACCGATTCCGAGGTGCTGAAGTTCCTCAAGGGATCGTCCCCGGGGGCGTCACGATGAGCGACGAGATCACGCCGTCCAGAATCATCCAGCTCGGCACCGGCTTCTGGGGGCCAAAGGTGTTCTTGAGCGCGGTCGAGATCGGGCTGTTCACCGAGCTGGGGAAAGGCCCGCTCGATGCCGAGACGCTGCGGCAGCGGCTCGGCCTGCACCCGCGGAGCGCCCTCGACTTCTTCGACACTCTGGTGGCGCTCGGCGTGCTCGAGAGGAAGGACGGCCGCTACGCCAACACGGAAGAGACGGCGCGCTTCCTCGACGCCTCAAGCCCCGACTACGTCGGCGGCTTCGTCGAGATGCTCAACATGCGGCTCTACCGCTTCTGGGGGAACCTGACCCAGGGGCTCCGGACCGGCCAGCCGCAGAACGAGGTCGCCACCGGCGAGGGGGACCTGTTCGATGCGCTCTACTCCGACCCGCAAAGGCTGCGGGGGTTCCTGCAGGCGATGACCGGCCTGAGCATGGGGGCGGCCAAGGCGATGGCGGTGAAGTTCCCGTGGTCCAAGCACGAGCGCTTCTACGACGTCGGCTGCGCGCAGGGGTGCGTGCCGGTGCAGGTGGCGCTCGCCAACCCGAACGTCACCGGGGGAGGGTTCGACCTGCCGGTGGTCGGGCCGATCTTCGAGGAGTACGTGAAACGCTTCCACCTCGAGGGGCGGCTCCAGTTCCGGGCGGGGAACTTCTTCGAGGACCCGCTCCCGGAGGCCGACGTCCTGGCGATGGGGCGCATCCTGCACGACTGGGATCTCGAGCAGAAGAAGGCGCTCCTGTCGAAGGCGCACCGGGCGCTGCCGCAGGGCGGGGCGCTCATCATCTACGAGTCGCTCATCGACGACGGCCGCCGCGAGAACCTCGCCGGGCTCCTGATGAGCCTCAACATGCTCATCGAGACCCGGGGGGGCTTCGACTTCACCGGCCGCGACTGCATCGGCTGGATGAAGGAGGTCGGCTTCCGCGACGCGTACGTCGAGCACCTGAGCGGCCCCGACTCGATGGCGGTCGGAATCAAATGAATGGAGGGACGCCCGTGAACGTTCGCACCCGTCGTCCGCTCGCTCTCGCCTCCGTCCTCACGCTGGTCGCCGGCCTCGCGGCCGTCGCCTTCGCCGATGAAGCCTTCAACGATCTCGTCCGCCGCCTCGGCGGCGAGAAGGGGAAGTTCGCCGAGCGGCAGCAGACCATGCTGTCCGAGCGCTACGACCTCGCCGACCGCGCCGCCCCGGGGGCGAAGATGTCGCGCGGCAAGCCGGTGCAGGCCGGCGTCCGCGTCCGGCTGCCGCAGGGGATGACCTGGGCCCGGCTGGCGACGATGACCCCCGAGGACATCAAGGAGAAGGGGGTGTGGCCGAAGGGGTTCTTCCCGATGCCGCACCCGCACCACGAGGCGGGGGGGATGACCTTCCCGCAGCCGACCATCGACGAGGTCAGGAAGCAGACGCAGCGGGACCTGCAGCGCTTCGACCTCGACTTCGATCTGCCGCAGCACCTGCTGCCGGAGTTCCCGCCGGCGATCTTCCTGACGACGCGGCCGGACCTCGGCGACGTGTCGAAGGGGCGGCTCATCACCACCCACAACTTCCGCGACACCTTCAAGGACATCCTCAACCCGAAGCAGCTCGAAGGGCTGCGTCTCCTGCTGACACCGTTCCCGCAGCAGCAGTTCAACGCCACCGACGACCGGCGGAGCCTGCAGCCCTCGCTCGGAGTCGCCTGCTTCGACTGCCACGTCAACGGGCACACCAACGCCGCGACCCACACGGTCGGGGACATCCGGCCCGACGAGCACCGCCACCGCATCGACACGCCGTCGCTGCGCGGCGTGAACATCCAGCGGCTGTTCGGGTCGCAGCGGGCCCTCAAGACGGTCGAGGACTTCACCGAGTTCGAGCAGCGGGCGGCCTACTTCGACGGCGACCCCGAGGCGGCGACGCGCAAGGGGCTGAACCCGCTCGAGCGGGGGAGCCAGGTCCACGCGATGGCCGAGTTCCAGGAACTGCTCGACTTCCCGCCCGCCCCAAAGCTGGACGTCTTCGGGCACCTCGACCCGGCGAAGGCGACCGAGGAGGAGCTGCGCGGCGAGCTGGTGTTCAACGGGAAGGGGCGCTGCGCCACCTGCCACGTGCCGCCGTACTACACCGACAACCTGATGCACAACCTGCGCACCGAGCGGTTCTACAAGGAGACGATGATCAACGGCCGCAAGGCCTCGGCCGACGGGCCGATCAAGACCTTCCCGCTGCGCGGCATCAAGGAGTCGCCGCCGTACCTGCACGATGACCGGCTCATGACGCTCGACGACACGGTGGAGTTCTTCAACGTCGTCCTCGGGACGAAGCTGACCGATCAGGAAAAGAAGGACGTCGCCGCTTTCCTGCGGGCTCTCTAGCCGCGGTCTCCTCCCGGAGCGTTGATGGCCTGGCCGGACATCGAACCGTACCTGCGCGACGACATCGTGCTGCGGGCGGAGCACGCCGTGCTGTGCCTCGTGCTGGTCGTGGCGATCCTCGGGGCGATCCGCCGGAAGGTCCGGCGCGTCTTCGGGATCAAGCACCTCAAGGTCGCCCGCGGCGAGAAGAGCATGACGATCCTCTACGTCGCCTACGCGCTTCTGACCGTGGCGGTCACGCTCACGGTGCAGGTGACGGAGTCGGCGCAGGGCTACCGGGTCGGTCTCATCCTCTTCGACTACCTGGCGCTCGCCTACCTGTTCTTCTTCAACTCCTGGTTCCGCAACCGGCTGCTGCGCCTGCTCGGGCGGGTGTACGAGGACTGAGGCGGGCGCGGCTCCGGCCGCGGGCGCCGGACCGTCCCTCGTCCGCGCCATCGGGACGATCGGGCTCGCGGCCGGCATCGTCAACGTCACCATCGGCGGCGGCATCTTCCGTCTGCCGGCCGTGGTCGCGGGGGTCGTGGGGGCGCAGGCGCCGCTGGCGTTCCTCGTCTGCGCGGCGGTCATGGGACTGATCGTCGCGGCCTTCGCGGAGGCGGGGAAGCGCGTCGATCTCACCGGCGGACCGTACGTCTACGTCGAGGTCGCGTTCGGTCCGTTCGCCGGGTTCCTCGCCGGCGTCCTCGTCTGGCTCCTCGGCACCACCGCGGTCGCGGCCGTCTCGACCGTCCTGGCCGACTCGATCGGCGCCATGGTCCCGGCGCTCGCGGGGGGGGCCGGCCGGGCGGCCGTGATCCTCGCGGTCTTCGCAGTCCTCGTGACGGTGAATGTCGTCGGCGTCGGCTTCGGCACCCGCTTCAACGCGGTCGCGACGGTGGCCAAGCTCCTGCCGCTCGCCCTCTTGATCCTCGCCGGGGCCTTCGCCGTCGATCCCGCCCTCCTCGCCTGGGACCAGCCGATCGCCCCGGTCCGGCTGGCGCGCGCCTCGATGCTCCTCATCTTCGCGTTCTGCGGCGTCGAGAGCGCGCTCGTCCCGAGCGGCGAGATCCGCGACGTGGCGCGCACGGTGCCGCGCGCCGTCGCGATGGCGATGGTGGCCGTGACCGCGGTCTACCTGGCGATCCAGATCGTGGCGCAGGGGATCCTGGGCGCGGGGCTGGCGGGGGAGACGGCGCCGCTCGCGGCGGCCGCCGGGCAGGCGCTCGGTCCGTGGGGCGGGCGGCTGCTCCTCCTGGGCGCCGCGGTGTCGATGTTCGGCTACGTCGGGGGGATGACCCTGGCGGTGCCCCGGGCCGTCTTCGCCTTCGCCCGCGACGGGTTCCTGCCGTCAGCCCTCGGGGCGATCCACCCCCGCTTCCGCACGCCGCACCGGGCGATCGTCGCGCAGAGCGCGCTCGTCGTCGGCCTCGGCGTCACCAGCGGGTTCGAGGCGCTCGCCGTCGTCGCGAACCTGTCGACGCTCCTGCTCTACGCCGGATGCAGCCTCGCCGCGTGGCGGCTGGCGGCGCGCGACGGGGCGGCGGCCGGGCGGCGGGCCGCGGCGATCGCGATCGCCGCCTGCGGCGTCATCGCGTGGCTTCTGACCAGCATCACCTGGCCGGAGTGGAGGGTGGCGTTCGTCGTGCTGGCGGCCGCGACCTCGATCTACGTCGCGACTAGCGGACGCCGCCCATCATCCGGCGGATCGACGGTGTAAGGAGCATCAGGACGACCGAGGCGGCGATGGTGATGCCGGCGATGGCGCCGAACAGCGTCGGCAGCGGCACGGTCGCGCTGAGGGTCGCGGCGTAGCCGGCGAGCTTGTTGCCGGCGGCGATCGACAGGAACCAGACCCCCATCATCATCCCGACGACGCGCGCCGGCGCCAGCTTGGTGACGACGCTGTTGCCGATCGGGCTCAAACACAGCTCGCCGCACACCTGGATGAAGTAGGCGGCGAAGAGCCACAGCGCGCTCACCAGCGGGGCGCCCGCGCCGGTCGCGATGATCCCCGCCGGCAGCAGAAGGACGAACGACACGCCGACGGCGAGGAGCCCGAACGAGAACTTCATCGGCGTCGAGGGCTCGCGCCGGCCGAGGCGCGTCCAGACCCACGCCGCCACCGGCGACAGGACGATGACGAACATGGCCTGGATCGACACGAACCAGGAGGAGGGGACCGTCCAGCCGAAGACGGTCCGCTCGACCTTCTGGTCGGCGAACAGGGCGAGGGTCGAGGCGGCCTGCTCGTAGGCGCCCCAGAAGAGGGCCGCGAAGACGAAGAAGACGCAGACCGCCAGCATCCGCATCCACTCCGCACGCGTGAAGCGGCCGCCCGCGCTCGCAGTCGCCGCGGCGGCCGCACCGACCGAGCCGGGGCCGGGATCCGGCTTCGGTGCTGCAGGGGTGAAGCCGATGGTGCGCCCCGGGGCGTCGCCGGCCCCGGACCAGGTCGGCCGGAGGCGATCGCGCCCCAGCACGTACTGGATCACCCCGGCCAGCATCCCGAAGCCGGCGCAGGCGAAGCCGGCGTGCCAGTCCACCCGCTGCGCCAGGGCTCCCGCGATGATCGGGCCGATGAAGGCGCCCAGGTTGATCCCCATGTAGAAGATCGAGAAGCCGGCGTCGCGCCGCGCGTCCTCGGGGGAGTAGAGGCTGCCCAGCATGGTCGTGGCGTTCGGCTTCAGGAGCCCGGTGCCGATGACGATGAGGCTCAGCCCGGCATAGAAGAACGGGATCTCGCGGAACGCCAGCGTGAAGTGCCCGAGGGCGATGATGATCCCGCCCCACAGCACGCTGCGGTAGGCGCCGAGCAGGCGATCGGCGACGATGCCGCCGCCGATGGTCGCGAGCCAGATGCTGCCGGTGTAGGTGCCGTACACCGACCCGGCATGCGCGACGTCGAACCCGAGCCCCCCCTTCACCACCTCGGTCGTCATGTACAGGATGAGGAAGGCGCGCATCCCGTAGTAGGAGAAGCGCTCCCACATCTCGGTGAAGAAGAGGGTGGAGAGGCCGCGGGGGTGCCCGCCCCAGCCTGAGGTGTCGGGTCCGGCCGTCATCGCGGCGGAGTCTACCCGATCACGGACAGACCGCGGTGTTGCGCGGCGCCCCTCCCGAGGTCGTGCCGTAGGTTCCGACCCCGCAGACGTTCGACCCGCGAGCGAGGTAGTAGAAGCCGGCGCCGACGGCCGGTGTGGCGGTCTCCACGAACTGGGTCGAGCCGCTGTCCGGCGCGAGACAGGTTTCGGCCGGCTTGCCGCCGGTCGGCAGCTGCGCGATCAGGCCGCGCACCAGGTCGTAGATGGTCCCGGGGCCCGCCTGTGACGCGAGCGACGTCCAGGAGATCGTCTGGTTGTTGGTCCCGAACGCCACCCCCGAGACCTCCGCGGGGACGCTCCATGCGCTCGGGTCGTTCATCGCGCAGTCCACCAGGTTGCTCACCCCGTCGCCGTCGAGGTCGGAGATCACCTTCAGGAAGACCGTCGTCGGCGTGTAGAAGATCTGCCACACCAGGCCCCCGGGGAGCGGCGGGACGTTCAGGGTGGAGAAGGTCCCGGTCGCCGACGGGAAGGTCAGGATGGTGAAGGTGTCGAGGTCGGCCGGGACGAAGCCATTGATCAGCGACACGTTGAGCGTCCCGGCGAGGACCGGCGCGGTGTTGAGGATGGCCCGGTCGTGCTCGGTCGCCGGCGTCAGGCCGCCGATCTCAACGTCGAACGCCGACGCGGCGGTCGGCGTGAACGCGCCGGTGACGGTCAGCGAGCCGGGGGAGAGCCCCGGAGCCAGGTGGCCGTTCATGTTCACGTTCCCCGTCACGGTCCCCGAGCCGGCCAGGCTCCCGCCCTGGATCGCCAGCGGCACCGACGCGAGCACGGCCCCTCCTTCGAGCGACAGCGCGCCGGCGGTCTGGGTGTACGAGGTGCTGAACTGCAGCGTGCCGGTCTGCACCCGCACGGCCCCGGAGTTGGTGAAATCGACGCTGACGTTCATCGTCCCGGTCCCCGCGCTACGCAGGAAGGTGCCGGAGGCCGTGTTGTCGAAGAGCGTGGCACCGCCGAGCAGGTTGTTGATCTGGGCGTCGGTCTGCGCGTTCCAGGTTCCGGAGTTGTGGATCGCGGCGCCGCTCCCCATCCGGATGGCGCCGGTCCCGGTCCACGTGAACGTGCCGGCGGTGTTCAGCGTCCGCCCGCCGGTGATGTCCTTCACCGACGAGGCGCTGATGGTTCCGCCGCCATTGGCGTTGAGGATGCCGCTCTCCGTCAGCGCTCCCCCCGACCAGGCGAACGCACCCGAAACGTTCACCGTGTCGCTGCCCTTGAAGATGCCGCCGCCCACCGCGAGGGTGGTGACGTTGATCGTCTCCCCGCTCCTCAGATCCAGGGTTCCCCCGCCCATGGCGAGGGCGGTCCCGACGCTCGTGACGGTCGCCTCCGGCGGGAGCGTCAGCGTTCCGCTCGTTCCGAGCGTCGTGCTCGTGGTGGCCTGGAAGGTCCCGTGCGCCTCGAGCGTTCCAGAGCTCTCGACCTCGACGCCGGACACCTGGAAGCTCGAACCGGGGTCCAGGCTGAACGGCTTGAGAATCACCTTGAAGGTCGTGCCGGCCGATCCGGTGATGGCGGCGGTGCTGTTGCCGCCGGCGGAGACCAGGAGGACGCCGCTCTGGATCTCGATGGTCCCGTGATTCAGCAGCGGCATGGAGAAATCGGTCGCTCCGACCCCCGCCGTCTTCCGGAAGGTCGCTCCGGTCTGGTTGTCGAATGTCCCTCCGGCTCCCAGGGAATCCGTGAGCTGCGCGTCCGACTGCGCTTGCCACAGGCCGGCGTTGCGGATGCTGCTCGCCTTGGTGCGGATGGCCCCGGTCGACGACCAGTTGACGGTCCCGGCGGTGTTGAGGGTGCGGCCATCGACGAGATCCTTGACCGCCGTGCCGCTGATCGCCATGCCGCCGTTGGCGTTGAAGGCGGCAGCGCCTCCGATCGCCCCGCCGCTCCAGGAGGTGAGGCCCGCAACGCTGATGACGTCGCTCCCCTGGAGATTTCCCGCCGAGATGCTGGCGCTCGGCAGATGGACCGCCTCGCCGCTCCGGAGGTCGAGAACGCCTCCGCCGACGCTCAAGTCCCCCAGCCCCACGAGGGTCGCGGACGGTTCGAAGGCCGCGTTGCCGGCGCCGCTGACGGCGGTGCTCGACGACGCGGTGAAGGAGCCGAGGACCGACAGGGCGCCGCCGGACACGACGACGTTCGGCACGTTCAGCGTCGCGGCGGCGTCCAGGGTGTAGTTGCCACCGCTGAAGCGCAAGGTCGTCCCGGCCAGCCCGGAATACGACCCGGGTCCCGACCCTCCGGCCCCCAGTGCGATCGTTCCGGTCTCGACCGCAATCGATCCCGCGTTGCCGACGGGAAGATTCAGGGACGTCGTTCCCGCCGCGACCTTCTTGGTGAAGGTCGCCCCGTTCGGGTTGTCGAACGATCCGCCGCCGCTGAGCAGGTCGGTGATCTGTCCGTCGCTCTGCGACTCCCACGCGCCGGTATTGCGGATGAGCGAGCCTCCCCCCAGGCGGATCGGGCCGGTCCCGGTCCAGGTGGTCGCGGCCTTCGTGTTCAGGACGTGCCCTCCGACCATGTCCTTCACCGACGCGCCGCTGATGGCCAGCGGGCCGTTGGCGTTGGTGGTGCTGGCGCCGTTGAACGAGCCGTTGGACCACGCGAAGGTTCCCGAGACCGACACGGTATCGGTCCCCTGGCGCGAGCCGCTGGTGAAGGTCAGGCTCGTGACGTTCACGGCTTCGCCGCTGTTGAGGACGAGGGTCCCGGCGATCGACAAGGCCGGACCGATCGCATTGAGGGTGGCGGCGGGATTGAACGTCCAGGTGCTGCCGCTCGAGTTCGCGCCGGAGACGGTCGTGGTCCAGGATCCGTTGACGGTGAGCGTCCCCGAGGCCACCGAGGCGTTGGGGACGTTGACGCTGGAGGCGGTGCCGAGCGTGAAGGATCCGCCGCCGAAGCGCAGCGTCGTGCCGGCCAGGCCCGTGAAGGACCCGTCGCTCGACCCGCCGTTGTTGAGGCTCACCGTGCCGCTCTCGACGCTGACGGCGCCGTCGCCGGACCAGGGGACCCCGACCGCCGTGGTGCCGCTCCCCAGCGTCTTCTTGAACGTGGATCCGGCCGGGTTGTCGAACAACGCCGCTCCCGCGAGGTTGGTGAGCGAGCCGTCGTTGCGCGAATCCCAGGTGCCGAGGTTGTGGATCGTCCCGCCGGAGCCAAGGCGGAACCCGCCGGTGCCGGTCCAGGTCACGGTGCCGTGCGTGTTGAGCACCCGGCTGGAGGTCAGGTCCTTGACCGACGCGCCGCCGATGGCCATGCCGTTGTTCGCTTCGATCGTTCCGGCGCCGGTCAGCGCCCCGCCGTTCCAGGTGAAGGTCCCGTTGACGGCCAGGTCCGCGTTGCCGGCGATCCCTCCAGCGCTCACCGTCAGCGTTCCGTTCACCTGCGACGCCGAGGCGATGGTCAGCACGACGGTGAGGCTGAGCGAGGCGCCGCTCTCGACGAACAGACTGCCGATGGATGGAGGACCGGAGCTCAGGGTCACGTTGGATCCGGCGGGGATGCAGACATCGTCCGACGCGCCCGGCAGGATATCGGTGCTCCAGTTGGTCGCGGTCTGCCAGAGGCCGGTGCCGGCGCTGTTGTCGAAGCGGATGGTCCCCGGGCAGCCGGCCGCGGCCGGGCCGATGGATCCCTCGCGCACGACGATCAGCCCGCCGGACGCGGCGGCGGCGAACAGGCGCGCGCCGCCATCGGCGTCGGCGCGGTCGATCCCGGCGACGATCGGGCGCCCGTCGGGATCGACCGCCAGGCCGGTGGCGCGGCCCATGGCGCTGCCGGCGATCGGCCGGACGCGATCCACGGTGGCGTCGAGCGCCGACACGCGGGCGATGAAGGCGGGCCGGCCTGCGGGAAACTCCTCGCCGGAAATCCAGGCGTGCCCGCCGTCCGAGGCAGCGACCGCGAGCGGAAGGCGATCGAGCAGCGTGACCATGGGCTCGGCAGCGAGGGATGCGGGCACCACCGCCGCGAAGCCCCTCTCCGGGGTCCCCGGCGCCTCCGCGATCCGCCGACCGACGACATAGGTCGTGCCATCGGGGCCGAGCGCCAGGCCGGTGGGACGGGCCGCATCCGACATCGGGAGCGGGATCACGGCGACCGGTCCCGACCCATCGGCGGCAAGAGTCGCGAGGAAGGGATCGCCCCCGGAGGTTCCCGCGGCATGGAGACGCCCCGCGGCGTCGATGGCGATGGCGTCGATCGACCCCGCCTGCGCCGCCGCCAGCTCCGCGGATCGGCGCACCAGCCGGTCGCCTTCGGGAGAAACGACCAGCAGCATGGCCGCTCCCGAGCCGGTGCCGGCGACCCAGGCATTTCCGTCCGCGTCGAGCGCCACGGCGCGCGCCTCATCCTCTCCGCCGCCGCCCAGATACGTGGAGGCGACGAGCGCGCCGCCGTCGGGGGAGAGCCTGGTCAAAAAGGCGTCCGACGGACCCGCGAGCTGCGTCGCGATCGCGTGCGCCAGCGGGAAATCGGCGGACCCGGTCCGGCCCGCGACGACGACGGAGCCGTCGTTCGCGACCGCGAGATCGAGCGGCACATCCCGACCCGCGCCTCCGAACCAGGCGACCCACGCGGGCCCGAGACCGTCGCGATCGATGCGGGCGACGAACGCCTCCGCCCCGGCCGCGACTCCGGCCGGCGCGGGCGGGGAGAGCGATCGGCCGGCGACATACGTGTTCCCGTCCCGATCGACGACGACCCGCGCGATGTCCTCCGCCATGCCCGCCCCGCTCGCGACACCGGAATCGGGGACGCGGTCGAGGGTGTAGCTCACCTCGCGCCTGCCGCCGCTGCGATGCAGGCGCAGCGCTTCGGCGGCCGACTCGTCCTCGAACGAGATGTCCACGACATCCGGATCGGCGCCGCCCGTGAGCGAGAAGGCGAGGTTCAGGCGGCGGTGATCGCCGCGCACCGTCAGGTCAACGCCCGGGTACAGGCCGTGGTAGCGCACCGCCGCGAAGGTCGGGACGTCGCGGATCCATCCGGCGGGATCGGCCCCCGCGAAATAGGAGACCGTCCCGTCCAGGGGCTCCAGGCCCGCGAGGGCGGCGTCGGGGCTCGAGCCGTTGAACACCAGCCGGACGTGCCCGCCCGTGCCCGCATCAGCGGCGCCGCCCAGGTCGATGTCGATGCCGGAGGGGTCCAGCCGGAACAGCAGCCCGTCGCCGCGGGAAATGAAGATGGTCCCGGGGTCGGTCTGCCCCCGGTTCAGCTCGAACGCCTGGGGGGGTGTCGCGGACCGCCCGCCGGCGGCGTGCACGGCCAGGGACGAGAGGAACACGCAGGACAGAAGCACACTGCCGCGACCCAGCCCTTTGCCAGCGCGCATGACCCCCCCCCGAAAGGTGGGCCGGAACATACGCCGACCCCGGGCGGGGCGCATCAATTATTTATGCCAGCCGCCGGTCAGGACTCGAAGGCGCCGTTGATGGCATCGTAGGAGAGGGCGGCATCCAGCGAATGGAAGGTCCCGCCGCCGGCGATCTCCCGGGCTGCCTCGAGGAAGCCGGTCCAGGCGGCGCGGGCGAGCGCCCCGCCGACGCTGATGCGGCGCACCCCGAGATACGCCAACTCGTGCACCGACGCGAAGCTCGACCCGACGAGCACGTTCACCGGCTTCGGCGCGACCGCGCTCACGATCCCGGTGATCTCCTCGCGCGTCCGGATGCCGGGAGCGTACAGGCAGTCGGCGCCGGCCTCGGCGTAGGCGGTGAGACGCCGGATCGTCTCTTTGAGATCGGGCCGGCCGACGATGAACCCTTCCGACCGGGCGGTCAGGAGGACCCCGGTGCCGTCGAGGGCGCGCCGCGCCGCGCGCACCCGATCGAGCGCGAGCTCGAAGTCGAAGAGCGGCTTGTCGGAGTCGCCGGTCCCGTCCTCGATCGACAGCCCGGAGATGCCGGTGAGCGCGGCGGCCGCGACGTGCACCATGACCGCGGTCGGCTCGGCGGCGAAGCCGAAGCCGAGGTCGGCGTTGACCGGCACCTTCACCCCGTGCGCCAGCGTCTTGAAATGCTGCAGCGTGTCCTGCAGCGACACGCCGTGATCGGGACGGCCCTGCGACCAGGCGAAGCCGCTCGACGTCGTGGCGAGCGCCTTGAAGCCGATCTGCTCGAGCGCCCGGGCGCTGCCGAGATCCCACGGGTTCGGGATCACGAAGCATCCCGATTCGTGCAGCCGGCGGAAAACGCGCCCCGCCTCGCCCGGTCCCACCATCGACGGCCCCCTGCTGGAAGCGGGAATTCTATATGCTTCTCCCATGACCAGCGAACCGAAGACGAGGGAGACGAAGGCGAGCGTCGCCGCCTTTCTCGACGCGATTCCCGATGCCGCCCGCCGCAGGGACTGCAAGGCGATTGCCGCGATGATGCGGAAGGCCTCGGGGGCCGCGCCGAAGATGTGGGGTTCGGCCATCATCGGCTTCGGCCGCCGCCGGCTGAAGTACGCCAGCGGCAAGGAGCTCGACTGGCCGGCGGTCGCCTTCGCATCCCGCAAGGGGGACCTGACCCTCTATCTCTGCGAGTTCGACGGCAAGGCCGATCTCCTGGCGCGGCTCGGGAAGCACAAGACCAGCACGGCCTGTCTCTACATCAAGCGGCTCGCCGATGTGGATCGGGGCGTCCTCGAAACGCTGATCAGGAAGACGGTCACGGCGGAACGCTACCAGGCCAGTCCGGGGGCGGAGCGCAGGTAGGTGTCGGAGGTCAGCTGGTTGAGCATGAAGTCAGCGACGTTGGCGCGCGACACGCGCACCGTCCAGAGGTAGGAGCCGACCTTCGCGCCGGTGTTGACGCGCTCCCGCTTGACGCCGTTGTTGAGCGAGCCGGGGCGGACGATGATCCACTCGACCTCGCTCGCGGCGATGACCCGCTCCTGGCGCGCCTTGTCCCAGAAGTAGATCGGCAGGATGAGCGGGATGACCAGGAGGTTGTAGGGCATCCCGAGGCGTCCCGCGCTGTCGCCGATGCCGAGCGACGTCAGGCAGACGAGCCGCCGCACGCCGTGCCGCTGCATCGCCAGCAGGATGTTGCGGGTCCCCTCCGCGTGGGTGCGCCGCAGCGACCAGTAGCGCCGGTGCCCGAGGGCCGAGATCACCGCGTGGTGCCCCGCCATGGCCGCCTCGACCGAGGTCCGGTCGAGGACGTTCCCCTGCGCGATGCTCAGGCGCGGATGGCGCAGCTCGAGGCTCGACGGGTCGCGCGCGAAGGCGGTGACCGCATAGCCGCGATCGAGCGCCTGGGAGACCAGGTGCCGGCCGGTGCGCCCGGTCGCGCCGATGATGAGGATCCGTTCCGGCTTGTCGCGGGTCGCGGTGGCCGAGGCGATGGGGACCGAGCGGTGCCCCCCGATCGCGAGCGCGCACAGCAGCGCGATCGCGTACACCACGAGGACCAGGAGCAGGTTTATGGAGTCCAAGCCGGGCCGTCCATGAGGTCAGTCATGATCCCTCACCTGCC
>Ga0111538_10004622_pt1 | contig 19076 bp, 13 predicted proteins | sample SoiMethybrSBSTD1_FD_79669 | JGI IMG/M metagenome (GOLD analysis project Ga0111538, IMG submission 79669) | Bulk soil microbial communities from a Populus tree surrounding site in Tennessee, USA - Soil MetaG P. TD hybrid SBSTD1 (version 2)... | ecosystem: Environmental > Terrestrial > Soil >...
GAGCACGCCGATGCGCCGCTGCCGGGTCGTCAGCGGCAACCAGCACGTCACCCGCCGGCCGTTCTCGCGCAGGTATTCGAGTGTCGGATGCAACGGTCCGTCGACCGGAAGGGGAATAACCGCCGGTGTCTGAGTCTGCCAGACCACGGCGCCTGGCCCTTCCGACTCCACCGGCAACGCGAGGACCGGCGGAGGCGGGAAATCCGCCGGTTCGAGCAGGACGAGCCGCATTTCGTCGCTCGCCTCCACGTGGAGGACGAGCGCAAGATAGTCGAATGGAACGACGGTGTGGAGATTGACGCACAGCGTGCGAAACAGCTCGGCGATCGACCGGTGGCCGGCGAGCGCTCGCGAAACACGCATCAGACCGTCGTAACGGGCGAGCGTGTCGTGAGCCGCGGAAACACCGTCCATCATCACCTCAAGCGGACGCACGTTGCGACGAGCGCGGGCGGCGCGTCGGCACCTGACGATATCACGTCACTTCGACACCTGGCATTCAACCAAAACCCCAGGCTCGATCGTCCTCAACTCACGACCACTCAATTGCTTGGCACCCTAATGTTGACGATCGATCATCCGGCACGGAGCCTGCCAGTCTCGTCGCACGTGACATCCGCCCCCTCAGACGAAGCCATCGGAGTGTATCGCGCGCTGGTTGAGCACGCGCGCGAGCCCATCCTCGCTGTCGACCGCCGCGGCGAACTGTTGTTCGCCAACCAGGCGGCGGCGCGGATTTTCGGCAACCCCGAGCAGACGACGGATCGACGAGTGTTCGCGTTCGTTCACCCCGAGGACGTTGGCCGATTGCGAACCTCGTTCGATCGGGCGATGGGCGATCTGCAAGCGTCGACCGTATTGGAGGTACGGATCCGCGACCACGACGGCGACTGGCGGCTGGTCGAGTGCATGGTGCGCGGGATCATCGACAACGTCACGCTGTATGGCCTTGTGCACATGCGCGACGTCAGCGCGCGCCGTTCCCTCGAGGCGCGCCTCCGCCACGCGCAGAAGCTGACCAAATTGGGCCGACTCACCGTCGCACTTGCCTACGACCTGGACGATCAGGTCAATACGATGCAATGTCATATCCGAGCATTGGTTGAATCCGCGAGCTCGGAGGACACCGTCCCATTCAGTCTGCTCGCGGTCAAGCGAGCCGCTGAGTCTGCCGGGGCGTTGAGCCGGCAGCTGATGGCCTTTGGTCAGACGACAGCTGTCGTCTCGTCGCCGGCTTGCCTCCACGAGATGCTGACGAACCTCGGCGACAAGATCCGGCGGATCCTGGGGCGGACGGTCTGGCTGCAGGTGTCGCTCGCGGCGACGCGGTCCGTCGCTCGCGTCGAGAAAGAGAATCTCGATCTGGCGGTGATGAACCTTTTGATGCAGATGCACGAGGCGATGCCGCTTAGCGGCACCATCGCGATTGGTACGCGGGATGTGAGAGTACCTGGCGGGTCACCCAGCGCCCCTTCGTCTGACTTCATCGTCATCGACATCAGCAATGCGGTGCTCGACGAGTCGCCGGATGTCGAGTCGCGCCTCTTCGAACCGCCCTCCGACCTCCCCGAGGCCAGCATGCTGGCCCTTGGATTGGTGCTCCTGCACGACATCGTCACGGCGGCTGGCGGGTTCGTCGAGTTCGCCACCAAAGGCGGCGTCGGGATCGTGATCCGCGCGTTCCTACCGTCCGCCTGAAAATCCAGCCGAAAAGCTCGGCGTCGGCCGAGTCCCTTGGAAACAGCTGAAAAAAAAGGGCTCTGTCCGGAAGTCGAACAATCCGATCAGACGCTTACAACGGGCTGTGAGCGGCCAACCCATAGGCGGTGAGCGCGTCAGGTCGGCCAAGAAACACGAGCGCGTCTGAGTGTCCGTTGGTGCCCGGATTGCAAAGCGCGATGACCGAGGATACCGGCACGCAAGTCGGTCCTGATCAGTGACAGGTCATCAGTACATCAGGAGGTGCACAACGGATCGCGTTTCTATCAGTGCGGGGCTCCTGCTTGCGCTGCTGGTGCCCGGTTCGTCAGCGTGGGCGCAGCCTGGCCGTGGCGTCCCGGTCAGGCCGGCCGCTCAAGCCGCTCCAGCCGCTCCGACCGCTCGCCCTGAGCCACCGCAGGACGCGCTGGGCCGCAAGTCTCCTCGAGAGACGGTGCTCGGGTTCATGAGCGCCGCTCGCAGCGGGAACGACGAGGTCCTTCCGCTGTTTCTGGACACCAACTTGAGCGGCCGTGCCGCGGTGGAACTGGCACACAAGCTTTACGTGGTCCTCGACAGCCGTCTGCCCGTACGCCTGACCGAATTGAGCGATCAGCCCGAGGGCTCCCCGGATAACCCTCTCAAACCTGATCAGGACGTCGTGGGGACCATCAACAACGCCGATGGCCCCTTCGACCTCGTGGTCGAACGGGTCGAGCGCGGACAATCGGCGCCCGTGTGGCTGTTCTCCCGTCAGACGCTCTCGCACATTCCGGAGGCCTACGACGAAGTCAATCTGATCACCCCGGATCGGTTTCTTCCCGAGATTCTGGCCAAGCCGCGAATCGCCGGCATCCGACTGTTCGCGTGGCTCTTGCTGTTCCTGATCCTGCCGGTCTGCTACCGGCTCCTAGGGGCGCTGAACTGGCTGGCCAAACCGCTGGTCGCGCTCCGGCGGCGCCGAACCGGCGCGCTGGCCGGACAGGCGGACCCTCGCATGCCAGACCTGGTTCGCCTCGTGCTCCTGGGAATCGCGATTCGATGGTTTATCGGGAGCTTCGATCTGCCACTTGCCGAACGGCAGTTCTGGTCGGCCGTCTCGGCCCTGCTGTTGGTGGTGGCCTTTGGCTGGTTTCTGCTGCTGCTCAATCGCTACGGCGAGAACTACGTCCGGCGACGTTTCGCAACCATCGGTGGAACCACTTCTCTCGTTCGAGTCGTGCGCCATTTCGCAGACGCAGTGGTCGTGCTGGCCTGCGGGCTGCTGACGCTTCGCTATTTTGGCTTCGATCCGACAGCGGCGCTCGCTGGGCTGGGCATCGGGGGCATTGCCGTCGCGCTCGCCGCCCAGAAGACGCTCGAGAACGTCATCGCCGGCCTTTCGCTCATCTTCGACGGGGCCGTGCGCGTGGGGGACTTTCTCAAGTTTGGCGAGACGATCGGGACCGTGGACCATATCGGACTCCGGTCGACACGCATTCGCACGCTCGATCGAACGATGCTCAGCGTGCCGAACGGACAGATTGCGAGCGTCGGCATCGAAACGCTGTCGGCACGCGACAAGTTCTGGTTTCACCATTTCGTTGGCTTGCGATACGCCACGACCCCTGAGCAGATGCGATCGGTCATTGACGGGGTCCACACGTTACTCGTCGCGCATGCGGGTGTGGATGAGAAGACTGTTCGCGTCCGCTTCCTGCGCCTCGGCTCCTCTTCTCTCGATATCGAGGTCTTTGCCTACATCTTCGCCCGTGACTGGGCGCGATTTCTCGAGATCCAGCAGGAGCTCCTGCTCCGCATGATGGCAACCATCACCGGCGCGGGGACCGAGATCGCGTTTCCGTCGCAGACGCTTCACATCGCTGACGGCCGAATGCCGGGGCCGAATGCCGCCTTGACCGCGACCTCCCAGCCAACTCCATCGAATTTGCCCCTCGCTGCCAGAGAGCCGGTGTGAGGCAGTCGCTGTAGGACGTCTTGGAGCCGGCCGCGTCAGGGTTTCACGTCGCTGAAATCGACGGCCACTTTTCTGTATTTGCCGAGCACCTGCTGGTTGGTCTTTTGGATGCCGTTGATCGTTGCCACGAACAGGTATGGCTGGATCGTGCTGTCGGCCGGCTGATTCTCGAACGCGTAATAGAGTTTGACCGGTTCACCTCGCACGGCCTGGGACGTGATGTATCCAACGAGTGCGTGCTCGAAGTCGTGGAACGCGTTTTTCCAGAGGTGGGCCTTCATCACCATCGGTGTGCCGGGCTTTCCCGGTTCTCCGGTCAGCCCGTGCCAGACGTCCTTGCCGTTCTGGTCCACGAACTCGAAGAACCAATACCGATAGGCGGGTATCAGGTACTTGACGTACGACGCGTCGACCAGGCTCAACGTGGCCGCCGCCTGGTCCAGTTCGTCATGCAGCCACCAGATGCGATCGGTGCCGATCTTCCCGTCGTCGAGCTTCTTCTCGATCCAGGTGCTGTACTCCTTGCTGTACGCCTCGCGGAAGACCCGCGGCATGTGGCGCAGCGCAAAGTCGCGCAGATCGGCGTTGCCAAACCGCTCGCCGATCTCGAGCATCATCCAGAGCGTCTTGATGGTGTGGCCGAAGTCGACGTGCGGCTGACCGAGTCTCTTGTATTCGTCTCTGTCGATCCGTCCCCAGAACTGGTTGAGCTCCGGGTTGTAATAGTCGTTCTTCATCGTATTGGCGAGCATGGTCATGTTGCTGAGCCACGCTGCCTTTTCCGCGCCGTCGAGAACGGTGGTCATGATGAGCATGTAGCCGTTGATCTGATCGAGCTGCGAGACGAGCTCTTTCTGTGTCGGAAGGTGCGTTTCCTCCAGGTCCGTGAAGGGCTCGTTGATCCAACGGAGTCCGTTGCCGTCCCGGTAATTGTCGAAGATGTATTTCTCCGTCTTGCGGATCACAGCCAGGACGGCCTGATCGCGAGTCAGGTAGTAGTACATGGCGGGTCCCATCAGCGCGTACGCCATGTCCTGGCTGATCCGCTGCCTGGCGTTTTCTGGACCCGGCACGCCGTTCTCCGTCCACGAATAGAACACCCCGTCTTTGTCCACCATTCTCGTGAAGAGGTAGTCGAGACCCAGCTTGGCGTATCGGAGATATCGTTCGTCACCGGTCATGTGGTACGCGACGCAGTAGGCGTAGATCTGACGCGACATGGTTCGCGTGTACTGCCGGCCCATGCGATTGAGCAGCCACGTCTCAGTGCTGGCGATGTCTCTGACTTCCTGTGGCGGGTTCTTCGGATCGACGGCCGAGCCGTCGTTGGCACGGAAGGTCGGAAAATTGCCAATCGGGCTTCCGAGCGCGACCGGTGTCGTCCAGTACGGCAACAGGTCCGCCTCGATGTGCGTGATCCATTCCTGCCCGGTCGGGAGATGCGAAACATCCGGCGTGCCGGTGGCTGCGAACGCCGCGGACACATCGACTGACCGCATCCGCGAGCGATAGTCGACGGTCTTCGCCGTCGAGCACCCAAGGACCAGCGAACCGATCAGTCCGACCAGTCCGGCCGCAAGAAGCGGAAACCTGGCAGGGGTGGCACGCGACGTGATAGCCAAAGTCGTCCTCCTGCTTACGCTCGGGCGCATGTCACTGCTTGCGATGAATGCCCACGCGCCGTAGCTTCCCGGCCAGGTCACGGGCGAGATGCCGTTGAAACAGATTCCTGGTTTCGGGATTCGCCTCGAGATAGCGCTCCAGCGTTTCGGTTTCCCATCGAATGAGGCGGCTGGGCTCCAGCGTCACCGCATCCACATCCGCCACGCCACCGGTCAAGAGAAACGCGGATCCCGCGAACTCCCCCGCTCCGAGATCACCAAGAATCTGACCGTCTGCGATCACCTGCGCCCTTCCTCGAACGATGAGCGACACCGACGCGACCGGCTTGCCGTGCTCAATCAGTCGCTCACCAGGCGCCGCCGTCGCCCAGGTCCCCAGGTTGAGCACGTGCAGCACCTTCCTGGGAGGCAGACCCTGAAAGACAAGCTGGCGAACCTCCTCCTCCTCAGGCATCAGCTTCACAGGACGGCGCTCGAGGACAAGACGCCACGACTGAAAGACGTTGATTCCGGTAAACAGAACGCTCCATCCAAACGCCGCCCACAAGGGCGTCGGCTGCAGGAGAAAATAGGGCATGGCCGCCAGCGAGGACGCCACCGCGAGCAGGCGAAGCCACAGAATGTCCCGAACGCTGTACGCCCCCAGCAGCAAGATGTTGGCGGCGTGAATGAAATAGTCAAGATTGAGTGCGCCCACGGTGACCTCTGATCCTTCCGTCAGTAGGAGTACGCGACGTACACCATGCCGTAGGAAAAGTTCTTCGTCCGATCGAATGCCTGCTGCGCCGCGGCGCCTGGATTCGCGTAGGCGCCAACCAAGCTGGCGGTGAAGTTCTCGTTGATCTTCCAGTCGACGTACGCGTCGAACTCCCGCGCCAGTTCACTGCTGGTGACGCCGGACGCCAGCGCCGAAGGCTGGTCAAGCATGAAGTGGTAGTACATGACCCCGGCGCCAATCGATTCGGTGGGTGTGAAGTGTGCGCGAACGAGGTGCGAGACCAGGTTGGAATTCGAGGCGATGTACTCGCCGACGATCTCGCCCTGCCACCAGGAGCCCCAGTCGGAGAAGCCGGGCAGCAGCGCGTCGAAGTTCTCGTTGCGTGTCGTCGCCGCGTCGTCGCCCTGGAAGAACGCGTACCGGTAGGTGAACGTCGGTGTCCACGACACCTTGCTCAGCTCATACGCGCCCTGCAGCGTCCAGGCATTCGAACTGAGCCGGTCGGCATTGCGCTCCGACGCGTACTCGAATTCGAACGAGAGATCGGGCAGCGAGGAAATCGGCGCCGCGTAGGCGCGCAGGTTGACGACGTCCATCCCGTCCCGATCAGGCTTGACGTCGGTGTCAGCAAAAAATTTGAGGTATGTCGCGCCCAACGTCGAGTGCTCACCGAGCGCGTATTCGTAGTTCGCTCCCCACAACCGGGTTCCCGATTCGCTTTCCGGAAGCTCGTCCCTGTCAAGGTAGAACCCTTCGACTTTGTGAGCGCCGGGGTGGAGCCGGCCGACCGCGGCGAACTGAAACGACTTTCGGACGTTGGTCCAATAGCCGCCACGGCTGCCGCCCTCCGCCGTGCCGTCCCAGAGCAGCATGCCGTGACCGATCGTGAACGGCGCACGTCCCACGGTGAAATCCAGGACGTTCTCACTGGAGCCCACCGACTTCCCCGACCGCCAGCCAAACGACAAGTCATCGACCTTGAACGACGATTCGTCGCCGCCGAACACGACGGGCGACGACCCGTACGTGCGCTCGCCCGCCGCGCTCACCTTGCCGTAGATCTGGCTCGAAGAGGCCAACGTGTGACTCCCCGACAACGACGGCTTGATCGCGCCCTCCAGCCACTGGTCGCCGAGGGTTTCCTGCACACCTTCTTTCGGATTCTGGAAGAGCGAGTTGGCGAACCCAAACGAACCCCAGGACGCATCGAAATTGAACGTCCAATCGATGCCGGACGGCAGCCCGATTGGCCGCTCCTCTTGCGCCTGCGGGCTGGCTTGTGCCTGTGGGGCGAGCACCTTGGAGCTCCCGTGGACCTGCACCTGCGCCGCGAGCGTCTGGGAGTTCGCTGGTACCTGCGCCGCGAGGGGCGCCGTCGCCGATATACAAGCCAGAGTCAGGATGCGTACGAAGAGGATTCTCATTGCACTCTTTCTCGCCCGGCCGCCGTCCCAGGCTCGACGTGGCGGCGCGGAAGTATCACGGTGCCTCGTCAGGTGGCTCACGACTGGCGGTGATACGCGGACTACCGCGGGCTAGCGCTGCACGATCGGGGTGCGCCACTCGGCCAGAATGCCGTCTACCGTCTGGTTCGCCTCGGCGAATCCGGCGGCGTGCGGGCTGTGCAGACGTCTGAGCGCCTCGCGAACATTTCCGCGGGTCTCGGCGAGCCGGAATTCGATGCCGCGCCCGGCATACGCGGCGCGCAAGTCCACCACGAGTTCAGCACCCGCGAGATCCACGTTAGGAACCATGCCCATGAAGAACACGATCAGACGCGGGGGAGAAGGGCGCTGACTCACGAGCGCGGACAGCGTGTCTCGCACGTGATCGATATTGAAATACAGGAGCGAGCCTTCGGGCCTGACGACGAGCACGTCCGGCTCGCGCAGGTTCTCTGGATGGCGTGTGAGGTCTGCGAAATAGGAGGTTCCCGGAACGCGTCCAACCTCCGCCACGCGCGGACGCGAGGCGCGGGCAATGAGCAGGAGAATCGAAATGGTCACGCCGATGAGAACGCCCTGGAGCAGCCCTGCCGCGAGCACGCCGAGGAGCGCGGCCATGGCGACCGCAAATTCTGTCCGGCTGAAGCGCCAGATGCCTTTCAGGGCGTCGACCCGGATCAGGCCGGTCACCGCCATCAGCACGACGGCGGCCAGGACCGGCTGCGGGAGGGTGCGTAACAGCCCGGTGAAGAACACCGCGACGGCGAGCATGATGGCTGCGGCCACCAGTCCCGAGAGTGGGGTCCGGGCGCCGGCCGTCTCATTGACCAGCGACTGCGACATCCCGCCGCTGACCGGCAGTCCGCTGCCGAGCCCGGCCATGAGATTGGCGCTACCGATGGCCAGGAACTCCTGCGTGGCATCGAGCCGATAGCCATGCTTGGCGCCGAACATTCTTCCGATCGCCGTCGTTTCAACCACCGCGAGCACGAAACACGCCATGGCCAACGGCACGATGGCGTGGACATCCGCCCCGCTGACCATGGGCAGCGTTGGCATCGGCAAGCCCTGAGGGACTTCGCCGAGCAGCGCGACGCCGCGGTCATCCAGGTGCAGCACGCGCGCGGCGACGATGCCGCCGACCACGACCAGGAGCGCCACGGGACGGTGCTTCAGGAGAGTCTTGCCGAGCAGGAGGAACACCATGGCGATCAGGCCCAGCATCAAGGACGCGGGATTGGTTTCGCCCAGGCCCCGGAAGAAGTGTCCCATGCGCTCCCAGAAATCGCCGTGACTGCCGCCGAAGCCGAACAACTTCGGCAACTGCGTGCTGGCCAGAAACAGGGCCACACCACACTTGAAGCCGACGAGCACGGTTTCCGAGAAGAAGTTGACGACGGCCCCGGCGCGAACCGCGTAGGCCATGAACCCCAGCGCGGCGACGAGGAGAGCCGTGCACGCAGCGAGCGCGGCGTGGCGCGCAGGGTCGCCACCGGCGATCTCGGCGAGCGAAGCGCCGACGAGCAGCGAGATCGCTGAGGTGACGGTGATGGAGGTCTGCCGCGAGCTGCAGAACAGCCAGAACACGAGTCCGGCAAACAGGCACGCGTACAGCCCGGCTTCCGGCGGCAGGCCCGCGAGCGACGCGTCGCCGATGGCGGCCGGCAGCAGATACGCCGCAAGCGTGATCCCGGCGGCGACGTCCGCTCGGAGCCACTTCGGCTCGTATGATGCCAGCCAGTTTCGTGCGGCGATCACGTCGGCACCATGCGCTAGACTCGACGGCGCTTCGTGACGCACAGCGCCGGTGGCGACGTGCTGCCTGCGAACTTCACGACATCGATGGCGCTGCAGCAGTCTTGCCAACGCGCCACCCACGCCGGCCCGTGGTAATGGCGGTCTTTCTTGACGTTTGCGCGGGTGAGTGACTGTCCGGCGCCCGAACGGAGTCACCACACGCGGTGGCGAAGTCACGGCCCGCGATGATTCTCGCAGTCGTGGATGACAGGGCGTCGCGGTCCCACGTTCTCGGAAGCAAATCCAACGAAACACACCAGATCCTGAGTTCTTGCTCACGGCCTGTTGTGAGTCCGGCTTTCATTCGCGAAAATTTCCAAGGAAATGAACGGATCGTCTTTTGCCTCTCCGCCTGGCGTGGTGTGTCGCATTGAATTTCGAAGGGAGAAGGGGCGGCTGGTCGTGCATGTCGCCGGGCGCCTCACCGAAGCGCAGGTGCCGGACCTTCTCGAAGCCAGTGCGAAAGCGGCTGAACCACCGCTCCTCGAGCTCAACGAGCTGGTGTCGGCGGACGCAGTCGGCCTGGATGCGTTGTGGCGGCTGGAAGAACGAGGGGCGGAGCTCATCGCGCTCCCAGAATTTCTCCGCCTCAAACTACAGGTGCTCGCGCGAGATCCGAAGCGGTGAGACCAGCGATGACGCGGCAGTCTTGGACGGAGAAGAGGACGTGAACATGCGAACCCATGGCGGCCGGACGATACGTGTCGTCCTGATTGTGGCGGCCGGACTCAGCACGGCGTGCGAGAAGCCGGCACCCGCGGCTGCTCCCCCGACCGAGGTCTACGTCACTGACGTGGTCCAGAAGGACGTCCCCGTCTACCTGGAGGTGGTCGGTCAAACCAAGGGATTCCAGGACGTGGAAATCCGGGCGCGGGTGGAAGGGTTTCTCGAGAGTGTGAACTTCCGCGAAGGTTCGGTGGTGCGGAAGGGACAGGCGCTGTACGAGATCGATCGCAAGCCGCTCGAGGCCATCCTGGCGGGGGCCCGGGCCGATCAGACGACTGCCGAGGCGAGGCGCGAAAAGGCCAGGAACGATGTCGCGCGTTACACGCCGCTCGCGGCGAAACAGGCGGTCAGCCAGCAGGAGCTCGACAACGCACGCGCCGCACTCGATGCAGCCAGCTCGGAAGTGGAAGCCGCGAAGGCGGCGGCGGAGAAGGCAACGCTCGACTTGAGCTACACGCGCATCACGTCGCCGATCGACGGACTGGCCGGCATCACGGTAGTCAAGCCGGGCAATCTCGTCGGCCGCGGGGAGAGCACGCTGCTGACCACGATTTCACAGATCAATCCGATTCTCTTCCGGGTGGCGGTCACCGAGGCCGACTACCTCCGCTTCGCCAAGCGTCAGGACTCACGCACCGGCGACGCGCCTCAGGCTGCCAACATCCAGCTCACCCTTGCCGACGGTAGTACGTACTCACAGACCGGCCGCGTCAATCTGGTTGAGCGAGCGGTCGATCCAACGACGGGGACCCTGGGCCTGGAACTGTCGTTTCCCAACCCCGACATGCTGCTGCGGCCCGGCCAGTACGGCCGGACGCGGCTGCTGCTCGAAACCAAGGCGGGTGCGCTGCTGATTCCGCAGCGCGCCGTCCAGGAACTGCAAAGCATCTACAGCGTGGCGCTGGTGGACGCGAGCAACAAGGTGGCGTTCCGCACCGTCAAGGTCGGCCCGCGCGTCGGCTCGCTCTGGGTGATCGAGGAAGGGCTCAAACCGGGCGAGCACGTCGTGGTCGAGGGTCTGCAGCGGATTCAAGAGGGTATGACGGTGGTCGCCAAGCCGGCACCGGCCGCAGCCGCCGAAGCTGACGCGTCCCAGCCCGCCGTCGAGGCGAAGTAGAACATGGCTAGTTTCTTCGTCAACCGACCCATCGTCGCGATCGTGATGTCGATCATCATCGTGATGCTCGGCCTTGTCGCGATGCAGGGTCTGCCGATCGCCCAGTATCCCGAGATCGTGCCGCCGATGGTCCAGGTCACGACCACCTTCATCGGCGCCAGCGCCACCGACGTCGAGGCGTCCGTCGCGACACCGCTCGAGCAGCAGATCAACGGTGTCGAAAAGGGCATCTACCTGAAGTCGACCAACGCCAACGACGGGACGCTGACGCTCAAGGTGTCGTTCGAGGTCGGGTCGGATCTCGACATGGACAACGTGCTCACGCAGAACCGCGTGTCGCAGGCCCTGCCCCAAATGCCGCAGTCGGTGAAGAACTACGGCGTCACGGTGAAGAAGGCGCTCGCGTTTCCGCTCCTCGTCATCTCGGTCAAGTCGCCGAACGGCACCTACGACAGCAGCTTCCTGTCGAACTACACCACCATCAACATCAACGATGCCATCGCGCGCATCCCCGGCGTCGGGCAGATCAACCTGTTCGGCGGCAGCGATTACGCCATGCGCGTGTGGCTGCGGCCCGACGTCATCGGGCGGCTCGGGGTGACCATCCCGGACATCGCGAACGCCATCTCCCAGCAGAACCAGTTGACACCGGCCGGCCAGATCGGCGGTCCGCCCGCGGCCAAAGGCACTGAGTTCACCTACACCGTCCGCACGCAGGGCCGCCTGTTGAACGAGGAGGAGTTCGGCAACATCATCATCCGGACCAACCCGAACGGTTCTGAAATCCGGCTGAAGGACGTCGCCCGGATCGAGCTCGGAACGATGCTGTACAACGCCGTCGGGCGCCACGACGGCAAGCCCTCCGCGGTCATCGCCGTGTTCCAGATTCCCGGCACCAACGCCCTCGACGTCGCCGACCGGATCAAGGCCGAGATGGCCAACCTGGCGACGCGCTTCCCGCGCGACATGGAGTACCTGGTCTCGCTTGACACGACGCTGCCGGTGTCCGAGGGCATCGTCGAAATCGAGCACACGCTTTTCGAAGCCGTCGCGCTCGTGATCATCGTGGTCTTCATCTTCCTCCAGAACTGGCGCGCGACGCTGATTCCCCTGATGACCGTGCCGGTGTCGCTCGTCGGCGCGTTCATGTTCTTCCCGCTCCTCGGCTTCTCGATCAACGTGCTCTCACTGCTCGGCCTCGTGCTCGCGATCGGCATCGTCGTGGACGACGCGATCGTGGTGGTCGAAGCCGTGATGCACCACATCGAGCACGGGATGGCGCCGAAGGAGGCGACGATCAAGGCGATGGAAGAGGTGACGGGGCCGGTCATCGCCATCGGGCTGATTCTAAGCGCGGTGTTCGTGCCCGTGGGCTTCATGGGGGGCATCACCGGCCGGCTGTATCAGCAGTTCGCGATCACCATTGCCATCTCCGTGCTGTTGTCGGTGATCAACGCGCTGACGCTCAGCCCGGCGCTCGCCGCGCTGCTGCTGAAACCGGCGACGGGCAAGCGCTCGTTCCTGACGCCGTTTTACAACGGGTTCAACAAGGTCTTCGGCATCACGACGGACGCGTACGTCAGCTTCTCCGCCATCCTGATCCGGAAGATGTTCCGGAGCATCGCATTCATCGGCGTGCTGGTCTATGTGATCGTGGTACTCGTCCGGGCCATTCCCGGCGGCTTCGTGCCCGAGGAAGATCAGGGCTACCTGATGGTGAACGCGCAATTGCCCGACGCGTCGTCGCTCGAGCGCAGCGACGCCGTCATGAAGAAGGCAGAAGCGATCCTGGCAGCGAACGAGGCGATCGAGGGCTTCAACACGATCAGCGGCTACTCGCTGCTCACCTCCGCCTACTCGTCAAACATGGGCTTCTTCTTCGTTCAGCTCAAGCCGTGGGAGGAGCGTACGACCGAGGAGTCTCACGCGAACGGTGTCGTGGCCGCGTTGAATGCCGCCTTCCGGCAACAGATTCCGGAGGCCGGCGTCATCGCCTTCGGCCCGCCGTCGATCCCGGGCCTCGGCACGGGTGCCGGCTTCACCATGCAGCTGCAGGATCGCAGCGGCGGCGCGCCGGACTATCTGGCCGAACAGACGCAGCGCTTCATGGAGGCCGCGCGCAAGCGGCCGGAGATCGGGCGCATCGGCACGTTGTATCGGGCATCCGTCCCGCAGATCTACGCCGACATCGATCGCAGCAAGGTGCTGAAATCGGGCGTCCTGTTGAACGACGTCAACACCACGCTCGGTGCGCTGCTTGGCAGCTCGTACGTGAACGACTTCAACAAGTTCGGCCGCGTGTACAAGGTGTACATCCAGGCCGAGCCTGAGTTCCGGCAGGATCCGAAACAGCTTGGGCTGTTCTTCGTGAAGAACCAGGGGGGCGGCATGGTGCCGCTCGATACGCTGGTCACGACGCGGCCCGGCTCCGGACCCGAATTCACGAATCGGTTCAATCTGTTCCGATCGGCCGAGCTCACGGGTGTTCCGGCGGCGGGCTTTTCATCGACGCAGGCGCTCGACGCGCTCGAAGCGACGGCGCGCGAGATCCTGCCGCCCGACATGAGCTTCGCCTGGGCCGACATGTCGTTCCAGGAGCGCGCGGCCCCGGGCGTGGCTGCGGTCTTCATGCTCGCGATCTTCCTGGTGTTCCTCATCCTCGCGGCGCAGTACGAGAGTTGGGGGCTGCCCTTCAGCGTTCTCCTGGGAACGCCATTTGCTGCCTTCGGCGCGTACCTTGGACTGTGGCTCGCGCGCTTCTTCTTGGGGCCCAGTTACGTGAACAACGTCTTCGCGCAGATCGGCCTGATCATGCTCATCGGCCTGGCCGCGAAGAACGCGATTCTGATCGTCGAGTTCGCGAAGATGGAGGTCGACCAGGGGAAGCCCTTGATGGAAGCGACGCTGTCGGCCGCGAAACTTCGTTTCCGGCCGATTCTGATGACCGCCTTCGCGTTCATCCTCGGCGTCGTACCGCTCCTGACCGCGACCGGCGCCGGCGCCGAGTCGCGCAAGGTGATGGGAGTTGTCGTCTTCTCCGGCATGCTGGTCGCGACGATTCTCGGCGTGCTGCTGGTTCCCATGTTGTTTGTCGCCGTCATGAAGGTGATCGGCGGCGCCAAGCCGGCGTCGGTGCCCGCGGCGGCACCACTCCAGAAGCTGGCCGTCGACGGACAGGGGAGCCACTGAGATGACGACGCGTGTCGCTCATTCCAGTCTCATTGCGCTCGTCGCATCCAGCGTGCTGCTGGCCGGGTGCACGGTCGGCGCCAACTACGCCCGTCCGCAGATGCCGACGCCACCTGAATACCGGTCCGCTGCCGCGAACGCTCAGGCGCAATCGCTGGCCGATGCCCCCTGGTTCCAGGTGTTCGACGATCCGGCGCTGCAGACGCTCATCCGCGACGCCATCGCCAACAACCTCGACCTGCGCGTCGCGGTGGCGCGCGTCGAAGAGGCGCGCGCTCGTGCCGGGATTGCCAAGTCGTACCTCTACCCCCAGATAGACGGCACCGCCTCGTACGGCGTGCGGGGAGCGTCAACCACGGAAGAAGACAACGACACGACGCATCAAAGCGCCGCATACGGGTTCCATTTGTCGTGGGAGCTCGATCTGTTCGGTCGACTCCGGCGCGGGCAGGAGGCGGCGCTGGCGCTGGTGCTGGCCAGCGAGCAGGGCCGGCGCGGCGTGCTGGTGACACTCGTCGGCGATGTCGCCTCGGACTATTTCCTGTTGCGCGAGTTCGACCTGCAACTCGAGATTGCCCGTCAGACCCTCCGCCTGAACGATGAGACCGTCACGTATTTTCAGAACCGCCTGGACGGCGGCGTGTCGAATCGTCTCGAGCTCGATCGCATCCAGGCCAATCGCGCGCAAACCGCCGCCGCCATCCCTGAAATCGAGCGCCAGATCGCACTCATGGAAAATGCGCTCTCGCTGCTGCTCGGTCGGCCCCCTGGACCGGTCACCCGCGACCCGCTGACCATCGAAGAACGCCTGCCGCCGCCGATTCCGCCCGGCCTTCCCACTTCGCTCCTCGAGCGCCGGCCCGACGTCGTCCAGGCGGAGCAGTTTCTCGTGGCGGCGAACGCCGACATCGGCGCGGCGAAGGCGCTGTTCTACCCCACCATCAGCCTGACGGGCTTTCTCGGCGGTATCAGCGGCGACCTGTCGAGCTTCCTTGGGGGAAGCGGGGCCGTGTGGTCCGCGGGCGCGGGTCTGTTTCAGCCGATCTTCCAGGCGGGCCGGATTCGCCGGAATCTCGAGGCGGCGCAGGCGCGATTCGATGCGGCGCTGGCCGAGTACCAGAAAGCGGCGCTCAACAGCTATCGTGAAGTGGCCAACGCGCTGGTGACGATTCAGAAGCTGGCCGAACAGCGTGGGTTCCGACAGGCGGGCGTCACCGCGCTGCTGGACGCATCCGACTTGTCCCGCGAGCGCTACGACTCCGGGCTCGCCAGTTACATCGAGATCCTGACCGCCGATCAGCAACTGTTCGAGCAGCAGCTGCTGCTGGCGCAGACACGGGGCGCCGAATTGCGGGCCCGGGCCGAGCTGTACCGAACACTTGGTGGCGGCTGGCAACCCTAAAAGGAAAAGGACCGAGCCCATGGCGACCACGGAACGGATGAAACGGAAGAAATTCGAGAAAGAGCTGACGCGCCTGCAGGGCCAGCTCTGTGTGCTGCAGGATTGGGTGAAAGAGAAGGGCTTGCGCGTGATTGTCGTGTTCGAAGGCCGCGACGCGGCGGGGAAAGGCGGCACGATCAAGGCGATCATGGAGCGCACGAGCCCGCGCGTCTTCCGGCTCGTGGCGCTGCCCGCGCCCTCAGACCGCGAAAAGACCCAGCTCTACGTGCAGCGCTACATGCAGCATTTCCCGGCCGCTGGCGAGATCGTCATCTTCGACCGGAGCTGGTACAACCGGGCCGGCGTGGAGCACGTGATGGGATTCTGCACCGACGAACAGTACGAGCGATTTCTCAAGGTGACGCCGGGGTTCGAGAGGCAGATGGTCAACAACAGGATTATTCTCATCAAGCTCTGGCTCGAAGTCGGAAACAAGGAGCAGGAGCGGAGATTCAAAGCCCGTATCAACGACCCTTTGCGTCAGTGGAAGCTGAGTCCGATGGACCTGCCGTCGCGCGCCAAGTGGTATGAATACTCGCGAGCACGCGACGCCATGTTCAAGGCGACCGACACTCGCGACGCGCCCTGGTATGTCGTGCGGTCCGACGACAAGCGCCGCGCGCGCCTCAACTGTATCGCCCACCTGCTGAAATCGATCCCGCACAAGAAGATCAAGCGCCCGAAGGTGAAGCTGCCGAACCGGTCGCACAAGCACGCGTACAACGATGAAGCGACGCTGGCGCGACGCAGATTCGTACGCGAGGTCTACTAGGCTAGCCGGTCAGGTCAACCGAATGCCGAACGGCTTTCGATCCCGGAATCGCCGCGCCGCGGGACTGGGGCAGGGTCTCGTGCTGTGTCTCGCGCTCCTGAGCGGCGGCGTGGCCGGCGCTCAGCCTCAGCCGGCGGCCCCCGCGCCGCCGGCACAGCCAGTCTCGCCCCCATCCCTCACGACGCTGGTGAACGCCACACCAACCAGTGACACCTTCACCCTCACATACTTCAACCGTCCCATCGTCGTTCTGAAGGCGAACGTCCTCGGGCGATCCCCGATGGAACGGGCGCTCGGCGCCGAACGGGCGCTCGACGACCTGGCTGCCCAGCAGATCGCCGGGCCTGTTGCCTCTCAATTGTTCGATGGCGGTGCCTTCATCAGCGTGGGATCCAGGCCAGTCCTGGCGCTGACGCTCGCCGACATCGACAGTTTGTCGGGAGAAACCATTCAGGGCGTCTCCGGCCAGGTGGTGGCGCGTCTCCAGCAGGCGCTCGACGAGGCGGCGGAGGCGCGTACGCCCCGCGCGCTGCTCCGCTCCGTGGCGACGACACTTGTGGCGCTGGTCATCGGGTTGGCGGCGTTGTGGGCCATCGGCCGGACCCACCGGATCGTGGCCGCGAGGCTGCTCGCCGCCGCCGACAAGAAGGTTGCGAAGTCGAAGATCGCCGACATCGAACTGCTCCGCGGGATGCGCATTAGCAGCTTCGAGCGCCGGTTCGCGACGACTTCGATGTGGGGCCTCGACCTGATCGTCGTGTATGGGATTCTCGCCTTCAGTCTCAGGCAGTTCCCATATACCAGACCCTGGGGCGAATCGCTGCGCTGGTTTCTCTGGCACACGGTGCAGAACCTGGGCCTGGGAATGCTGGGAGCCCTGCCGGGGCTGTTCACGGTGGCCTTGATCCTTCTGGTCACGCGTATGCTGGTCCGCGGAATTGGCGCCTGGTTCAAGGCGGTCGAGAAGGGACGCGTTGCGCCTCGCTGGATATTCCCGGAGACCGCCCAGCCCACGCGCCGGCTGCTGTCCGCGCTCCTGTGGCTGTTTGCGATCGTCGTGTCCTACCCGTATCTGCCGGGGAGCAGTACCGAAGCGTTCAAGGGTGTGAGCGTGTTCCTCGGCCTGATGGTGACGGTTGGCTCGAGCGGCCTCGTGAGCCAAATCATGAGCGGCTTCATGATCACCTATTCGCGGGCGCTGCGGCTTGGGGACTTCGTGCGGATCGGTGACGTCGAGGGCACCGTGAACCATCTGGGCGTCCTGTCCACGAAGCTGAAGACCCTGTTCAATGAAGACGTCACGATCCCCAATGCGGTTGTCGTCGCGCAGACCACCACGGACTACTCGCGGTTCGGCGACACGATTGGCGTGTTCACGTCGACGGTCGTCACGATTGGCTATGACGCGCCGTGGCGCCAGGTGCACGCGCTGCTGCTGCGAGCGGCCGAGCGGACCGCCGGTCTCCGCCGCGAGCCAAAGCCCGTGGTGATCCAGTCAGGGCTGGAAGACTTCTACGTGAGGTACACGCTGCTCGTGAGCCTCGTGCGCCAGGAGTCGAGGTTGTTTACGCTGGACGCGCTGCATGCGAACATCCAGGACCTGTTCAACGAGTACGGCGTGCAGATCATGTCGCCAAACTACGTTCTCGATCCCGCTGCGCCGAAGGTGGTGCCGAAGAAGGACTGGTTCGCGGCGCCGGCCGATGCCGATCCGCTGCCGCCCCGCCAGCCTTGATCTTTTTGCGATGAGGCGACACGGATGCGCGTGATCGACGAGGACGGCCAGCCCACCGCGGACGAAGTGCTCGCACGTCTCGTCGCGGGCAACACGCGCTTCGTTCGCGGGGAAGCGCGATTCCCGACCCTGCAGAAGGAAGTGCTCGCCGAGCTCGCCAAGGGTCAGCGTCCCTACGCCACGATCATCGGGTGCAGCGACTCACGGGTGCCACCCGAGTTGGTGTTCGACGCGGGCTTCGGCGAGCTCTTCATCATTCGCATTGCGGGCAACGTTATCTCGCCTGAAGTGATGGGTACGATTCAATACGCGGCCGTACACCTGCACACCCCGCTGTTCGTCGTGCTGGGTCACGAAGGGTGCGGCGCCGTGCAGGCCGCGGTCGCCGTGAAGGAGCAGGGCGCCCGAGAGCGCGCCGGCATCACACTCTTGCTCGACCGCATCCTGCCTGGCCTGCCGAACCGGAACGCCGCGTTGAGCGACACCGAACACATCGCCGCGGCTGTGGAAGCCAACGTGCTCTGGTCGATGCGCCAGCTGCTCGAGACGCCAGAAGGCCAGGCCCGAATCGCAGAAGGGATCGTCAAGCTGGTCGGCGCCGTCTACGAGCTGAAGACCGGACGTGTCCGGTTCCTGCCGTAAACGCGCGGTCATCACGCAGCCGCTGGGGGTGACTGGAGGGTTCTGATATGCCGGTTGCGATGCATCACGAGAGCGGCAACATCTATCGCCTTGAAATCAGCGGGCTCCTGCGCCGAGCGGACTTCGGCCAGTGCGAAGCCGAACTGTCGAGCGAGCTGAACCGCGTTGGCTCGGCAAAGCTGTTGTTCGTTCTGACCCAGTTCGAAGGCTGGGAACA
>Ga0111538_10004623_pt1 | contig 19074 bp, 13 predicted proteins | sample SoiMethybrSBSTD1_FD_79669 | JGI IMG/M metagenome (GOLD analysis project Ga0111538, IMG submission 79669) | Bulk soil microbial communities from a Populus tree surrounding site in Tennessee, USA - Soil MetaG P. TD hybrid SBSTD1 (version 2)... | ecosystem: Environmental > Terrestrial > Soil >...
TCGGCAACAATTCGAAACCGGTTCAAACGCAAGAGGCCGAGAGAACCTTGGAAATAGAAAGATATCCCGACGAACCGTTGCAGTTTAATAGGTCTCAAAGTAGGCACGCGTTCGGTTAAGGAAAAACCTCAAACAAAAGTTCAAGGACAACCAGAGTAAGTGGGGCATTGACAGCGTCAAATTCAATGAGAAAGACGACTGGGTCAAGCGACTTTCGATCACTCTGCGCAACACGTCGGACAAGCCCGTCTATGGCCTGCAGGGCTTGGTCTTCTTCAAGCCTCTCGGCTTTCCCATGATGTTTAGCTTGCAGCTGACACATGCAAGAGAACTTCGCCATGAACCCTTACAACCGGGAGCTGAGATTGAGTTGTCAGTAAACCAGGGGTCTTTGAATCAGACGCTGGAAGATGTGAAAAACCATGGCGCTGACCTGCGAGGTGCGGTCGTAAGTTTCTCGCTAGAGATGGTGATCTTTAGTGATGACTTGCGTTGGTATCGGGGCAACTTGGTCCGGCCCGACGGCGTTGTGCCAAACAAATGGGTGCCGGTGAACCAACCATTGGCGATGAAACTCAATAAACGACAAATCAAAACTGCATCGACTAACTTCTTGAGAGCCTCCTTCAAAGCTCACGCGGAGGGCGCGTCCGCCGAACCCGTCGAACCTGCGTCGATGGTGTTTGCTACCTGCACAGCCTGGAACGGCTCCTTTCAGGGACTTGCGTGCGCCGGCGATCCTGACCGCTGCATTCGAAGAACGGATGTGGACGACAGCCCAAATCCGTGATTGCTATCGCACGTTACCTTTTCAGGATTATGCGTCGATTCTCAAGATCTCGGTTTTAGCTGTTTGCAATCGGGAACACACACGAGATTGCAAACCGATTCGAACTGCCAGGTTTGCCCTGACGCAGATGGGGATGGTTTTCAATCTGCATCGTGTGGCGGGTCAGATTGTAACGACACTCCAGCTCCGGGCCCGGGGCCGAATATCAACCCCGGTGTGACGGAGAACTGTTCGGACGGTATTGACAACAACTGTAACGGTCTAATCGATGACCAGGATACCTGCGGCGGATGTCCACAGGGCGAGTACGACATCTGGCAGCCGGGTGGGCAGTTTGACTGTTCCTTATGCGAGGACGGGAAAGACAATGACTGCGATGGCAATACCGATTATTTGGATTCCGGTTGCAACCCGAATAATTGTGCGTCGCCCGTGTTGGTCGATGTTTCGGGCAACGGCTTCGACCTCGGCAGCGCCGCCAATGGCGTAAACTTCGACCTTAACGGCGACGGCAGAAGGGAGAAGGCTGTCAACAGTCGTCTTCGAATTAACTGTTGAGTTGCGCACCATCTCGCAAGTTCACTCACCCTCTGTCTTCAATACCCGCGATGGTAACGTCGCGGGTATTTTACTTTTCTCGCGGATTGTTTATTGATTTAATCCAATCATGAACTCCCCTGAAGGCTTGATTTTAAAAAACGCATCAGTGGTAACCGCGGACCAGGTGATCGAAAATGGCACAGTCACCATCGATTCCGGAGTGATCGCGACGGTTGCGGACGATGTATCGGCAACTCATGGAACGGTTCTCGATTTGTCTGGACTGTTTCTTCTGCCCGGCTTCATCGACGTTCACATTCATGGGGCAGTGGGGATCGACGTCATGGATGCGACTGCCGAACAGTTGAATGAGATCGGAGTCTTTTTGGCGTCGCAGGGAGTGACCGGTTGGATGCCGACTTTCGTTCCCGCCGCGGATGAGAATTATGCGAGCGCGATTGCGGCAATTGCGAAGGCGGCGCAGGTTTCCAGTGGGGCGCATGTGCTTGGCGTTCACTATGAAGGGCCGTTTGTTAATTCGGCGCAGTGCGGGGCGTTGCACACTGAATACTTCAAGACGTATTCCGGTCCAGCGGATGTCGATAGTTTGCCGTTGCCGGCGGATGCAGGTGATTTACGGGGCGGCGCTGTCTGCATGATCACGCTCGCGCCGGAGGTTGGAGGCGGGATTGAGTTGATACGCGAGTTGGAATCGCGCGGTTGGGTGATCTCGATCGGACACACGCGCGCGTCTCTTGATGTCCTTGATCAGGCTCTGGCGGCAGGCGCGCGCCACATGACGCACTTCATGAACGCCATGGCCCCGCTACATCATCGTGCTCCTGGTCCCATCGCGTGGGGACTGTCGCACGATGACGTCACGTTCGACATGATCGCCGACGGCATCCATCTCGATCCGTTCATGCTTCGTTTGCTGCTAAAGGTGAAAGGCGAACGTGGCATCAGTCTGATCAGCGACGCTATCGCCGCAGCGGGCAGGGGAGACGGTAATTATCAGATTTGGGGCGAGACCATCGCGGTGAAAGACGGGCGCACCAGCAACGCCGCGGGCAGTATCGCCGGATCGGTCATCACGATGCTCGACGCCGTACGGCTGATGCGTTCGCTCGATGCGTCTTACGTTCAGTTAGCTCGCATGGCGGCATCGAATCCGGCGGAGTTGTTAGGACTCTCTCACGAGTGCGGCTCGATTGAAGTCGGAAAACGTGCGGACCTCGTTGCGTTGGATGAGAATGCCCAGGTGAAGTTAACTCTGATCCGTGGAAATGTGGCGTTCAGAGCGTGATTCCTTCCACTTCCAAATCCCGTAACCACCGATCAGCGCCAGCGCAAAGCCGAGAATGACGTGGACCACGTCGTCGACGTACGTCCAGTGGAAATACTCGATCGGAGTCAGTCCGACCACGCTTGCCAGCACCTGGTACAGATCGATCAGACCAAAACCGAAGTTGAATGAGCTCGCCAGCAAATCGCTGTTCGCCGAAATCAACACGAGTCCGAGCGCACCGAAGATCAGGTGCAACATGTTGTAAGGCGCAGCGCCACTCATCAGGCTGTACTGCTCGGGAATCAGAAACCCCCCGATTCCGGTCAGCACCAGCAGCGGCGCGATGACCATCAGCGTCTTCTGGTTAAGCGTCTTATCTTCCATTGTCGTAGAACCCGGCGCGCGCGTACGACTCGTCTACGAGTTCGATTGGGTGGCAGACCTGCGTGCCCATTTTGCTCAGCTTCGCGCCGGCGCCGATCTGCATCTGGCAACCGGCGTTGCCGGTGACAACTATATCCGCTTCCGCCGCCTCGATGGCACTGAGTTTTTCCTGCAGCACTTGTCGCGACAGCTCGGGCTGGAGCAGGTTGTAAATACCAGCCGCGCCGCAACAGCGCTCGGCGCCTTCGAGCTCGCCGACGTTTAGACCATGAATGCTGCGCAACATCTTCGACGACGCGTCACCGGCCTTCTGTCCGTACAGCAAGTGACACGATAAATCGCACGCGACGTAGTCGTCGTTGTCTACAGGCGACTCGCCGCATCGCATTTCGCGGGTTGCCAGTTGTTGACTGACGTCGCGCACGCGCGCGCTAAACCGATGCGCCGTTTCCGCGAGCGTCGTATCATTCGCGAGCAGGTGTCCATACGTCGTCAACATCGCACCGCAACCCCCGGCGTTCGTGACGATCGGCGCATCAGATTCAGCAAACGCCGCGAGGTTCTTCCGCGCCAGTTCGCGCGCGCCTTCGAGATCGCCGGCATGTGCGTGCAGCGCACCGCAGCAGACCTGTTTCTCCGGCGCGACAACGCCATATCCATTTGCCTGCAAGACGCGACTAGTCGCCCGATTCACTCGACTGAAAAGCCCCTCGCCAACGCAGCCCTTGAACAACAGTACGGACTCGGAACGCGAATTGGATTTAATCCGTGTTTCCGTTCGTGTGGGAAATATCGGACGCGAGCTTTCCATCAGCGCCATCCCGAATTCCGCGCGGGGCGAAATCAACCGTGCGATGCCCGACTTCAAAAGTATCCGGCCCAATCCGAGGTCTCGAAAGAGCCGCGTCGCACCAAAGAACAATCGCAACCGCACCGGCGATAACCACACGTGCCGCAACGCAAACCGCAAAAGCTTGTTCGTCAAATCGGTCTTCGGCTGCGCCTTCAGCAACTCCTCGCGGCTCGCCTCAAGCAACTGCCCGTACTCGACGCCCGCGGGGCACGCCTGCTCACACGCCCGGCAACCAAGACAGCGATCGATATGCGTGCGAAACGCCGTCGACGTATTCTCCAAACGCCCCTCAGCCACCGCGCGCATCAGATAAAGCCGTCCACGCGGTCCATCATTCTCATTGCCGGTCGCGACGTAAGTCGGACACGCCTCGAGACACAACCCGCAATGAATGCACGCGAGCAGTTTTTGCTCTTCAGCCACGAGCGCCGCCGTGATGTTGGTGATGGGTGTAGTTTGAGTTACCAAGCTAATACCCGACGGCGAGGCCGTCGCTGCGTCGGGGATCGGTGGCGCCGAGGCGGACGCCGGTCTTCTCCTCGATCATGATGCCCTCGGCGTCGCCCAGGGTGCGTTGCTTTGCGAGTGTATGGCCGCGCGCGGTTAGCGCCCGTTGCGTGTCGCCCGAGAGACCGTAAGGTTCGCCGACCAGTTCATCAGGCAGCCACTGATGATGAATGCGCGGCGCGTCGATCGCCTGTTGAATGTTCATGTCGTAGTCGATCACGTTCGTGATGACGCAAAGCACGGTGTTGATGATCGTTGGTCCACCGGGACTGCCGATCGTGAACCACAGACTCCCGTCCTTCCGCAACACGATCGTCGGCGTCATTGCGGATAGTGGACGCTTGCGCGGCGCGACGGCGTTGCGTTCGCCCTGGATCAGACCGTACATGTTTGCTGTGCCTGGTTTCGCGGCGAAATCGTCCATCTCGTTGTTCAAAAGAATGCCGACGCCTTTGACTGTCGCCGACGATCCGTACGAGTCGTTCAACGTGTAGGTGTTCGCCACTGCGTTGCCTTCAGCGTCGACGACAGTGAAGTGTGTCGTGTCGTCTGATTCATAACCGGCGGGACGTCCGGCGCGGACGTCAGCACTCGTCGACGCGCGATCGGTCTTGATCGTCGATCGCAACGTCTGCGCATACGATTTCTCGATCAAACCCGCAACCGGGACTTTCACGAAATCCGTGTCACCCATGTACTCCGCGCGATCGGCAAATGCGCGGCGCATCGCTTCGGCCATCAGGTGATAGCGATCGGACGAGCTCGCCTCCAGTTTGCTCAGATCGAAGCCTTCGAGGATGTTGAGCATCTCGATCAGCACCGCGCCACCGGACGATGGCGGCGGCATCGAAATGATCTCGTGACCGCGATAGCTTCCGCGCAACGGCGTACGTTCCTTCGCCACGTATCCGCGCAGATCGTCGAGCGTCATCAGTCCGTTGTTGCGTTTCATGTCAGCGACGATCATTCGCGCCGTTTCGCCTTCGTAAAATTCGTTGGGACCGAAGCGTTGCAGACGCGCGAACGTGGCGGCAAGTTCGGGCTGGCGAAAGAACTCGCCTTCTTTGTACAAGGCGCCGCCTTTGAGATAGATGCGCTTCGTTTCCGGATACTTTGAAAGATAGTCTTTCGTCCCTCGCAACGAACGAGCGAGTGAATAAGTGACGGTGAAACCGTTCGCGGCGAGCCATCGCGCAGGCTCGATGAGTTGACTCCAGGTGAGCTTGCCCGAGCCGTACCTTTTCAGCGCCAACTCCATTCCGCGCACCGTTCCCGGCACACCCGCGGCGCGATATCCAACGAGCGAGCCGCCTTCACCTTCGATCAATTTGCCATTCTTGTCGAGGTAAACGTCGCGATGCGCGGCGGCAGGCGCCATCTCGCGATAATCGATCGCCGTCGTCCGGCCGTCTTTCAAACGAATCATCATGAATCCGCCGCCGCCCAGATTTCCCGCGGCCGGATGCGTCACCGCAAGAGCAAACGCGACCGCGATTGCAGCGTCAACGGCGTTGCCGCCGCGCCTCATGATTTGAACCCCGATATTCGAAGCGAGCTCGTTGGTCGACGCGACGATTCCGTGTTTGGCGCGCACCGGTTCGCGCGCCACCACCATGTTGCTCAGCAGCGCGAGCACCAACAGGATTGGTCCAATTTTGCGAAGTGTGTTCATCGGTACACCCCAAATTTATTCGTGGGATCTAGTCGTTGCTTCACGCGGTCCATCAGGAAACCTGCATTGCCACGATCCGTCACGGGATTCTTGACCTTATTATCCAACATTCTGATTCGTCCGTCTGCTGCGCCAATTTGCCATATCGCCTCAGGGACGTCGATGGTTTTGCAAATGGCGGCGACTTCGCTTGGAAGCACGCCCGCATACCACCCTGATGAGTGTGACATAGGTGCGGCGGCAATCTGTTTCCAGAGCTGCGCGTCGTCAGTGATGACTTCTCCTTCGTCGCTCAGGGCGAGTGTGCGTTCGACTTGATACTTGACGGCAACTTCATTTCCGGCAAAGCGGATCAGCATCAGCGGCAGGTTCGTGGCGATGCCGATCATCGCTGCAAACGCGGGCGAAACGATCTCCGCCGCCACCGGAAACAAACCCGCCGAGATGATCGATCGTGCTTTCGCCGGGAGATCCAGCGTTGGACCATCAACGATGACAGTGCGTTCGCATTCCGGTCTTGGCCGAAGTTTGAAGTTCAGCTCCGCGATGACTCCCAGCGTACCAAAGCTGCCGGTGAACAACTTGCTCAGGTCGTAACCCGCGACGTTCTTCACGACGCGCCCGCCTGTTTTGATCACGCTGCCGTCGGCGAGTACGACTTTCATTCCGATCACTGTTCCGCGCGGTCGTCCGTAGCCAAACTGTTGCGCGCCACCAAGGCCCGTTGCGACGACACCGCCGAGTGTTGCACGTCCGTCGTCAGGTGGATCGAGTGGCAGCCATTGACCGTTCTCGGCCAGCGCGGCGTTGAAGTCACTCAATTTGACGCCAGCTTGCGCGACTGCGATCAGATCCGCGGGCTCATGTTCGACGATTTGGTTTAGCCGCGCGGTACTCACCAAAACATCCGCGCTTTCGCGTATCCACGTCATACCGCCGACCGGCATGACTTTCGATGAGAAGCGAATCACCTCTGACAACTCTTCAATCGAACCCGGCGAGACCAAAACGGATTCACCAAACGATAAAATGTTTTCGTCCCCAACGATCTGTTGCAAAGACTCGTAATGACGTTCAGATGAGGCTCCGTGTTTGAGCGGAGGTGCCGGAAGAGCATCAGATGTTTCCGCAACCGCGCGTCCTTCACCGCAACCTCGAAGCATCGGCACGATCTTTCCCGGATTGCAGATCCCCAACGGATCAAACGCGGCGCGCACGCTCAACATCGCATTCATGTCCGCGTCGGAAAACACGAGCGGCAACAACTCGCGCTTGTCCAACCCGACACCATGCTCGCCTGTGATCGTCCCACCGGCGGCCACGCAAACCTCCATTAACTCGCGTCCCGCTTCGCGAACTCTCAACACCTGGTCCGCGAATCGTGAATCGAAACAGATGAGGGGATGCAGATTGCCGTCGCCGGCGTGGAAGACGTTCGCGATTCGCAGTTGATACTTCTCAGCGATGTCGTAAGCAGCACCGAGCACTTCCGGAAGACGCGAACGCGGCACGACGGCGTCCTGGATCATCGAATCAGGCGAGATGCGGCCGATCGCGCCAAACGCACCTTTGCGCGCGGCCCAAAGCTGCTTGCGTTCGGCTTCATCACGCGCGTTGCGGCAACTGCGCGCGCCGTACTCCAGGCAGATGGATCTCACGCGTTCCGCTTCAATGTCGAGACCAGCTTCGATCCCGTCCAACTCTATCAGTAAAGCAGCGGCCGCATCCGGCGGCAGTCCGGCGGCAAGGCTGCTTTGTTCCACGGCGCGAATGATCTCGCGGTCCATCATCTCGAGCGCCGCCGGTATCACGCCTGCCGCGATGATCGCCGACACCGCATGACTCGCATCGTTAACTTCACCAAACTCGGCGAGCAGCGTGCGCACCGCGGGCGGAATGCGCGACAACCTGAGTGTCGCTTCAGTCGCGATGCCGAAAGTTCCTTCCGAGCCGACAAACGTTCCGAGTAGATCATAACCCGGCACTTCGACACCCGCGCCGCCGAGATCGACAACGTCACCGCCCGCCAGCACTACGCGACAACCAATGACGTGGTCCGTCGTCGTGCCGTACTTCAAACAATGAATTCCACCGGCGCTCTCGGCGATGTTCCCGCCGATCGTGCACGAGGGCTGGCTCGACGGATCGGGAACGTAGTACAAACCCTGCCCCGCGACGGCACGCGACACATGCAAGTTGACAACGCCCGGTTGCACGACCGCCAGAAGATTCTCTGCGTCGATGCGCAGGATGCGACGCATGCGCGCCATCTCGATCACGATCCCGGAATCGAGCGCCAGCGCGCCACCGGACAAACCTGTGCCCGCGCCACGTGGTGTGAACGGAACCTTCGCCCGCGCCAGTTCGCGCATGACGGCTGACGTTTCTTCGGTCGAAGAAGGAAACACAACGGCGCGCGGGCGATGTTTGTGATGGGGCAGGCCGTCGCATTCGTAGACGAGCAGTTCGTCGGGTTGGGAGAGAACGTGCTCGCGGCCCAGGATCGCCACCAAATTGTCGATTAGTTTATCCACGCCAACAGTTAGCCGACAGTGTACCGCACCCGCGATGGTAGACTATAGTGCATGACCCGACTATTTACTTTGCTCCTTTTCCTGACCCTGACGCTGATGAATCTTCCGCTTCGCGCTGACACGCAAACGCTCGTCGCCGACACGATCATCGTGAACGCGATCGTGCACACAATGGACCCCGCTCGACCGACCGCCGAAGCGATTGCGATCCTCGGAAATCGCATCGTCGCCGTCGGTTCGACGAAAGAGATCAAGAAGCTGGCCGGATCGCAAACGCGCACCATCGACGCCAAAAAGCGGCTGGTGCTCCCCGGTTTCAACGACGCGCACACGCATTTCCTGAGTGGCGGCTTCCAGCTCGCGAGCGTCGACTTGCGCGACGCCAACACGCCGCAGGAGTTTGCTGCGCGGATCCGCACCTTCGCTGCAAACGTTCCGAGAGGTCGTTGGATCACGGGCGGCGATTGGGACCACGAGCGTTGGCCCGACGCGAAGTTGCCTAACAAAGAACTGATCGACGGTTTCACTGGCGACACACCGGTATTTGTAAGTCGTCTTGACGGTCACATGGCGCTCGCGAACAGTCTCGCTCTACGACTCGCCGGCGTGACACGTCAGACTCTCGATCCACCCGGGGGCGTGATTGTCCGCGACAAGAATGGTGAACCGACCGGCGTGCTGAAAGACGCGGCGATGAGTTTCGTCTGGAGAGTAAAACCGCCCGAGAGCTTCGACGAGAAGATCGCGGCCGCGCGCGCCGCGACGAACCACGCCGCGAGACTCGGCGTCACGAGCATTCAGGACATGTCGGCCGGTACGGACGTCGGCGTCTACCAGGCGTTGCTCGATCGCGGCGAGTTGAAGACGCGCATCTACGCCGTTGCGCCGTTGCCCGCGTGGGAACGTCTGGCCCAAACCGGTGTGCGTGCGCACTTTGGCAGCGAGATGTTGCGCGTCGGCGGACTGAAGGGTTTCTCGGATGGCAGTTTGGGATCGACGACGGCGTTGTTCTACGAACCGTACCGCGACGAACCCAACACGAGCGGAATCGCAACCGACGAGATGTATCCCGAGGGCGCGATGCTCAAGCGCGTGCTCGAAGCGGATCATGCCGGTCTACAAATCATGATTCACGCCATCGGAGACCGCGCGAACGATCTTATCTTGAGCATCTACGAGCAGGTTGAACGCGAGAATGGTCCACGCGATCGACGTTTCCGCATCGAGCACGCACAGCACTTGCGCGCACAGGACATCCCGCGCTTTGCACGCGACCGTGTGATCGCCTCGATGCAGCCATATCACGCGATCGACGATGGTCGTTGGGCTGAAAAACGCATCGGCAAAGAACGCGCGAAGACGACCTACGCGTTTCGTTCGTTGCTCGACGCCGGAGCGACGCTCGCGTTCGGCACCGACTGGACTGTCGCGCCACTCGATCCGATGTTGACGATTTATGCCGCCGTGACGCGTCGCACGCTCGACGGAAAGAACTCGAGAGGTTGGGTGCCGGAGCAGAAGATTTCCGTCGATGAGACGGTGCGCGCGTACACGCTGGGTTCGGCTTTCGCGGAGTTTCAGGAAAGCGTGAAAGGAAGCATCACGCCCGGAAAGCTGGCCGACCTCGTGATCCTGTCGCGCGACATCTTCAAGATCGATCCGAAGGAGATTGAGAAGGTGAGAGTGGAGTTGACGATGGTTGACGGTCGCGTGGTTTACGAGCAGAACGGGAGTATATCCAGTAACTGAAATAGATCAGCAGGCCCACTCCCGCGACTTTGGCCGTCGACTTCGCTTCGTCGAAGGTGCTGTGCGCGAGCAGCCAGGCGATCAGTATCAAGCAGAGAATCGCGACTACTGTCCCGCCCGGCAAACGAAAAGCGGGTGACGGTACCTCATGCCGTCGGCGGAACAGTGGCAACGCCAGACACGTTGCGCCGTAGGTTACGAGCCGGGCGAGCGCGCTGATTGTCAACAACTGAATGAACGAACTTTTCAAAGTGAGAAACATCATCAGCGCAGCGGTAATCAGTATCGCGATGTACGGCGTGAAGAATCGTTTGTGAATACTACCGATGAACTTCGGCAACTGGTTCTGTTCAGACATTGCAAACGTCAGACGCGAACTGGACAGCAGGAGAATGTTCAGGTTCCCTGTGATCGAGATGACGGCGCCCGCGGAGATGATCGCGCCGCCTGCGGTCCCCAGGAAGTGCGCGCCGGCGTCGGCCAGAGGTTTCGTCGATTGGGCCAACCCCGGTAGCGTGCCGACACAAACGATCTGCACGAGTATGTAAACAATCGCGACGACGCAGATTGCGATGAGCAGCGCGCGCGGCAAGTTTTTTTGTGGATCGCGAATCTCGCCGGCCGGAACCGTCGCCATTTCAAATCCCGTGAACGCGTAAACCAGCAACAGCACGGATTGTGAAAAAGCTGCCTCTGCCGGTGCCGGTCCGAATTGGAACGCCTGAGGATTCAAGAAAAACAATCCGGCTGCGATGAAGATGATCAGCGCGACGAGCTTGCCGATCGTGAATGCGTTACTGACGAAGGCTGCCTCTCTGATTCCCAACACATTGATGATCGCCAGTGCAGTAACAATCAAGACGATGATCGACGCGCGCCAGAGCGTCGTTGTCGCACCCGACCAAAAGAAACTCAGGTAATTGATCAGCAGGTTGCAGTTCGCAGCGAACGCTGTGACACGGGCCAGCCAGAACAACCAGCCGATCTCGAAAGCGACCGCGGGTTGATAAGCCTCGCGCGCGTAGAGGTATGGCCCACCAGTTTCTTCAAAACGGCTGCTGACTTCCGCGAAGCAAAGGATGATGAGCGCGACGACGAGCGCGCAGGCGATGAAGGCGATGATGCTGTAAGTGCCGATTAAGGAGTAGACCCGGGAAGGAAGCCCGAAGATTCCCGCGCCGATGATGCCGTTGATTGCAATGGCGACCAGGTCCCAACGCCTGATGCCGCGGACCAGGCCCTCATCACCGCCACCGGGTTTGTTCTGCACGCGCGCGGTTATAACACATCTTGCGCGCATCCGTCAGATCCGTGTTAATTTGACTCCCTATGCAGATCAAAACCCTTCCGGCGCTGTGCGCTTTGATTCTGTTCTCTGTTTCCCCGGCCTTTTCTCAGCAAACTTCATTGCAGGATCTCGTTGATCGTGCGGCGAAGACAACCATCGAGCGCTTCGCTGCTCAGAAGCTCGAAGACAAGCAGCTTTCGATAACGCTGATCGATCTGCGCGACCCTCAACATCCGGTCACTGCGAGCTTCCGCGGCAACGAACGGATCTATCCCGCGAGTGTTTCCAAACTCTTTTATCTCGTCGCGGCTCATCGCTGGCTCGAAGACAAGAAGATCGAGCAGACGCCCGAGTTGACGCGTGCATTACGCGACATGATCGTCGACTCGTCCAATGAAGCGACGCAATACGTGGTCGACGTTATCACGCACACGACGGGGGGTTACGAGTTGCCGCCGAAGGAGATGGAAGAGTGGCAGTACAAACGCAACGCCGTGAACCGTTACTTCGCGGAGCTCGGTTACACGAACATCAACGTCAATCAGAAAACGTTTTGCGAAGATGCTTACGGACGCGAACGTGTTTCGCGTGGTCCAAACGGCGAGAACCGTAACAAGCTTACCACTGACGCGACCGCGCGGCTGATGATGGAGATCGTCACGGGCAAGATCGCGAATGCCGCCCGGACGGCGGCGATGATGGGGTTGTTGAAGCGCGATTACAACGGAAAAACCAGCGACACTGACGATCAGGGGACTGGTTTCAGTGGCATCGTGCTAAAGGGAAAGGAAGGTTATCGGCTGTGGTCTAAGGCCGGTTGGACCAGCACTACGCGTCACGACGTGGCGTACATCGAAATGCCCGATGGCGGTAAGTTTGTGTTGGCGACGTTCACGACGGACCATTCGAAAGACCGCGAGATCATTCCGACCGTCGCGCATATCGTGATCGACGGGCTCAAGGAAGTGAAGTCAGTCAATTCGCAGCGATGAAGAACGAACTCGAAACAAGCGTCGAGGAGATCAAACAGGACGCTGACGTGCAGCGCGCGCTGAAGCAAGCGACGACGGCCGCTGAAACTGAAGAACCGCGCCCGGCGCGCCTTCGCGACAAGCTCGTCATCGGATCACACGTGCTGTCGCTGATTGCGCTGTTCGTGGTCCATCAGATCATTTCGTTTCGATTCGGGTTCATTTACCACGATTATCCTCTGGTTAGAAAGCTGATCATCGCCGTTGCGGTGGCAGTGGTATGCCTCATGATCCTGCGTCTGATCGAAGTTTATTTCATCGGGCGCGTGGCGAATGCCGTTCACAAGTACAACCTGAACCGGGTTGCACGGCTGGTAGTCTGGCTGGTGATTGCCTTCTTTGTTCTGACGATACTGTTTCAGAACTGGTATACAGCGGTCGTTTCGTTCGGTTTGATCTCGTTGGTGCTTGGCTTCGCGTTGCAAACGCCGATTACGAGTTTCATCGGCTGGATCTACATTCTTGTGCGCGAGCCGTACCGCGTTGGCGATCGTATTCGCATCGGCAGCGCGTCAGGCGATGTTATTGACGTCGATTATCTAGACACGACGTTGTGGGAGTTTGGTGGCGACTATCTCTCGACCGAGCATCCGAGCGGACGGGTGATCAAGTTTCCGAATTCGTCGGTGTTGAGTACGCCGGTTTACAACTACACGTGGCCGCTATTTCCTTACATCTGGAACGAGATCAAGTTTCCGATCGCTTACAACTCGGATCTTGATTGGGTCGCTAAAACGATGCAGGAGGTTGCGGAGCAGGAAGTAGGCCAGGCGATGATGCAGCACGTGCGGGTGTTTCGGCAGTTGCTGGCGCAGACGCCGGTCGACCAGCTTGAAGTGCAGGAGCGGCCGGTCGTGATCTTTCGTGTTGCCGAGAACAGTTGGCTCGAAGTGATTGTCAGGTATCTGGTCCCGCCGAAGGAAGCAGGCCGCGTGAAGAACAGGTTGATCAAGAAGCTGCTGACGAGGTTGAGTGCCGAGCCGGATCGCGTGAGGTTTCCGAAAGGCGACATGCGTTGATCTTCGTGGGAACCTTTTCTTTGCCGGCGTGTCTAAGTCCGTGTTTGCTGTTCGGGAGGAACACGGATGAAAAAGATCAAAGACTCAACGCCGCCGCCGTTTATTAATGTCACACCGCTGATCGATGTCTTGCTGGTGTTGCTGATCATTTTCATGGTTGCGGTGCCGCTGAACCCGTCGCGATTTATGGCGAAGCTTCCGTCGCCGCCGGACAACACTCAGAACCTTCCTCCCAACCCCCACACGCTCGTTGTCACCATCGAATCCGATCGGACGCTCAAGCTGAATCAGGATGCCGGTATGGGCACGCTTGATGATATGTCGAAGCTTACTCAACGTCTGGCCGCAGTGTTCGACCAACGAACTCGCAACCGCGCCTACCGCCCGGACATGCTCAATCGCTTCGATCTCCCCGACGACGTGCGCATCGAGAAGACAGTCTTCATCAAAGCCCCACGCACTCTCACCTACGGCGAAGTCGCCCGCGTAATGGATGGTCTAAAAGGCACGGGCGCCTCCCCGATTGGCTTACAGCTCGACGATTTGAAGTAAAAAATCGGTGTTCAGCAACCAGATCCGTGTTTCCTCTCATCCCGGTCTTGTGTAAGCGGGCGGAAATGAGTTGTAATCTGCCGCTGAGGAGATTTGTAATGAGAAACCCCCTTGTCTGGTTGTTTGCCACTGCCCTGGTCCTGGCTTTGACATTCCCCCCCGTCTTAACTCCCTTCGGCATCGATGCACTGGCCCAGGACATCACTGGTGGCGGCGTTTTGCGCGACATCACCGGCGGCGCCGCGTTGATCTTTCGCGCGCCGCAGAATCCGAGCGTGCACATGAGCGGTGGCCAGGGGACCATGGGCGGCGGCAAGGTCAAGCCGACCCGAGGCCCGAAACCCCGGCAGCAAGACACGATCATCGCGCGGGCCAACGCTGCCCGCAGCGCTTCCAAGACCCGTGAAGCCGAAGAACAGTATCAACTCGCAGCAAAGATCGCGCCTGACGATGCGCGCGCGTTTGCGGGTTTGGGTAACGTCTACGTCGATCAGGGTCGCTTCGGCGACGCTGTCAAGGCTTACCAGCAGGCCATCAAAGTAAAACCAGATTACAGCGCGGCCTATCTGCCGCTCGCCTTCTCTCTCGCGCGTTTGAATCGATATCCGGAATCGATCGACGTCTATCAACAGACGCTGAAGTTCGATCAATCGAGTCCCGAGGTCTTCAACAACCTGAGCTTTGCCTACAATCACACCGATCGATACCAGGAAGCGGTCGACTCTAGTTTGCACGCAATCAAGCTACTCGGCGAGACAGGTGAGGCTTTCAAGCTCGGTTTTCAGGAACGCAACGAGATTCGCTCGTACGCCTACAAGAACCTGGGCAACGCTTACAATGGTATGAAGCGTTACGACGACGCGGCGAATGCACTCAAAAGGGCCGCCGAAATCGAGCCCAAGAACGCGTCGGCGCATTTCAATCTCGGCCTAACCCTCTATAATGCCGGGCGTTACTCCGAAGCGATTGAGTCGTACAAAGAAGTCATCAAACTTAGACCATCACTGGGCCAGGCCTATTTCAATCTCGGCCTGACGTATTACGCGGTAAGTGACAAGCCCGCGGCGATGGCCCAGTACGAGGCACTAAAAGGCATCGATCCGGAAATGGCGAAGCAGCTTTACGACGCGATCAAGCAGTAATCCGTCTTATCCGTGTTTTGTGGGAAACACGGATCCAAAATCCCTCAAATGACAGAAGGGACAGTCCGCCAGAAATGGACCCTGACCCAGGAGGCGTTTGACAGGCTCCTCCTTTCGTTCGGCGACGACCGCGACAGCGGCGGCACGAAATACCTCGAAATCCGCAGCAATCTAACCCGTTTCTTCGAATGGCGCGGCTGTCCGTTTCCCGAAGATCACGCTGACGAAACATTCAATCGCATCGCCAAACGCGTCGCCGAAGGTGAGGAAATCCAAAATCCCTCGGGCTACGCGATGGGCGTAGCGCGTCTGCTGGTGCTCGAGATTGTAAAAGGCCGCCACCGGGAACAACTCGCGCTAAACGAGATGACCAGCACCAGCAGCGAACTCTCCGCCGAGCCGGACGACGCCGAGGAGCGAATCGGCTGTTTGCGCACTTGTCTCAGTGGCTTATCGATTGAGAACCGTCAGCTCATCACCGAGTACTACGAAGGCGAAAAAGGCGACAAAATTCAAAACCGGAAAAAACTCGTCGAAAAGCTCGGAATTCCGGTTAACACATTGAGAATGCGAGCCTTGCGCCTGCGCGACCGGCTTCAGGTGTGCGTCGAAGACTGTCTGAGCCGGGCCTGAAAAAATTTTGTGTGATGGAAACGTTATTACGGCCACTCATAGACGGATAGCGGAAATCCAGAACGGCCCGCTGTCCCGACCTCCAGTAGTAAAACGAAAAAAACTGAATATGAGAAGGTAACAATGTCTACCGATCTGAAGAGCGAAAAGTTGATAGCACAGTATTTACTCGGTGAACTGCCCGAGGAGCAGCAGGTTGAAATCGAAGACCGCGCCTTCAGCGACCAGGATTTCATGGCGAGCATCACCTCGGTCGAGAACGATTTGATTGACGAGTACGTCCGCGACGAGATGCCGGCAGCCGACCGGCACCGGTTTGAATCGCGCTTCCTGGCTTCTGAGTCACGAAGAAAACGAGTCGAATTTGCGAAGGCTCTGACCCAAATGCTCCCTGAAATACGCGTTACGGAAAGAGGGACTCGGAAGGCCAGCGTTACTCGCAGTTCCTGGCGCGAGGCGCTGGCGGCGTTTATCAACGAACTCAATCCAGCAGGCCGGATCGCACTGACAACAGCGATTCTGCTCTTACTCGTGGGAGGTGCCTGGTTGATCACTCAAACGCTCACATTGCGCAGTCAACTCGCGCAGCTTCAAGCGCAGCGAGCCGCTGAACACAATGGTCAACAGAACGCCAATCAGAATGATCGCAGGTCAGTTGAACTGCAACTGGAATCGGAACGCCGTCGCAATGAAGAGCTCGCAGCCCAACTCAACCAGGAAAAGCAGCAGCGAGCACAGAGTGACGAATCGCTGCGCCGATTGACTGAAACTGTAAGCCAGCCGCGGACCGAAGCGCCTCGCTCAATCATCGCTTCGTTGACGTTGCTGCCGGGAATCTCACGTGGAGCGACTACCCAGCCAAAACTTATCCTGCCGCCCAACGCCAGTGTTGCGCGACTGCAAATCGGAATCGAACCGGAAGAAGACTACAAAAGCTTTGGCGTAGAACTACGCACCGCCGGCGGTCGTCCCGTCTGGATGCGCGACAGTCTAACGGCGCGAAGCTCACGTGGCGGACGCTCGATACGGCTCACGCTTCCCGCAAGCGCTCTCCTGCCAGGTGAGTACGAACTCAGATTGAAAGGTGTGCCCGACGCGGGGCCACCGGAAGACGTCGGGTTTTACTATTTCGAAGTCATGAAGCGCTAGAAAGAAACCGTCATGAAAAGAATGCTGCTGCCCGCCTTTTTATTACTTCTCATCACCGCTCTTCCAGGCTATTCGCAACCAGCAAGTCAAACGGATGTCACTGCTCTCGCTCAGGGGAAGCGCGTCGAACGCGAGATCTCCGGGGGCGAGATGCATTCGTACACCCTGAACGTTCCCGCAGGTGCGTACGCGCATGTCGACGTCGATCAGATCGGAATCAGCGTCGGCATTTCGGTTTTTGCTGATGGGCAGAAACTGAGAGTTGTGGATGCGAGCGGAGGCGGGGTTCACGAGGTGTTCTCGCTTGTCGCCGAACGTGCGACAGCCTATCGCCTCGAGGTGCTGGCGCCGGACAAGTTTGCGCAGCGTGGAAAATACGTGATCGTAGTCGACGACTCTCACCCGGCGACGGCAGCAAACAAAGCGCACATGGAGGGCGAGAAACTGTTTGAAGACGCCATGGACCTTCTTTACCAGCAAACGAAGGAGTCCAAAACAGAAGCGATCCAGAAGTTTCAGCAGTCGATCGCGTTTTGGCAGACGGCAAACAGTAAGTCCGGGGAAGCGCGTGCTTACTACATGATGGGCCACATCTACAACTCGCTTGGCGAGTTTCCCAAGGCCGAAGAGACCGCGACGAAGGGACTGCCGATCGCGCAAGCTGGGGGCGATAAGTCGGTCGAGGCTTATCTGTTGGACACGATCGGGATGAGTTACAACGAGCGCGGTCTGCGAAAGAAGGCGCTCGAGTTTTACCTGCAAGCGTTGCCGTTAAGGACTGCGGAAGACCGCGTCGGCCGCGCGAACACCCTCAACAACATCGGCATCGCTTACGCGTGGATGAGTGAACGCACAACGGCGTTGAAGTACCTGAACGAGGCGGTAACAATACTGACCGAAATCGGCGATCGGAAGAAGCAATCCTCGGTGTTAAGCACTTTTTGCGTCATCTACAACGACATGAGCGAGTTCACTCGCGCTCTCGACTACGGCAACCGCGCGCTGCAAATAAAACGCGAGATCGGCGACCAGGCGGGACAGGCAGTCGCGCTCAACAACGTGGGCTCTTCCTACGCAGGTTTGGGCGAATACGACAAGGCGCTCGAAGCGTGGATTCAGGTGCGCACGATTCACAAGAGTCTCGGAGAGCTTGCCGGCGAAGGGATCGCCCTCAACAACATCGGGTGGGTCTACGCGATGGTGGGCGACTACGACAAGGCACTCGATTTCTATAATCAAGCGCTGGTGCCGTTTCAGAAGCTAAAGGATATCTACGGCACTGCGACAACTCTTAGCAACATTGGCGTCAATTACGCTGACAAGAAAGACTTTCGCAAAGCGCTCGAGATTCATCTGGAAGTGTTGGCAATCCGCGTTGACGACACGCTCGGAAGGGCGATTACGCTCAATAACATCGGCGGTTGTTACGCCAACCTCGGCGACAAAGTGAAGGCGCTGGAGTTTTACACCCAGGCCGTCGCTCTTCATCGGAAGCTTGATACCAAACGACATCTCGCCACGGCGATTCGCAATCTCGGCACTTTTTATCGTGATAACGGCGAGACTGCGAAAGCGATCGAATGCCTGATGGAGTCGCGAGCGATCAGCCGCGGCATCGGCGACACGCTGGGCGAGGCATCCTCGTTGGCCCACTTCGCGAAACTCGAACGCGATCGCGGGAACCTGCTCGAAGCCCACAAGCTGATCGGCGAAGCGATCGGCGCTACCGAGTCGGTGCGCGTCACGCTGAAGAGTCAGGCAGCGCGTGTGTCCTTCCTCGCCGCATCGCGCAAGTACTACGAACTCGACATCGACATTTTGATGCGGCTGCACAAACAGCAGCCCGACCAGGGATACGCTGCAGCGGCGTTGCAAGTCAGTGAAAAAGGACGCGCGCGGTCGTTGCTGGAAATGCTGCGCGAGGCGCGCGCGGAGATCCGGCA
>Ga0111538_10004624_pt1 | contig 19073 bp, 13 predicted proteins | sample SoiMethybrSBSTD1_FD_79669 | JGI IMG/M metagenome (GOLD analysis project Ga0111538, IMG submission 79669) | Bulk soil microbial communities from a Populus tree surrounding site in Tennessee, USA - Soil MetaG P. TD hybrid SBSTD1 (version 2)... | ecosystem: Environmental > Terrestrial > Soil >...
CCGCTCGTCCAGAGCGTGTCGTCCGCGTCGTAGCCGAACTGGACGTGGTGCGTGCCGAAGCACGTGTCCACGAAGGTGTACTTCTTCGTCTTCGGCTCGAACACCGCGAGATGCCGGACGGTGCGATCGGTCGGGAACAGCTTGGCCGAGGGATGCGACGAGCCGGCGCGGCAGAACGCGGGGTTATCCGGCGCGCGCACCGTCGCGGCCAGCCACACGCGCCCGTCGCGATCGAGCATCGAGTTGTGGTTGTTGGCGCGCGTGTCCCAGATGGCTTCGTCGCCCCAGTACGGCGACGCGGCAAGCGGCTTCAGCGCCGCCGCGTGTCCCGGACCCAGGCTGAGCGGCATCTGCGGATCCCGCACGGGCAGCTTGAACGTCGTTGCCTTGTTCTCGACGGGATCGAGAATCGGCATCACGTCCGAGCTGTACTCCGGCGATCCGAAGAGCGGCCCGTTGCCGTTGACCGTCGGGTGGCGGCGATCGCTCGAGATCAGGTCGTGCAGGTACTGCTTCTCGTTCATCCAGTCGCGCAGCGTGACAACAATGTTGCGCTCGGCGCCCTGCGGACGGCTTGGACGGCTGTGCGGCAGCTCGCCCTTGGCGATGCGATCGGTCCAGTCACCGTAGTACTTGAACGATCCGGGACCCAACCCGTTCAACTGGCCCAACATCATGTCGCCGGCCTGACCCGACTGCACGCGCCGGCGCCACGCGTCGGCGCCCGAAGCGAACGTGCCGAGCGAGGCCGGAATCGTCCGCGTGGAGAGCTGGCCGAGCTGATGGCAACCGACGCAGCCGAGATTCTTCACCGCCCCGAGCCAACGTTGCTGTGTCACATTGCCCGCGAACTGCTCGCGGTTCGCCAACTCGGACGCCGTCGGGACCTTCAGCATCGAGTACCAGTAGATGGCCGGGTAGTAGCGAGCCGCGTCGGCCGGTGTCGGCGCCGGCGTGGCGGCGACGTTCACGATCTTCCCCGGCTCGCTGGCGGTCTTTGCGCTGTCCACCAGCCCGTAGCCGCGAACCCAGACGTCGTAACGGGCCCTCGGCAGATCTGGAATCACGTACCGGCCCTGGTCGTTGGTGACCACAATCTTGATGTAGCGGACGGGAAGGTCGCGCGTCTCGGCAATCACCCAGACGCCCGCCTCGGGGCCGTTCGGTCCCGTCACCACGCCGCCGATGTCGTCGGCGTCGATGGCGGGCGCCGCGGGCCGGGACGCCTGCTGCGCCTGCGAGCTCTCGAACAACCATGGCGCACACACGGCAAGACCGATCGCGAGTCCGAGCGTGACAGAACGGCGGTTGACGGCGGTCATAGAAGTCCTCATCTCGCGGGCGCGTCAGGCGTGCGATGCCCAGGATTTGTCGCCGGGTGCCAGCGGCGCGTTGGGATCAAAGCGCCCGGGCGCCTCGATGTAGCGCATCGCCCGCGTGCAGCCAATCTCCGACGTGAAGTAGCCGAGCAACGTCAGCTCCTTCATCAGCCGGAAGTAGTGTGCGGGTTCGTCGCTCGCGGGCGCGGCCGCCGGCGCGCGCACGCGCCGCTTCGGCGCCCGATCCTCCATCACGGCATGTTGCTCGCGATCGAGCGCCTCCACGAGCGACAACCGCTGGGCGGCGGACGCCTGCATGAACGGGACGCCGTGCGCCTGGCGGCAGGCGTCCTCGAGCTGCCGCAGGCCCTGTTGAAACACCTGGCGCGTGCGCTCGTCGTACGCCTCGCTGACCATCAGCGCCATGAATGCGCCGACCTTTGCCGCTTTGGCGCCTGGCGTCGACGTCTCCGGCAGGATGGTCTCGGCGATCTCGTCGAGCAACGCCACATCGGCCGCCGTAAACGCGCCGGTGCCGTGCGCCATCGCCTGCTCGATCGTGGCCGGCTCGAACGAGAACGCGAACAACCGGTCACCACCGGCGAGTGCCGCTCCGCCCAGGAGTGCGGCCACGCGCTGCACGGCCTCGCGCCTGCTGACAAGGACTGTCGCGCGGTCGTCCATCGGTTCCTCCCCCATCACAGGTTCCCGCGCTTGAGCTCGTCAACGGCGAACGCCGCCGCACGCGCGGTGAGCGCCATGTAAGTGAGCGAAGGGTTCTGACATCCGGACGACACCATACCCGAGCCATCGGTGACGAAGACGTTCGTGCAGTCCCACACCTGGCTGTGCGCGTTCAGTACCGATGTCTTCGGATCGCGCCCCATTCGCGCCGTCCCCATTTCGTGAATGCCCATGCCCGGGAACGAGGTGTTGTCGTAGACGCGGACGTTCTTGACGCCGGTAGCCTCGAGCATCTCGGCCATGTCGTTCATCATGTCGCCACGCATCAGCCGCTCGTTTTCGCCGGTGGCGCAGTCGATCGCGACGACGGGCAGACCCCATTTGTCCTTTTTCGTCTCGTCGATCGTGATCCTGTTCGCGTGGTTCGGCAGCATCTCGCCGAACGCGGTGGCGCCCATCTGCCACGGCCCGGGCGTCGCCATTTCGTCCTTGAACGCGCCACCGACGCCGAGCTCCGCCACGGCGCGCTGCCACCCCTGCCGGCTGGCGCTGCCCTGGTAGCCGAAGCCGCGCAGGTACGCGCGTTTGTCGCCGAAGAAATTGCGGAAGCGCGGAATATAGAAGCCCGTGGGCCGCTGGCCGTAGACGGTGCGATCGCCCAACTCGTCGAGCGTGCCATTGGCGCCGAGACGGAAGTGGTGGTCCATCAGGTTGTGGCCCAATTCGCCCGAGCTGCTGCCGAGGCCGCCTGGCCACACGTCGCGGGCCGAGCGCATGAGGAGCCACGTGCTGTTGATAGTCGAGGCGCAGACGAACACGACCTTCGCCGAGTACACCGTCGAGGCACCAGTCGCCACGTCGATCGCGCGCACGCCGGTGGCACGCTTGCGGCCGGCGTCGTACACCACGTCGGTGACGATCTGGAACGTCTTCAGCGTCAAACGCCCCGTTGCCGCCGCTGCCGGCAGCGTCGACGATTGCGTGCTGAAGTAGGCGCCGTACGGGCAGCCGAGCGCGCAGGCGTTGCGATACTGGCAGCGACCGCGGCCCGGCAGCGGCCGCGTCAGGTTGGCCACACGGCCGGGAATGAGCCGGCGGCGGCCGCCGAACTGTTTCGCCAGGCGCCCGGCGATCAGGTCCTCCGCGCAGTTGAGGGGCATCGCGGGTTGAAATTGCCCGTCTGGCAGCTGCGGCAGTCCTTCCGCCGACCCGGCGACGCCAATAAAGCGCTCGACGTGATCGTACCAAGGCGCGAGGTCGGCGTAGCGGATCGGCCAGTCGATCGCGATTCCGTCTTTCGCGTTCGCCTCGAAATCGAGGTCGCTCAGCCGGTAACTCTGCCGCCCCCAGAGGAGCGACCGGCCGCCCACGTGATACCCGCGGTACCAGTCAAACCGCTTGACCTCGGTATAGGGCGACTCCTTCTCGTTCACCCACCAGTCGAGGTTCTTTTCGTTGAGCGGGTAGTCGCGCTTCAGGACCGGATACGCTTCTTCCATCGCGTGGGTGCGGCCGCCGCGATGCGGGTACTCCCACGGGGCCTTGCGCGCGTTGGTGTAGTCCTTCACGTGCGCGATGTCTTTCCCACGTTCGAGCATGAGCACGCGGAGACCGCGTTCGGTGAGCTCCTTGGCGGCCCACCCGCCCGAGATGCCGGAGCCGACGACGATCGCGTCAAACACTTCGGACTGTGGCTGCATCTGGCTCTTCCCTATCTGAACCGACGGCGGTGTGGCGCTATCGTAGACGTGAAGCGCGGGCCGGCACAACTGGGAAGGATCCTCGCCGTTTCAGCGCAGGCGCGCTCCATCCGTCACCGCGCGAAGCAGGTTCGTCGCGGCCCGGTAGCATTCGCACGACGCGGCTTCGAGGTGTTCACGGTCAACGATGGTGACGCGGCCGTGACGGTATTTGATCAAGCCGGCCTTCTGCAGCGTTCCGGCGACGACAGTGACCGTCGGGCGGCTCGCACCGAGCATCATCGCGACAAATTCCTGCGTGAGCGGGAACTCATCCGAGGCCATTCGATCTTGCGCCATCAGGAGCCAACGCGCCAACCGCTGCTCGACCGAATGGATGGCGTTGCAGGCCGTCGATTGCGCGACGAACCCGAAGAGCGCCTGCGCGAAGTGGGTCATCAACTCGTGGAATGCGCCGTGCCGATCGATTTCTCGACGGAACGCCTCGACGCTCATTCGATAGCAGGTATCGGTTTCGCCTTGCACCATCGCCGCTGACGTCACGGGCGTGCCATCCAATACCGCGGTGACGCCGACCATCCCTTCACACCCGATCGTGGCGATTTCCACCATGCTGCCATCCTCGAGCACGGCCAGCATCGAACAGAACCCCCCACCGGGAAAATACACGTCTCGAATGGGCTCGCCGGGTTTGTGAAGAATCTCTTTGAGCTTGAGCGGAATGACGGTGAGCGACGGAAGGATCCGAGCGTAGTCCGCGGCAGGAAGTGCAGCGAGGAGACGATTCGGATTCCCGGCCGGCGGCGGTCGATTCGCTGATTGCGGACGGCGCCTGACCATCATGGCAGCCTCGTTCGGCCGTCAATCTGACGGCCATGTTAGGAGGCTGTCGCGGGCCAAGCTCTGCCCTATTCAGGACGAGGCAGGCGGTAGTCCCTAAGGTTTCGTGCAGCCTAGCATTTCGTGTGCAGGCTTTGTTAGAAACCTGACAGATCGGTTCAGTTGCGGCGCGATATTTTCGTTTTTCGGCTCTTCAGAGCCTCGAACCATATGGATCGTCCTCCGCGAAACCCACTGGCCCGACCGCTCGTACTCATCATCGAGGAGGACGAAGGCACTCGCGCGATGTATGCGCTCGCGTTGTCAGCGATGGGATTCAACGTTGTCGCCGCTCAGGACGACGCCGAAGCATATCGTCGCGCGAGGGTGGTTCACCCGGACATTATCGTGATGGACCTGCCGACGCCGAACCCCGATGGCTGGCAGTTTCTGCAGGACCTGAAACAGAACCCGCGCACACGCGAGATTCCGATCGTCGCCGTCAGCGACTACGCCGAGCGATCCCTACGCCAACGCGCCGCACATCACGGGTTTGCCGCGGTGTTTCTCAAACCCTGCCTGCCTTTTGAACTCGCGGCGGGTCTTCGCCAGGTGCTCGACGAAAAGGTCCCCGCACACGTCGAGCCCTGATGGTCTTGGGAACGGTGCGACAGGCCGAAACCCGCAGTTCAGCAGGACGTGTGCGAGTCTTGAACGACTAAATACCCATCATCATTTGCATATCCGCGGCAGACAGCTTCCTGCGCGCGGCTGCCTTCAGCTTCCTTCGCGCTGCCGCCTTCAACGCTCGGCGACCGATGACGCGCTTGACCGCGCGCCGTGCGACAACGCGCCGGACGGCCCGGCGGGCGACCGCGCGTCGAACGGCCCGGCGAGCGACCGATCGTTTGACCGCGCGCCTGGTGGCTGCGCGTCGGACGGCGCGGCGTGCCGTTGCGCGCTTGGCGACTCGGCGAACCGCCGCTTTCTTCACCGCGCGGCGAGCGTGACGACGGCGCAGTTTGCGCGCCCCGACCGCGCGTTTGATTCTTCGAGATGTCGTGGTCCCATGATTGGCCATCAATTGCCTCCTAAAGCTGTATTGACGCTGCAAGGTTGAGTCCCTGTTGCCGTTACGTTCAAGAAGCCGCCGTACAGGGGCTTACGACGTGCGTGGTAACGTCGTGGCCCATCAGCTCACGGACAGTCGTGATTTGCGTCCCGTACGTCGGTTACGCGATGAGTTTCTTGTTGTCCAGTTCTTCTCGCGCAGCCAGGAGGCGGTCGTAGATCTGCTTCGTGCTCAACATCGCCTTGTCGTCGCCCTTTGCGACCACTTTCGCACGGCCCCAGCGACCTGGAATGCCATCCAAGGTCAACGTCCCCATCCATGGAGGCAGAACGGGGTTCTCGACAGAGGTCAGCACATCACCTTTCGGTTCCAGACCGAGCAGAGTGCGGATGCCGAGCATCGGCGATGCGGCGGCCCACGCCTGAGGGAGACAGGCCGTGGGGTACTGCACGGGGTACCGTGTGTTTCCGCGATCGTATCCAGAGAAGACTTCCGGCAAACGCGCGTCAAAGAACCAGCTCGCCTCGAAGATGCCGGCAATGATGGCCGCCGCGTCCTGGCGGAACCCGTAGCGCGCAAGCCCGGCAGCGATGAAACTGTTGTCGTGCGGCCAGACCGTTCCGTCGTGGTACTCGATGGGGTTGTACCCGCCCTCCCCCAGGGCCATGGTGCGAATCCCCCATCCGGAGAACATCTGTGGGCTCATCAGGTGGTCTCGCAGCGCCCGGGCCTTGTCGTCATCGACGATGCCGCTCCACAACAGAAGCCCGATGTTCGAGCACAGGCTGTCGACCTTTCTCTTGTGACCGTCGAGGGCCAGCGCGAAGAACTTGCGATCGGGGATCCAGAAATCCTGGTTGAACCGGCGTTTCAGGTCGGCCGCCTGCGTTTCCAATTTCAGCGCGAGCGCGTCGTCCTTCCAGATGTCACGGGCCAGGCGCGCGCAACGCAGCCTCGCATCGTAGGCGTAGCCCTGGAGCTCGCAGGTCGCGCGCGGTGTGGGCGCAAGAGTACCGTCGTGGAACAGAATGGAATTCCAGGAGTCCTTCCAACACTGATTCTCGAGGCCGAGTTTGGTCTTGCGCTCGTACTCGATATAGCCGTCCCCGTCGCGGTCCCCGAAGTGGTCCATCCAGTTCAACGCGGCGCGCGCGTTGGGTTCGAGCGTGCGCACCAGGTTGACGTCGCCGGTCCAGCGTTCGTACTCATCCAGCAACACGAGGAAGAGCAGCGTGGTGTCACTGGCACCGTAGTACGGCGCCTGGGGCCGTTCGTGGAAATGGGTCAGCTCTCCGAAACGCAGCTCGTGAAGGATGCGTCCGGGCTCTTCTTCCGTCAGCTCCACTTCTTTCTTTCCCTGGGCGGCGGCCAACGCGCGCAGCGTGGCACTCGCCAGTTCCGGCTTGAACGGAAGCATCTGATAACTCGTGATCAGACTGTCGCGCCCAAACAGCGCCATGAACCACGGCAAACCGGCTGCGGGGACCGAGTGCTCGGCCAGGGTGTCAGGACGAAAGCGAAGCGCCGCAATGTCCATCAGGCCGCGAATGTAAAGGCGGCCAATCTCGGGATGGCACGTGAGAGTCGGCGCGGTATCAATCCAGTCCTTCAGATTGCGCCGCATCGCGTCGCCTTCCTCGGTGGCGAATTTTGGATTGTGCACGGTCTTGCCGGTCACCGGGGTCACATGGAAGTTTGTGGTCCAGAGAGACTTCGGCAGGAGCGCGAAACGGAACGTCAGGTGATCGGGCGTTGCCTCTGTGGGAGACACAGTCGACCCGATGAGTGTTTCCCTGACCCAGTCCTCGCGCTTGTAGCCGAGGACCTGGCGCCCGCCTCGTGTCGTCTGGTAATAGGCGCCCTTCTTCTTGAGGGCATCCTTCACTTCGAAGAGATCGCAGAAGTCGGACCCGAAGTCCACACGCAATTCAATGTTCTCCACTTCACTGCCGTGGTTCAGGACGGTCAGCTCTTCTACGAAGCCGTTGCCGACAAAACGGCGCCGCACCAGGGAAAGGATGGGGTTCTTGTAAATGGTACCCGTCGGCGGAACGCAGAAGTGCTGCGCGTAGTAGTACTCGATGGAGTCTGTGGACAGCACATCGAGTGCGATGCCGTTGATGGTGAGGTTCCACTTCGACAAGTGACGCGTGTCTTTGAAGAACAGCCCCTCCGGCTGGTCGGGCCTGGCGTCGATATCGCCGTTGGGATTCGAGACGAGAAAGGTCGAACCGTCGAGAGTGCTAATCGTGTTGTCGCTCATATACAGGTCTCCCTAACTGCCCGACGGCGACATTCAGACCGCGAGGGCATCGGCGACAGCCCCGATTTTCGAATGCAACCGCTCTGCGAGATGCTCGGCCACCCTGATGGCGTTGGCCATCGCCGTCAGCGCCGGGTTCACGGCGCCGATGCTGACGAAGAAGCTGGTGTCGACGACGTACAGATTGTCGAGCTCGTGAGCCTTGCAGTGGACGTCGAGGACCGAGGTTTTCGGATCGGCGCCGAAGCGGCAGGTGCCGGCCTGATGAGCCACGCCCGCGATCGGGATGTCGGTCTTGAGGTAGGCGTTGCGTGGAATCAAATGGTCCGGGTGCATGCCCAGGTGGCCGAGCATCGACTTCAGCTGCTCGTAGAGCCGTTGTTGAGGCACTTGATTGTTCGGTTTGTAACGCAGCGTGATCTTCCCGTCTCGATCCACGCTGACGCGGTTGTTCGGATCGGGCAGGTCCTCCGTCATCAGCCAGAAGTCGACGGCGTGGCGGGCGATGTCATTCAACAGTCCGAGCGGCGCGAGCCTGGTCTCGAGAGGTTTCTCGCCTTTGTACATCTCGCCCACCGACTTGCCGACCATCTGGATGCTGCCCATCGGAAACTCAAACCCGTCCATGCCGAAGTAGAAGTCATTCAGCGCAATAGTCTTCTGAAAGAACGTCAGGTTCGGTTCCTTTGAAATCGCCAGGACAGCCGTACTGTTGTGGTACATGTAGTTGCGGCCAACCTGGCCGGAGCCGTTGGCGAGGCCAGCGGGGTGCTTATCGTTCGCCGACATCAATAACAACTTGGCGGAGTTGGCAGCACCGCACGAAAGCACGACGATGTCGCCGACGAACGACTCCTCTTCGCCATCGCGCTCCGCGAGGACTTTCTGGACTGATCGTCCGCTGGCGTTCGTCACCAGTCTCACGACCTTTGCATTCCGCAGCAGCGTCACATTTGGATACTGCAGCGCGGGACGCACGGCGAGCACTTCCGCGTCTGACTTGGCGTGAACCAGACAGGGGAATCCATCGCAGGTCTGGCAGCGGATGCACCGGCTGTTCTCCATGTGCCGTTCGTCGAGCATGATGCCGCAGGGCGCCGGAAAGGGGTGAAAGCCGGCGGCGTTGAGATCGTTGAACAGCTGCCGGATACGCGGCTCGTGTGAGACCGGCGGATACGGATACGGCGCATTCGCCGGCGGCTCGGTCGGGTCCGCACCGCGCAGGCCGTGCACCTGATACATCTGCTCGGCCTTCGTATAGAACGGTTCCATCTCCTCGTAGCTGATCGGCCAGGCCGGCGAGATCCCGTCGTGATGACGCCGCTCGCCGAAGTCCTCCTTGCGCAGACGGTACAAGGCCGCACCGTACATCTTCGTGGCGCCGCCGACGAAGTAGTGAACCTGAGGCTGGAATGGCTTGCCGGTGGCGTCGTACCACACATCAGGCGAGATGTAGCGGTTGTCGACGAAGACGGCCTTCGCGTCCCAGTTCAGCGCTTCACGCTTCAGCCAGTCGCCGCGCTCGAGAATCAGAATGCGCTTCCCGGTCGCCGCGAGCTGACGCGCCAGCGTGCCGCCTCCCGCGCCGCTGCCGACGATGATGACGTCGTAGTGTTGCGGCATGAGACTTCTCCCTCACAGTCCGGGACTGCTCTGCATCAGGCCGCCATCGGCGAACACCGTTGTCGCCGTGATGTAGCTCGCGCGGTCGCTGGCCAGCATCGCGACCACGCTGGCAATCTCCTCCGGCTGCGCCATGCGCCCCAGAGGAATCGCCGCGTCCAGCTTCTCCATCTCGGCGGGGTTGTTCATCGTGGAACGATTGATGGGCGTGGCGACCGCTCCCGGGCCGACGCCGGCGACCAGGATTTTGTGAGGGGCCAGTTCGACGCCCGCCGTTCGCGTGAGCATGCGCATGCCGCCTTTCGACAGGCAGTACGCGGTGTTGCCGGGCATGGGCCAGTCTTCGTGGACCGACGTGATGTTGATGATGTGCCCGCCGCCGCCCTGCGTGATCATCTGTTTGGCGGCCAACTGCGTGCCGAAGAACGCGCTCTTCAGGTTGACCTGGAGCACGGCGTCGTATTGCTGCTCGGTGGTGTCGAGCACCGAGGTGCGGCTTTCGATGCCGGCGTTGTTCACCATGATGTCCAGCCGCCCGAATGCCTTCACGGTCGCGTCGACGAGTCGCTGAATGTCAGCGACCTTGCTGACGTCGGCGTCGACACCGATCGTTCGATCCCCCAGTGCGACGATTCGCCGTTCGAGCTCCTCGGTCGCATCGGCGTGAGACACGTAGTCAATCGCGACGTTGGCGCCTTGTTCGGCCAACTCGAGCACGATCGCCTTTCCAATTCCGCTGTTGCCACCGGTGACGATCGCGACCTTGCCCTTCAGGAACATAAGACCCCTCAGTCTGTGACGGTCGGTTGTGTATGTGCATCCCAGTCGATCCGGTCTTCGTACGGGCGATCCAGTACCTGAATCGGCCTGGTCTTGCTGAAGTAGTTCCACGCCCAGTCGATGAACGCCTCGACGCGTGCCCGGACGCCGGACATCAGCAGCGCGTGCACGCCCAGCCAGGCGGCAAACGCGATCGGGCCGTCGAGCTCATGACGCTTTCTGCCGATTTCCGCCACCGCCGCATCGCGCCCGATCATGGCCATGATGCCCTTGTCGTGATAGTGGAAGGCGGTTCGAGGCTTGCCTGCGATCTCGGCCAGGATGTTATTCGCCGTCCACACGCCGCATTGCTGCGCAACGGACGCGAGTTGCGGAAGCGGGCGGCCATCGGCGCCTGGAATATTCGCGAAGTCGCCGAGCGCGTAGACGCCGGGGAAACCGGCGACCGTGAGATCGGGCTGCACGTCGATGCGGCCGCCGCGCCCCTTCGGCAACCCCGAGTGTGCCGCGAGCGCCGAGGCCATGAGCCCGCCGGCCCAGACCACCGTGCGCGTCAGAATCGACGTGCCGTCGGAGAGCCGCACGCGATCGGATCCGACTTCGGTAACGGCCTCACCCAGCATCAACCGCACGCCTTTCCGCTGAAGCGTGCGCGCCGCATATTCGTGTGCTTCGGCCGAAAAGGGCGCCAGCAGCGTGGAGCCATGGTCCACGAGATACACCTGCGCCTGTTTCACGGCCAGGTCACGGTATTCATGGGTCATGGAGAGGTTGATCATGTCGGCCAGGGCCCCGGCGAGCTCGGTCCCGGTCGCGCCCCCGCCGATGATGACGAAGTTCAGCGCCCCCTGTGACAGCACGCTCGGGTCACGGTCGGCGGCTTCGAACACGGCCAGAACCCGCGAACGCAGTCGTTGTGCTTCCTCGAGCGAGTAGAGCGGAAAGCTGTACTGCTCGGCTCCCGGTGTGTGGAAGAAGTTCGCTTGCGATCCGGCCGCCAGCACGAGGACGTCGCCCTGGTAACTGTGGCCGTCTCTGGTAGTGACCGTCCGGCTCCTGGGGTCGGCCACCATCACCTCGGACATCTTGACATCCACATTCGGGTGGTCGTGAAGCGACTGCCGAAGCGACGTGGCCACAGCGCTCGACCCGAGCTCCGCAGTGGCGACCTGGTAGAGCAACGGCTGGAACTGGTGATAGTTGTTCTTGTCGATCAACGTGACCCGTACGTCGTCGCTCTTGGCCAGCTTGCGAGCGCACCCGAGCCCGGCGAAGCCGCCGCCGACGATCACGACGTGCGTTCTTGGTTTCGTGGTCTCCACGGCTTCACCGTCCGCCAGACATCTCAGAGGACTGATCGATCAGTTGCCGAACAGCAGCACCGCTATGTCTTCTTGTGTTCCCGGGGCCATATGAGGACGAAATTGAGACGAACGCCGGGCCCACGCCCCAGATCAGTTTCGATTTGGCGGGTGAACAAAAGAGCGAGAAGGGGATGTCGGAGGGACCGGACTGTGGGATTCCACCGACGCTCATCGCGGGTAGTCCCACAAATGGCAAGATGAACCGCGCGATCAGATTCCAGTCGTCGTTGAGGGTGAACGGCACGACCGGTTGGAAATTCAGGAGAAAGCGGGTGCTGTCGAACGGTGCGATGTGGTTCTGCCAGTTGAACTGGAACGGGATGCTGACCAGGTTGGCGATCGGATTGGCGAGCTGCTTCGCGACATCCGCGGCCTCGTCGCCGTCCGCCTGATTCGCCGTGGCGCCCGTTGCGGCGTTGCCGTTTGCGGCTTGCTGCGCGAACACCGAGCGGTGAGTGAGCGCCGCCACCACGAACGCGAGCACAATGACTGTTCGTGGACGGAGCGTTGCCGATCGGCTCATCGCCATGCATCTCCCGCTGACGACACACACGCAGCTTGACCTTCAATTGCGGCGGTCCTCCCGGGCTGTGCAAGGCGTCCGCCAGCACCGGCGCGGTCACGCTGACGTGTTTACCGGCGGTCAGCCAGAGGCGTCACGAGGAGTTGTGACGAAGGTCACGAGCGTTGATAGTGGCACTCTACTGGTTTGGCTCGGTGGCTGCAGGTCTCGTTGCGGCCGGCGCGTGAGAAGAATTCTTTAGAAAAATCGGGACCCTTACGCGCGTTTGACCTGTTTGACCTGAACCGATACGCCGGCCCTCAGTTCGTCTGTTCCGTGAGCGGCGATCTCATCGCCGGGCTTCAGATCCCCGAAGACTTCGACCAACGGGCCGGACGCCAGCCCGGTCTTCACATCGATCCATTCCGTCCGACCGTCTCGCACACGGATCACAAACGTGCGGCCGGTCGTCGTCGCGACGCTACCATTGGGCACCAACAGTGACGGCGTAGACCGACGCACGGGCCACTTGACCTGACAGAATGTGCCGGGTGCGAGCCGGCCGTCAGCATTGTTGACGTCCAGTTCTACCGCCATGGTTCGAGTGGGGACGTCGACTGACTGCGAGATGCGCGACACCGTGCCGGCGAACGTCTGTCCAGGGTACGCGGCAACGGTGAATGTCAACGATGTGCCATTGGTCACGCCGGCGGTGTACGCCTCAGGCACTGGAATGACGAGGCGCAGTCGATGGCTCTCGACAATCCGGACGATGGGTGTCGCCGTGCCCGGTCCACCCGTCGGACCCACCAGCGCTCCCGGATGCACGTTACGTTCGGTCACGATACCACTGAACGGAGCCGTGACCCGGAGGTATCCTTCGATGTCGCTGACCGAGTTCAACGCCTGGCGGGCGGCTTCGACGTTCTGCTGCGCTGAAGCAATCTGCCCCTGGTCGGCCTCGACCGCCTTTTGGGCCAAGACGACGTCATTACCGGCGACGACACCCGGCGTGGCGGAGGCCGCTTTCAACTTCTCGTACGTGCTCGCGGTCGCCTCGGCTTTCGAACGGATGACCGCGAGTTGCGCCTCGGCGCTCTGCAGCTTCGACCGCGCCTCGGCCTTTTGCGCGACGAGTTCCGGTGCTTCGAGCGCGGCAAGCTGCTGCCCTGCGCGAACGCGCGAACCGCGATCCACGGTGATCGTCTTCACAAAGCCCGTGACTCGCGAATACAGCGCAACGGTCTGGTAGGGAATCAACTCGCCTGGCAGCGACAACGTCACATCGAGCGGCTGCTCGACAACTTTGACCACTTCGACGGTTTGCGGTCCCGCGGGAACGGCCTTCTCCGTCTTCTGGCCGGTCGTATTGCCGCGACAGGCTGTCAGGGCCAGCAACGACAGCGCGCCGAACCCTGTGAGCGCTCGCCTGACCTGTGCCCGTATCCTCATGCCGCTCCCTGCCTGCGATACGCACTCGCCGGATCGTCTGGATCCATGGAGCGGGAACCAACCCGCGCCGACTGCTGCACCAGTGAATACACCGACGGCAGCACGATCAGCGTTGCCACGGTCGCGGCGGCCAGCCCCCCGATCACGGCTCGTCCGAGGGGCGCCGTCGCCTCTGCGCCCTCACCCCAAGCGAGTGCCATCGGAACCATGCCGGCGATCATCGCGGCGCTGGTCATCAACACCGGCCGCATGCGAGAGCGTGCCGCGTCGATGGCCGTCTGCAGCGCCGAAGTACCATGAACGCGCGCTTGTTCGGCAAATGTCACGAGCAGGATGGCGTTCGCGACTGCAACTCCGATCGCCATGATGGCGCCCATGAACGATTGCACATTGAGCGTCGTCCGTGTGACAGCCAGCATCAACACCACGCCCATGAGCACGGCAGGCACGGTCGAGACGACGACGAAGGCCAGACGCAGCGACTGAAAATTCGCGGCAAGCAACAGGAAGATGACGACAACCGCCACGACCAGGCCGGCGGTAATATTCGTAAAGGTCTCGCGCATGGCGCCGATCTGGCCACGAACAACCACAGCCGCGCCGCGCGGGGGCGTTCCGGCCCGCGCGATAGCCTGATCTACCTGGCTCACCATCCGTCCGAGGTCCTGTCCTGCGACGTTCGCCGTCAGTGTGACCATCCGTTGGCCATTGATTCGATCGTACTCGCCCACAATCGTCGAGTTCCCAATCGTCGCCACGTCTCCCAGCAGCGCATGGGAGCCGCGATCGGCGCTCACAGGAATCACCCGCAAATCGTCGAGAGAGGTCATCCTCGGTTGAGGCACTTCGACCTGCACCTGAAACGCGATGCCCGTGCGTGGATCGGCCCAATAGTTCGGCGCGACGAACCGGCTCGACGAGGTCGCCGCGGCGAAGGAGCGCCCGACCTGATCGACATTGACGCCAAGTTGACCGGCCATCTGACGATTCACATCGACTTGAATCGCCGGGTATTCGAGCGCCTGGCCGAACTGTAGATCGCGAAGCGCGGGAATCCGCGCAAGTTCGTCGTGAACGGCGGTCGCAAACCTCCGTGTTGCAGCGAAGTCTGGGCCGGTGACTGCGACCTCGACCGGCGTCGATGTGCCGAAGTTCATAATCCGGTTGACGATGTCTCCCGGCTCGAATGAAAACCGGGCGGCCGGAAACCGCTCGCTGAGGCGTTGCCGGAGCGTTTCCTCAAAGTCCGTCAGCCGAATGCCCGCCTCACGTTTCAGCGCTACCTGCAGCACAGCTTCGTGCGAACCCCCGGTCCAGAGGAAGATCGTGTTGATCGGATACGACGAGGGCTGAACGCCCACGTAGCCCAGCGTGACCTCGACGTTGTTCTGCCCGGCCACCTGTTTGATTTCGTCGAGCACGTCGGTCGTTAATCGCTCCGTCGATTCAAACTTGGTCCCCGCTGGCGCCCGCAGTCGCAACTGGAACTGACTCAGTCCGCCAGCCGGGAATATTTCTCGCCCGAGCCTTGCGCCAACGATCGCAACGATCGCGACAGTGACGGCGACGTACACCGCAACGATGCTCCAGCGTGCCGGAGCCACGTGGTGCAGGAATTGCGCCAGGCGATTCCGCAGCCGGTCCACCCAAGTGGCCGACGGCGAACCGACTTGTTGTGCGGCATAACGCCTCGCCAGGAGCCAGACCGAGAGGACCGGTACGAGTGAACTCGAGAGGAAAAACGACGCAATCATCGAGAAGCCGACTGCGAGAGAGAGTGGAACAAACAGCGAGCGCGAGACCCCGGTCATGAAGAAGGATGGGACGAACACGGCGACGACCGAGAGCATGGCGAGAAGTCGCGGAATCACCACTTCCCCGCTCGCGTCCAATACACCTTCGGCGACAGGAACGCCACGCGCGAGATGCGTGTGGATATTCTCGATCGCGACCGTGGCTTCATCGACCAGAATGCCGACGGCCAGTGCCAGGCCGCCGAGCGTCATCACATTGATGGTCTGGCCAGCGCCCCACAGCGCGATCACCGCAGCGAGCAGCGCAAACGGAATCGTCACCACGACGATGCCGGCGCTGCGCCAGTCGCGCAGGAACACGAGCACCATCAACCCTGTCAAGAGCGCCCCGAGCGCCGCCTCACGTAGCACCGCTTGCAGCGACGCCGACACGTTGCGCGACTGATCCAGTTCGTAACTCACCTTGATGTCGTCGGGCACCAACCTCTGGAAACGATCGAGGTTCGCCTTGACCTCGCTCACGACGCTCAACGTCGAGGCGTCCGGGCGTTTCGTCACAGGAATGTAGACGGCGCGGCGACCATTCACTAAGGCATACGCCGTCGGGATATCGGTACTGTCGCTGACGGAGCCGATATCGCGGACCGAGACGGGCGGCCCAGCGCCCGTGCGTATGGGCAATTCAAGCAGATCGTCAATATTCGTCACGACGGAGTTCATCGGCGAGATCCGTGTCTCCTCACCGATATTGACGCTGCCCGACGGCATGATCACGTTACCGGACGAGACCGCGCGGATGACCTCTTCGGGCGACATACTGTAGGACCGAAGGCGATCGGGATCAACGCGGATGACGATCGTCCGCTGGCTCCCGCCAAACGGGGGCGGCGACGTCAGGCCCGGCAGCGTCGCGAACTGCGGGCGCACACGGTTCAGCGCGAGATCCTGAATCTCTCCGAGACTGCGGCTGTCGCTGGAGAAGACCAAATATCCGACGGGGACGGTTCCCGCATCGAAGCGCATGACAAAAGGGCCGACCGTGCCCGGCGGCATGAAGGCGCGCGCGCGGTTGGTGTAGCCGATCGTCTGCGCGAGCGCTTCGGCCATATTCGTGCCGGCGTGAAACGAGAGCTTCAGCAGGCTGGTGTTCTGAATGGATTTCGATTCGACACTCTCAATCCCGTTGATGTACAGAAAGTGGTACTCGTAGTAATAGGTGATGTACCCCTCCATCTGCGCCGGACTCATCCCGCCGTACGGCTGCGCGACATAGATCACCGGTAGATCAAGATCCGGAAAGATGTCCGCTCGCATCCGGCTGACCGCAAAGACGGCCGTCAACGCGACGGCAATCACGGCGACCAGAACGGTGATCGGACGACGGAGAGCGGCGCGGATCAGCCACATCGGGTTAACGAGCTCCTGCGGGCGGGTTCACGAGCGAGAGAAATGGCCCGAGCGTGCCTTGCGCGGCCGACTGGGCCAACAGCGCGCGCCACACGTCGATACGCGCGAGCTGATCCTGGACTTCCGCCTGCGCGAGCAGGCTCTGCGTATCAGCCACTTCGACGATGCTCGCCAGTCCCGCCTGATACCTCGCGCGCGCTTGCGCTTCGCTCTGTTGCGCTGCCGCAAGCTGAATAGGGGTATTCGCGGCGACGGCTCGGGCGGCCTGCACCATCGCGGCCGCGGTCTGTTGTTGGCTGGTGATAGTCAAGACCGCTTCATCAAAGAGCGCCGTCTCGGAGCGCGTCGATGCCGCCGCCGCGGCCTTACGGGCGCGCAGGCTGGCGAAGTCGAAGGCGTTTGGAAACACCACTTGGACCCCGGCAGCCCAGTTCACCCGCTCGAGCCCGAGGCCGGCAAGGCTACCGTCTAGCGTCCCGTTCGCGTTTGCGCCGCTACCCCTGGCGAACACGCTCGATTGGAGGTACACGCGCGGGCGGTCCGTCCGCGACAAAACGTCTTCCTCCGCCCGGGCAACATCGATCGCCGCCCGGTGGATCTGCGCGAGCGGATGGGTCATCGTGCCGGTGGTGCTGGCATCCGCCGCCGGCAGGCGGTCCAACAAGGTCGTCGCGTCGATCGCGACCGGGCCGGTTGTGACGCCAAGGACGCGCGCGAGCGCAATCTCCGCCAGCATCACGGTCTGCTGCGCCTGAATCAGGCGCGTCTGGGCCGCGGCGCGTTCAGCGTCCATGCGCGACGCTTCGGCTCCAGGCCGAAGTTGATTGTCAACGAGTGTGTGCACCGCGCGAGACAGCAGATCCCGCCGATCGACGTCGGCTTGCAGCGCAATCACCGCGCGTTGCGCGCCGACAATGCCGAGAAAGGCTGTCCCGACGGCCGTCTGCACGTCGAGACGCGTCAGGGCATCGCCAGCGCGCGCCCGCGCGACTGCCGCTTCCGCGCCAGAAACACTCGCCTGACGGAGGCCAAAGTCGAAGGGCTCCCACGAGAACAGCGTACCGACCGCGCTGCCCCACACGCTCCCGCCGGATGCCGACGACAGGACGGGACCGGACATCGCCGGGATCACCGACTGCGGCAGGACCTGACCGAAGACGTTGTTCGCCGTGCCGCGGTTCGACTGCCACAGCGAATCAAGTCTCGGGAGGTACGCCGATCTCGCGACGCTGACACCCGCGGTGGAGACGTTGATCTGCTCGAGCGCCGCGCGCACGGTCGGATAGTGGTCGAGCGCGTACTGAACCGCTCGATCCATGGTGAAGATGGCTGGCGGCGGCGCTTCCTGAGCCGACGCCCACATCGGCAGCACCAATGCGAGAACCAAGAACAACACCCAGGCACGTGCTCGACTCATGGGAGCCTCAACGTCTCTCTCAATCGTGCTCGAACATCTCGCCAAACAGCTCCTGGACGCGCTGGCGTGCCGTGACGAGTGCCTTGCGACCTGCGGGCGTCGCTCGATAGACGCGTCGGTTGCGTCCGCCTTTCAACGTGGGTTGCGACCGCAAGTAGCCTTGCCGTTCCATGCCATGCAGGATGGGATAAAGCGTGCCGGCGCTGAGGCGATAGCCGTGGCGGCCAAGCTCGTCGATCATGGCCTGGCCGAAGATCGGACCTTCAGCCGCATGGTGCAAAATGTGGAGACGGATGAGGCCGGTGTATAAATTGCGATCTATCATCGAATCTCGTAGTCTGAATTCGATATCGAACTTCGAGCCTATGTCGGGAGTTCAGTTGAAGTCAAAACGTTATGCTTTATTTACGGGGACGAAGCAGGATCAACGATGAGAATCGGACGGACGGGCGTCAATGGGGGAAGTGGCTGCTGAGCGGAAAGAGATAAGTAGGACGCCACGACGATGATAGCGATTGTGGCCAGCCCATGCAGCGAGCGGACGTGAATTAGAGGACGGCGAGATCGAATTCCCGTAGGCGAGCAGGGTCTGCAATGGCCTCGACTTGCGTGACCTTGTCGTTCGCGAAGGTGAAGGTCACCACGCGGGCTAACTGACCGCGCGGCGCCAGGATCACTCCGACCGATCCGTTGATGAGCGCGATCTGGACGAATCGCCGCCCCCGCCCTCGCGATAGCGCGATCAACTGGGGTGCCCACGTCGCGGCGCCCCTCATCTCGCGCACGGTGTCGGCAGCGTCCACCGCTCCGAAGGCTTTGCGTGCCGCACCATCGATCCGCATGACGGCATCCGGATCGAGCACGGCCAGAAGCCCCTCGAGGTCGCCGGTGTTCACGGCCCTCAGAAATGCCTCCAC
>Ga0111538_10004625_pt1 | contig 19073 bp, 17 predicted proteins | sample SoiMethybrSBSTD1_FD_79669 | JGI IMG/M metagenome (GOLD analysis project Ga0111538, IMG submission 79669) | Bulk soil microbial communities from a Populus tree surrounding site in Tennessee, USA - Soil MetaG P. TD hybrid SBSTD1 (version 2)... | ecosystem: Environmental > Terrestrial > Soil >...
CACTTGAACGGCGCCGAGCCGTCGCGCAGCATGTCGCCTTCCCAGCCTTCCCCGGTGAGGTGAAATACGCTCTTGCGGCTCGCCCGCTGCATCTCTTCGTAGGTGGCGGCGAGCTGATCGCCGAGCAGTCCTGGTTGGATCTGACCGTTCCGGTCGTGCATCAGGCCCACGGTCATGTAGAAGCCGATCTCACGAACGGCGGCGACGACCTTGCGCGTCTGCTCGAGGGTCGACGATCCGAGCACCGCGTTGATGTTCACGCCGAAGCGGGCACTCTCTTTGAGCAGCTCCAGCTTCTTTCGCACGTTGGTCCATGACTTCTGCGACCAATCGTTGGGCTCAATGTTGTCGACCGACATCTGCAGCGCCGTCAGGCCGGCATCGTTCAGCCGTCGGACCCACTCGCGTGTGAGCGCGTAGCCGTTGGAAATGAGCGTGCAGACCATGCCGCGTTCAACAACACGTGCGACAAGGGCGTCGAGCTTTGGATGCAACAGCGGTTCACCGCCGGTGAGCGTCAGGACGAGCGTTCCGAGCGTCCCCGCATGATCGATACGCCGCTCGAGCAACAGCGTGTCAACCGGCGGCGAGACGTCGTCGTACTCCTCACAGTAGCCGCACGCCAGATTGCAGCGACGAGTGACCACGAGCTGAACGAGCAGCGGACGCCGTGGAGACGCGAGCATCAGCACGCCTCGACCGACACTTGTCAGCGGGTGTGAGGGAAGAAACACGGAAGTGCTTGTATGATACCCCAGCCCTTGGACGTGGCCACCCCATCCTCGAGCACCCTGGTGGTGCTTCTGCCTGGCGCAGACACGCAGATAGTCGGCGGATCAGCGCGCGCGCGCAACCTTCGTGTCGCCACGCGCGCAGGCGCGACGGTCGTTGATCTCAAGGAATTCCTCACAGGTTCAGCGAACCCATTGAAGTCGCTGATCGTCATCCCCCCTTCTGTGCTGATCGACCTCACCCTGTTCTCAGTGGCGATACCTTCCGCCACGACGAGGCTCGAGGGCGCGTCAGGCGCGTGGATTCTCATGGGGCGGGCATCCGATGTCGCCGGTCATCTCGAAGGCTGGCAGGCCGAGCTGGATAGTCACGGCAGGCAGGGAGAACGAGCGGACGTGTGGCGCGCGGATGAACTCCCCCGGCTCCCCGCGCCGACTGACGTGATCTTCGACACATCGACGGCAGCAGCCCGGCGACACGCGCTCTGGAGCATTCTCAAGCGGACGGAGAAACCAACCGACGGATGGGTGTCTCGGCACTGCAATCGGCCGATCAGTCGGCTCATCAGTTTCGTTCTGCTGTCACTGGGCCTCAGGGCATCGCATGCCTCGGCGCTCACGCTGATTTTTGGCCTCGCGACTGCCATCTTCGCGCTGCGCCCTGGCTACGCGACGCTCGTCTGGACCGGGTTGCTGTTTCAGCTGGCATCGGTGCTCGACGGCGTCGACGGCGAGATGGCGCGCGCCACGCTGACTGAATCGGAAGCGGGCGCCAAGCTCGACGCGATCGTCGACCAGCTCACCTACGTCGCGTGCTTTGTCGGCGTCACCATCGGCTGGGCGCGCGAGGGCGGCGCCGGGCAGGCGCTGTTCTGGACCGCCGTCATCGCCGCTGCGCTGGTGCTCAGTCTGCTGCGAGGCGCGCGATTCGTCGCGCGACATGCACCGGACGCATCGTTTGTCTTCATCGATCGCTCGGTGCGCCGCGCCGCCAGGGAATCCAACCAGCTACCGCTGCGACTGGCAGCTGGAGGCTTCGCGCTGCTACGCCGAGACTTGTTCTCGGTACTGTTTCTCGCCGTGTCGTTCTTTGGCCGTCGCGCGTTGATACCGGCCCTCGTCGGAGTGGGTGTTGTGCTAGCCAACGTGACGATGTCTGCCTATCGACGTGAGCTCGATGCGGCCGCGGTTCTCGAACGCGGATGATCGAACGACGGCTCACGCCCGATCTGACGGTCGGGCCTACGACCGTTCAACGCGGGCCTACGAGACGGTTCGGGCCAACGATCCTAGGAGGAGGCGTTCGGCGATCACCCGGTCGGCGGGCGTATCCACGTCCACCCAATCGATGCCATCGACGATGGCCGTACCAAGGGATCGGGAGGCCGCGAGTCGCCGCATGCCGGCGGAGACTGTCAGCGGCTCATCAGCCGGCACACTCCTGAGCGCATCGAACACGGCAGGCGTCAACAGGAAGCAGCCAGCGTCGATCGCGTCCCAGGGCTCGAGGCCCTTGCCGATCGCCACGACGCGGGTGCCGTCCAGCCGGACTTTCGTCGCATCGGGAAGGTCGATATCGTCCGCCGGCGACCGGTCCACGAGCACGCGCGCCACTTCCCCGCTCTCGAGCGGCGACGCCGACAGCCGGGGCAACGCGATTCCGGCGAACACGTGGTCCACCATCTGCACGTAGAAATGCTCGGACGCGAATCCCTCCGCCGCCAGAAGCGACAAGCCATTGGGAGCCGAAATATCGGGAGTCTCGACGAACCGCACCTCCAGCTCGTGCGGCATCCGTTCGACGGCCGCCTGGACCTTGTCGCCCTCGTGGCCGATGACAATCACCGCCTGGAGGCACCCGCTGGCCCTGGCATGCTCCAGCGCGTGAGCAATGAGCGGCACCCCGCCGACCAGCATCAAGGGCTTGGGCACGCCGCTTTCAGCGCTGCCGAGGCGGGAACCATAGCCGGCTGCGAGGATGACCGTCTGCGTCACTGACACGGCAAGTATCTTATTACGAAGTTGTTACCCGCTTTTCGCCAGGGGGCCGAGACAGCGGGTCGTGGCTGGCGCGACGCATAACGTTCGTGTTACATTTTCCGGCCTGGCCTATACATCCGACCCCGTGCGCGGTGGATCCGCGCCGGGTGCTGAAGCTGGGTCTTCCGCCGACCGCTTCGAACGCGATACGCTCGACATCCTCAAGCGCTTGAGCCGGCACCCGATTGATCCTGGCCCCACAAGCGAATTGCTCGCCGACCTCGGCTTCGACTCGCTGCAGGTCCTCGAGCTCGTCGGCGAGTTGGAAGATCATTTCAACATCGCCGTCCCGCTCAACGCGCTGACCCACATCCGAACCGTCGATCAAATCGTGGCCGAAGTCCGTCGACTCGTTGGCCAACAGGAGGTCGCGCCGTGATCGCGGGCGAGGCATGCGAGACGATCGCCGGCACGCTGGTGGCTGCGGCGACCACCACGAAGGGTGTCCGGGCAATTGAGCACGATGGCCAGGCAATCGAGATGCCATACGCCTGGCTGCTAAGCGACTCTCTCCGCATCGCGGGCGCACTGCAGATCCGAGGGCTGAACCCTGGCGATCGGGTGGCGATTGTCGTTCCGGAAGTGGCTGGCTTCGTGCGCGCCTTCTTGGGAATTACCACAGCCGGGCTCGTTCCGGTGCCACTGTTCCCGCCCGGACAAGCCGGCGACGTGTCCACCTTCACTCGACAGTCACGTGACCTCCTGATCGCAAGCCAAGCGTCAGCCGTCGTGGCGAGTGCCGATGTCGCCCCGCTCCTGGATCTGGAACACGCCTCAACGTCAGGGCACGTCTGTCAGTTGCTCACCATCGACGCGCTGGCCGAGGGCCCCGCCCTCCTGGTTCCTGTGCCCGTGACGAGCGATCGACCGGCGCTCATCCAGTTCACATCCGGCTCCACCGCGATGCCCAAGGGCGTGGTGCTCTCGCATGCGAACCTGCACGCCAACCTCTCGGCGATTGCCGGCCCTGCCGGGCTCGCGATCCGACCAGACGATGTCGGCGTGAGCTGGCTGCCGCTCTATCACGACATGGGGTTGATCGGCGCGCTGCTGACCAGTATCTACGCCAGGAACGACGTCGTGATCATGTCGCCCGTGCTCTTCCTCAAACGGCCGACGGCCTGGCTCGACGCCATTTCCCGCTATCGCGGCACGGTGTCGTTCGCGCCGAACTTCGCGTACGAGCTGTGCCTGCGTCGCGTCAAGCCGTCCCAGATCGCCGCACTCGATTTGTCGAGCTGGCGGGTGGCGGGCTGCGGCGCAGAACCGATTCGGTGCGACACGCTCGAGTCTTTTGCGGATCGCTTCGCGTGCACTGGCTTCCGCGCCTCGAGCTTCGTTCCAAGCTACGGGCTGGCCGAGCATTCCCTGGCCGTCGCCCTGGCCACCGGTGGCGTCAACGTCGATACGGTCGATTCCGCGCGTCTGGTCCGCGACTCGCTCGCCGTCCCCGCCTCCAACGGCGCGGCCAACGGTCATGCCGTGCGACTCGTCGGCTGCGGACGTCCGTTCCCCGGGCATGAGGTCCACATCGAGGACGAGACCGGACAACTGTTGCCCGACCGACATGTCGGGCGCATCGTGGCTCGCGGCCCGTCGGTGATGGCGGGTTATTTCGAGGATCCTGCCGCGACAGCCGAAGCCCTGCACCGCGGCGGCCTGGAGACAGGCGACCTGGGATACATCGCCGAGGGTCAGCTCTTCGTCTGCGGCCGAACCAAGGATCTGATCATTCGCAACGGCCGGAAATACCACCCACCGGATCTCGAGTCGTCGATTGCCGACGTCGACGGCATCCGTTCATCGAACGTCGTCGTGTTCGGCATCAGCCACGTCAACGAAGCTGATCAGGTCGTCGCCGTTCTCGAGGGGCGAGCGAGCCAGACGTCGCGAGACATCGTGGATCAGGTTCGCCGGCGGGTGCGCGAGACCGTCGGGCTCGAGCTCGACCATGTCCTCCTCACTCCGCCTGGAACCATTCCACGCACGACCAGCGGGAAGGTGCGTCGATCGGAAACCCGCGCCCGATTCCAAGCCGGGACGCTCTTGACGGGGGGCCGGATCTCGCTGGATGCGCCCCCTGGCAGTCGCTAATGAATCTACTCGACAAGCTCACGGCGTTCGCCGATCGCATCGCGGAGTTTCCTGACGGCCCCGTCCCCTTCGATACGACCATCGACGAGGTCTGCGGGCCGACCGAGGTAGTGATCGGCGGACGACGTACCCTGATGTGCGGTTCGAACAACTACTTCGGGCTCAGCTTTCACCCCGACGTCATCGCCGCTGCCCGCGAGGCCATCGAGCGTGATGGCGCCGGCACAACCGGCTCCCGTGCGGCCAACGGCACCTACGGAGCGCACCGTCGCCTCGAACAGTCCTTCGCCGACGCACACGGGAAGCGTCATGGGATCGTATTCACGACCGGGTACCAAGCCAATCTCGGCGTCATCTCCGGTCTTTGCGGACCAGACGATGCGGTGCTGGTCGATGTGGAGAGTCACGCGAGCATCTATGACGGCGCACGCTTGAGCGGAGCTCAGCTGTTCGCCTGCCGCCATAACTCCGCCGACGACGTCGCGCGAAAACTGGCGCGGCTCCCGAATCCCCGACGCTCCCTGGTCGTTGTCGAAGGCCTCTACTCGATCAGCGGCGACATTGCTCCGCTGGCCGAGATTGCCAAAGCCTGCCGGGACGCCGGCGCCTATCTGATGGTCGACGAAGCCCATTCCTTCGGCGCCTACGGCACGCGCGGTCTCGGTTGCGCCGAGGCGCAGGGCGTCCTCGAGCAGGTGGATTTCGTGGTCGGCACCTTCTCCAAGGCCCTCGCCGGCGTCGGCGGGTACTGCGTTTCGAATCATCCGCAGCTGCCGCTGTTGCATTTCGCCGCGAGGCCGTACGTGTTCACGGCGTCCAGCTCCTCCGCCACCATCGCCGGTGTTGCCGCTGCGCTGAGCATCCTCCAACGGGACGAGGACCTGCGAGCGCGGCTGTGGAGCAACATCCGGCAGGTGCGTGCGGGGCTGGCGCGCCTGGGGTTTGCCATTGGGCAGACGGAGTCGCCGATCGTTCCGATTGTGATCGGGTCTGCTGAGCGAACAGTCGCCATGTGGCGGGGCTGCTCGACGCGGGGCTCTACGTGAACATCGTGCTTCCACCCGCGTGCCGGCCTGACGCCTGCCTGCTGCGAACGAGCTACTCAGCCACTCACTCCCGGGAAGAAATCGACCGTGCGCTGTCGATCTTGGCGAAGGTTGGCCGCGAGCTGTCCGTGATTCATGAAGCTCATTCTCATCAACCCGCGTAACCGCGTGTCGCTCTACGGCGACTACCTGTGGCAGCCGCTGGCGCTCGGCTACGTCGCTGCCGCGACCCCGTCGCATTGGGAGGTCGAACTCATCGACGAGCAGTGCGAAGGCGTGCGGGACTACACGGACGTCCAGGCCGATCTCGTGGGCCTGACGGCCTTCACGACACAGGCGCCGCGTGCCTACGAGATCGCGCGGCAGTTTCGGTCACGCGGGATTCCGGTCGTCATGGGCGGGATCCACGCGTCGCTCGTGTCCGACGAGGCGGCGGCGTACGCTGACTCGCTGTTCCTGGGCGAATGTGAGGCGCTCTGGCCGCAGGTGATTGACGACGTCGAACACGGCCGGCTGGCGAAGCGGTACGACGGCGGGACGACGGGAGGCTCCCTCTTTCAACCCGACCGCAAGATCTTCGAAAAGTACCGCTACGAGTACGTTTCGGCGCAGACCTCGCGCGGCTGTCCGATGGACTGTTCCTTCTGCTCGGTCACCGCCTTCAACGGCCGTATTTTTCGCATGCGGGACATCGAAGATGTCGTCGCGGAGGTGGCGGCGATCCCGGAACGCGACATCATCTTCGTTGACGACGACCTGAACGGGTTTTCCCGGAAGGCGAAGCAGCGGTGTCTGGACCTGTTCCGCGCGATGGCCGCCGCGAAGCTCGACAAGACCTGGATCACGCAGGTCACCATCAACTTCGGAGACGACGACGAATTGCCGGAGCTGGCCAGAGCTGCGGGATGTGCGGGTGTCTTCATCGGCCTCGAGAGCACGGATACCAAGTCGCTCACCCTGATTCGCAAGGACGGGATGTCACAACGCCGCGGCCTGGACTACTACCGGGAAAACGTGGCGCGCATCCGAAGCCACGGTCTCGGCGTCGTCGGCTCGTTCATCCTCGGCATCGACACACAGGACATGAACACGATCGTGTCGGATATCCTGCGGTTCGCAGAAGAATCCGACCTTGATGGACTGAACCCGACGATTCTCACTCCGCTGCCCGGCACGCGCGACTACGCCCGCTACGACGCCGAGGGTCGGATTCTGTTCAAGAACTATCCCGAGGATTGGGAGAAGTACACGCTGGCGTTTCCGGTGACGAGCATGCCGAACATCACGGGTGCGGGGCTGATGCGCAAGTATGTCGAGGTGCTGCAGTTCTTCCGCCCGGAACACATCGCGGCGCGCTACTGGCGGACGTACGAGACCGTTTCACCCGAGGCCGCTTGGCACACGTTCCTGTGGAACCGCGTGTGGACCAACTACTGCCTCCGAGGGGGGGTGTTCCGACGTGCACCGCTCGCCGACACCTACCCAATCGAAATCCCGCGCGAGGTGCCGGCCAAGCCCGACATGGACTGCGACGAGATTGCCCGGTCGGTTCAGCCACTAGGTTCTCTCAGCTAAAGCCAGTCCTTAAGTAGTCCAGCCGTTTTTTCGATACCACTTCGCCGTTCGCTCGACGCCTTCAGCTAAGCCAATCGCCGCAGTAAACCCGATCGCTTCGCGCGCACGATCGACGGCGCACACGAATCCCTCAGCGCGAAGTTCAGCAAGCCGCTCGCGATCGAGCAGTGGTTCCGTCCCAAACCGCCACATCACTTCACCGGCAAGCGCGAGATAGCTGAGAAAGGCAGCCGGGATTCGACGAGGCCGATACGGTCGTTGATACGCGGCAGCGAGGCTGCGCAGCACGTCCTCGGTTGTCTGTGGCTGCGGATGCCCGAGATAGAGAACCCGTCCTTCCCCGCCTGACGCGCCCACCCCACCCGCCCTACCCGGCCCAACCGCCCTACCCGCCCTACCCGGCCCACCCGCCGTGCCTGCCCTATCAGTGAGCGCGAGCGCAGCGAGTGCGACGGCTCTCGCGACGTCCTCCACGTAAACGAGCGTGAACGCGGTTGCGGGATCCGCCGCCAGCGGGAACCAGCCTCGCGACGCCAGTCGAAATAGCGGGAGGAATTGACGGTCGCGCGGGCCATAGACCGCTGAGGGACGCACGATGGTCCACGGCGTTCGAGCATTCGACGTCACGACCGCCTCAGCGGCCACCTTGCTGCGGCCATACGCATTGAGCGGGCGCAGGGGATCGTCTTCCCGGCTCGGCCGCTGCGGGGTGCCGGTGCCGGTCGCCGCCTGGCTGGAAATCAGGATGATGCGGGCGCCGACCGTGTTGGCGGCTGCAACGGCCGCCTCCGTGCCGGCGACGTTGACGGCGCGAAACGCTTCCTCACGTCGGGCGTGCACGAGCGCGGCGGCGTGAACGAGCACGGTGGCGCCGCTGGCAGCGCGTGTCAGCTCCAACGGGTCGAGCTTCGCCTCGGCGATTTCGATTCCTGGAGGAAGCGGCTTGCGGTTGCCGGGCCTCACAATTGCCGTGACCCGCCAGTCTGCCCTGCGGAATGCCTCGACCAGATGCCAACCGAGGAACCCGGTGGCGCCGGTGATGGCAACCCTACAATCGCTTTTCATAGAGCCGGTAGGTCTTGGTTCGCACGGCGCCGGCAGCCTCGATCCCGGCATTCACCGCGTGGTTGTCCTCGAGCGTCCAGGAGAGTTCCGCCCGACGGTACCCCCGGGCCACCCCTCGCCGAAAGATCTCGGCAATCAACAGTGGATACAGCCCGATATGCCGGTATTCCGCGACGACGCCGAGCAGCGGCAGACGCACCTGGTCGATCACCGACGCGCGCCTCAGAAAGTGCCAGAGACCGAACGGGAAGAGTCGGCCGTTCATCCGCTTCAGCACCTGATTCAGATCGGGAAGGGCAATGGCGCATCCGATCGCGCGACCATCGATTTCCGCGAAGAGCGCGATTTCCGGGTCGACAATCGGGCGCAAGTCGACGGCCAGCTGTTTGATTTCCGCGTCGGTCGGCGGAACGAAGCCCCAGTTCTCGTCCCAGGCGGCCCGATAAATCGCCTGCAGGTTGGCAAGCTCGCGATCGAACTGCCGGAGGTCGATCGGTCGCACCACGATCCCGCGGCGCTGCTTCACGCGCGCCGCCAGCCTGGCGATGCGGTCCGCGATCGGCACCGACAGGTCGAGGGACCAGGCGAGCAGATCCTTGACTTTACGGTAGCCAGCGCTTTCAACGAAAGCGGCGTACTCCGGGGGATTGTAGGGCATCAGGATGGAGGGATCCGCGTCGAATCCGTCGACCAGCAGCCCGGCGCTTTCATTGAGGCTCGGGTTTGCCGGCCCGCGCATGATCCGGCAGCCACGAGCGTCTGCCCACTCCTCGACTGTCGTCAGCAGAGCCTCGGCGGTCGCGGCAGTCTCCGCTTCGAGAAATCCAAACCAGGTGACCCGCTCGCCGTGCTTCTCGTTGTGCAGCCGATCCTCGATGGCCGCGATGCGGCCGGCCACGCGCCCATCGGATTGCGCGATCCAGAGGTCCATGTCGGCGTGCGCGAGAAACGGATTGTGCTGGCGCGACAGCCGGCGCCGTTCATCACGCCGCAGCGGCGGAACCCAGTGCGCGTCCCCGGCGTACATCGCGTACGGCAGCTCGACGAATTGACGTGTCAGTTGTGCGGTGGTGACGGAGACGGTGCGCACGGGCCCCATCAGGCGAGCGAGTGATCCCCTCGGTAGGCCTGCTGGATAATCGACAGACACTCCACGGCTTCATCGAACAGCGGGTGCGCGAGAGCCGGATGGCGGAAGCAGGCGACGACGGCAGGGAGCATGGCCGTGAACCAGTCCTCGTGGTGCGATCCAGAGGACAGGGCGCTCGGAAACGTCGTCATCTGGTTGTTGGCGCCGCGGATGCCGAGCGTGTCATCGGCGATCACGATCTCCCCGTCTGTCCCGACCAGGCGCATCGAATTGCGGCGACGAGGACAGTTCCAGCTGAGGCTGATGAGCGCTTCGCCCTCGGGGAACTCGATCCGCAGCGACGCCTCGTCCTCGACACCGCCGCCAGGCGGATGATGGAGCGACGCGTGGACCGCTGTCGCGTGAGCCTCGAACCAGTGGAATGCCAGGTAGACGGAATGCCACCCGTGATCCATCAGGATACCGCCGCCGGCGATCGCGGCGTCTCGTCGCCAGTTGGGCCGATCGGGTTGGGCTGTCTGAGCGGCTCGCACGCGTGCGGTCTCGATCTCGACTCGCGTCAGTGAGCCAATCGCACCGTCCCTCAACGCGGCGGTTGCGGCAACGATGATCGGCGCGTACTTCCAGTTGTGGACGGGCACCACCGCCGTCGCGTGTTCGGCGGCACGCTGCCGGACCGTCTCGACTACAGCCAGATCGAGCAGAAGCGGCTTTTCGCAGAGCACATGCCAGCCGCGATCAATGGCGTCGAGCATCGGCTGCGGATGCAGGGCCGGTGGCGTGCAGATGTCGATGAAGTCCACGGTTATCGAGGCGGCGAGTTCCGCGATGGTCTCGAACGTCTGGAGACCGGGCTTCAGACTGGACGCCAGAGCCCGACGCGCGGCGTTGCGATCCACCACCGCGACGATCTCGGCCTCTGTGCTCGCCGCGTACGCGGGCCAGTGGCCATGTCGCGCGACTTCCCCAAAGCCGATAATCGCCCCCTTCAACATTGATCGATGCGATCCAGGGCGCGATCGATGATCGCCAGCGCGCGCGTCGCCTCGTCAGCGGAGAGGATGAGGGGAGGATGAATGCGAACGCGCGGTGTGTAGCCCATGAGGATCAGGCCGTTCGCCAGACATTCGTTGAAGAATTCGACGCAGCGGTCTTTGGGCAGAAGGGACATGGCCGGTGCGATCGGAAGCCCGAGCTTCAGCTCGGGCGACGGCGCGCCAGAGGCGCCCGAGCTAAAGCTCGGGCCTACGAGATCGAATCCGATCAGCAGCCCTCTCCCTCTCACATTCGCGATCGACCGGTGTCGCGTCGCGAGCTCCGTCAGGCCCTCGAGCAGGAGGCGGCCGCTGCGGGCGGAATTCTCAACCAGCCCATCGTCTCGGATGGTCGTGATCGTGACGAGCGCGGCGGCCGCCGCCAGCGGATTGCCACCGTAGCTGGATGACGAAGCGCTCGGGAGCGAGAATGGTTCCGCGGCGACGATCTCGTCGGTCGACAACACGGCGCTCACCGGGAACCCCGACGCCATGCCCTTCCCCATGGTCATGATGTCGGGCGTCATGTCGTCGTGGTTACAGCCGAACATGAGACCCGTCCGGCCGAAGCCGGTGATCATTTCGTCGGCGATGACGAGCGCACCACATTCGCGAGCGACCTCGAGCACGCGCCGCAGGAAACTGGGCGGCGGAATGATGTTGCCTGCCGTCCCCTGAATCGGCTCGACGATGATCGCCGCCGGACGCCCGCCGGCTTCCGCACTGACGATCCGCCGAAGCGCGGCGATCGATGTCGACAGGCATTCCTCCTCCGATCCGACGAACCTCGTTGGATCAGGAAAGGGCGCGAGATGATGGCCGCGCGGTAGAGGCCCGACCGCCAGCTTCCAGCCGACATCCGAAAGCGGCAGCACCCCCGCCGTCTTGCCGTGGAATGCCCCCGTGAAGCCGATGATATCGGTGCGCTTGGTGTAGGACCGGGCGAGACGAATCGCCGCTTCCACCGCTTCGGCGCCGCCGCTGAAAAACTGGGCGCGCTTGAGATCGCCAGGTGCCAGCTCGGCGATAAGCCGTACGAGCTCGGCGCGCGCGCGAGAGGTGAAGCTGCCGACGCTCACGCGTCCGAGCTGCGCCGTGAGGGCCGCAACATACCGCGGGTGGGCGTGGCCAAGGCTCGCCACCGACACGCCGGCATTCAGATCGAGATACTCGTTGCCGTCGAGATCGATCAGGGTCGCGCCGCGGCCACGCTCGATCGCCAGCTCTGACAGCAGCGCGATCGTCTGCAGGCCGGGGGCGATGAATTCCTGCTCGTCGTCAAACAGCGCTTTCGTTTGAGCGCGAGACCAGATGTGGGTTCCAGGCAACATTCACATATCCCATCAGGTAGCCGGCAATCGCGTCGGCTGCCCGATCGCGGCACGGGGCAAACGAAGGCCAGTCGTTCAGATCGATCAGCGTCAGATCCCCGGAGGGAGCGACGATGACGTCGCCGCCGAAGATGTCGAGTCCGGCCGCGTTTGCCGCGCGTTCTGCAAGTTGTTCCAGTGCCAGGACATCGAAGGAGTAGCGGCCGGCGCCGGGCGGTACGGTGCGGGGATTGTTCTCCGGGTAGAACCACTGAAAGAACCGGCCGCCGGTCACGCCGTAAAACTTGATCTCGTCGCCTTCGCAGTGGCGCTGCACCGCAGCCCGGACAATGCCGCGTGCGGCAAAGTCCTTCAGGCCGGCGCGCAGGGCGTCGGCTGAATCGATCCACCGGACATCCCCGCTCACCGAAGCGTGCATATCGCCACGCTTCAACCACATGCCTCCGTTGACCTCGACGCCGGCGTCACTGCCCTTCGAGGTCGTGATCAGAGTGGTCACTGGAAACGGAATGCTGGCGCCCTCCATCACTGCCGAGAGACGCTCGCGGTAGGTATTGAGCGCGGCCCGAGGCGTGTTGATAACGCGCGCGCCTTCGTCCTCCCACGTCGTCAAAAGATCCAGTGAAGCGCGGCCCTGGCACATCGAGAAAATGAGCGCGTCCGGCCGCCGCGACGGAACCGCCGTCGGCAACGCTTTCAGCTCGACCTCGCAGCCATGGGCGCGCAGAACGCCTGCCACGCGATCGAGGAGCAGGGCGTCATTGGATCGATGTTGTCCGGGCGAACACTCCGCCTCTCGATAGAGTCCGACGAGTCGCATTAAGCGCCCACTTCTTTCAGAAACCTTTCCGCGGCCGTCACGTCGCCGGGACGGTCGACATCCACGCCGCCAGCGACCGGCACGCCCGCCAGTCGATATCCCCGTTCGTGCAGCCGTCCGAAGAAGTCGCGCAGCGCGGATACGCCGTCGCGGCGTGCGTGCTCCGCTTCCCGAAGAACCGAAGCGCGGACGCTGTAGACACCGGCCGTGGCCCACGACGCCCCCACGGCGCCAGCGCCGATTCCCGTAATCCGTAGTGAGCCCGGCGCCACGCTGACGAGAAGTGGCTTCTCGTCGTCAATCGAGTTGGTCACGGCAAGCGCGACGTCGGCCTCGAGCGAGCGGCTCGCCTGGTGGAACCGGGCGAAGGTGCCTGGTGCCGTCACCGTGTCAACCGTCGAGATCAGGAATGGCTCGGCGTCAGTTCCCGATCCTGCTGCCGCGAGCGTCTCGACGACCCGAAGGAAGCTATGCATCGACGAGGGCGTCGTCTCGACAATCCAGCGGAGCGTGAAAGGCCACGAGCGCCGCGAGACATGCGTTCTGACGGCGGTCGACTCCTCGTTCACGATGATGACGACTTCGGACGGCCCGGCCTCGGCGAGCGACGTGAGCACCCGCTCGACGAGCGTGATGCCGGCAACCGGCACGAGCGGCTTCAGCGTGCGGTTCTGGCGATCGGTGTCCTGCAAACGCATCCCGTGGCCAGCGGCGATGACCCCGGCCCGCAGGGCCGGCGTGGGATCGGTCACGCGACGTCCCGCGATCGCGCGTCGAGCTGGACGGGCAGATCGGCAAGGGTGCGAAGCAGCAGGTCCACGGCCGCGCGATCCGGGCAGGGCCGGCCTGCTGCGCCTTCGAGCCACGCCGTCTTCATGCCGATCGATCGCGCTGGTTGGACGTCGCGTTCAAATGAATCGCCGACCATCATGACGGCCGAAGGGGGCAGGCCAATCCTGGCGGCGGCGTGCGCAAAGATCGCCGGATCCGGCTTGGATAGCCCGACGCGTCTGGAATCGACAATGAGAGAAAGGTATGGCGCGTAGCCCAGATCGCCGCAGAGAAGGTCGACGTTGCCGCACCCGTTCGAGACCACACCAAGCTGCAGTCCTCGAGCGTGCAGCGACGCGAGCAGCGGGACGTTTGCGGCAGCGGCCGTGCGGATGGGGCCGGCAAAGCGACTCACGACGTCTTGATGGAATCGACGTGCATCCGCTTCGTCCGTGAACTGATGCGTGCCGGTAGCCCTGAGATGTTCGAGCTGCCAGCCGACATGACGCTCGATCATCTCGTCGAGGTGGGCGGTCATGATGGCGACGTCTGTTGCGGCCCGGAGCTCCGCGGCGTCGAACGCGGAGCGGACCGCCTCGCGCGGCATGACCACGCCGGCCGCGCTGTACACGTCAACGAAGCGGTCGAGCCAGTGAAGCCCATCGCCGTCGAGCGTCCCTCCCATGTCGAAGAAAACCGCACGCAGCATGTGCGACGGTCAATTTATCACACCCGGGAGGAGAAAACGTCGATCAGCGCGCAACTGCGATAACCAGACGAGGGCAAACGCCGCGTTCATCGGGATCAGGACGAACGCGAAGAACCACTCGGGCCGTTGCAGCCAGACGAGCACGCCGATCGCGTAGAACCGGGTGTTGTCGCCAAAGAGGTTCCAACCGCGCACCGGCCAGTAGAAGCACCGCCGGTACCGATCACGATCCTCGTCGCTGACGAGGCCAGCCTGCGATCGCGTGTCGATCGCGCGCTCGACAGCAGGATGCGCCCCGGCCAGGCGCGCTTGAAGGTCCTTGTAGGCCATGATGATCGAGGCTGCGAACCGACCGGGAGGAGCGGCGGTCATCCCCGTCACGGCTCGACCCTGGATCACAATTCGCGCGTACGACGTCCGATGGTAGTCGTACATCTGCGCGTGCAGAATGTTGGCGAGGCCCGCAGCGACGGCCCACAGGACGATCGTCGGGCTTCCGTCGCGGGCGATGACGGCCAGATAGATCGCCGCATGCGTGACGTACCCGCCCACGCCGTCGAGCAGCCGCCCCAGTTCGGTGACCCGGCCGGTCATCCGAGCGAGCTGCCCGTCCGACGAGTCGAGAATCCCATGGAGGATGAGCAGTCCGAATGCCAGGACGCCGAGCCCTGGCTCATACAACAGTGCCCCACCGGCGACTCCCACGACGGCACCAGCCAGAGTGACCTGGGTTGGTGACAGGCGCAGCGCACGCGCAGCCCGGGCCAGGACCATTCCGAGCGGCCGGAAGAAGTACACATCCGCCAACTCCTCGATTTCCTCGGCTTTAAAGGCCAGGCCTGTCGCCGAGGCCCGCTGTGGTCGCACGTATAATTCTAACGTGAAGGTTCTAAAGGTCCTTCTGGGCCTGATCCTGTCCGCCACGTTGGCGAGCGCGAGCGAGCTCACCGACGACCTCGCCGCGAGGCGCGCCCGCGTCATGGAGCGCCTCGGACCCGACGCGATCCTGATTCTTCAGAGCGCGCCGGCCCGCAACTTCTCCCTCGATGTCGACTACGAATACCGGCAGGACAGCAATCTCTACTACCTCACCGGGTTGACGCAGCCAGACTCCGTGCTGGTGTTGATGCCCGGCAACGGATCACGCCGCGAGATCCTGTTCGTCAAGCCGCGCGACCCGGCGCAGGAGCATTGGACGGGGTCGCTGCTGAGCCGGGAAGAAGCGACGGCCCAGACCGGCATCGCGACGGTTTTGACCACGCCCCAGTTCGAACCATTCCTGGAAGCGATTCTCAACCGTCAGGCAGCCGGTGGCGTCAGCGCCGCGGACGCCAAGGCGTTCTTCGAGGCACTGAGCGCCGGCCGAGGCCGCGTCGCTCTCACGCTTGAACCGCAGACGTTGAACGACCCGCCAGGCCCGCTGCGGACGTTTGCCAACCGCCTCCGCGATCGCTTCGTCGGCTTTCAGATCGCCGACGCGACTGGTCTCGTCGCCGAGTTGCGGCTCATCAAGACGCCGTACGAACGGAAGCTTCTCGTGCAAAGCGCCGAGATCTCGAGCGAAGCCCAGCTGGCAGGTATGCGGTCAGCAAAGCCCGGCGCCTATGAATACCAGGTGAAGGCCGCGATTGAGTCGACCCAACGCGCCAAGGGCGCCGCCTCGTGGGCCTATCCCTCGATCGTCGGCAGCGGCCCCAACGCGACCATCCTTCACTACGGCAGCAGCGATCGACAGATGCAGTCGGGGGAACTGCTCCTGGTCGACGCCGGCGCCAGCTACCGCTACATGGCCGCCGACATCACCCGGACGTATCCCGTGGGAGGCACCTTCACACAGGCGCAGAAGGACATCTACACGATCGTCCTCAGGGCTCAGGAAGCGGCAATCAAGGCCGCCATACCTGGCGGGCTTCCCTCTCAGGTGCACGCCAAGACCGTCGAGGTGATCAAGGAAGGCCTGCTGAAGCTGGGTCTCATCACGGATGCGCGCGGCGATCAGTACCGGATGTGGTACACCCACGGCGCCACCCACTACATCGGCATCGACGTGCACGACGTCGGCGAACGCGCCCACCCCCTCGAGGCGGGGATGGCATTCACGATCGAGCCGGGGATCTACGTTCGTCAGAGCGTGCTCGACAACCTGCCGCGAACCCCCGACAACATCGCCCTCATCGAGCGCATTCAATCAGCGGTGCGGAAGTACGCAGACATCGGTGTGCGCATCGAAGACTCGTTCCTGCTTGACGACTCAGGCCTGAAAAACCTGTCGGCGTCGGTGCCTCGCACAATCGAAGAGATCGAAGCGTTCCTGCGCGGTCGCATGGGGTCAGTGCGCTAGAGCCACGAAAACACGCCACGAAAACACGAAACAGTCGGTGAAACGGGCCCCGAAAGCTCGCAAACACAAAAAAGACGTGACATGAGGAATAGCTCCTATCGAGTGCGGCGGCGGATTCTAGCGCTCCTGACAGCGGTTACGGCCCTCGTGGCCACCGCGCCGCCCCAGGCCGCGGGACGCAACTTCCTGTGGAAAGCAACCGGCAAGCAGACGGCGATCTACCTGCTCGGATCAGTCCATCTCCTCAGCAAGGACTACTACCCGCTCAACCCTGCCCTTGATGCGGCGTTCAAGGATTCCGATCTTCTCGTGGAAGAAGTGGATCTCGGCGCCATGCTCGAACCCGAGTCGCAGCTGCGACTCTTGACCAAGGGGCTGCTGCCGGCGGGGCAATCACTCGACAAGGTCGTATCCGCTTCCACCTTTGAGCTGGTGAGCAAGAAGCTCACCGAGCTGGGCATGCCGATCGAACCGCTCAAGCAATTCAAACCCTGGTCGCTGGCGTTGACGCTGATGAGCCTGTCGTGGATAGGCGCGGGCTTCGATCCCAACCTCGGGCTCGATAAACACTTCTACGATCTGGCCCGGGAGGAGGGCCGTCTCATTCAAGGACTCGAGACGACGGAATTCCAGATCTCGCGGTTCGACGAGATGCCGATGGCGTTACAGGATCGCCTGCTGGTGGAAACGCTGAACGAAATGGAGACGGGAATGGCGAGCGTCACGACTCTCGCCAATGCGTGGAAGTCGGGGGACACCGAGACGATCGAAAAGATCGCGCTCCAGGATGTCCGCAAGGAGCCCGAGATGTACCAGCGCCTGCTGGTCGAGCGCAACCGCAACTGGCTCCCGAAGATCGAAGCCCTCTTCAACCGCCCCGGTCGCGCCCTGGTCGTCGTCGGCGCCGCCCACCTGGTGGGCCCCGACGGACTGCTTCAGATGCTGAAAGCCAGGGGTTACGTCATCGAACAGCTGTAGCCCGCCCTATTTCTTGCCGAGCGGGAGGTCGTCGCGATTGCCCCATTCCTCCCAGGCGCCGTAGTAGTTGCGGAGGTTGTCGTAGCCAATCAGGTGCAGCGCGAAGAGGTCCACCGACGCCCGCATCCCGACGAGACAGTAGACAATCACTTCGTGAGACGGGAGAATGCCTCGCGATTCATAGATCTGCTTGATCTCGTCAGCGGACTTGTAGGTGCGCAGCTTCGGGTCGAGCAGCTCTTCGTAGTACACCGGAATAGACGAGGGGACGAACCCGCCGCGCTTGATGTTCGCCTGCGTCGCGCCGCCGATCTCGCGTTCGGTCCTGGCGTCCACAATCTTGGCCGCCGGCTTGTCGATCGCCGCGACCACGTCGGATGCCGTCGCCAGCCACTTGGGCTGGGGACGGGGCGTGAACTGAGCGGATCCGGTGATGGCAGGCACGGCGGTCGGCGTCGGCCGCTGCTCCGAGGTCCATTTTCTCCAGCCGCCATTCACGAGCGCGACATTGGAGTGGCCAAAGTAATTGAGGATCCACCAGAGCCGCGGAGCGTAGATGCCGCTCTCGTCGTAGACAATCACGCGGGTGGAGTCGGAGATCCCGAGCTTCTCCATCATCGCTTTGAAGGCCGCAGGGGTTGGGAGAAACGTTGGTGCGCTGTTCGCTTCCCGGATCGCCTCTGGCGCCAGAAAGACCGCCTCAGGCAGGTGTCCGGCCTCGTAGCCGGACCGGCGCATGTCGACAATTCGCACATTCGCGTCACCGGCATGGGCAGCAACCCAATCGGTTTCCACCAGTTGCTCGGGATGGACATAGGCGGCCGCGAGGACGGCGGTCAGAAGCAGACTGGACAGCATCCGCAAAGTTTAGCCGCACCCGGAGCCGGATCCAACTAGAGTTGTAGGGATGAGCGTAGGCGAAAGCGGTCAGTTGAGTGGCGCGTCGGTCCTTGTGGCGGGAGCCGGCCTCGCCGGACTGGCGGCGGCGCGGGATCTCCTCGCCATGGGCGCGAACGTGACCGTCGTCGACGCGCGCGACCGTGTGGGCGGGCGTGTCCTGACCATTCGCGACGGATTCATCGAATCCCAGCACGCGGAAGCCGGGGCCGACATGATCGATGAGGAGCATCAGGAGACCCGGCGCCTCGCCGGTGAGCTCGGCCTGAAGCTCACGCGGGTGCTTCGCGGCGGATTTGGATACGCCAAACCCGACAAACAGGGGCGCACCCGCATCGCGCAGCCCAACGTCGCTCGTGGCTGGGAGCGATTGTCGAGGTCACTGGGCGAGTTGAGCCACCGCTACCGGCTGTCAGACCGACGTTGGGACAACCCGATCGCTGCCGACCTCGCGCGCCAGTCCGTCTCGCAATGGCTACAGACGATCAACGCCGATGAGGAGCTCCGCTCGACCGCCGTCGGCCTGCGCGGCTTCTTTCTCGCCGACCCCG
>Ga0111538_10004626_pt1 | contig 19073 bp, 18 predicted proteins | sample SoiMethybrSBSTD1_FD_79669 | JGI IMG/M metagenome (GOLD analysis project Ga0111538, IMG submission 79669) | Bulk soil microbial communities from a Populus tree surrounding site in Tennessee, USA - Soil MetaG P. TD hybrid SBSTD1 (version 2)... | ecosystem: Environmental > Terrestrial > Soil >...
CGAATTGCTGCACTGGCGGAATCTGAATCCCGCGTTCGGTTGCAGCCCTGACTATTGCCGTGGCCAACGGATGTTCGCTGCCTCTCTCGATTGCCGACGCGAGCCGTAGCAACTCGTTTTCAGGCAGTGAAGACACGCTCAGTACTGTCCCAACGACAGGCTTACCTTCAGTAAGAGTTCCCGTCTTGTCCACGACCAGCGTATCCACCTTTTCCATTACTTCCAGAGCTTCAGCGTTTCGAATCAACACACCCATGGTCGCGCCGCGCCCCACGCCCACCATGATCGACATTGGAGTTGCCAGGCCAAGCGCACATGGACACGCGATGATTAAGACGGCCACCGCGTTCAGGAGCCCTGCCGACGGGTTCCCCACAAAAAGAGCCCAGACGACGAACGTGGCGAGAGCGGCGGCAATCACGACCGGAACAAACCAGGAGGACACCAGATCTGCGAGACGCTGGATCGGAGCACGACTCCGCTGTGCCTGCCCCACCATCTGAACGATTTGCGCCAGCAGCGTATCCCGCCCTACCCGTTCAGCCCGCATCAGGAACATGCCAGTGCCGTTGATGGTGCCGCCAATAACACGACCTCCCGGAGCTTTCTCCACCGGCATAGGCTCACCGGAAACCATGGATTCATCGACGGCGCTTACCCCTTCGAGGATTGTTCCATCGACCGGTACCTTTTCCCCCGGACGGACACGAAGCGTATCGCCAACATGTACGTGTTCGAAGGGAATGTCGGATTCCAAACCGCTCGTCTCGACGCGCCGCGCAGTTTTCGGCGCAAGTCCAAGAAGACTCTTAATGGATGTGCTGGTCTGGGCCCGTGCACGTAGCTCCAGTACCTGGCCGAGGAGAACAAGCGCCGTGATTACAGCAGCCGCTTCGAAATACACCGGCAGGCGTTCCGCCGTGAAGACGGCAACCACGCTGTATACGTAGGCAACGCTGACGCCCATTGCGATGAGCGTGAACATGTTGAGGCTTCGGTGAACAATCGATGCAGCGCCGCGCTGGAGAAGCGGCCAGCCGGCCCACAGTACCACCGGGGTTGCCAAAATCATCTGCAGCGACCGTTGCATCTCCATCATCCCCAGAGCCACCAGGGGGACGCTTATGGCGCTCGCAATCCAGAACCGCCGTTTCATATCCCCAAGTTCGGGGTTCGGGCCTTCATCGAGCTGCGCCATTTCCGGCTCGAGAGCCATTCCACATTTGGGACAGGAACCCGGGCCCTTTTGCCGAACGTCCGGATGCATGGGACAGGTGTAGATCGCGTCGGAACCCGCGGATGGGCTCTTCGGAATCCCAGGGTTCAGAAATGCGGCAGGATTCGCCTTAAAGCGTTCCATGCAGCGTGTTGCGCAAAAGTAGTATGTCTTGCCCTTGTAATCAAACTTCGCAACCGCTGTCTCCGGCAACACGCGCATCTTGCACACAGGATCAATCTCGAAGGGCGGTGGCGGCGCCGGTGAGAGTCCTCCCAGTTGTACGAGGTTCGTCGGGTTGCTCTGCTGATGCTCGTGATCCATGTCCAGGTTCGTACCCATTACACCACAGCTCCTGTTCCGAACGTTGACAGTGTCGGTCTAACCATCGTAGCTTTGAGGGACCCTTTTGGAGTGAATGCGGGGTTGGTACTCTATTTCACTCGGGCTGAATCTGCATTGATGTGACCGGATCGATTTCGGAATTGCTGGATTCTCCCATATGGCCAAGTCTCCAAAAGAAGCTGGAGAGAGTACCGCACGCGAACTTACCCTGTTCATGCTCGTCACGAATCGGGACTGTCTTCTTGCTCATTACGCAATTCTTAGCTATCGCAAGCTCTGGAGGATTTACCGCTCATTCGTCCTTGAGGTGTATGCCAACTGCCTGAGTCCTGAGAACAAAGCCCGCTACTTCCCACAATGGCGCGACTTGCCGTACGTCTCGATTCGCGACAATGAAGCCAACGGCAAATTACAACGCGTTAAGGGCGCACCTTTTGTCAGTCCGGAGGGGAATGCCTTTCGTTACGACGACAACTGTGAACATTACGATGAGGTCTGGACGCGGGAGCATCAACGGGCCGCGACCCCTTTCTGGGCCACCGTCGATGCTGATTTTGAGGTCCTCGAACCACAATTCGTCGGTGAAATGATGGCGCTCCTGCGGGCGGATAGCCGTCTTGCAGGCGTGTCAACCGATTACACGTCGACGGAGATTGTATTCGACAGTTATTCCAACAGGGTCATTCAGCTTAATGAGCGGTGGCACACATGGTGCTGTATCTACCGCAGGGAAACAGCCAAGTATCTGAGCCAGGTGTCCAGCTTCTATGTTGAACAACTCTTACCGAACGGTCGACGGCACGCTTTCGACAGCTATGCGAATGTGCAGCAGCACTTCCTTCAAAACGGGTATCGGATGACAGCTCTGCCCGCGGACTTCCAGCATCAGTTCATTCATTACGGAGCATTTTCCAAGAACAAATCCATCACGGAAAAGAACGTTAGAGTTTATCGTTTTCTCGCGATCGCTGCGAAACGAGGACTGCTCCGTCTACCGCTTTGTGGCAAGCCCAACCACCTCACACGTCGTCTATCCCGTCGCGTCTTTAATCGCCTCTTCGCAAAGGCCGTCGCTGAACGTCAGGTTTACGATTTCGACGCCGCGTAAAACGGATCTGCGTTTTGCGAATCCTTAGGCAACACCGTTGTTGTAAACGATCCGCCCATCGACAACGGTCAATAGCGATCGGATTTTTTTGATGTCGGCATCGGGAACGGCAAAATAGTCGCGGTCGAGAACGGCAAGATCCGCAAGCTTTCCGGCTTCAATCGTTCCGATCCTGTCTTCCATCCGAAGGAACCAGCTGTTTCCACGCGTGAACAGTCGAAGAGCTTCATCGCGGGTCAGTTGCTGATCGCCGTTCACTTTCTGTCCAAAGGAGTTCACGCCGGTCGTCGCGAAATAGATGTGCTGCCACGGATTCAACGGCGCGATGTGGACGCCATCCCCATGAATGCCGACCTGAATGCCATGGTTGAGAATCGTTTTGAACGGAGGTCCGACCACAACACTGGGGTTATTCGACGTCACCCATCGAAACGCACCCATCTGTACGCCGCAACCCAGCGCCTGCAGCCGACTCAGTAGTTCCGGCGTGACCTCCGGAACGTGATGAACCATCCACCGCAATTTCGTGATGTCGTATTGCTTGTTGACCGCCTCATAGGCTTCGACGACCTGCCGCAGACCATTCAGATTCTGAACACTGTTCTCGTTACGCCAACCGGCCTGAGCAACCAGACGCTGAGCTTCCTGCCAGACGGCCCCGCTACCCAGCGGCGCCGCCCATTCTCCAATCGAGCCGGTCATGAGCATGTCGTCTCCGAAAAACTGGAACGAATTGCGGAGACGTTCCTTCAATTCAGGAAGAGCGGGATCGTTCTGGTTTTGCAGAAAGTTCATCTGCAAACGGATGATGGCTCGCTTTTCTCGATGAAGCGCGATCCAGGCGTCGTACATCCGGTATTGGTCGAGGTTGGAAAGGATCTGACTGGGATGCAGCGGTCCTGGCGTGGGAAACAAGACCTGATCCAGGTGAGCCGTGAGCCCGACGCTCGCCGAATAGTTCATCGTATCCAGAGCGCTTCTCTTCTTGTCGTCGAAGTTCTGCAAACGGCGAAGGTAAAACAAAGCGGACGCGGAAGGATTACCGCCCTGACCCGCGCCGGCAATGACGCCTGTCGCGGAAACGCGGATAGGAAGAACGTCCGGGTGCTGCTTCTCGCCCGCATCCAGGTCATCGAAAAACGCTTTGCCCATGCTGTTGGTGACGCATGGCCCGGTAAATCGCTCGTAAAGCAGAACAGGCCGGTCCGGAACAGCATCGTCGAGTTCTTTTAACGTCGGATGTCGATGCTCGGCCCACTGATTCGGGTGCCATCCTCCCATCGAGGTGATCCATTGACCCGCTGGAACGTCGCGCCGCCGTGCCGCGAGCGCTTCCTGTACTTCGCGTATCGACGTCGTGTTCTCGAGAATCGTGTGATAGCCGGGACGATTTGCGAGGCTGATGCTGTGAATGTGTCCCTCGATCAAGCCGGGCACCACAGTGCGGCCTCGCAGGTCGACGACACGCGTGCCAGCTCCGGTACTAGCCGGCGCAGTGTTCCCAACACTGACAACCCGGCCATTGCGAATCGTGGCCGACGTGACAACCGCATTGGCTGCATTCATCGTGTGTATGCGGCCGTTGGTGAGCACGAGCGTCGTGTCGTCCAACGCCCCCGCAGCAACGGGTAGGTTCTGCGGTGCCGCCACCGAGACCCCGGCGCTAACGACGAACGCAGCTCCGGCAGCGCTTCCTAAGAACTTTCGGCGCGATAATTGTTTTCTTTTCCCACTCATTTTCAATCGGCTCCCTACTGTTGACCGCGATTCCCCCGAGTGCCGCGCGCCCCTCCGCCACCACCCCCCTGAAAGGGCGGATACGTCCTGGGATTGACGACGTGACGATCCATGAAAATGTCTGCGAAATGCGCCGCGGCGACAGCCAACTCCACATTGGAGTCGAAGACATGAGGTGCGCCTTCGATGCCATGAAACTCCACGGGCACGTTTGCGTCGCGAAACTGCTGTACCAGGCGCAAGCTGTTGTCGATCGGAATCGTCGTGTCTTTAAATCCGTGAAGAATCATCGTAGGTGGGAATCCGGTGGCTATGTAGGACGTCGCGGCGGCCGCACGCCGATCTTCAGCGGTAGCTCCGGACGGCATCATCGTGCCGGGAACGTCTGTCGCCGGATAGTACACCAGACACACAGCGACCTTTGTACTGACACCGGGATTGCCTCCCGTACCTTCCCATTCCGGACGGTCGCCCGTTCCCGCCGTAAACAACGCGTGATATCCGCCAGCCGAATAGCCGACGACGCCAATCCGCGCGGGCTCGATGCCCAAAGTCTTCGCGTTCGCGCGAACCCATCGGATGGCCGCCTTCGCATCATGAATCAATGCGGGAAAACCTGCCTGACCGCTTAAACGGTATTGCGCGGCAATTGCGACGTAGCCGAGAGCCGCGAATGGACGGACTCTCTCGGCGAGCGTTTCCTTGCTTCCTCCTCCAAATCCACCGCCGTGAAAGTGGATTGTCGACATCCGCTTTTCTTTGCCTTTCGGAGGACGGTAGATATCCAGTTTCAATTCAAGGTCCCCGCCTTTTCCGAAAGCAACGTCCTTCTCAACCGTTACACCGTCGTTTGTGGGTTGGGAATTCTGCCCTCCGCCCAGAACCGGTACGGCAACACCCGCCACCGTCGCTCCGAAAAAACTTCGTCTGGTTAATTCACTCATAATCGCCCCCTGAATGTGAAAAGCCCCACGACTATAGACTCGGCTGAAAAAGCAGTCAAACCACACCGCTGATGCAATCCGTGTCATCCGCGGCTATATTGGTGCGCCATTGAGAAAGTCGTCGCCATGGATCGTGATGATCGGAGTTTTGCTTGGCATGATTGTCGCGCTGCGACTTCAGGGTCGCCTGTGGACGTGTTCCTGCGATTACGTCCTGTTCTGGTCCGGGAACATCAATAGTGCGGATAATTCTCAACAGCTCTTCGATCCTTATACGTTCACGCACGTCATCCACGGATTTCTATTCGCGGGAGTTGCGTACCTACTGTGGCCTTATTTGACGGGCATCTGGAACTTCACCGTGGCGCTTTGTGCAGAGATGTTGTGGGAGACCATCGAAAACTCGTCGGTCATCATCGAGCGCTACCGATCGGAAACAGTATCGATCGGGTACGTCGGTGACACGATTCTGAATTCGGTGGGAGATGTCCTCGCCTGCGCTCTGGGCATTATCATCGCGCGACGGCTTGGCCTATGGCGAACTCTCGCGCTCGCGTTCGTAATTGAACTGGTTCTGCTCATCACCGTACGAGACAACCTGCTGCTGAATATTCTTATGCTCTTCTATCCCATCGACGCGGTTCGCGCCTGGCAGACCGGTCACTAAGAGAGCGGCACCCACGCGTTTCGTTTTCCGCTTTCGAAAACGGCATCGACGACCTTCATATTGTGGACGGCGTCGCTGAGGGGAGTCGGGACCGGGGCGTCATTCAAAATCGCAAGTGAGAACTGGTCGGCCTGGATCGTGTATTGATTGCAGGGAGGAAACTGAATCTCCTGCGTTTGGCCGTCATGCCGGCGCCAAATTCTGCTCGGCTGATCCGACGAAGCATTGAACGGAATCTCGATTTCGATACCGCCTGTCGTCCCCAGAATGTGAACTCTTTGGTAGAGCGCGAGTTGGGTCGAGCAGGTAAACGTCGCGATTCCACTTTTAAATGCGAGCATTCCGGATACGAGAAAATCGACATGGAACTCCGGATCGTACTCGACGCTCGCGAACACGCGCTTCGGTTCGGCACCGAAAAGAAATCGTGAAAGCGAAATGCCGTAGCAACCGATGTCCAGTAGCCCTCCGCCGCCCGTGGCTTGCTGGTTGCGAATGTTGCGAGGGTCCTTATTGGAATAAGCAAAAATGGAATGCACAGTCCGCAACTCGCCGATGTCGCCATCGTCGACGAGGCGTTTCGCGTGCTGCCATTGCGGATGGAAGCGATACATGAATGCCTCCATCGCCTTCAGTTTCGGAAAACGACCCGCCACTGCGACCAACTGTTGCGCCTGATTCGCAGATATCGCGATTGGTTTTTCGCACAACACATGTTTTCCGGCCTCGAGCGCTTTAATGGACCATGGCACGTGAAGGTGGTTGGGAAGCGGAACGTAAACAACGTCGATCGTCTTGTCGGCAAGCAAGTCCTCGTAAGCTCCGTACGCCCGCTCGACACCAAACTGCGCAGCCACAGCCTGTGCGTTCGAGAGATTGCGCGACGCGACGGCGGAAACCACGGCGTGCTCGGAGGTCTGGAGAGCAGGCAGAATTTTTTGTTGCGCGAAGTTTGAGGTGCTCAGGATGCCCCAACGCAGTCTTGTCATCATGCTATTCTGCGAGAATCTTTTGTAGACGACCGAGTAGCGCAAATTCATTGCGCTTCCCTTCGAGACGCCGCAGGTCTGCCTGACGGTGGTCGCGATCACCGCCGTGCTCTCCCTGGATCGCCGCTGCAAAAAAAGGCTTGGGAGCCCCAGCGGTATCGATTTCGTAGCGCAGCCCCTCGCGCCATGGCGGAATCATCGCCAGGAATGCGGCCACGTTTGCCGGCTTGTAACTCTCCACAAGTTCCATGAGGCTGACCACATCCGTCAGCTGATACTCCCCACGGTTTCCGGCAAGGGTGATGTAACGTTCGAGAATGACGCGCTTCGCATCATTCTCCCAGATCGCCCGTCGAGCCACGGCCTTCAACGTGGGCTGATCCGTCGCTGGCGGTGTCGTGCCCAGCAATGCGAATAGCGATTCCGGAATCGACCCGTCAAGACGCAGCCGGTACACGTATCGTTCGATAGTGACTTCACGCAGCGTAATGGTGTGTGTGCGTCTGTCGCTGGTCACAAGTTGTGCGTGAACTGGAAGCGCGACCAGTTCGGAAACGAGTCCCGGCCACTTGTCGCGCGGAATAGACTCGCGCCCCAAAAGTTCCGCGAAGATGGCTTGATCCGCCAACTTGGGAGTAAACAGAGGAGAAAGAATCAGATCGTGTTCGTAATCTTCGAGGTCCGAAAGCTTGTCTTTGAGGAATTCTCCGATCGCGTCCCTCTCGACGTCGTAGCTTCCAAGCAGGTGGTTCGCCACCTGCATCGTGATTTCACGCGGCCTTTCGAGTTGAGCAGCAATAGTTTCAATCAGCTTTGACACCGCTACAGTATGACTACCCCCACGGCGTATTGCACGGGCTCGCGACAAAAATATCGGGAACATTTCCTCCGACCCGGTGTCTCTCCGAGAGTTGGCGAATTCCTGGAGGAGGTCTCATGAGGACTCTCAATCGCTGGATTCTTTTGCTTCCGATGTTTTTGCTCGTCTTATCACCCGGTTTGGCCCAAGCGCCGGATGCAGTGAAATCCGAGGCACGGGACACATTGAATCGTGGTGTGCGGGCATACCGCGAATCCAATACTCGTCAGGCCATCGACTTGTTCACTCGCGCGCTCGAGATCGATCCTGAATTCCGGGCCGCGGAGTTGTATCTGGGTGTGGCCTTTGCTTCGGCTTTCAAGGCCGGCGATCCATCGGCAGAAAACCAGGCGTTCGCGAGAAAGGGGATCGAAACCTTTGAGCGCATCGTGCGGCGAGAACCCGGGAACGCGGAAGCGCTGTCGAACCTCGGCAATCTCTACACCAGCGTACAAAACTTTTCGAAAGCCAGGGAAACCTACCTGCAACTGACGAAGCAGGCAACCCAGGACGCGAAACCCTTTTACTCCATCGCCTCACTCAACTGGTTAATGGTCCGCAACAAAGCCAATCCGGTTTCCGAAGCGGAGGCTAACCGCCTGATCGTCGAGGGGTTGGAGAACGTGGACATCGCCCTTGCGCTCAATCCCTCGTACCAGGACGCAATGACGTACAAGAATCTCCTCCTTCGTGAACAGGCAGCGAGGACTTCCGACCCGGCAAAACGCGATAGCCTGACACGGGAAGCGGATCGCTGGTTTGAAAAAGCATTGAACACGTTGAGGGAGTCCCGAGGGCAGGTCGGTGTCGCTGCAGGAACCCCGCCGCCCCCTCCTCCGCCGCCTCCTCCACCACCACCCCCTCCGCCTCCGTTCCAGCAACCCACAGGGGCGCAAGTGATCGGCTCGGAAGTTGCGCAAGCGAATCTGATCAATCAGGTGAAGCCTGTCTATCCTCCCCTCGCACGCTCCGCACGCGTCCAGGGCAGCGTTGTTCTTCAGGTCACAATCGACAAGCAGGGCGTGATCACAAACCTGGGAGTCGTGTCAGGGCATCCGCTTTTGGATGAAGCTGCGGTGGAAGCGGTGAGGCAGTGGAAGTATCGACCGATGCTGTTAAACGGCCAACCCATTGAGGTCGTCACGACCGTCACCGTAAATTTCGTATTTCAGTAGAGGCGGGAGCGCAGCAGGAATTACTTTTTCGTGATGTAGGGATTGGCTTGCCGCTCGTCGGCTTTCTTTCGGCGGTGTGCTCGAAACACAATGAAGCCGACGGTTCCAAAGACGGCATAGGGCACGGCCAGCAGGAAAAGAATGCCATTGTTGAAACTGGCCGCCATCGCCCGCCCTTCCGGAGAATTCTCCAGAGCAGTCACACACATCGCGCATTGCGCGAGAGCCGTGGTCTGCCATATGCAGACCACGCCCGCAATCACCAGCAGTATCGCAATGAACCGGCGCATTTCGATCAATGCTCCTTTATTTCACCAGTGGGCATCACGAACGTCGGGGAAACGTTATCGATGTGATGTGTGTCGTTCTTGAGCGTCTCACCATACGTAAAAAAGTACAAAACAATAGACAGCAAGAGCGGTGAAAAGGTCAGCATCACCAGATTGACTCTCTCCGTCTTCAAGTGCATGAAAATCGAGCCGATCAGGAAAATCTTAGCCAGTGTGATTCCAACCAGCAATGCGGCCTTGACGCCTTCCGGCAGGAAGTGAAAATAACCGATCACGAGCGCCGTTACGGTCATGAGAAGTAGCCACATCCACGTCAGGAAGTACTGCCTGTAGCCGTGATGCGCGTGTTCGTGCGTCGTCATGAAGACTCCTTAATTAGAGCAGGTAGTAAAACGCGAATACGAAAACCCAGACGACATCGACGAAGTGCCAGTAAAGTCCGGCATTTTCGACACCCTCCCCGGAATACTTTCCCATGGCGGCGCGCAACGCCACAATCGCTAGAATTGTCAGGCCGCTGAATACGTGAAACCCGTGGAAACCGGTAATAACGAAAAATGAAGCTGCAAACTGCGGAACTCCCCATGGATTATGGGTCAATGTCGCGCCTTCAGAAATAAAGTGATACCACTCGTAAGCCTGGCAACCCAGGAAGATGGCGCCACCGAAGATCGTGAGTCCCAGGAATCTTGTCGCAGCTTTCGCGTCACCCGCGCGAGCGGCACTTACAGCCATTGCCATGACGGCGCTGCTGCTGATCAGAACAAACGTCATGAACGTGATCAGCAACGGACTGAAGACTTCCATCTGCACCGGCCACGCCGGGGCGACACGCCGCATGAAACCATAAGCGATCAGAAAACCTGCGAAAGTGAGCGCGTCCGAAATAATGAAAATCCACATCATGAACTTGCTCCACGATGTGCCGAACGGCGACTTTCCACCACCCCAGTCGGACGCTAGAACTCGTTGTTGTTCCGCGAGACTTGTCGATTCCATCAAGACCTCTCAGGCAAGAATTAGTAAGAGAAAACAATAAATCCAGACAACGTCCATAAAGTGCCAGTACAGGGCCCATACCTTCAAAGGCTCATGATTGGCTGCGGTCAGGCGATTCGCAAATGCTCGATACATCACGATGCCGAATCCCACGAGTCCGCCCAGGAGATGCAAGGCGTGAGCACCGGTCAGAACATAAAAAAACGAACTGTGAATCGTCGTCGAGAGATACACCCCCGCATTCACGAGTTGCCGCCAGACGAAGACTTGCCCCACCAAAAACGCCACACCCAGGAGCCCGCTAATCGCGAGCCACTGTCTTAGCGAGCTTTGCTGATCCTTGCGAATGGCGGCGCGGGCGAACTCGACGGCTACGCTGCTCGCCAGCAACACCATAGTGTTCGCCCAGACCGAGTTTGGGACCGTGATGTTCTGCCACTGTGGAACGCCATGCAGAACAATCAGCGCGCTGCTCAAACCGGCAAACAGCATGATGATTGCCGTCATCAGGACATACGTGCCGACGTATGCCGTGGAGATGGGGAAGGAACTATGCGAGCCGCCCGGGCCTCCGCCGAAAGGCGTTGGGGGCGGCGGAATGCTCGCCCCTCGGCGCTTTTGAGTAAGTATGCCCATCAGTGACGCTCTTGCTGCGCGGGCACGGCCGGCGCGGTCTGAGGTACGAAGTCCTCGGTCGCACCAGGAATGCTGTAATCAAAGGCCCAACGATGCACGACTGGCAGTTCCGGACCGAAGTTTCCATGACCTGTCGGACACGGCACTTCCCATTCCAGGGTCGTGGCCTTCCAGGGATTGTTCTCCGTTGCACGCTTGCCTGCCCAGATACTGACGAAAAAGTTCACAAGGAAAAGGATCTGAGCGGACGCCAGCACGAAAGCCGAAATGGAGATAAACACATTTACGATCTGCTGATTGACGAGGAACTGATAGTTCAGCGGATCATAGATACGCCGCATTTGGCCGCCGATTCCGATGATGTGCATCGGGAAGAACACGCAGTAGGCCCCGACAAAGCTCATCCAGAAATGGATCTTGCCTGCAGTTTCGTTCATGAAGCGCCCGAACATCTTCGGGAACCAGTAATAGAGGCCCGCATACGCGGCAAACAGCGGCGCGATAGCCATGACGAGATGGAAGTGCGCCACAACGAAGTAAGTATCCTGCAGCTGAATATCCGCCGCAGAAGTCCCAAGGAAAGGTCCGCTCAAGCCGCCGCTGATGAACATCGAAACGAAACCGATGGAAAATAGCGCCGCTGAAGTGAACTGAATGCGCGCGCCCCATACCGTTCCGAGCCAGTTGAATGTTTTCACTGCCGAAGGCACAGCAATCAGCAACGTTGTGATCGTGAAGACCGATCCAAGGAACGGGCTCATGCCGCTCACGAACATGTGATGACCCCAGACAATAAAGCTTAAGCCCGAGATCGCCACCATTGCGTAGACCATCATTTTGTAGCTGAAGATGGGCTTGCGGCAAAACGTGGAGAGGATGTCGGATGCGATTCCCATTGCGGGAAGAATGACGATGTAAACCTCAGGATGCCCAAAGAACCAGAACAGGTGCTGCCACAACAAGGGATGGCCGCCTGTATGTTCGATCAATTTGTTGTTTAAGACGATACCGCCGGGAATAAAGAAACTGGTTCCTCCCACGCGGTCGAAAACAAGCAGGATCGCGGCCGCAAGCAGCACCGGAAACGCAAGCAGGCCGAGCACTGCTGTAATCAGCAGGGACCACTGCGTCAACGGCAAGCGCATCATCGACAGCCCTTTGGTGCGCATTGTGAGGATCGTCGTGATGTAGTTCAATCCACCCATCAGGCCGGACGCGGTGAACAAGGCAATCGCCGTTATCCACAACGTCATTCCTGTTCCCTGCCCGGGACCGGCAGCGGGCAAGGCACTGAGAGGCGCGTAAGCCGTCCAACCTCCCAGCGGTGCACCTCCCTGCACCAGCAACGCCGAGAAAATTACGATGCACGACGCGAGAAATATCCAATAGGACAGCGCATTCAGGAACGGAAATGCCATGTCGCGAGCGCCGATTTGCAGGGGGATCAAGAAATTGCCAAAGCCGCCGGTGAGCACGGCCGTGAACAGAAAGAAGACCATGATGGTCCCATGCATGGTGACCAGCGAAAGGTAGAAGTCCGCGTTCATATGCCCCTGGGAATCAAATGCCCTGGGCATCAAACTCGCTAGGAACGGCCACGAGCCGTGGGGCCAACCCAATTGCAAACGCATCAACAACGACAATGTTCCGCCGATGACCGCCATTGCCATGGCCGTGACCAGGTATTGAATGCCGATGACTTTATGATCGGTGCTGAAGACGTACTTACGCCAGAAGCCCAGCTGCGGATGGGCGTGTTCGCCTTCGTGATGATGACCTTGTGTATCTGTCATATTTAGTCCCCTGTCCGTTCTTTGAGCCTGGCTTGCAACCACGTATTAAAGTCGGCATCAGATGCATCAACGGTTATGTTTGCCTTCATCTTGTAGTGCTGGGCTCCGCACAGTTCGGCGCACGCAATCTCGTAAGCGCCGGCCGTAGTCGGAGTGAACCCGACCTCGATGGCCAGGCCCGGCACCGCGTCCTGTTTCACGCGGAAATTCGGTAAGAAAAAACTATGAATAACATCTTTGGAACGCAGCCGGACGACAACCGGCTTGTTCATGGGAATGTGCATGTCGTTGGCGGTAACGATGTCGTCCTTGGAATTCGGGTCCTTGTCATCAAGGCCAATCAGGTTCGTCGGATCAACGAGTGTCAGGTCCGTCTTGCCGAACTTTCCATCCGCGCCGGGGTAGTGAAAATTCCACATGAACTGCTGCGCTGTGACCTGAACGGTGACCGCATCCTTGGGCAGCGCGGTGAAGTAGTAATTCAGCCAGACTTTCTGGCCCATGAATACAAGAACAACGAGAATCACTGCTGTGCCTGTAAGCAAAAAGAATTCAGCTTTGGGGTTATCGTGCCAGTAATCGGCATGTTCACTACCAGCCGAGCCGTATCGTGCAACAAAGTACCCCAGCATGCCCTGAGTAATGATGAAAGCAATCCCGGTAACGATGAGAACCGCGTTGAAAACCCTGTCGATCTCCGCGCCATGAATCGACGTCAGACCAGGAAACCACCAGGGCTTCGCGGCAAACAGCCAGATCGAGACAATGATCAGAATCCCTAAAAGTGCCCCCAGAGCGAGACCACTGGACGTGATCCGGCCCGGGCCTTTTTCATCCGCCATAGAACTCCTTCCCGAATCGTTATGAAAGGGCAGACCTTCCCCGCAAAAAACAAACGTGAAATCTACCAACTCACAACCGGGAAAGCCAACGGTTTTATTGAGATGGACACAATGTCAGGCTGCTCTGCGAGCGGTTTCGTTTTGTGCCAACTTTGCGCGAAGTCCCGCGAGTCCTTTGACCGCGGATGACACCGATGAAACGGATTTCACGGATCGCTCCGCGCAATCCGGTTTCATCGGTGTCATCCGCGGTTAAAAGTGACGCTGTCGTGTTAAAGTAACGCCATGTTTCCGGCAGCACGAATCCTGCTCGCCGCCTTGCTGGCACTGGCTTTTTCCGTCAATGCATCGGCAAGCGAACTCGTCATTGCTGCAGCCTCCGACCTCAACGCAGCGGTGAAAGAGCTTCTCGCGGGCTTCGAAAAGAGAACCGGGCACACCGTCAAACTCAGCCTCGGTTCATCCGGCAATTTTCACGCTCAAATCCGGAATGGGGCGCCGTTTGACGTCTTTCTGTCTGCCGATCTGAACTATGTTCGCGATCTCGAGAAATCGGGCTTAACAGAACCCGAAACTTCCTATACCTACGCCATCGGACGCATCGTGGTCTGGGTACCTCGCAACTCGCCAATCGATCCGCAAGCTCTTGGCATGAAAGCGCTTGTTCACGCCCAGGTCCGCAAGATTGCGATCGCCAACCCGAAGCACGCTCCCTACGGCCGGGCAGCCGTGGCTGCGATGGAAAAGGCCGGAATATATACCGCGGCAAAGGACAAACTCGTGCTCGGGGAGAACATCTCTCAAGCCGCACAGTTCGTACAGTCGGGCGCGGCCGACATTGGGGTCGTCGCGTTGTCGCTTGCGCTGGCCGAACCGATGAAAAGCCAGGGCCAATACTGGAACGTTCCGCTCGACCACTACCCCCGCATGGACCAAGGCGCTGTCATTTTGAAGCAGGCGACGCGGTCGGGACACGCTGCGGCCGCCCGCGAGTTCCTTTCTGAACTCCGCAGTCCGCAGGGCCGCGCGATTTTGCAAAAGTTCGGTTTCTCTCTACCGGACAATGGACCGTCGCGGTGAACTGGACCGCCATCCTTACTTCGCTGGAACTCGCTTTCGTAACAACCGTCGTTCTGATGTTGATTGGAACTCCACTCGCGTACTGGCTGGCCTTCACGAACAAGCGCTGGAGCTTCCTTGTGGAATCGGTTGTCGCGCTGCCATTGATCCTTCCACCGACAGTGCTGGGTTTCTACGTTCTTGTTGCGCTAGGGCCACGAAGCCCTGTCGGCAGGGCGTACGAGCAGGTCTTTGGCAGCACGCTTCCCTTCACGTTTGAAGGGCTGGTCATTGCATCCACGCTCTACAGTCTGCCGTTCGCTGTCCAACCCGTCGTCGCCGCATTCACATCGGTAAACCGAAGGCTCATTGAGGCTTCATGGACACTTGGAGTCTCCCGATGGGGGACATTCCGCCGGGTGATCATTCCTCAATCAATCGCCGGGTTACTGACGGGTGCCGTCCTGAGCTTTGCCCACACTATCGGGGAGTTCGGCGTTGTTCTGATGGTCGGCGGAAACATCGAAGGACAGACCCGAACTGTCTCTATCGCGATCTATGACGACGTCCAGGCGCTGAATTACGGCCAGGCTAACGCCACGGCGCTCCTCCTCCTGGCATTCTCCTTCATCATTCTTGCTACCGTTTATTCGCTCAATCGGAAGCCCTGGATCTCATTGACAGCACGGGCTCGATGAAGTCTTGATGGAATCTTTATGACTTCCTAATGCCCTCACTTCTACGCTGGCACGTGGGTTTGAAATGCCAGGTCCGTTAGCCTCTCGTTCCACAGGGACCAAGGTCGTAATCGCCAGCACGGTGATGCTCTCTTTCATCTCCTTCTGGAGAGCAGCGGCCATTGTTCTCAACGACCTCGCCTCTTCGGTCTATTACGCCGGCGGTATTGCCGAGGCCGCGGTGGGTCGTTCCGCCCCGTGGCTCATTCTCGGCGTCATGTTGTTCAGCTTCGCTGTCCGCGCGGTTTACACCGAGAGCAGCAGTATGTTCGTTCGCGGCGGCGTCTACGTGGTCGTACGCGACGCGATGGGACCTTTCGTCGCGCGCCTCTCAGTGTCTGCACTTCTGTTCGATTACATCCTCACCGGCCCGATCAGCGCCGTCAGCGCGGGACAGTATCTTGGGCGTTTGCTCAACGAGATCGCCGAACTCCTGCACTCGAGTGTTCGGATATCTCCTTCCTGGTTTGCCGTAGGATTCGCCGTCTTCGTCACGATCTACTTCTGGTGGCACAACATCAAAGGACTGACGGAATCGAGCGGCAAGGCTCTGCGCATCATGCAGATCACAACGGTGATGGTCGTGATGTTCCTGGCCTGGTGCGGTCTGACGCTTATCGTTCGGGGGCCTGCGCAGGTTCCACCGCTCCCCACACCGGCCAATCTCAAGTTCACCGAAGAGAGCCTCGGATGGTTCGCCCAGGGGCGTCTGTGGACCATTCCGATGGTGGCGGTGATCATCGCCTTCGGACACTCGCTGTTGTCGATGAGCGGCTTTGAAACGCTCGCTCAGGTTTATCGCGAAATCGCCTCCCCGAAGCTGAAGAACCTCAAGATCACGGGCCTTATCGTCTGCCTTTATGCCACTGTCTGCACGGGAGTGATCACGCTGTTGGCCGCGATGATCATTCCGGACAACGTCCGGGGAAACTATGTCGAGAACCTTCTGGGGGGATTGGCGATGCACCTCGCCGGTCCCGAGATCCTGCGGCTGGCCTTTCATATCTTCGTAGTCGTCGTGGGCGTGCTGATTCTGTCGGGCGCCGTGAATACTTCGATCATCGGCGCCAACGGAGTAATGAACCGAGTCGCTGAGGATGGCGTCCTTCATCCCTTGTTTCAGAAACCGCATCGCAAATACGGGACAACATTCCGGATCATCAACCTGATTACCGGCCTCCAATTGCTGACGATCATCCTTAGCCGGGGACAGACGTATCTTCTTGGCGAGGCCTACGCCTTCGGCATTGTCTGGAGTTTCTTCCTCAAAGCACTCAGCGTCCTCGTTCTCCGATTCCAGCGCAAAGATCAGGAATACAAGATGCCGCTCAACATCCGTCTGGGTCGGCATGAGATTCCGTTCGGACTCGCATTAACCACAGCGGTGCTTTTCTTCGTTGCCATTGCGAACCTCTTTTCCAAACGCATCGCCACGATTTCTGGCGTTGCTTTCATGGTGGTGTTGTTCGTGGTCTTTACGGTGTCTGAAAAGATCACGCACCGGAGGCGGCAACACAAAGGGCTGGAGCAATTCAACCTGGACCTCAAAACCGACGTTGAGAACAGTTCAATCGGAGCGCGTCCTGGGTGTGTGCTGGTTGCGGTGCGGGATTACAACCGGATGACGCACCTGGAGTCGGTGCTGCGAAAGACGAATACACGAAAGCAGGACATTGTCGTCGTCACCACGCGAAGCGTTTCGGCCGGTGCTGGAGAGTATGACCTTAATGAAGCGCAGTTGTTTACCCACTACGAACAGGAACTGTTCACTCGTGTGGTCTCTGTGGCAGAAAAAGAAGGCAAGACCGTAGAACTACTCGTTGTTCCGAGTGTTAATCCCTTCGATGCATTGGTGCAAACGGCTGCACGACTTCAGGCGTCGCGGCTTGTCACGGGTGTCTCCGCGCGTATGGCTTCTGACGAACTGGCGCGGCGCATCGGAAAGTCGTGGGAACACCTTGAAGAGCCGCGCCATGCCTTTTCGCTCGAAATCATCTCGGCGGATCGTCCGTCGATATTCGTCAATCTCGGGCCGCATCCGCCCCGCCTGTGGCCGGAGGATGTCGACAGGGTTCACGGCCTTTGGCTGGATCTTAGTGAAGAGTTCGGCTCAAAGCTGCATCACCGTGATGTGGTTGGGGTGGCTTTGCAACGCATGGTGCGCGAGATGCATGACGGCATGAGGGATGAGATCGTTCGAGACGTGGCAGATGAGATCCGCCGTCATCCTGCGCAAGGCGACGAAGCCGTCAATTCCCGGGTTGGGAATTGACGGCTCCGTCCTTTTGTTTCGTTCGTAATGCCTCCCACGGAGGATTGCCCGCCGTCCATGCCTTTTCCACCGTAATGGACTCCACGCTGCGGACCGTATACGCGCGGAGCCGGCCGAAATCTCGGACGATCTCGATAACCATTCGAACCCGTTCCGGCCGCTTCTCCTCGATCAGCTTGTTCAGTTCGGGCGAGTCGATCCGCTCGTAGGATCCCGGGTAGTCGAGATAATAGAAAACGTATCCTTCCGGGTTTCCCTGATGCACATAAGGCTCGTAGCGCGCTTGAAACTCACGGCGTTCTTTCACGTTGGAGAACACACCAATAGTCGTCCAATAAACGACCACCCAAACAAGCAGAACGCCAAAAACAGAGACACGATAACGGTCGTGCTCCCAAGCCCCCGAAATTCGACGACGCCGGGACAGAAACGCGAAGTACACGCCGAAGATGATCAGTCCGCCGCCGAGGAATACAAGATGGTACAAACCGAAAGGAGTTGCGTAAGCGAGGAGAATCGCGATCAGTATCAGGAAACTCCAATACAGGATGTTTCGCATTGGGATCGTATTGTACTCTCCTAAATGTTATGCCCATGATGATCCGCTGTGTGATGGCAGCCGAGAATTTGCCAGCGTTTGTGGAAGGGATGACGAATCTTGTCGTCGGCATGACCGTTTCAGAAACGCGCGAATTTGCGCCGGAGACGACGCAAACCGTCTCGTATCGCGGCGTTCCTTACGAAGTTGGAGGCCTGACCGTGACCGTCGACATCGTGACCGATGAAAGTTGGATCGAAGACATTATCCACAAGATTCACGAAGCCTATACCCATGACAAGTTCGTCGTGCGGCATCTGTTCCTGTCCAAAGTCGAAGGCAGCTACCACATTCGAAACGGCTTCATGGATGTCTGATTAAATCCTGATCCGCCGCTTATACCTTCTTTAGGCCCTTCGACCTACGCTAACCAAAGTTATGGATTTGAAGACCGCCGGCCGTGCGCCAGGCGCCGCCAGAGCAGGGGACTTCGCACGGTTCCGTATCTATGTCATCTTCACAACGCTCGAGCAGACGAAGGCCGCAATACGCCGTGCCGAAGAATTGTCGGCCGGCCTGAATTCGAAAATCACACTGCTTCTGACCCCTGTGGTGCCCTATCCGCTGCCCCTGGATCAGCCTCCGACTTCTATCGGCTTCGCGCAGGAACGTGTCCGGATATTGGCGGGTATCGCCGGAAGACAACTCGAAGCGCACGTATACCTGTGCCGGGATCCACTCCGAGTGCTCCAGTTGGTTCTGCCTCCTCACTCGCTGGTTGTCATTGGTGGAAGAAGAGGCTGGCCATTCGAAAAATCGGAACGACTCGCCCGCAAGCTTCGACGCAGGGGACACCAGGTCATTACG
>Ga0111538_10004627_pt1 | contig 19069 bp, 12 predicted proteins | sample SoiMethybrSBSTD1_FD_79669 | JGI IMG/M metagenome (GOLD analysis project Ga0111538, IMG submission 79669) | Bulk soil microbial communities from a Populus tree surrounding site in Tennessee, USA - Soil MetaG P. TD hybrid SBSTD1 (version 2)... | ecosystem: Environmental > Terrestrial > Soil >...
GCGGTATCTCCAACGCCTCAACAGCCTGTACAACAACGGCCCGCTCGAGCGGAAGCTCAAGGAAGTATTCGGCGAGCAAACGGACTTGAAACCGGAACGGTTGAAGACGCTGCTGCTCGTGGTGACCCGCAACGTGACGACCGATTCACCGTGGCCGATCAGCAGCAATCCGGAGGCGCGATACAACGACATCGCACGGCCCGACTGCAACCTGCGCGTGCCGCTGTGGCAACTGGTTCGCGCGAGCACGGCCGCGCCGGTGTACTTCCCCCCCGAGGTCATCCGCTTCGATCCGGATGATGCGAGCAAGGCATTTGTCTTCGTCGACGGCGGCGTGACACCTTACAACAACCCGGCATTCCTTCTGTTTCGGTTCGCCACCGAGCCTGCGTACCGCCTCGAATGGTCTCGAGGCGAACGCAATCTGCTGTTGGTATCAGTTGGCACCGGCGCCTGCGCCATCGCTGGCGCGGACGTGGCGGCACCTGCGCGCAACCTGTTCACCACCAGTCTCGCCGTGCCGAACGCGCTGCTGTTTGGCAGCCTCGTCGATCAGGACGTTAATTGCCGGATGATCGGACGCTGCTCCTACGGGGAGCCGATCGACCACGAGTTGGGCGACATGGTTCCGCGAGACGGGGGCGACGATGACCCATTTGACGTCAGACTGTCGCGACCGATGGTGCCGCTGTCGACCGACCTTGGCCGTGCTTTCCTGTACGTTCGCTACAACGTCGATCTGACCGAACCGGGGCTGACCCGTCTCGGCTTTCGTGACGTCAAGGCTGCGGCGGTGCAGCGCCTCGACTGCGCGACGCCGGAACACATCGCGCTTCTGATGCGCATCGGGCGCGCCGCCAGCCGCCAGGTGCAACAAGAGCACTTCGGCAGCTTTCTGCCGGCGGACGCCCGCCAGTCTTGATGGCGGCGAAGCGTGTCTTCATCGTGCGGCCGTTCGGCATCAGGGACGGCGTCGACTTCGACCGTGTCGAGGCGCGGCTCATCCAGCCGGCGATTCGCGGCGTCCGCGGCGCCGCCCTCGAGGGCGGGACGACGCTGCCGATTGTCGAGCAGGGCAACATTCGCGAGGACATGTTTCGCGAGTTGGTCACGGCCGATCTCGTCATCGCCGATCTGTCCATTCACAACGCGAACGTCTTCTACGAGCTGGGCATCAGGCACGGCCTCCGTCCGCACGCGACGTTCCTGCTGCGCGCCGGCGTCAGTCAGTTCCCCTTTGACCTCCAGACCGATCGGTATCTCAAGTACGACGCCGCACACCCCGAGGCATCGCTGCCGCAACTGATTGCCGCACTCGACGCCACGCTGGCGTCGGCGCGTGTCGATAGTCCCGTCTATCAGCTGTTGCCGGGCCTTCGCGCGCCCGACCACGACGTCCTCAACGTGGCGCCGCGCGAATTCGCCGACACGGTCGACATCTTCCGTGCCGCCGGCCACCGTGGCGATCTGCGGCTGCTGGCGCACGAGGCCCGGCAGTTTCCGTGGGCATCGCAGGGTCTCCGGCTCGTCGGCCGTGCGCAGTTCGCCATCGACGCGTGGTCCGGCGCCTCGGAGACTTTCGAGTGGTTACGCGAGATCAGGCCCGCCGACATCGAAGCCAACCAGCGCCTGGCGACGCTCTACCAGCGCCTCGCCGAGGACGCCAGCCGTCCAGACGATTACTTCGCGCGCTCGAGCGCGGCGATTCAGCTCGTCATCGATTCGCCGGTGCCCTCGCGGTGGGATGTGGCCGAGGCGTGGGCGTTGAAGGGCCGCAACATCAAAGCGCAGTGGTTCAGCCGCTTGCGTGGCCGTCCGGTGGCTGATGCCCGGCGCGACGGCCTCGCCATGCCGGAGCTCGAAGCGGCGCTCGATGCGTACGCGACGGGATTCGCGCACAACCTCAATCATTTCTACTCGGGCCTGAACGCCTTGCTGCTGCTGCGGATTCGATGCGACCTTGCGACGCTGGTGCCTGACACCTGGGCCGGACTCTTCGCATCGGACGCGAACGCGGCACGAACCCTGGAGGAGATGGAAACGCGATTCCAGCGGCTCGCTGGATCGGTGCAGCTCGCCATCGAGGCGAGCCGGCTGGAGCTGGCGCGACAGCCGCGGCCGGATCCCGACGCCGCGTGCTGGACCGAGATCAGCGCCGCCGATCACGCGTTCGTGACCACCGCGCGGCCGGCCACCGCCGCCCATCAGTACCGCAAAGCCCTGACCGGTGCCTCCGCGTTTGCGATTCGATCCGTGCGCGATCAGCTGCGTGTCTTCCAGACGCTCGAGCTCCGATCGCCGTTCCTCTCCGAGGTTCTCGCGGTCGTCGACCAATTCGCTGGACCCGAGGCCGCCAGGGCCCCGCGTCTCGACCGCGTCGTGCTCTTCACAGGGCACATGGTCGACGCGCCGAATCGTCCGCACCCGCGCTTTCCTCCGACCCCCGAAGCGGAAGCCGAGGCGCGCCGCATGATTGAGGCAGCAGTGGAGCGCGAGTGTGCCCTGGCGGGTGGCCGGGTGATGGGTGTCGCCGGCGGTGCCTGCGGGGGCGACATCCTGTTTCACGAAGTGTGCACCGAGCGCGGCATCCCGACGCAGATGTTCCTCGCCTTGCCGCGCGACGTGTTCATTACCACGTCGGTTCAGCACGCCGGGCCGCAATGGGTCGACCGGTTCAACCGGCTTTGCGAGCGGCTCGCCCCACGGGTCCTGGCAGAGACCCTGGAAATGCCGGCCTGGCTCAGGGGTCTGTCGGACTATTCCCTGTGGCAGCGCAACAACCTGTGGGTGTTGTTCAACGCGCTTGCGTTGAACCCGCGAGACCTGACGCTCGTCGCACTCTGGGACGGGGCCGAAGCCGATGGCCCCGGCGGCACCGACGACCTCGTGCGCCAGGTTCGGGCGAGGGGGAAGAAAGTGGAGCTTCTCCCAGCCCATGTGCTGAAGCACCTTCGATCTCCGGCACAATAGGCTGGTTCAGCTGTCGTTGCAGACCCTTTGGGAGGAGGACAGGTAATGCGAGCGAGTGTCCGAATGAAGCTGGCTGCTCTGGCCGGCGTGACCGCCGCCATCACCTCGATGGCAGGTTCGACCCTGACGGCGCAGCAGCCCGCGGCGGCGCCGGCGCGTGTGCCGCCACTCATCATGACGTCGACCGCCTGGGACGACGGCGGCGTGATTCCCGACAAGTTCACGCAAGCCGTTCCCAATGCGGTTTCACCCGAGCTCAAATGGGCGCAGGTGCCGCCTGGAACCCAGAGCTTCGCGATCCTGATGCACGATCCCGAGCCGGTGTTGAACAAGGGCTCGAAGATGGACATCACGCATTGGCTGATCTGGAACATTCCCGGCACATCGACGGGTTTGCCGGAAGGGGTCGCGCAAGGCGAGCTCGCCGACGGCAGCCGCCAGGTCAGCCTGCGCGCGAACGCGTACATGGGGCCTGGCGCACCAGCCGGCCCGTATCATCACTACACGTTCGAGCTTTACGCGCTCGACATCAAGCTCGACGTCCCGCAGGGCACGCCGCAGCAGGCGGCGACCACGCGCGCGGCGGTTTTCGACGCGATGGACGGCCACGTCCTGGGTAAAGCCGTACTCGTCGCCCGTTTCCATCGTTGAAGGAGCAGACGCTCCTCAAGGAGCGATCGCTAGTCAGTTCCGGGTTCTACGGTTCTGGGTTCTAGGGTTCGAAGTTCTTTTCGCCGGCTCGCGAACCCAGAACCCTGAACCCAGAACCACGGAACTAGGAACCAAGAACTCAGAACCGCAGAACCTGGAACCGACACGTCTTCTTACATGTTGTCCATACACGAGCGCGCGAAGGATCTCTTCCTCGCCGCGCTGGATCGACCACTCGCCGAGCGCGCGCGATTCATTGCCGAGTCGTGCGGGAACGACACCGCTCTGCGCGCTGAAGTCGAGTCGCTGCTGGAATTCCATGAAGACAGCGCCGCCGGTGCCGTGGTGCCGCCGGCCGTGGGCGAGCCCTTCAAACCGGGCGACGTCTTCGCCGGCCGCTACCGCATGGTCACGCGCATCGGCCGCGGCGGCATGGGTGACGTCTGGCGCACCGACGATCTCGTCCTCGAAACGCCGGTCGCTCTCAAGCTCATTCACTCCGCGGGTCCTGAGGCGCGCCGGCAGATTCTGAACGAGGTCAGGCTCGCCCGTTCCATCTCGCACCCGGCCGTCTGCCGCGTGTTCGACGTCGGCGAGACCGACGGCCGTGTCTTCTTCACGATGGAGCTGGTCCAGGGTGAAGATCTGGCGACGCTGCTGAAACGGGTCGGACGGCTGTCATCCGAGAAGGTGCTCGACATCGCGCGGCAGCTCTGCGACGGGCTGGCGGCCGCTCACGCCCAGGGCGTGTTGCACCGGGATCTGAAGCCGGCGAACGTCCTCATCGACGATGACGGCCGGGTGCAGATCACCGACTTCGGCATCGCCGTGCCGCGCGACAACGCGGCGGTACCGCACGCGATCGTGGGCACGCCCGCCTACATGGCCCCCGAGCAACTGGTTCACGGCGGCGTCCTGACCGAACGCACGGATCTCTACGCGCTCGGCCTCATTCTCTACGAGCTCGTCGTCGGTCAGCGTGCGTTCACGCAGCTCACCCGCAACAAGCTCCCGACCCGGCCGTCGTCGCGCGTCGCCGGGGTGAACACGCAGCTGGAGCGGGTGATTCTCGAGGCGCTCGAACCGGATCCCGAGCTGCGGCCGGCGGCGGCGGCGCAGATGGCTGCCGAGCTTCCGGTCGACGACAAGACGGAATGGTCGAAGGCCTGGTTGCTGGCGGCGGCTCTCGTGGCTGTCGCCGCCTTGGCGGGCGTCGGCTGGTCGTTCGTGTCGTTGGCCGGGCCGCGGCCGCTGACCGAGCAGGACACCATCGTTCTATCCGACTTCACGAACACGACCGGCGATCCGGTTTTCGACGGCGCCTTGAAGGTGGCGCTCGCCGTCGCGCTCGAACAATCGCCGTTCCTCCGGGTGTTTCCCGACGAGCGTATTCGCGAAACCCTGCGCCTCATGGGCCGTCCTCCCGACACGCCGCTCACGCGGTCAGTTGCACGCGAGGTCGCCGAGCGGGAACAGCTCAAGGCGCTGCTGACGGGATCGATTGCCGGGCTGGGCCGCAACTTCGTCGTGACCCTCGAGGCCGTCGGCGCCGCGAACGGCGAGGTCATGGCGCGCGAGCAGATCGAGGCGACGAGCAAAGAGGACGTCCTGACATCGCTCGGCACTGCCGCCTCACGTCTGCGCGAGAAACTCGGCGAATCGCTCGCGTCCGTGCAGAAATTCGACGTGCCGCTCGCCAGGGCGACCACATCGTCGCTCGACGCGCTGCAGGCCTACTCGCGGGCGCTCGACAACGGCCGCATCAACCCGCGACTCGAAGCGATCCCGCATCTGCGGCGCGCGATCGATCTCGATGGCGACTTCGCGCTGGCCCACGCGCTGATGGCGACGATATATGCGAACACCGGGCAGACCAGCCTGGCGCCGGAATTCGCTCGGAAGGCGTTCGACCTTCGCGACCGTGTCAGTGAACGCGAGCGCTACTTCATCGCGTTCCGCTATTACCGCGACGCCGTGCAGGACTGGAGCGCGGCGCTCGAGCTGAGTCGCACGTGGACCAGCACTTATCCGCGCGAAGCCTTCGCTTTCAACAGCCTCGGAGCGTCGCTGGCCCGGTTCGGGCAGTTCGAGCAGGCGGTCGCCCCACTGCGCGAAGCCATACGGCTCGATGCCAAGCTCGAACCTCCTTACGCGAATCTAACGGTCGCCCTGATGGCGCTGGGCCGCTTCGACGAGGCGCGAATCGTTTTGCAGGACGGGAACGCGCAAGGCATCAGTTCGTCGCTCTTCAAGCGGATGTCTTATCGGCTCGCCTTCTACGACGGCGACGTGGCGATGACGAACCGAATGCTCGAAGCGTCGATTGGCGTCGGGCAGACCAACGCGGCGCATGGCTGGCAGGCGCATTCAGACGCCTTCTCGGGCGAAGTGCGGCGCGCTCACGAGCAGTTTCGCCGCGGCATACAGCTGGCCGTCCAGAACGGGTTCGGCGAAGTGGCCGGGCAGCTTGCGGTGGAGGACGCGGAAGTTCACGCGATGGTTGGCCAGTGCGACATCGCGCGGAACGAGGTGAACGGGGGGCTGCTCCTCAGCCGCGACAACTTCGCCGTCGAGCGTGCCGGCCGGACGCTGGCTTGGTGCGGTGCCGAGGCTGAAGCTGGGGCCGCGATTCGCGATCTCCAGAGCCGCTACGGCAAGGCGACCTTCACCATGGGTGTCGCAGTCCCGTTGACGCGCGCCGCCATTGCGTATAAGAAGCACGAGAGCCAAACCGCCATCGATCTGCTCGCGCCGCTCACGGCCTTCGATCGAGCACCGATAGCGGAGTTCTGGACCGAGTACGTGCGTGGGCTCTCGTATCTGCAGTTGAAGGACGGCAAGGCAGCCGCGGCGCAGTTTCAGAGCCTCATCGCGCATCGTGGCGAGTACACGAACTCACCGCTCTACTCGCTCGCGCATCTCGGTCTGGCGCGCGCGTCGGCGCTCGCCGGCGACGTCACCGCGGCGAAGCAGGCCTATCTGGACTTTTTGCGGCTGTGGAAGAACGCCGACGACGATCTCGAACCGTTGATTAGCGCCCGCCAGGAGTACTCGCAGCTGCCGTAGGCGCCGGCCTCGGGCCGCCGCTGCTGCGAGCGTGCGCCGAAGTAGCGACGGCGAGCATCACCAGGACGGCTGCGGCCGCCGCCGCCAGCTGATATCGCACCACGCGCCGTGAATGCGGTGCCGGCCGCGCGATAGTCGTCGCGACGCCCAGCCACACGAGCGTCAGGATCACGTTGCCGATGGCGAACTGGCTGGTGGTCAGGTGCAGCACGCCCGTGCCGATCAAGACCGCGGCCGCCGACAGCAGATCGCCGGCCCGGACGAAGAACGTGTCGATGGCCTGCTTGGCCTTGTATTTCTCTTCGCGGGTCGTCGGCAGCCAGAGCAACTGCCGGGCGGTGTTCATGATCGAATAATCAGTCGCGTTCTCTGCCGTCTTGATCCAGCGGACCACCGAGAACCCGACGCCGGCCGCGATGAGAGCGTAGCCCCCGAGCGCGATGATCGGCAGCGCGAGCAGGGCGCCGCGCAGGCCCTTGTACTTGACCAGCCGCGACGCGACGAACGCCTGGAGCAGGAAGGCCGTCACGTTGACCCAGAACTGGTAGTCGCCGCTGAACGCGCCGATGTACGCCTGCTTGTCGAAAGCGGCGTTCACCGCCGCGAGCTCGTTGACGTGAGCCGTCAGCACTCGCGCGACCATGTATTCGCCCGTCGTATTGACGACGTTGAGCAGCACGACCAGCAGCGCGACGAGCCGAAGGTAGCCGTTGCTCATGACCAGACCGAATCCGCCGCGCGTGGAGAGCGGCGCCGTCCGCGCGATCGTCCGCGCCGTTTCGCGACGGTTCACCGCGAGGTAGAGCAGCATGCTCGCCGCGAGGAGGAGCGCTGAGACCTGCAGGATGATCTGCGGCGTCAGCCCGAGCCGGAACAGGTTTCCGGCCACGAACGATCCGAGCGGCGCGCCGGCCGTCATGCCGACCATGATGACCGGGAAGAGGCGGTCGCCGGCTTCCTTGACGTAGATGTCGTTCGCAAACGACCAGAACTGGGCGACCAGTGAGATGTTGAAGATGCCGACCCAGATGAAGAACGCCACCCCTACGAACGGCACGCGGGCCGCCACGGCCATCGCGAAGAGCTCGATGCAGACGACGAAGAACGTGGTCACGCCGACGATGAGCCTCAGGCGATCGACACGTGCCGCCACCCAGCTGTAGAGCGGCACGAATCCCATGAGCAGGAGGGCCTGCCCGGCGGCGGCGTACGACCGCACTTCGGCGCCGCCACCGAGAAGGATGAGCGGCTCACGGACCGTCTTGATAACCGAATAGCAGATGAGCAGCAGAAAGATGTTGAACAGCATCAACAGCGCCGTCATGCCCTCCCGGGCGCGCACGTCGGTGAAGAGCGACAGGACGCGATCGAGCCGGGACTTCACGTCGTGTCGCGAGTCGCCGTTGGTGGTCATCAACATGGGTTCTCCTAGGGCAATGCCCCGTTGATGACTAACGCGACAATTGGGGGAAAAGCCGCACTTTGGGCGGGGAAGGCGGGGAGGGCAGAGGGCGGGTAAGGCAGGTACGGCAGGTGGGCCGGGTAGGAAATGGGTTCGACAGTGCAGCGTGGGAACGTCTTACCCGGCTCTTACAAGGCCCGAGAGCGGCGCACCGACCATCTTCACCTGCCGAACCAGCGAGGCGTATTCGTCATCCGTGATGTATTCGAGCCGCCGCGCGGCGTGCAGGCAGTAGCCAACTTCAGCCAGGGATGCTTCGGCGACATTCAGGAAGTGCAGCCTTTCCTTCGTCGATCTTCGTGGATTGCCTTCAACGATGTTGGCGACGACTGAATACGCAGCTCGTCGAGTCTGACTCGCCAGTTCGAATGGCTCTTCCGCCGGGAACCGTCGCTTTACCAGACAATGGAGGCTGATGAACAGGTCGTCAGCTCGTTGCCATGCGACGAGACGTTCGTGGCGAAGCGGCACACGGCGGGAGGAGCAAGCGTCATTCCAGTCTCCGTCCCACCCGGCCTACCCGCCCCACCTGCCCTACCCGCCCGCCTTCCCCGGCTCGCCCCGGCCCTCTCTCCGCCTTCCCGCCCTTAAGATGCCACCGACAACGTCGTGACGACCGAGGCGCTCTGAGTCGGATTCTCGCTGATGGAACGCGGGCCAGAGAGGTCGACGAGATGCCGATCCCACCAGGCCTTTGCTGCGGCGTTGTTCCAGGCATCGCGAGGGCGGTAGCGATCGATCATCTCCACCACCGCCTCGATGTTCTGCGGCCGGCGGGACGGATCCTTCTCGAGGCAGGCGAGCACGAGCGCATCGATTTCGCGCGGAACCGGCACCTCGGTCCGCTCCGACGGCGGCACCGGAACGGCCTGGAGATGCTGGACGAACATCTTCATTGGCGTCTCGGCTTCGAACGGCAGTTGGCCGGTCAGCAGGTAGTAGGCGATGCAGCCGACGGCGTAGATGTCGGCGCGCGCGTCCACGCTGCTCTCCAGGATCACTTCGGGCGCCATGAACGCGGGCGTTCCCGTCGTCGTGTGAGCGCCGCTCAGCAGCGACCGCTCCATGGTCCGGCGTTCGTTGTACGTCACCAGACCGAAGTCGAGCACCTTGACGAAGTCGTAGTCGAGGCCCATGCGGCACACGTAGATGTTGGCCGGCGTGATATCGCGGTGTACGAGGCCTTGTGCGTGCGCCTCGGCCAGCGAGTGGCACACCTGGCGGAGCATGAACATCGCACGATCGGGCCGGACCGGGCCGAACTCCCGCACCAGCGACTCGAGGTCGCGTCCTGCGAGCAGCTCCATCACGTAGTAGAACGTGTGATCGTCGGTGACGCCGAAGTCGAACAACCGAATCGTGTGCGGCGAGCTCAGCGCGGACGTGGCCTGCGCTTCGCGCTGGAACCGCTGCAGCATCGACCGCGCTTCGAGCGCCCCGCTGGCGCCGAGCAGCTCCGGTCTCACCAGCTTGATGGCCGCGCTCCGGGCGAGCAGATGGTGCTCGGCGCGCCAGACCTCGCCCATGCCGCCGCGGCCGAGCAGCTCGATCAGGTGATAGCTGCCCAGCTCCTGCACGTGCCGCAGGCGCCGGCTCATGCCCTGCACGACGCGCGACGGCACGATGGCCACCATGGCGCACGCGTAGTTCGGCATGAAGAGCACGAACGTGTTCACCACCGACGGCACCGGCATCCCGCGCAGATGCGCGAGCCACACCGCGAACGGATCCATCGACGCGGCGATCAGCGCGGTGACGAGCATCTTCGTCGGCGTGCCCGGGATGATCATCGCGCCGATGAGAATGACCACCGTATTCCAGGACAACTGGCCCGTGTACGACGTCGCCGGGGCCTTCGCCAGGTTGTTCAGCAGCGCGACACCCGCCGCATTGATCACGATATACAGCAGTCCGACCTCGGCCTTGCGCTGGGAGCTGTGCGGCGAGTAGCGCACGTAGAGGAACATCAGCGCGGCGAGCGCGATCGACGCGATCTCGGTGGTCAGCGTCCACTCGTTCGTCGTCGCACCCACCGTTGCCGGGCGCACCAGGCCATCCATGACCAGACCGAACGCCCACAGCCCGGCGCCGACCATGGTGCTCACGGACAGCCGCCGGAGCTGCTCGGAGAGCATGCCATCCGGTATCCCGCATTCGGTTTTCCGGTTCAGTGACTCCGGAGCGGGCGTCTGCAGACGCGGCGCGATGATCTTCGCCATGTGCTACACCGTCGCCGTCGCAGGGTCTCCCGTGCGGCGCCGGAGCTCCTCGAGGTTGAGCATGATCGACTTGTGCGAGCGAAGCAGGGCGGCGATGGCCTCCTCACGTGAGCGAGCGGTCTGACGCGACGGCCGGTGTTCGAGGAATGGCCAGAGCCGCTGACGAATCGTCGCCGGCAGCACGCTGTCGAGGTATTCGAGCGCGGTGCCGCGCAGGTGATCGTCGTTGGTCTGCAGACCGCGGAACGCGAGCTGCAGCGGTTCGCGCGGCAGGACGAGCGAGAGCAGCGTGAAAACGTGCGCCAGGCTCTCGCCGGCGCGGTCGCGGACGAAGGCGTCGATTGGCGACTGGCCGCTGAATCCATCGAGCATCCGCCGGCCTTCCCACACCGGCCGGCCGACCGCGACTTCACGGAGGACAGCCTCCAGAATTTTCTCGGTGTCGATCTGAATCTTCGGATTCTTGTCGACGATGGCGACGAGCGAGCGGGCGGCCTGGGCGCGGACGCCGAAGCGCAGGTCGTCGAGGGCGACCACCGCCCCATCGGCGGCCCGCTGCGACACGCAGACGGCAAACACCCGCGCCAACCGGCGGCGGACGGCGAAGTCCTGATTCGGGTCCATCAGCGCGTCGACGAACTCACCGACGTGCTCCTCGGCAACCTTCTGAAGCGCGAACGTCGCATGCTCCGAGACGGCGTCCCACGCGAGCAGCGGGATGACGTGCGGCACGAGAATCGCCGGCAGGCCCTGCTCGCGCGACAGCACCTCGCTGATCCGCTCGCGGTCGCGCGAGCGCAGGCTGATGATGTCGTGGACCTCGGGGTCGAGGGGCTTCTGCGTCACGACCTGGGCGCTCTTCCGGCCGGCCCCGCCTGCGCCCGCGGTGCCGCGTGCCAGGAGGCTCTGGACGAGCGTGCGGGTCAACCCAGCATCGACCGCCGCCCCCGAAATCTCGAGGCCGATCGCGCGGTGCCTGAGGCTGCTTGCCAGCGTGGTGATATAGCCCCGGTTCAATCGGCTGGCGGCAAACACCGCGCCGGCGGAGCAGGCCGCGGCCAATGACAAAATCGCCGGTGCCTGAATCGCCGGAAGAAGCACGATCGTCAGCCGCACGAGGCCGCCGCCGACGGCGTCACCGAGCCGATCGAAGGCCACGTCGATGAGCGATTTCGCGGCCCGCTTTTCCTCCGCCGGGATCGGCGTGTAGAAGAGCTCATAGCCGGCACGGAAGAGCGAGCTGCGGAAGACCGACTCGCCGCCGCGCGCGACGACGAGACTGCCGAAGCTCGGGACGAACAAGCCGGCCACACTGCCCAGGAGCAACGCGAACGAGGGTGTGCTCGTCGACAGGCCCAGCCCGAAGCGCTCGAGCATCATTCGGCTCGACGACGTCTGAATGAGGAACGTCAGAATGCTCGTCGCGGCGTAGTAGAGGGCGAAGAAGCGCAGAAGCTGATCGCCGCGGCCGAACGTCTCCACCGCGTGCACCTTGAACAAGTAGTCGACCAGGGCCGCGCCCGTCGTCCCAAGGAGGACGAGCGCCGCGAGGTGGCGAAGGTACGGCGCCTCGGCAATCACGCGGAGACCCGAGCGCATCGGTGCCGCGGCCGGTGAGACGGCCGGCAACGCTTCGGGCTGCGCGTTCATGCCCACGGCGAGCGAGCGGACGAGCGCCGCGCTGGCGAACTGAAGCACGGCCAGCAACGGCAGCATGGCCGGCGTGCCGAAGAGCGCCGCCCACCGTTCGGCGACCAACGCACTCAGCAGGCCGCCGAGCGTTCCGGCCCCGGCCAGCTGGCCGAAGCGGCGCTTGGCGGTCCGCGGGTCGAAGCGCTCGCTCGCGATCAGCCAGAAACCGGAGGCCAGCAGAGGACCCGCGCCTGAAATATGAAGGAAGACGATGATGGCGATGGTCGTCGGGGCGGCAGGCCGCAAGGTCCACTCAACCAGGAACAGGACCCCGCTGAGGACGAATGACAGCGGAATAAGGGTCCCCGGGGTCATCCGCTGAGCGCACCGGGAGTGCAGCGCGACCAGCAGGATCGAGCAGGCCGACGTCGCGATGAGCATGGCCGGCAGGGCGGTCACGTCGAGCGACGTCAGGAAAAGAGCGTCCCGCATGGCCTTGCCGGCAACGAACTGCCCGGTCACCGCCGCTGCGCAGAACGTGGCCGTCAGCAGCAGGCCGGGTGTCCGCGACGTTTGAGGTCTCACCATCACCGTCATAACGCGTCAATTGGCGGTGAGAACCGCAAGATCCAGACGGGCTGGCGGCTCCCCGGCGCCTGAGCAGTTGGGGGTGCGGGGTTGTCGCCCGTTTGTCGCGTTACAGGGTTGGGTGGCCAATGGCGGAGTTCCGTCTGGAAACGGTTCGGCCGGGATATACCTACCAGGCCTTGCTGCGGTGCAGCGGGCGGCTGGTGCTCGGCCGGGGTGCGGAACGCCCTGTCTGGGCTGCGTTCCTCGACGGGACCGAGCGGGTTGACGTGCTTCTGGACCTGGCGGCCGTGACCGACATGGATGCCGCCGGCATCGGCATCATCGCCGCGCTCTGCCAGTCGATGCGCCGGCGCGGCGGAACGGTGCGGCTGCTCGCGGCCTCGCCCAGGGTTCGGACGCTGCTCCGCGTGACCGGTGTCGAGTACGCGCTCGATCGCCCGGCGCCCCCTGTTTGTGGAGACGGCTGCCGCGGCGGCTTTGTTCGGGCCTCAGCCAGGCGGAGTCCGGTCAGCGCGCTGGCACCAGGACGTGTCGCCTGCGCGGTGATGGGGATGAGCCGGTTGTGATACGGTGGGCGGCCTATGCCCCCGGGTGGCGGAGGGTCCTCCGAAGAACTGTTTCCGCTCATCTACGGTGAGCTGCGCAAGGTCGCGGCACGGTACCTGGGCCGCGAGCGACGCAATCACACCCTGCAACCGACGGCCCTCGTGAACGAGGCCTGGCTCAGGCTCGAGCACGAACGCGGGTCCGATTGGCAGGGCCGCACGCACGGTCTCGCGCTCGCGGCGCAGGCGATGCGCCGGTTGCTCGTCGATCATGGCCGTCATCAGAAACGACAGAAGCGCGGCGGCGGCGCGCCGAATCTCGCGCTCGACGATCTGCTGTTGGCGGCTTCGACGGGCGCGGTCCCGGTCGAAGATCTGTTGACGCTCGAGGCGGCGCTGACTCGGCTCGAGGCCGTCGATCAGCGAGCGGCGCAGGTGGTGATCCTCAAATTTTTCTCCGGTCTTTCGTCGTCTGAGGTCGCCGAGCATCTCGGCGTGTCGCTGCGGACGGTGGAGGCCGATTGGACCCACGCCCGGGCGTGGTTGAAACGCGAGCTCTCCGGCGGCCAGTGATGGCACAACGTTTCGTCCACGTTCCGCACGAGTTCCTCGTGCCCTTCGACGGCAGCTTTCGAATCCGGAAGTCGATCACCCTGCCGCCGAAGCGCCGGCGAAATCGCGACGAGAACCGGCAGGCGCTCGACACGGCCATCGGGCACATGCGCAAGCTGCAGGCCCGGCTGCTCGCCAGCGACACGCGGGCGCTGCTCGTCGTCTTTCAGGCGCTCGACGCGGCGGGGAAGGACGGCACCATCAAGGCGGTGATGAGCGGTATCAATCCCGCCGGCTGCGAGGTCTACGGTTTCAAGGCGCCCAACTCGCTCGAACTCGATCATGATTTCCTGTGGCGGATTGCCGTCCGCCTGCCCGAGCGCGGCCGCATCGGCATCTTCAACCGCAGCCACTACGAGGAAGTGCTGGTGGTGAAGGTTCACCCGGAGATTCTCGAAGGGCAGCGACTGCCTGCCCTGCCGCGGCACAAAAAGGTCTGGAACGAGCGGTACGAATCCATTCGTGCGTTCGAGCGCCACGTCGCGCGCAACGGCACGACCATCGTCAAGTTCTTCCTGCACGTGTCCCGTGCCGAGCAGAAGCGGCGGTTTCTCGATCGCATCAACGATCCGGATGCGCATTGGAAGTTCGAGCCAGGCGATCTTCGAGAGCGTGAGCGGTTCGACGACTATCACGATGCCTATCAGCGGGCACTGCGCGAGACGTCGCGACCCTGGGCCCCCTGGTACGCGATTCCGGCCGACGACAAGTACTTCATGCGGCGAACCGTCGCCGAAATCCTCGTCGAAACGCTGCGCGGCATGGACCTTCACTATCCGACACCCACGCGAGAGCAGGAGCTGTCGATGGCGTCGGCGAAACGCGCGCTCGAACGCGAGACGGGCAAGCGGAAGACCTAAGAGCCGCGATGATCCTGACGCTGGGGCAGATCACCGCCGCCGACATCGACACGGTCGGCGGCAAAGCCGCGAACTGCGCGCGACTGTTCAACGCCGGCTTCCCAGTGCCTGACGGAGTCGTCGTCGCAGACTCCGCCGACGTCGAAGATCGCGAGAACGATCTCGAGGTCGATCGACTGCTCGGACACCCGTGGTTTGCTGCACAACCGACCGATCGGCGCTTCGCCGTCCGCTCGTCGGCAATCGGTGAGGACGGATCGGGACATTCGTTTGCCGGCATTCACGAGACGTTCCTGAACGTCGAGCGCACGTCGGTTCCCGGCGCGGTCCGTGCCTGCCGTCACTCGGTGAGCTCCGAGCAGGCACTGGCCTACCGTGCCGCGCGAGGCCTCGCGCACGATACGCGGACAGGCGTGCTCATTCAGCCGATGGCCGACGCGGTCGTTTCCGGCGTCGCCTTTACCGTGCATCCGGTTTCCGGCGCCGACGAACTGCTCATCAACGCCGCGCCGGGTCTCGGTGAAGAGCTGGTCAGCGGCCGAATCGAGCCGGACGAGTTCAGCGTCCGGAAAGCTGATTTCGCGGTGCTCGCCTCGCGGTTTGCGGCTGGACGAACGGCAACGAGCGCCGGCTCGATGACCGAGGCGGACCTTCGCGAACTGTCGGCCCTGCTCGTCCGCATCGAGCGGCATTACGGTGCGCCGCAGGATGTCGAGTGGTGTCGTGATAAACGGCAGCTCTGGATTCTCCAATCGCGCCCGGTGACAACGGCGCAGTCGGCGCCGATGACGCAACCAGCCGAGCCGAAGGGGAAACCTGGTCGATCCGCGGGCGTGGACATCGAATGGTCGCGCGCGAATCTGGCCGAAGTCTTTCCCGATCAGATGTCGCCGCAGGCGGTTCATGCCTACGAGCAGCTGCTCGTGAACGGTCAGCGCAAATTCCTCGGTCGCATGCTCGGTCCGGAATCGGTGCTCGGCCCGCCGTTCAAGGCCTTCGCCGGCCGGCTGTACGTCAACATGTCGCAGCTGCGTCATGTCGTGACGATCACCGGCTCGCCGCCAGCCGGGGTTCTGCGCTCGCTCGGCCACGCCGATGCAATCCAGCCTTCCGACGAGATCGCCGTGCGTGCGCCCATCGGCGAGATCCTCCGCTGTCTGCCCGATCTCTTCCGTCTTGCCTGGCTCGACTTCCGGTCGGAGGCCGTGGTGCGGGCGCAGGACGCCGAAAACGACGCGAGCATCCGCTCGTTCAGCCGCGACGATCCGCGCTCGTTGGACGACCGCGCCATCTGGGGCCGGCTGACGCAGTGGTGGAGCGTCGGTCCCGATCGGATGCAGGTCATTCTCATGCTCGGGAGCATGGTGTTCCTCGAGGACATGCTCCGCAATGCAGCCCGGGCCGCCGGCCAGCCGTATGACGCGCTCGTCTATCCGCACCTTGCCGCCGGCGAGCCGTCGGTCAGCACGCAACAGGCGTTCGATCTCGTCGAGCTCGCTGACATCGCGCGCGGCGAGCCATCGACGGCGTGGTATTTCATCGCCGGCTCGGAGAGTGTCCACGACTTCCGCCAGCAGTTGGCTGGCAGCCGCTTCCTGCCGGTGTTCGAGCAGTTCCTGGAACGGTACGGTCACCGCGGGCTCTACGAGTCTGACTACGGACTGCCGCGCTATCGCGAGGATCCGTCCGCGCTCTTCTTCGCTATTCGATCGCATCTCCAGCATCCGCCCGCGGAGTCGCGGGCGTCGATCGAACGGCGGCTGACCGACGACGCCCACCAGGCCTGGGCGGCGTTCGATGCGGGCTTGAGCCCGTGGCAGCGCGTGACCTTGAAGCCTCGCGTTCGCCGTTTGCTCGCCAGGCTGAAGAAACGCTACGTGATGCGCGAGCATTGCCGGTCGGATCTGACGCGCGTTCTGTACTACGCGCGCCAGTGGCACCTCGCGCTCGCGCAACGGTTCGCCGAACGACAGTGGCTTGCCAGCCCACGTGGATACTTTCTGCTCTTCCGCGAAGAGATCGACGATGTGTTGCATGGCCGCCGCGACCCGTCGTCGCTGGCAGCGATCGTGACCGCCCGCTCGCGGCAGCTCGAGACCGAGCGCCAGCTGAAGATGCCGCTGTTGATGCGGCAATCCGAGGTGCCTGCTGTGCTCGCCGGTCACGTCACCGAGTCACACGAACCACTCACGGAGCGGTTGGACGGCCTTTGCGTCAGCCGCGGTTTCATCGAAGCGGAGGCGGTCGTCATCCGTGACCCGCGCGAGTTTCAATTGATGCGCAACGGAGCGGTGCTGGTCGCACCGGCGACCGACCCGTCGTGGACACCGCTGTTCACGCTTGCATCAGGCGTCATCGTCGAAGTCGGCGGAATGCTCTCGCACGCATCGACGGTGGCACGCGAGTACGGGTTGCCGGCGCTCGCCAACGTCCGCCAGGCGACGTCTCGACTGAAGACCGGCGATCGTGTGCGCCTCAACGCTTCGGCCGGATTCGTCCAGCGGCTGGCGGCGGAAAAGAGCGGCCCCTGAACCGACAGGTCTTCACTCCCCGAGTACCGTTCGCAGCGCGGCCCCCTTAGGAACGAGCGCTGCGAACGTTTGAAAGTTGACGGCGACGATGCCGGCGACCACCAGAGCGGTGCCGACGAACAACCGCCAGTCGAGCGCCTCGTCGAGCAGCGTGATCCCGAGAATCAGGCCGACGACGGGAAAGACGTACGACACGAGCGCGGCGCGGGTCACGCCCCACGAATTCATCAGCGAAAAGTAGAGCAGGTAGGCGAGGCACGAACCAAGCAGTCCCAACCATGCGACCGCAAACCAGGCCAGCGGCGGCGTCGGCAGCACGACCGGACGCTCGACGATCGGCACGACGATGGCCATGAACCCGAACGCAACGAGCAGCACCATGAACGACTGGGTAATCGGCGAGATGCCTCGGAGGTATTTGCGCGAGAACACCGCCGAAACGGCGTAACACATGACCGCGACCATGACCGCCAATTGACCGCGCACGTCGCTGCCGGCCGCCGCACCGAGATCGCGGCTGACCAGTACGGCGACGCCGGCGAAGCCCGTCATCAGGCCAACGAGGCGCGACCGGTTGATGCGCTCGTCGTCCAGCCAGAAGTGAGCGATGACGGTGATGAAGAGCGGCAGGGTGCCGTTGTAGATGGAGGCGAGACCGGAGTCGATGCGGGTCTCGCCCCAGGAGAAAAGCGTGAAGGGCACTGCGGTGTTGAAGACGCCCATGAACGCGAATTTCGCCAGCGTGCGCGGATCGCGGGGCAGCGGCACGCGCTTGGCGAGGACCACCGCGGCCATGCCGAGGACGCCGAACAGCACGCGGCATGCGACGAGAAGAAATGGCCGAAAGACGGGCTCGCCCGGAGGAAACGCGATGCCGAGAAACGGCTGGCCGCCGTTACCTTCGCCGACCTTGATCCACAGGAACGACGAACCCCAGACGAGGCCGAGTAGAACGAAGACTCCCCATTCTTTGAGCTTCATGTCGTTTCTGCGTCGAGCGTGAATCCTTCTTCGCGCCAGCCGCTGATGCCGCCGATCATCTTCTTCACCGGCCGCCCGAGGCGGGCAATACGGAGCGCGGCGCGGTCGGCGCCGTTGCAGTGCGGCCCGGAACAGTAGACCACGAAGAGCAGGTCATCCGCGTACGCGTCCAGCGCCGCTTTGGTGATACGCCGGTGCGGCAGGCTCACCGCACCAGGCACATGGCCGGCGGCGAATGCGTCGGGAGAGCGGACGTCCAGCACGACGAATCCATCGTGCCCGGCCTCCATCGCCGTATGCACGTCCCAGCAGTCGGTCTCGTAGGCGAGCAGCCACTCGAAGTGTGCGCGCGCGTCGCCGGGCGAAGCCGCCGGCACGTCGGTGACGGGACGCTCGTTGATCAAGAGATTCGGCATCAGCTTCTCTCCTCCAGCGGCAAGTGTGGCGCAGCACCTCGACATTTTGCGATAGGCAGAAATGACATAGTTCGTTAAGATCCTGCCACGTGGCTCGAATCGACCGCCGTCATGTCGCGGTGATCGCCTACGATCGCCTCTGTACCTTCGAGTTCGGCATCGCCGTCGAGATCTTCGGGCTGCCGCGGCCGGAGATCACGGTGCCCTGGTACACGTTCCGCGTGTGTTCGCTCGACCCCGGCGACGTCCGCGCGACTGGCGGCGTCACGATGCGGACGACGACCGGCCTCGGCGGCCTGCGCCAGGCGGGAACCATCGTGCTTCCCGGCTGGCGCGATGCGAACGAGCTGCCACCGCCTCGCCTGGTTCGGGCGCTGCAACACGCCTACGCCAGGGGCGCGCGCATCGTCACAATCTGCTCGGGTGTGTTCGTCCTCGCCGCGGCAGGGCTGGTCGATGGCAAACGCGTCACCACGCATTGGCGGTACGTCGACCGGCTGCGTGAGCGCTATCCGAAGGTCTGCGTCGAACCC
>Ga0111538_10004628_pt1 | contig 19061 bp, 19 predicted proteins | sample SoiMethybrSBSTD1_FD_79669 | JGI IMG/M metagenome (GOLD analysis project Ga0111538, IMG submission 79669) | Bulk soil microbial communities from a Populus tree surrounding site in Tennessee, USA - Soil MetaG P. TD hybrid SBSTD1 (version 2)... | ecosystem: Environmental > Terrestrial > Soil >...
GCGGCGGAGACACGAAGGGGGCCACGAGTCACCCCGTAGCCCCCTCGAGAGTGGAGCGGCCGACCGGATTCGAACCGGCGACGTCCAGCTTGGGAAGCTGGCATTCTGCCACTGAATTACGGCCGCGCGCGTCTAGTGTACTACTTGATCGACATGTCGTAGGCCTTGATCAGCTCGTCGCTGCGCGCCTTCCAGCTGATCCGCTTGCTGGCCCCGTAGAGGTCCATCTGCTGGTAGAGGGGGATCGCCGGGACCTCCTCCACGAAGAGCTTGTTGATCCGGTGATAGATCTCGAGCCGCTTCTTCTCGTCCATCATCGACTGAGCCTGATCCACCATGCCATCGAAGTCCGGGTTCGAGTAGTTCCCGAGATTGCTCCCCGTGCGGAAGAGCGGCCCGTACACCGTCTCCGCATCCACGGTGGAGGTGCCCCAGCCGATCAGCCACACGGGGCCGGGCTTGTGCACGTACACCATCGTGTTGAGGAAGCTCACGAACTCGTGGGTCTTCAACTGCGTCTTGATGCCGGCCTTGGTGAGCTGGCCCGCCACGGCCTCCGCCACTTCCTTGTCCCGCACGTAGCGGCCCTGGGGGCTGTTGAGCGTGAGCTCGAGCCCGTTGGCGAACCCGGCCTCCGCGAGCAGCTTCTTCACCTTGGCCTGGTCCGGCTTCACCGGCTTGAGGGCGGGATCGTAGCCGAAATGGAGCGGCGTGAGCAGCGTGGCGACCCGAAAGGCCTTCCCGTCGAGCACGTTCTTGATGATGTCGTCGGCGTCCACCGCATAGAGCATGGCCTGGCGGACCCGCTTGTCCGCCACGGGCGACTTGGTGACACCGAGCAGCTTGTGGTCCTTGTCGAAGTCATGCGTCACGATCATGAGCTGCAGCGTGCGGATGGAGGGCGCCGTCGAGAGGAAGAGCTTCGGGTGGTTTGCGATGATGTTGGCGAGATGCGGCGGGATGTTCACCGCCACGTCGATCTCCCCGTTCTGCAGCGCGGCTACCCGCACCGCGTCGTCGGGGATGGGCCGGAACATGACCGTCTTGATCTTGGGCGCGCCCCGCCAGTACTGGTCGTTGGCCTCCAGCACGATCTGCTCGTCCTTGTCCCACTTCACGAACTTGTAAGGCCCGGTGCCGATCGGGTTCTTCGAGATGAACGCGGTGTCCTTCCCCGCGTACGCCTTGGGCGGATACATCGAGGCCTGGCGGAAGCCCATGACGGTCGTGAAGGTCGGCCAGGGCTTGGTGGTCTGCACCCGCACCGTGTAGGGATCCACGACGTCCACCCGGTCGATGGGACGGAAGTTCGAGCTGGAGCGCATGCCCGACTTGACGCGCTCGAGGCTGAACTTCACCGACTCGGCGTTGAAGTCCTCCCCGTTGTGGAACTTGACCCCCTTGCGCAGCTTGACCTCCCACGTGGTGGGGGCCACGAGCTTGGGGAGCTCGGCGGCCAGCGCGGGCACGATCTTGAGGCTCGGATCGCGCTCCACCAGCGTGTCGAAGATGTGGGCGGCCACCACCGACGCCGGCGTCTCCTGCTGGTTCATGGTGTCGAGGGTGCTCGGGTCCACGCCCTGCGCGATCACGACCTTGCCTTCCGGCGCGGCGAGCGCGAGCCCGGGGGACACAGCGACCAGCACGAGAGCGATGAGCAGTCGCTTCCAGTCCATCAAGTCCTCCCCACGATCCGGTGTGAGATGAGAAGCGAGTCGACTCTAAAGACCCCTCTCCGAACTGTCAAGTTCACGGGAACTTACCGCGCGTCCTTCACGGCCATGTCGAAGCCGTTGATCTCCTCGTCGCCGCGCGGCTTCCAGGTCATCCGGCGGGTCCCCCGTAATCGCGCACATGCCGTTCCCTCGTGCGAGGGCGCCGTCGAGGTGGCGCTACTCTAGGAGCCGGTCTCGGGGGTGTCAAGCGCGCGTGGCTCGCGCGCGAGCAGCGCCAGGGCCTCCTCACGCGTGGCCACCTGCCCGAGGGCCTGCGCCTCCCGCGCGCGGGCGAGCAAGCGTCCCACCACGGGCCCCGGCGGGAGCCCGAAGGCGGCCATGACGTCGGCGCCGGTGACGAGCGGTGGGGCCGCCGCGAGCGCGCGCTCCTCCGCGGCGCCCGCCTGCAGCTCGCGCAGGACGCGGCCCCCCTCGCCGGCCCAGACGTCCAGCGGATCGTCCCCGCGCAGGCCGGCGGCATCGGCGAGCGCGAGCAGGAGCAGCTCGCTCGCGTCGTCGCCGAGGTCGCGAAAGAAGCGATGGCGGGCGCGCCGCGTGATCGGCCCCGACTGCGCCAGGTGCATGGGACGGAGGTGATGCCGGACGAGCCGCTCGAGCATCGCGCCGGCGCGACCCGAGAGCCGCCAGCGCTCGGCGATGCCGGCAACCCGCGCGGCGCCCTGCACGTCGTGGCCGATGAAGCGCACGCGGCCGTTCTCCTCCGTGCGCGTCTCGGGCTTGGCCACGTCGTGGAGCAGCGCGGCCAGCTTGACGGCGGCGCGGCGCGTGAGGCCGTCGCCCAGGTCTTCGTCGGCGCGCCCGGCGATCTCTTGGCCCCAGTGGGCCAGGGCGGACGCCTCGGCAAGCAGCCGATCGGCGGCCGCCACCGCGCGCAGCGAGTGCTCCCAGACGTCGAAGTGATGCGGCAGGGGCTGCGGGGTGGCGCGCATGGGCCCGCTCTCGGGCAGGAGCACGCCGAGCGCGCCCATCTCGTCGAGAAGCCGGAGGCCGCGCGCCGACGTCGGACCGTCCAGGATGCGCGCAAGCTCGTCCCGTATGCGTTCGGCGGCGACCCCCGCCAGCCCGGGCGCGGCGGCGCGCGCGGCTTCGACGACGCCCGGATCGAGCTGCCAGCCCGGCTGCAGCGCCAGACGAACGCCGCGCAGGATGCGCACGGGATCCTCGGCGAGGGCGCGCAGCCCGCAGAGTCGGACCACCCGGGCCTCGAGGTCGGCGATTCCGCCGGTGGGATCCAGCAGGTCGGCGCAGCCCACGGCGCCGAGCGTCCCCAGCGGAACGGCGAGTGCGTTGACGGTGAAGTCCCGCGCGGCGAGATCGCCCTCGATGGTGGCGGCGCGGAAGTCGGCGAGGTCGATGGGGACGGCGCTCACGAGCCGACACACGCCGCGGCCCTCGTCGAGGACCACGAAGCGAGCGCCCAGCCGATCGGCGAGCGCGCGGCCGCGGATGAGCGCGCTCCCGGGCAGCGCGACATCGAGCTCTCGCGGCATCGCGCCGGTCAGGGCATCCCGCACCGCGCCGCCCACCAACCATCCGTCGCCGGCATCGGCGTCCGCGAGGCGCGCAATGGTGGCGCGGACATCGGGCGGGAATGCCTCGAGACGGAGGACACGCGCCACGCTCACCGCGCGCTCAGCACCCAGCGCCCGGGCCAGCCCGTCACCACCTGCTCCGCGCGCACCGCGCCGGCGCGCACGAGCCCCGCGAGGGCGGCGTCCACCTCGGACGCGGGCACGCCGAAGAGACGCGCGAGGCGGCGCGGCGTCGAGTAGCGGGCACCCCGAAGATAGCGGTCGAGGAGCCGCCTCAATGCGGCCGCGCGGGGCAGGCGGCGTCCCTCCGCCGCCCCGTCGGGGAGCCAATGCTCCACCAGGTCCCATCGGTACGAAAACGTGGGCTCGTAGCGCTCCTCGGTCTTCACCACCCAGAGTCCCTGCTGCAGCTCGGCCATCGCGCGCTCGAAGTCGCGCGTCTTCTCGGGCTCGAGCATGAACGCCTCGGCGCGGAGGCCACGCGTGTACTGCGGAGCCTCCCGCACGAGCGCGTCCATGATGCGCTTGGCCTGGATGCTGAGCCGCCCTTCCGCGTACTCCACACGGTAGTCGCGAGCCCGCTGGCGGCCGCGCACGAGGGCATAGAAGGCGGGGAAGAGATCGAGGGCCACCAGTACCGGCCGGCCCTTGAGGACCTTGCCGTAGTAGACCTGCCCTCGCGCGGGCAGCGTGTCCTTGAGCTCCCACGTGAGGCCGACGCCGTCGTCGTGATGCGAGCGCCGGGGCCAACGCGGTTTCTCGCGCCCCACCACCGCCTCCCAGAGACAAGCGAGCCCGTCGGGGAAGCAGTAGAAGGTGGAGCAGAGCCCCACGTCCTCCACGAAGCCGAGCGCCGCGCGCGCGCTCCGCACGCGGCGCGCCGACTCCTGACGGAAGCGGTGGCGCCGCTGGGCCCGGAGCGTTTCGCCGTCCACGAGCTACACGAGCTCGAGCCCGGTGGGCGTGACGCGGTACTCGGCGATCTCGTCGCTCATCGCGCTGCCCCGGTGCTTCACCACCGCGAGGAAGCGGGCGAGCCGCTGACCCACGCGCTCGCTGCCCATCACGAGGATGGTGTTGGCGACCGCGCCGATGTCGCCCGCGGCGACCTTGCGGGCGAGCAGATGCTCGAGCTGCGTCTCCTCGGTGGTGACGAGCAGCAGCGTGGTGACCGTGGCGTGATCGTAGCGATGGGCGTCGATGTAGTCCCGGTGCTGCCAGACGGGCAGGCAGATCTCCATGCCCAGCGTTTCAGCGTCGCGGTGGATGGTCTTGCGGTAGAGCTCGTCGAAGAGGAACGGCTGAATGTAGTCGGCGGGCACGTCCATCGGCTCGATGCCGTCCACCACGATGCGCCGCGAGCCCGCGCCGAGGTGAAAGTAGACGAACGGGCGGACGGTGTAGAGCGCGTGGTTGTACATCGCCTTCCAGTTCCAGTCGAACTCGAAGCCGTCGGGCGTCGGCACCTGGTAATCCCGCAGCTTGCCCACCCAGGGCAGCGCATCGCAATAGTAGGCGTCCATCTGGCCGTCCGGCGGAAACGGCTGGGCCATGGGAGTCACGGCGTGGGTCCAGCGCGCGAGCGGCCACCCGAACAGACGCTCGGCGTAGGCATGGTGTTGCTGGGAGTCGCCGCGAGCGTTCATGTCGAAGATGATGCCCCGCCGCCCGTCCGCGACCCGGCCGAGGCTCGCAAAGGTGAGGCCGAGATGGGTCTTGCCGATACCGGTGGCGCCGTACACCACGGTCAGCGTGCCGGGAAGGAGGCCCCCGCCCAGCATGCCGTCGAGCCGGCCAAGGCCCGTCGAAGCGCGCGATTTCTCAGCGGTGGTCATGACGTGGGATTGTATCGGGGGCCGACGCAGCGGGCAAGCCGTGCCGGGCCCGGCCGATGCTTGACACCCACGGTGCCTCCTCCTACTCTCGCGCCATGCGGCGCCAGATCGTGTGGTTTCCCGATGGCTCGCCCGTCGCGGCGGTCGCCGCGGCGCTGCCCCCCGAGTACGAGGGCCGGGCCCTCTCGGAGATCGAGACGCTGCGCCGGCGGGCGGACGATCCCGAGGTGCTGGTCGTGGATCTCGACCACGACGGGTTTGCGGCGGTCGAGCGGGTGCGCGCGCGGCCGCGGCTGATCCCGATCATCGGCTTGGTCGGCGGCGTCAGCCCCCCCGCCGGCTGGCCCTCGACGTCACCGCCGTTCGCCTACCTCCCCCGCCCGACCACGCCCTTCATCCTCGCCTCGACGCTCGCGCAGGCCTTCGAGCATCTGCGCCTCGTCGCCGAGGCCGAGCGCACGCGCATGGAGCTCTCCGAGCTCAACGCCATTGGGGTGCGCCTGTCCGCCGAGCGGGACCCCGTGGCCCTCCTGGGGCTCATCCTCGCCAAGGCGCGCGAGATCACCCACAGCGACGCGGGGTCGGTGTACCTCGTGGAGGAGCCGGACGACGGCGGCGCCCGCCTCCGCTTCAAGCTGACCCAGAACGACTTCGTGAGCGTCCCCTTCACCGAGTTCACCATTCCCATCAGCGACGAGAGCGTGGCCGGCCACGTGGCCAAGAGCGGTGAGATCCTCCACCTCGAGGACGCCTACGCGCCGTCCGCGGGGGCGCCGTTCAAGATCAACCGCGCCTTCGATCAGCAGGCCGGCTACCGGACCAAGTCGATGCTGGTGGTGCCGATGAAGACGCCCAAGGGCGAGACCATCGGTGTGCTGCAGCTCATCAACTGCAAGCGCGTGGCGTCGCGCCGCTTCCCCTCGGTGGAGGCGATCGAGCGGGAGACGATTCCCTACCCCGAGCGGTTCATCCAGTTCGCCGCCTCGCTCGCGTCGCAGGCGGCGGTCGCGCTCCAGAACAGCCGGCTTCTCGAGAACATCCAGGCCCTCTTCGAGGGCTTCGTGCGCGCCGCCGTCACCGCCATCGAGTCGCGTGACCCCACCACGTCCGGCCATTCTTTCCGAGTGGCCGATTTGACGGTCGGCTTGGCCGAGGGGGCGGACCGCGCCGACAACGGGCCGTTCCGGGCGCTGCGCTTCAGCCCCGAGCAGATGCGCGAGATCCGCTATGCCTCGCTGCTCCACGACTTCGGCAAGGTCGGGGTGCGCGAGGAGGTGCTGATCAAGGCGAAGAAGCTCTACCCCGCCCAGCTCGACTTCATCCGCCAACGCCTCGAGCTCGTCAAGCGCGGCGTCCAGCTCCGCTACGGCGCGAAGAAGCTGGACGCGCTCCTGCGCGAGGAGCGCGGGCGCGCGCTCGCACAGATGGCGGAGTGCGACGCCGAGCTTGCGACCGCGCTCGGCGAGCTCGACGAGCACCTCAAGGCGATCGTGGCCGCGAACGAGCCCACCGTGATGGACGAGGACGTGGCGTCACGCATCCAGCATCTGGCGCTCACGCGGTTCCTGGATCACCTGGGCGAGCCGCAGCCGGTGATCACGCCCGAGGAGGCTCAGATCCTGGCGATCCCGCGCGGCAGCCTCACCGCCGAGGAGTTCAAGCAGATCCAGTCCCATGTGGTGCACACGTACCAGTTCCTCGTCCAGATCCCGTGGACCAAGGAGCTCCGCCACGTGCCGGATATCGCGCGCTCGCACCACGAGAAGCTCAACGGCTCGGGCTACCCGAACCGCATCGGCGCCGCGGACATCCCGGTGCAGTCGAAGATGATGACGATCGCCGACATCTTCGACGCGCTCACCGCCAGCGACCGTCCCTACAAGGCCGCGGTGCCGGTGGACCGCGCACTGGACATCCTCGGCTTCGAGCGCAAGGCCGGCGCGGTGGACGGGGAGCTTCTCGATCTCTTCATCGCGGTGAAGCCGTGGGAACGGCGAGCGGGCTGAGAGACGCGGCGAGCTAGCCGCCGAGCAGCGCCAGCAGCAATCCCCACGTCGCGACCCCCGCCACCATCGCAGCGCCGCCCAGCCAGGGCTCGAGCCGCTGTGGCGTCGCCATCTGACGAGTGGTGCGGACCGAAAAAAACGCGCGCTGCACCGCAAGGGCGTTGCGCCGTCCGGCGTAGAGTCGCCGCGTCGGGCCGCCGGGCGCTACCGCCGCATAGGGCGCCCGCCGAGTCCGACGATGCTGTGTTCCATGACCTGCCAGTGTCGTTGCCATGCTGCGCCTCCTTGCCTGCCTAGAACCCTCGCATCACACCCAGCACCTTGCCGAGGATGCGGACCTCCGCGCGTCCGGGCTCGACCACGATCGGCTTCATCGCGGGATGCTCTGGCTTCAGCACCACGCGCTCGCCGTCGCGGGCGAAGCGCTTGACCGTCGCCTCGTCGTCCACCAGGGCGGCCACGATGTCGCCGGTCTGGGCGGACGCCTGTCGCCGCACGAGCACGAGGTCGGCGTCGAGGATATGCGCCTCGATCATGCTTTCGCCTCTGACCCGCAGGGCGAACACGTCCTCCCCTTGCCGCTCGAGCCAGTCCGTGCTGACCGGGATCGTGCCCTCGAGGTTTTCGTCGGCGTAGATGGGGACGCCGGCGGCGATGCGCCCGACGACGGGGATGTCTTTCGTGGTCCCGCGCTTGGCGAGGGGGCGCTGGGCGAGGACGAGCGTGCGGGACACGCGCTTGGCGGTGGTCCGCCGCTGCAGCATGCCCTTGCGCTCGAGCGCCCGGAGATGATCGAAGGCCGCCCGCGCGGTGAACCGGAAGCGCTCGCCGATCTCGCGAACCGTGGGCGGCGCCCCGTGCTTCTCGGTGAAGGCGCGGATGAAAGCCAGCACCTCGCGTTGCCGCGCCGTCAGCTCCCGCATGGCGTCGTCTCCAATGGCACCCTCCTGGGGGGATGGCTCAACAGGACAGCAGTAAACACCCGTTGAGTGGTCGAAGTCAAAAAAAATCTACGCCGGCTCCCAGGGCTCACACGAGGGGCACGTCAGAAAGCCTCCCTCCTTGGCCTCGGCGACGGTCTTGTAGTACACGCGGTCGGCCTCGGGGATGCGCCGGACCCAGCCGCAGGTGCGGGCGTGGAAGATGCGCGAGCCGCGCTGGGCCAGATACGGCTCCCCGGACAGGGGTTCGGTCGCGACCGCGCCCTCCGGTGTCACGGAGGTCATCTCGCCCTGCGACGTCGTCTCGGGCAGCGCCTCGCTCGCGGCGGCGTTGGGGGCCAGGCTGGTGTCGATGACGGGCGCCGGCGGCGGATCCGGCTCGTTCATCTGGAGATTAGTCTCGATGGTGCTTCGGAACTCATCGCTGGCCCGCCGGAACTCACGCATGGCTCGGCCGAGCGAGCGACCCAGCTGGGGCAGGTTCTTCGGTCCGAAGACCAGCAGGGCGATCACGAAGATGAGAATGAGCTCTTGGAGTCCGATGTCGAACATGGTGGTTTCAGTGAGGGATCATACCACCCTGACCCGAGGCCGGCGGAGGCGGCTCAGGAGGCGGACGCGCGCGCCTTGCTCTTCCGGCCCTTCCCGCCCGTACGCCGAAGCTCCACCGCGGCCCCGCGCACCTGGGCATCACACGCCAGGCAGTGATAGGCGAGGCGGACCTCGTGGCCGCAGTCGGTGTGGACGAGACGCGCGCGATTGTAGACGTGACGCGAGCCCCAGTCGGCGAGCGCGCCGACCACCACGCCCAGCCCCCGACCGCGCTCGGTCAGCGTGTACTGCGCCCGCGGCGGATGCTCGGAGTAGAAGGACCGCGTGACGAGCCCGTGCGCCTCCATCAACTTGAGCCGATCCGAGAGGATGTTGGGCGCGATGCCGGGCAGGCTCGCCTGCAGGTCCTGGAAGCGCCGCGTCCCGCGCAGCAGATCACGCGCGATGAGTAGCGTCCAGCGATCCCCCACCACCTCGAGCGATTTCGCGACCGGGCACGGCTGATGGTAGCGCTTGGGCACGCCTCCAGTATAGGCGGTCGTGTCCCTGTTGACAATTCCGCTAGTCACTATTAATTTACAAGTGACATGCCTGCCCACATCGCCGCCGCTTCGGTCGCCCCCGCTGCCCCGGCGTCGGCGGACGTCGCGCCGCGGCCCGCCAGCATCGACCCGCGCACGCGGGCGATGCTCGAGGGGCCCATCCTCGCGACCCTGCTCCGGCTCGCGGCCCCGGGAGTCACCGTCATGCTCCTGCAGGCCGGGGTCGGCACCATGGACGCGGTGTTCGTGGGCTGGCTGGGCGCCGAGGCGCTCGCCGGCGTGTCGCTCGTGTACCCACTCCTCATGCTGATGCAGACGATGTCCGCGGGCGGCATGGGCGGCGGCATCGCCTCCGCGGTGGCGCGTGCGCTCGGCGCCGGACGCCGCCGCGACGCCGACCGGCTCGCCGCGCACGGCGTCCTCATCGCGCTCTCGATGGCCGCGCTCTTCACCGTGGTCCTGCTCGCGGGCGGGCCCGCGGTCTACCGCGCGCTCGGTGGGCACGGCGCGACGCTCGACGCGGCGCTCGCGTACTCCCACGTGATCTTCGGCGGCGCCGTGGTGTTCTGGTCCTTCAACTCGCTCGCCAGCGTGATCCGGGGCACCGGGCGCATGGTGCTGCCCGCGGGCGTGATGGCAGGAGCCAGCGCGGTGTACCTGCTCATCGCCCCTGCGCTGATCCTGGGCTGGGGTCCGCTCCCGCGCCTGGGCGTCGCGGGCGCCGCCGCCGCGAGCGTGACCGCGTTCAGCATGGGCGCGCTCGTCCTGGCCGCCGTCCTCTTCTCGGGGCGCAGCGTGGTGCGACCGCGGCTCGCCGATTTTCGGCCGCGCGTCGGACTCCTGTGGGAGATCCTCCGCGTGGGCGCGCCCGGCTCGCTGAACACGGTGTTCACCAATCTCACCGTGGTGCTTCTCACCGGGCTCGTCGGGCCGTTCGGGATTCACGCCCTCGCCGGATACGGCATGGGCGCACGGCTCGAGTACATCCAGATCCCGCTGGTCTTCGGCGTGGGGTCGGCCCTGGTCGCGATGGTCGGCACCAATGTCGGGGCGGGACGCGTGGCGCGGGCGGAGCGGGTGGCCTGGGTCGGCGCGGGGCTGGCGGGCGGCGTCACCGGCGCGATCGGGCTCACGTTCGCCCTCTTCCCCCGGGCATGGATGGGACTCTTCACCACCGAGCCCGCGGTGCTGGCGACAGGCGCCGCGTACCTGCACATCGTCGGCCCGGCCTACGGCTTCTTCGGCGTGGGCCTGGCGCTCTACTTTGCCTCGCAGGGCGCCGGGCGACTGGCGTGGCCGCTGGTCGCCGGCTTCGCACGGCTCTGCATCGCCGCCGCGGGCGGCTGGGTGGCCACGCGCTGGCTCGGCGGCGGACCACCGGCGCTCTTCGTCGCGATCGCCGCCGCGCTCGTGGCGATGGGCGTGATGGTGGCGGTACCGATCAAGGCCGGGGCGTGGCGCCCCCGCCGGGGAGGTGCGTCATGAATCCACAGCAGATCTTCGGGCTCCAGTTCGTGCTGAGCCTCTTCGTGGGCACGCTGTTCGCGCGGTGGTACGTGTGGCCCTCGCTCGTCACCTTGCCGCTCCGCCGGGCCCTGATGCCCTTGCTCTTCGTGCACGCCACGCGCTATATCGGGCTCGTCTTCCTCGTCCCGACGGTGGTGCCGCCCGGCGTGCCTACTGCCTTCGCCAAGCCCGCCGCGTACGGCGATCTCCTTGCCGCGCTCCTCGCCGTCGTCGCCCTGCTCGCGCTGCGCGGCGACTGGCCCGGCGCGCTTCCGGTGGCGTGGCTCGTCAACGTCGTGGGCGTCATCGACCTGATCAATGCGCTGTTTCAGGGCGTGCGCTCGGGGGTGTCGCTCGGCGCCGCCTACTACATTCCCATCGCAGCCGTCCCGGTGCTCCTGATCACCCACGCGATGATGTTCGTGCTGCTGGGCAAAGGCCGGCGGGCGGGGCGCATGCCTTGACGGCGGTCCCCGCCCCCTGCTAGCGTCCTGAGGCATGCGCTTCGAGGTCGACCTCACCGAGGAGGAGGGCGGAGTCTTCAAGGCCACCGCCGTCGCCTATCCGACCGTCTCCGTCACCGGGCGCACCGAGAAGGAGGCCCTCGGCCTCCTCATGGAAGCGATGGACCGCTACATGAAGGCGCAGGGCAAGGCGCGCGGCTCGGTCTAGACGGCGCGGCTCGCCTCCAGCACGCGGCGGAGGAAGAACGGGATGAGCGCCGCGGTCTCGAGGCTGGTCTGGAGATGCGGAAGCACGTCGTGCCACCAGATCGCCGCGTGGTGGAGCGGGGCCAGCACGCGGGAGCGCGAAAACGCATCCCGGTAGCCCTGGACTTCCTCCGCGCCCGCCCATCCCGCCAGGTAGGCCGCGCGGACGCGCGCGGCGGCCGCGCTTCGATGCCCCCAGCGGTCCCAGAAGCCGTGGCTCCACGGCAGCATGAACGCGCCCCAGAAGGGATGGGCCACGACCGCGTCTTCCCAATCGAGGAACACGGGCCCGCCGCGCCCGACGATCACGTTCACTGCCCAGAGATCCCCGTGCTCCAGGGCGAGGGGCACGCCGAGACGCGCGAGGGCGCGACAGCGTGCGCCCAGTGCAGGCGCCAGGCGACGGAGGCGCGCGATCTCGCCACGCCGGAGGCGCGCCCGCCCGCCCGCCGCGAGGCCGCGCGCATCGGCGAGCATCGGCCCGAGCTGGCGCGCGAGCCAGCCGAGGTCGCGGCGGCGGGCCCGCAGCAGGCGTAGCCGCGCCGGCGCGCCCGCCAGCGCGCGCTGGAGGCGGCCGTACTCGTGCGCGGTCCGCACCCAGTCGCCGAGGCGCGCGCTCGCGCGCAGCGCGCGGCCGGGGGCCTCGCGCATCAGGAGCCACCGGCCGCCGCCGCCCACCGCCACCACAGAGGCGACGCGACCCGGCGCACGGCGGTCGAGCCAGCGCGTGAGGCGGGGCTCGTGATCGCAGGGCGGCTCCACCGCTTTGAAGTAGAAGCGCCCCTTCCGCGTGTCGAGCCGCAGCACGGTCGAGGATTCCCACGCCCTGAGCTGTGTCATCCGCGTGGCGGGCGCGCCGATCTGGCGCTCGCACCAGCGCACTGCGCGGCTCCGCCAGCCCGGGCGCATCCACGCCGCGCGGCGGCCGCCGCGCGCGCTCCAGGCGGCGAGCGCCGTGCGGTCTTCCGGACGGGACAGGCGTACGCCCGCCAAGGTGGCGCGGCTCACCCAGCGGGCGCCCGGGGTGCGTGGCGCGCGGTCGTCCAGCCGCTCCAGCTCGAGCGCCACGTGGAAGATGCCCGTGCGCCGATCACGCGGGCGCGTCAGGGTGCGCAGCACGGTGGCGCGGATCCCGTGGCGCCGCGCGACCGCCCGCAACACCGTGTCGACGGAGCCGGGATGGTCTCGGCCGAGCGACACACTGGGCAGCGTGAAGCCGCGCGGGCCAGCGACGAGGAGCACGCGCCGGCGGGCGCGATTGGGCACGACGAGCGCGTGGCGCACGGCGCACACCTTAGCACGCGCCCAAGGCGAGCTCGCGCGCCGCCTCGGCATGACAGCCGGACGGGCGCATGCTACCGTCGCGGCCTGACGCCATGGCCACCAATCCCTTCCGCGAGGCCACCCTGGGGCAAATGCTCGCCGCGGTGGCGGCGCGCCACGCGCGCGCGGAGGCGGTCATCGCCGCTGACCGCCGCGTGAGCTACGCGGAGCTCTACCGCGAGGGCCGCCGCTTTGCGCGCGCGCTCCTCGCCCTCGGCATCGGCAAGGACGACAAGGTCGCGCTCTGGCTGCCCAACCGCCCCGCCTGGCTGTTCGCGCAGCACGGCTGCGCGCTCATCGGCGCCGTGGCGGTGGCGCTGAACACGCGCTACAAGGCCCGCGAGCTCGCGTACATTCTCGCGCAGTCCGATGCGACCGCGCTGCTCCTCACCGATCACCTGGGCCCGGTGGACTATCTCGAGACCCTGGGCGAGGTGCTCCCCGGCCTCAAGTCGGCGGTGCCCGGCGAGCTGGAGGCGGAGGGCTTCCCGCGGCTGCGGCACGTGATCGTGGACGCCGAGGACCCTTACCCCGGCTGCCTGCGCCTCACCGACGTGCTCGATCTCGCCGATGACGACACGCTCGATGCCGCGGTCGAGCGCGCGGCCGCCGCGGTGCGGCCCGACGACGCGCTCACGATCCTGTACACCTCGGGCACGACATCCTTTCCCAAGGGCGCGATCATCAGCCACCGGAACGCGGTGCCCCACGGCTGGTACTGCGGCGAGGTGCTCGCCGTCACCCCCCGTGATCGTGCGCTCCACGCGCTGCCGTTCTCCGGCACCTGGGGCGGCCTCAACGTGCCGCTGACCACGCTCTCGCACGGCGGCGCCCTCGTCCTCATGGAGGCCTTCGATCCGGGCGTGGCGCTCCACCTGATGGAGCGCGAGCGCGTCAGCATCTGGAACGCGGTGGACGCCATGGCCATCGCCGTGCTGGATCATCCCGACCTCGGGCGACACGACCGCGGGACGCTCAGGACCGGCGGGTTCGGCATGACCGGCGGCGGGCGCGACGGCCTGTTCGAGGAGATCCTGGGCCGGCTGGGCGTGCCCGAAGCGTATCAGCCCTACGGCATGACCGAGCTGAACGCGCTCTGCATGCACCACTTTCTGGATGAAGCAGAGGCCTCGCGCGCGCTGCCCGGGGTGTGGCCGGCCGAGGGCGTCGAAGTCCGGGTGGTGCGGCCGAATTCGGGCGAGACGGCGGCGACCGACGAGGAAGGCGAGCTCTGGTTCCGCGGCCCCCTCGTCACCCGTGGCTACTACCAAAAGCCCGACGAGACCGCCCAAGCCTTCAGCGGCGACGGCTGGTTCAAGACGGGCGATTTCGGGGTGCGGGACGGCGAGGGCCGCACGATCTTCAAGGGTCGGCTGCGGGAAGTGCTCCGCATCAGTCACTTCATGGTGGCGCCCGCGGAGATCGAAGCCCTCATCATGGAGCACCCGGGCGTGCTGCAGGCCTTCGTCATTGGCGTCCCCGACCCGCGAATGAACGAAGCGGCGGTGGCCTACGTCATTCCGCGGCCGGGCGCCCGGCTCACCCCCGACGACATCGTCGCGCACTGCCGCGGCCGCATCGCGTCCTACAAGGTGCCGCGCCACGTCCGCATCGTGGAGGACGTGCCGCGCACGCCCGGCCCGCACGGCGACAAAGTGCAGAAGGGGCGGCTGCGCGAGCAGTTCCTTGAAGGCCGCTAGCCCCTCGCGTAGACTCCCGGCATGAAGGAGGCCATCCTGTGAAGCTCGACGTCGGCATGCTCACCCACGATCTCGGAAACATGGCGGACTACTCGCGCAAGATGGAGGCGCTCGGCTACGACACCCTGTGGTCGGCGGAGACTCAGCACGATCCCTTCCTTCCCCTCGCGGTGGCGGCCGGCGCGACCACGCGCATCCGTCTCGGCACCAACATCGCCACCGTGTTCTCGCGGAGCCCCATGGTCACCGCCATGATCGCGTGGGATCTCCAGAAGGCGTCGAGCGGGCGCTTCACGCTGGGCCTCGGCACCCAGGTCAAGGCGCACAACGAGCGGCGCTTCTCCGTCAAGTTCGAGTCGCCCGGTCCCAAGATGGCCGAGGCGGTGCGCGCGATCCGCTCCATCTGGGACTGCTGGCAGACGGGGGGCAAGCTCAACTTCAAGGGTCAGTTCTACACCTTCGACGTCATGACGCCCTTCTTCAACCCCGGCCCCATCCCCCATCCGAGGATCCCCATCTTCGTGGCGGCGGTGAATCCCTTCATGTGCGGCGTGGCGGGCGAGCACTGCGACGGCATGCACGTCCATCCGTTCAACTCGCCGAAGTATCTTCGCGAGGTCGTCCAGCCCGCGGTCAACGCCGGCCTCGCCAAGTCCGGTCGCTCGCGGACGGACTTCACCTACGCCACGTCCAGCTTCGTGGTGGTAGGCGACACGCCGGCCGAGCGTAGCGAGCAGGCGCAGATGGTGAAGCAGCAGATCGCCTTCTACGGATCGACGCGGACCTATCAGCCCGTGCTCGAGTGCCACGGCTGGGGCGATCTCACCGTCAAGCTCCATCGGAAATCCATCGAAGGCGACTGGAAGGGCATGGCCGAACTCATCACCGACGAGATGCTCGACACCTACGCGGTGACCGCGCCCTACGATCGGCTGCACGCGGCCGTGGAGACGCGCTACGCGGGGCTGCTCGACCGCACCGCGCTCTATCAGCCCTATCCGCCGCGCCGGGACGATCCGCGGCTGCCCGCGCTCATCAAGGCCTTCAACAGCTGAGAGGACTGCCATGGACAAGGTCCAGGTCGAGATCAAGGCGCCGGTGGCCACGATCACCCTGAACAAGCCCGACCGGCTGAACGCGCTCGACGTGGAGATGTGGGAGGCCCTCGCCGAGGCCGCGGGCCAGGTGGACCGTGCCAAGGAGGTGCGGGTTGCGGTGCTCACCGGCGCGGGGGGCGCGTTCTGCGCAGGGCTGGACCTCAAAGCGGGCTCGACCTTGAAGCGCCCGGAGCACGAGACGCCGCCCCAGGCCCTCGCAGGTATTCGCGCGCACTTGAAGCATCTACAGGAGTGCTTCTCGCGGCTGGAGTCGTGCCGCGTGCCGGTGATCGCGGCCATCCAGCGCGTGTGCATCGGCGGCGGACTCGAGCTGGCCCTCTGCTGTGACATTCGCGTGGCGGCCGAAGACACGGTGTTCTCCATTCCCGAGGTGCAGGTCGGGATCGTGCCCGACATGGGGGGCACCCAGCGCCTCCCCCGCACGGTGGGGATCGGCAAGGCCAAGGAGCTGATCTACTCCGCGCGGCGTATCGACGCGGCGGAGGCGCTCCGCATCGGCCTCGTCAACGCCGTCTATCCCGTGGCGGATCTCCCCGCGCGGGTGGCCGACCTCGCCGCCGAGATCGCAGGCAATGCCCCCCTTGCCGTGCAGGCCGCCAAGCAGAGCATCAACGGCACGTACTGGCGCGACCGCGAGGCCTGGCTCGCCCTCGAGGCCGACCTGGCCGCGGGTGTGCTCCTGTCGGAAGACCGGCTGGAAGGCATGCGCGCGGGCGCCGAGCGCAAGCGCGCCAATTTCAAGGGGAGATGAGGACCGCATGAAAGCCCTGGCGTTCACGGAGCACGGCGGTATCGACAAGCTCGCGTACCAGGACGTCGCCGACCCCCAGCCCGGTCCGGGCGACGTGCTCGTGCGCGTGAAGGCGGCGGCGCTGAACCATCTGGACCTTTTCGTTCGGGAAGGTCTGCCTGGCCTCAAGCTGCCGCTGCCCTTCTGGACGGGCTGCGACATCGCCGGCGTCGTCGAGCGGGTGGGCGCCGCCGTGTCCGGCGTGGCGGTGGGCGACCGCGTCGCGGTGAACCCGAACCTGCACTGCGGGCGCTGCGAGTACTGCCAGAAGGGGCAGCACAGCCTCTGCGTGTCGTACGGCATCCTCGGTGAGCACACCCACGGCGGACTCGCCGAGCTCGTGAAGGTGGACGGGGGCAAGGTGCTGAAGCTCCCCGACCACGTGAAGTTCGAGGACGCCGCCGCGTTCATCCTCGTCAACATGACGGCGTGGCGCATGCTCGTCTCGCAGGCCAGGCTCCGGCCCGGCGAGGACCTGCTCATCATCGGCGTGGGCGGCGGTGTCTCCTCCACCGGCGTGCAGATCGGCAAGCTTTGCGGCGCCCGCGTGTGGGTCACCTCCTCCAGCGACGAGAAGCTCGAGCGCGCCCGGGCGCTGGGCGCGGATGAGTGCATCAACTACGCAAAGGACGACTGGGTCAAGGTGATCGGCCAGAAGACGGGGCGCCGCGGCGTGGACGTAGTGCTGGAGAACGTGGGCGCGGCCACCTGGCCCGGCGCCATCCGTGCCCTCGCCAAGGGCGGCCGCCTCGTCACCTGCGGGGGCACCTCCGGGCCCATCTGCGAGACCGACGTGCGGCAGGTGTTCTGGAAGCAGATCTCCATCATCGGCTCGACGATGTCGACCAACGCGGAGTTCGCCGAGGTGATGGGCCAGCTCTTCCGCGGCCGTCTCACGGCCATCGTGGACTCGGTGATGCCGTTGAAGGACGGCGCGGCCGCCCAGGAGCGCCTCGCCGCCGGCAAGCAGTTCGGCAAGATCGTCCTGATCCCCTAGCCGCCCGGCCGACGCGCGCGGCATGACTCAGGAGATGACCCGCTACTACGCCGAGCGGGCGGCGGAGTACGAGCGGGTGTACCTGCAGCCGGCCTGGCAGGGCGATCTCCCCGTCCTGCGCGAGCGCGTCCTCGAGACCTTCCCCGGCCGCCGTGTGCTCGAGGTCGCGTGCGGCACCGGCTACTGGACCGCGCTGCTCGCGCAGGTTGCGCGCGCCGTGCACGGGGAAGACGTGAACGCCGAGACCCTCGCCCTCGCGCGCGCACGCCGCTACCCTGTGCCGGTGACGCTGGCGCGGGCCGACGCCTACGCGCCGGGCGCCGGAGGCTTCGACGCGGGCCTGGCCGCGCTCTGGCTCTCCCACGTCGATCTGGGCCGCATGGACGAGTTCCTTGCCGCCTTTCACTCGCGCCTCGAGCCCGGCGCGGTGGTGCTCATGTTCGACGAGCGGGGTGCGCCGAACCGGCGGGCCGTCATGACCCGGCGGGACGCGGCGGGCAACCGCTACGAGAAGCGGCGCATCTCGGCGGGCCGGGAGTTCGAGATCGTGAAGAACCTCTTCGGCGGCGACACGCTGGTCCGCCATCTCGCGCCCCACGGAACGGACCTCGCCTTCGAGGAGCTCGAGCGGTTCCGGATCGTACGCTACCGCGCGCGCTAGGCGGTGGCGCGGCGCGTGCGGACGGCCTTGGCGAGATCCTGGAGCACGGGCACCGTCATCTCCCAGCCCATGCAGGCATCGGTGATGCTCTGGCCATAGTGCAGCGGCCGGCCGGGCGCCAGGTCTTGGCGACCCTCCGCGAGGAAGCTCTCCAGCATCATGCCGAACAGCGCGCGCTGGCCGCCCATCACCTGCTCGGCGATGTCCTGCGCCACGAGCGGTTGGCGCCGATAGTCCTTCCCGCTGTTGCCGTGGCTGGCGTCGACCATGATCCGCGGCGGGAGCCCCGCCGCGCGAAGCGCCTCCGCCACCCCCCCCACGCTGGCCGCGTCGTGGTTGGGGCCGCTCTGGCCGCCGCGCAGGATCACGTGGCAGTCCGGATTGCCCCGCGTGGCGACGATCGCGCATAGGCCCTGCTCGGTGACGCCGAGGAAGCTGTGCGGGTGTGCGCTCGAGCGCACGGCGTCGATGGCGATCTGCACGCCGCCATCCGTGCCGTTCTTGAATCCCACCGGCATCGACAGGCCCGACGCCAGCTCGCGATGCACCTGGCTTTCCGTCGTGCGCGCCCCGATCGCGCCCCAGGACACGAGGTCTGACGTGAACTGCGGCGAGATCGGATCCAGGAACTCGCACCCGGCGGGCAGCCCCAGCTCCGCGAGGTCGACGAGCAGCCGGCGCGCTCGGCGCAGCCCCTCGTTGATCGCGAAGCTGCCGTCGAGTCGGGGGTCATTGATCAGGCCCTTCCAGCCCACCGTCGTGCGCGGCTTCTCGAAGTACACGCGCATCACGATGCAGAGGTCGCCGGCCAGATCGTCGGAGAGGGCCTTGAGCCGATGCCCGTAGTCGAGGGCGGCCGCCGGGTCGTGTATCGAGCAGGGTCCCACCACGACGACCAGGCGGTCGTCCGCGCCATGCAGGACGCGGGACACCTCGTCGCGCCCGCGGGCCACGGTCGCGGACCCGCGCTCCCCCAGCGGCAGCTCCTCGAGAAGGATGGCGGGGGAAATGAGTGGACGGAAATGCTCGACTCGGAGGTCTCGGGTGCGTGGCATGGAGTCTCGTTCCCGGCCGCCATTATGCCTCAACCGGCCTCGAAGTCGAGCCTGGCC
>Ga0111538_10004629_pt1 | contig 19060 bp, 12 predicted proteins | sample SoiMethybrSBSTD1_FD_79669 | JGI IMG/M metagenome (GOLD analysis project Ga0111538, IMG submission 79669) | Bulk soil microbial communities from a Populus tree surrounding site in Tennessee, USA - Soil MetaG P. TD hybrid SBSTD1 (version 2)... | ecosystem: Environmental > Terrestrial > Soil >...
GCGCTAGCCTGGTCGGCGCAGCGCTGGATGTCGAATCGAGGCCGGGCGATGGCACCTCGGTCTATCTCCGGATGCCGATCGCGGAACCGCCGGATTCGGGCCAGACGTGAAGAAGATCCGCGTCGTCCTCGCCGAGGATCACGAGAGCGTCAGGCAGGGCCTGCGGCTGCTGCTCGAGACCAAGAACGACATCGAGATCGTCGCCGATGCCGCGAACGGCCGCGTCGCGCTCGATCGCGTCAAGGCGCTGAAGCCCGACGTCGCCGTGCTCGATCTCGCGATGCCGGAGATGAACGGGCTTGCGGCCACCAAGGCGATCAAGCGGGCGGCCCCCCAGGTCAACGTGGTCGCGCTGACCCGCCACGCCGACGATGCGTACGTCCAGGAGCTGCTGAGCGCGGGCGCGTCGGGCTACGTGCTCAAGCAGAGCCCGATCGACGAGCTGCTCAAGGCGATTCGGGCGGTCGCGGCGGGCGAACGCTATCTCGACTCCACCCTCGTCGCGCGCAACGCCAGGGCCTATCTCTCGCGCTACTCGTCAGAGCCCTCCCGTCCGCCCATCACCGACCGTGAAGCCAGCGTGCTCAGGTTGATGGCGATCGGCCACAGCAACAAGGAGATCGCGACCGCGCTCGACATCGCCGTGAAGACGGTCGAAGTGCACAAGGCCAACGCGATGCGCAAGCTCAACCTGCGCGGGCGGATCGACGTGGTTCGCTATGCGGTGCTCAGCGGCTGGTTACAAGACCCATGACAGCCGCTTTTTCGCGGGTTCGCGGGCTCCGCCGGGTCGCGGGTTCGCAATCCGGATAGCCAGAGGCAACGAGCTGCCTGGATCGGCATCGGTTGTCTCTGATTACCACGACTCCCCCGAACCCGCGAACTCGCGAACCGCGAACCCGCGACTCAGAATTGAAATCGAATCTGCATCTGCATCGAGCGCATGTTCTGCGCGCCCGTGGCGGCGCCGAAGCCGGCATTCTGCGGCGTCAGGCGGGTTTGCACCAGGTTCCCTGACGCGTCGTACTGGGGGTTGCTCGCGGTCAGGTTCACCGGGCTCTGCACCTGCAGCGTGGTGTTACGGGCGTTGTAGACGACCGTGTTGAACGCGTTGAACGCCTCGATCCGGAACTGGATGTTGCGATTGCCGCCCAGCCGGAAGTTGCGTGCGAGCGCGAGGTCCACGGTTTTGTCGAAACACCCGTGCATGTAGTTCTGTCCCGACTCCAGTCCGAGGCTCGGGTTCGATGCCGACGCCGGCGGCACCGTGAATGCCGCGGTGTTGAACTGGGCGTACTGGTTGTCCGCGCATCCTGAACCGGGATCACCGGTGATCAGGATCCTCGGCGCGTAGCTCGGCGAGCCGGTCAGGTTCTGGTTCCCGGTACCGTTGGCGTTCGTGCCGCCCGGCGCATTGCCGACGGCGCCACCGGCATAGCTGAAGCCGACGCTGTAGGGAGCACCGGTGCCGGCGGTGAGGATGCCCGACAGCTGCCAGTCGTTCACGATTGCTGCGAGCACGCGCTGTGCGCCGTCGCCGGGCGACATCTTCGGCAGGTCCCACACCATGTTGCCCTTGATGATGTGGCGCTGCAGCCCTTGATCCTTCATCAGCTCGTCCTGCGCCGCCTGATCCGCGCGGATCGAGTACGAGCCGTCGCCATGGTGATCGAGCCGGACCGGGTTGCCGGCGTTACCGGTGTTCGACAGGCCGAGCGTGTAGTTGACGCCCAGTGAGAAGCCGTTCCGGAAACGCCGGTTGAAGGATGTCTGAATCGAGTGATAGGTGTTCTCGCCGATGCCCCAGTTCTGCTGGATCGCGCCCAGTCCACGATACGCCCGCAGGAGATCGACCGACTGTGCAGAGCCGCCCGGCGTGGCGCTGGCTGCGACCGTGGTGTCCTGCGCCGTGGCTGTGTACGCCGTGCCGAAGTCCACCGCGTTGATGTCGACGTTCTGCAGCAGGTTGAAGCCGTGCTGCCCGACGTACGAGACATCGCCCGAGAGCGACCACGGGAGCGCGAACTGTACTCCTCCGTTCCACTGATAGGAGGACGGCAGCTTCGAGTCGTACTTGAAGACGACCATGAACGGTGGGCCTTGCGTGGTCAGGCCGCCGCTGCCCAGGCTCTGGAGCTGTGAGTAGCGCACGGTGGTTGCCGTGGAGAACGGCGGGTTCCCGACCTGTGAGAACACCGAATTGCCGTTCGGCCGATCGAAGAACAGCCCGAGGCCGCCGCGCAACACGAAACGCTGCGAGCCGGTGATGTCGTACGCCCCGCCGAACCGCGGCGCGTAGCCGATCGCCGGCCATTCATAGTTGTATTTCGAGATGCCGTCGCCGGCCTTGACGATGCCGTTGAGCGCGTCGCCGGTGTTGGGCACCAGCTGGCCGATCGCGAGCGTGGTGTTCGGGCCGAGCAGTTGCCCGGTGACTGGATTCCTGGCCTGACGGTTTGTGCCGGAACAGGGGCTCGCCCCGACGCAGCCGGGTACGTAGAGCGCGGGCGCCGCGCCCGGCGACCACCGCTCCGGGAAGAAGTTCGACGCCTGCAGGTACTGGTCGTACTGCGGGCGCTGATTCACGAAGCGCAGGCCGTAGTCGAGCGTCAGCTTGGAATTCACCTTCCAGTTGTCCTGCACGTACCAGTCGACCTGGTCGTAGAGGAAGCTGCCTTCCACGAACTTCGACTGCTGCTGGTAGTTGGTGAAGACGCCGAGCAGGGCGTTGGCGTAGCCGAAGCCCGTGTCGAGCGGGTTGGCGGTGTCGTTGGCGAAGCTGATGTTGCCCTGGAACGACGCGCCGCCGCCGGCGCCGAGGTTCTGCGCCTTGTAGCTGTGATTGAGGTAGAACCCGGCCTTGATCGTGTGGCGCTCCCACACCTTGGTCAGGCTGATCGAGAAGTCCTGGGTGCGGTTCACGTTCATGAACCCCGGGAAGCCGAGATTCGGGGGCGCGTTGGCCACGCGGTTGCCCCACGCGAACGTGGGCGGCAGCAGGATCCGGCCGTCCTGAAAGTACGGCGTGCCCGACGCTTCGAGCGGCTTGACTTCGTAGTAACGCGGATCGATCACGCCGGCTTCCGGGAACAGCAGCGGCAGATCTCCGAGGCCGGCATTGAAGCGGTTGGAGACCGGCGAGATGATCATCGACCCGAGCTGGTTCTGCACCCAGCCGTACGTGGCTTCGAGGAATGTCGTCGCGTTCAGGGTGAGGTTGTTGGTGACCGAAATCGTCCCGATCCACGGATACGGCTCGACGTAATCGTTGAAGCCCGGGATTCGTGCGGTCACGCCAGGCGCCGCCGCGCCGCCGATCGAGTTCACCTCGTGGCTGCGCATCTGGCCTGCATACTTGCCGGTGATCCGCCAGGCGCTTTTCGGCTGGTAGTCGAGGCGCAGCGCCGGCTGCTGGATCAGCGTGTTCACCGTCGGCAGTTCGACCTCGTAGTTGTAGTTGAGGCCGGTCGTGTTCGGCTCCGGCCAGAGCTTCAGGATGGCCTGCCCGGGTTTGTAGATCCGATCGGCCGGGATCGTCTTGTTCCCGAACGTCCCGCCCGTGGAGAAATCGAACAGGTTCGGGATCGGGATCCCGTTCTGATCGGTCGACGCCGAGAAATCGCCGTTGCGCTCGGCCAGCGTCGGCACGCGGAAGCGGTTGACCTGGCGTCCACTCTCGCGTGGACGGTACTCGTGGCTGTAGAAGAAGAACAGCTTGTTGGTGCCGCCCGGTTTGCCGACCGGGCCACTGATCGAATAGCCCCAGTCGCGCTCTTTCTGAATCGTCTTCGGCAGGCCGTTCTTCGAGTTCACCCAGCTGTTCTCGTTCCAGTCGGAGTCGCGCTCGACGTCGTAGAGCGAGCCGTGGATCCGGTTGGTGCCGCTCTTGGTGACGGCCGTGATCTGCAGCCCGCTCGATCGTCCGTATTCCGCCTGGTATCCGGAGGTGAGCACTTTCACTTCCGCGATCGCCTCGACGTTCATCTGGAGCATCTACCCGTTGTTGCCGGTGTCCATCGTCGAAACACCGTCCATCATGATGTTGTTCTGCCCGCCGCCCCCGAGGCGCGTCGTGGTGCCGGTGACGCCGGGGGTCAGCTGGGTCAGGCTGGCGAAGTTGCGGGTCGAGAGCGGAAGGTTCTCGACCGACGACGTGGCGACGGTGAACGAGCGCTCGCCGCTCGAGGCCTGAATGAGGGGGGCTTCGGCGGTCACGTCAACGGTTTCGGTTGCGCCGCCTACTTCGATTACGAGGGAGCCGACCGCGACGCGGTCGCCACCGCTGACGGACACGCCCGTGCGTTTCAGCGTCTTGAATCCCGGCATCGAGATTTCGATGGTATAGGTGTCCGGCGTGATGTTCGGCAGAACGTAGTCGCCGGTCTCATTGGTGACTGCGGGAACCGACTTGGTGCCCCTCGATTCGCTGATGAGGACGATGGTGGCCCCCGGGACCACGCCGCCCTGCGAATCCTTGACCGAACCACTGACGGTGCCGGTGGTGATTTGCGCCGAAACCGGAACCGCGATTCCCAGGACGCACAGCGCGCACGCCGTCGCCTGCCGGACGATCGAAACGTGTCTCTTCACGGCTGCCCTCCCCGTCTGAGATCCGCTGACGGGGTGGCTTGTACTCCTGCTGAGCCGACTGTGCAAAGAAAAATGTGTGGAAGCGCTTCAGGCGTCCCGCGCCTCCGCCGCCACGAGCCGCGCCGTGTGCTCCAGCGCCCGATCGTAAGCCCGCGTCAGCTCTTCGCTGTTGCTGGCCGTGCATCGCAGGTCGCGCAGCAGGCCGTCGGCGACGTCGTAGATCCAGCCATGAACGGTGACTTCCTGTCCGCGCCGCCACGCATCCTGGACGATCGTCGTGTGGCACACGTGCCTCACCTGGTCAACCACGTTCAGCTCGCACAATCGATCGATTCGCGAGTTGTCATCCGCGACCGGCCCGATCAGCGTTTCATGCCGATCGCGCACGTCCTGGACGTGCCGCAGCCAGTTGTCGATGAGCCCGAGCGACGACCGGAAATAGGCCGCTCGCACGCCCCCGCACCCATAGTGCCCGCACACGATGACGTGTCCGACCTTCAAGACATCGATCGCATACTGCAGCACCGACAAACAATTCAGATCGGTGTGCACGACGACGTTCGCCACGTTGCGGTGCACGAACAACTCCCCTGGCATGAGCCCCACGATCTCGTTTGCCGGCACGCGGCTGTCGGCACAGCCAATCCACAAGTAGCGGGGCGACTGCTGCGCGGCAAGTGACTGAAAGAACTCAGGATCACGCTCGAGAATACGCCGTGCCCAGGCGCGGTTGTTTTTGAAGAGAGCCGAAAGGGAATCGCTCATCGGTCTGATCTTAGGCCGGGATTGCGAGTCAGGGGTCGACGCAGTGGGGTGGCTCGCAGGACTGGATCAGCATTATTTGGTTTGCGGGCGGGGCCCCACCCCCACGCGCTGCCAGCGCTCGCTGCGCTCGCGCCGCTGTTTACTCACGACGGGCCGCTTGGATTAGCAATCCGCTCGAAGAGGCAACCACAGAGTGCTGATCCAAGCGGCTAAGGGCTGCTGAACAGCGGCGCCGAGCGAAGCGAGGCGCTGGCAGCCATGGGGGTGGGGCCCCATGGGCTCGCGGGGGTTGTGCAACCGCGAGCAAACAAAGAAATGCTGATCCAGTCCTGCGCATCACCCCACTGCCCGAACCTGCGACCCCGTCAAACCCCCGCGCCCCCGAACCGCCGCCCCCCCAGCCCCCGAGCCCCCGACAATGTCAGAGGCCTACCGCGCCCGTCGCCAGCGCTGCGAGCCCCATCAACAACGTGACCCCGAACGCGTACGGAATCGTGCGCCGCTGATGATCGGCGAGATCGACGTTGGCCAGTCCCACCAGGAGGAATGTGGCGGGGGTTAGCGGGCTGACCGGGAATCCCGTCGTCATCTGTCCGAGCACGGCGGCCCGCGCCACCTCGATTCCGGATCCTCCCGACGCCTCGGCGGCGTGCGACAGCACCGGCAGCAGGCCGAAATAGAAGGAGTCGGGGTCGAACACCAGGCTGAGCGGCATCGACACCACGGCCATGATGATCGGCAGGTGCCGCAGCGCGAGCGGCGGAAGAACAGCGACCAGGTCGCTCGTCATCGACGCCAGCATCCCTGACTTCGTCAGCACGCCGGTGAATACGCCCGCCGCGAAGATCGTGGTCACCATCAGCATGGCGGCTTCGCCATGACTGGTGAGCCGCTCGCGCTGCTGCTGGGAGCTCGGGTAGTTCACGACCAGCGCGATCGCCGACGCAGTCATGAATACGAGCGCCAGCGGCACGAGCTCGGTGAAAAGGATAGCCAGCGTCACGGCCGTTAACGCTGCGTTGAAGAACCACAGCCCGCTCAAGCTTCGACCAGACTGCGGCATGGGTCGGCTAACAGCACCCAGCAAGCCTGCCTCGCCGGAGCGCGAGGCGCGAAGGCGGGCGGCCGTGGACTCTGCGGAGTCCGCGGCTGCCGCCGCGTCGAGCAGCACGGGACTCCGGGCGATTCGCCGCCGCTCGTGCTGGCCGATACGGACAGCAAACACGAATACGCCCGCCATGCCGACGAGCATCGCCGGAATCACCGGCACGAACAACTGCGTCGCACTCACCTGAAGCGCGGTCGCCGCGCGCGTCGTCGGTCCGCCCCACGGCAGCATGTTCATCGTGCCGGCCGCGAGCGCGGTGATACAGGTCAGCGACAGCGCGCTCATCCGGGCGCGGTCATAGAGCGGGAGCATGGCGGGCACGGTCACCATGAACGTGCTCGCGCCGGCACCGTCCAGGTGTGCGACCGATGCCACGGCCGCGGTGCCGAGCGCGATGCGAACCGGATCGGTCCCGACGACACTGACCAGCGCCCGGATGATCGGATCGAAGAGTCCTGCGTCGTTCATGACGCCGAAATAGATCACCGCGAACGCCAGGAGCGCGGCGACGGGGGTCACGTCGCGAATGCCGTCCATCGCCCAGGTGCCGAAGCTACCGGCAAAACCACCAATCAGCGCGGCGGCCAGCGGCACGAGCGTCAGCGCGACCAACACCGACGTGATCCTGAACAGGATCAACAACAGGAGCGCGGCAACGGTGCCGATCCCGAGCAGCGTGAGCATGCCGTCGCTGCTCTAGGCGTCCGTCGGCCGGCGGACAAGCGTGGCCTGCCGCACTTGATCGGTGTGCTCGCCGAGCGACGGGGGATGCCCGGACGCCGGCGCAGGAATACCTGAGAGCTTGATCGGATTACCGGGGACCTTCACGGCCCCGGCGGCGGTGGGAATATCAACCAGCATCTGACGCGCCGCGAGCTGAGGATCCGAGAGCACCTGGCCGATCGTCCGAACACGGCCACAAGGCACGCCAGCCGCAGAGAGCTTCTCGATCAGCGTGTCTACGGTCTGGTCGTCGAAGAGATCGCGAATGTAGCTGTTCAACGCGTCACGATGAGCGAGACGATCCGTGTTGCTGGCGAATCTTGGATCGTGCTCCAGCGATTCGGCACCAATCGCCGCACAGAACCGCGACCAGAGCCGCGGGTTCGCCACCGCGACGACCACGTGCCCGTCAGCCGCGGCGTAGGGCTCGTAAGGCGCCAGAGACGGATGCGCGTTGCCGAGCCGGCCGGGACTCTGCCCGGTCGCCGCAACGATCCCGGCGGGCAAGCCAAGAACCGACACCGCCGAATCGAGGAGCGCGATGTCGAGGAACTGGCCCTTGCCGGTCTCGAGCCGCTGGATGTGCGCAAGGAGGATGCCTTGCACCGCGTAGAGTGCAGCCAGGCAGTCAGTGATCGCCACGCCGACCTTCGTGGGTCCCGTTTCCGGAAAGCCGGTCACGTCCATCAGCCCGGACTCGCCCTGGATCACCATGTCGTAGCCAGGCTCCGATCTGCGGGGGCCGGTGGTGCCGTAGCCGGAGATCGAGCAGTAAATGAGCCGCTCATTCAGGGCGCGCACCTGGTCGGGCCCGAATCCCAGCCGCTCGAGCGTGCCGGGCCGGAAGTTCTCGACGAGTACATCCGCGTCGCGAACCAGGTTCTCGAGCAGCGCGCGGCCATCTGCCGATTTCAGATCGATGGCGACGCTCTTCTTGTTGCGGTTGACGCTCAGGAAATAGGTGCTCCAGCCGTCCACGAACGGCGCCCACGCTCGCGTATCGTCGCCATGGCGCGGGTCTTCAATCTTGATGACCTCCGCGCCCATGTCGCCGAGCAGCATCGTGCACAGGGGACCTGCCAGCACGCGGGAGAAATCGATCACCTTGAGCCCGCGAAGCGGCAGGGCGTTTCCGTCGGTCATGAGGAAAAGGGTATCAACTTCCGCAGTCCGCAGTCCGCAGTCCGCTGCCCGCGGGCGGGAGTCCGGGCTGCGGGCCGCGGGCTGCGGACCGCGGCCTTTGACGGCTGAGATAGACCGGGGCCCTTCCACATATAAAATGCCCCATTCCTTCGAAACGGGAGGAGTTCTGGGGCATCCCATTGGCGCCGCGCGGCTGCTGTCCGTCGTTCAGCGCCTGTCATTCGCAAAGTCACTCGATGAAGTGACGGCCGTGATCCGCACGGCTGCGCGGCACTTGACGGGGGCCGACGGCGCCACCTTCGTGCTGCGTGAAAGCGACAAGTGTCATTACGCCGATGAGGACGCGATCGGCCCGCTCTGGAAGGGGCTCCGCTTCCCGCTCGACGAGTGCATCTCCGGCTGGGTGATGAAGCAAGGCATCCCCGCCGCGATCGCCGACATCCTCGCGGATCCCCGTATCCCGCAGGAGGCGTACCGTTCGACTTTCGTGAAGAGCCTGCTCATGGTCCCCGTGCGTCCGCCGGATGCCCAGGCGGCGATCGGGTTGTACTGGGCGACCAGGCACGAAGCGACACCCGACGAGCTCGCAATCGCCACCGCCCTCGCCGACACGGCAGCCCTGGCGCTGGCCAACGTGCAGCTCTACCAGGATCTGAAACAGTCGGTCGCCCGCGAGATGAACGCGCGGCTTGCCGCGGAAGAATCCGCGCGCCTCAAGGATCAGTTCCTCGCGACGCTGTCGCACGAGCTGCGCACGCCGCTCAACGTCATCCTGGGATGGGCATGGCAGCTGCGGCGCGCGGACCTGCCGCCGCAACTCTCACGCGCGGTCGAAGTGATCGAGCGCAACGCCACGGTGCAGGCTCGACTGGTCGAAGATCTGCTCGACACTTCGCGTGCGAACGCCGGGGACATGAAACTGCATTTCGCCCTGGTGGATCTGTTCGGGGTCTGTGAGCTGGTTGCGGACCTCACCCGGCCTTCAGCCATCGCGAAGGGCCTCGGTTTCACGGTGCGGCTCGATGGCACGGCGCCGATCATCTGTGGCGACGGCAACCGCGTGCAGCGGATCGTCGAGAACCTCATCTCGAATGCCATCAAGTTCACGCCCGCCGGAGGCGCGATCTCGATCACGGTGACACGCACCGGCTCGCGGGCGCGCCTCGTCGTGGCCGACACCGGCATCGGGATCCATCCTGACTTCCTGCCTCACATGTTCGAGAGCTTCCGCCAGGCCGACGTGGGCACGACCCGCCGGACCGGCGGGCTCGGGCTCGGCCTGACGATCGTTCGTCAGCTGGTCGAGATGCACGGCGGGGTCGTCCATGCCGAGAGCCCGGGCGAGGGGCAGGGAACCATCGTGACGGTGGAGTTCCCCATTCCGGCCGTGTTCGAACAGACCGAAAAGTGGATGCACCGGCATAGTGGATCGGCAGCCGGCACCCGGCTCGACGACATCACCATTCTCGTCGTGGACGACGAGCCGGATGTCTGCGAGGCGGTCGCGGTGATTCTGGAACAGCACGGCGCGACCGTCAGGACGGCCACGACGGCAACCGAAGCCCTCGCCCTCATTGCCGCCGATGCGCCCGACGTGCTGCTGGCAGACCTCTCGATGCCCGAGATCGACGGCTTCACCTTGATGCAGCAGGTGCGCGCGCTGGCCGGTCCAATCCCCGCGGCCGCCCTGACCGCTTATCGCGACGCCGATCATCGCGGCCGAGCCAAGGAAGCCGGCTACCGGCTTTTCCTCGAAAAACCGATCCCGGTCGGCGAGCTGACGAAGAAGCTGGCCGAGCTCGCGTCGCAAGGCCCCGTCGCCGCCGCCTAGTGCTCTGAGGAGAATGAATGATGGTCCCAAGCCGTCCATCGATGGTCGTGTTCTCGCTTGCGCTGCTGCTGGCGCTGGGGGCTGTCTCACACGCAGACCAGGAGCCCGCCGCGCCCTATGCGCCGAAGCAGAGCGATCGGCCGGCGCCGGCGACGGGCGACGAGCCTGGCTTTCAGGCCATCTTCGATGGCAAGACGCTGACCGGGTGGGAAGGCAATCCTACCTACTGGCGCGTCGAAAACAGCGCGCTGGTCGGTGAGATTACGCCCGACACCGTGATCAAGAGCAACACCTTCATCATCTGGCGCGGCGGGCGGCCCAGGGATTTCGACCTCAAGCTCGAGTACCGGATCACCGCCGGCGGCAACAGCGGCATCAACTACCGCAGCGCTCAGGTCCCCGATCCCGTCACTCCGGCCAACAAGTTCGCGATGAAGGGGTACCAGTTCGACATCGATGGGCGGAAGCAGTATTCCGGCAACAACTACGAGGAAAAGGGCCGCCTCTTCCTCGCGCTCCGCGGCCAGCTCACACGCGTCGTCGGCGGCCGCGTCCCCGAGCTGGTGTCGACTTTCGCCGACGGCGCCGAGCTCGCCAGACAAGTCACGGACGATTGGAACACCGTCCACATCATGACCCGCGGCAACACGCTCACCCACACCCTCAACGGTCACCTGATGTGCGTCGTCGTGGATGACGATGCGCCGAATAGACCGGCGGACGGTTTGATCGGCATGCAGGTGCATGTGGGGCCGCCGATGAAGATTGAGTATCGGAATGTGCGAATCAAGAACTGGTAACGAGTTCGCGGTCCGCGGTTCGGGGCTGCGGGCTGCGGGCTGCGGGCTGCGGGCTGCGGGCTGCGGGAACAAACTCCGCCCTCCCACGTCATTTGTCTAAATGATTCCCGCCGACCTCCGCTTCGCTGTGCGAATGCTCCGCAAGAGCCCGATCTTCAGCCTGGCGATCGTGTTCGTGATCGCGCTCGGGAGCGGTGCGGTCTCGACGATCTTCAGCGCGATGAACGCGGTCGTGCTTCGGCCGTTGCCGGGCGTTGCCCGGCCGGATCGGCTGGTCTCGATCAGACCGGCGCGGGGTGATGCGACGGAGGCCGAGCAGGGTTCGTACAGCTTCTACAGCTACCTTCGCGATCGGGCGCGGACGCTGGACGGCACGACCGCCTGGGGGCGGGTCTCGCTGACGATCTCCGCGCGGGGCCAGAACGCGACCGTCTCCGGCAATCTGGTCAGCGGGAACTACTTCGACGTGCTCGGCGTGCGTCCGGCGCTCGGCAGGTTCTTCGCTGCCGAAGAGGATCGGACACCGGGCGCGAACCCCGTGATCGTGGTCTCGCACGCGTTCTGGTCGGCGCGCCTGAACGCGGCGCCCGAGGCAATCGGCACCGGCGTTCTCGTGAACGGGACGCCGTTCACAGTGATCGGGGTCGCGCCACCTGCGTTTCGCGGCGTCTATACCGGGATACAGATCGACGCGTGGGCGCCACTCATGATGCAGCCCGTGCTGCGCCCGCGCTCGAACCTTGCCGATGCGTCGTGGCTGTGGTTGTTCGGCCGGCTGCGCGAGGGAGTCGAGCCGACTGCGGCGCGTGCCGAGTTGTCGGCAGCCGCCAATGCGCGATTCCTCGAGTCGGGTCAGGCCGATACGCCGCGGGCGGTCCGCGCCGTGTCAGTAACGCCGCTGACGGGATTCCCCGGCGGTGAGGAAGGACCGCTCCTTGGCTTCTTCAGCGTGCTGCTCGGCGCAGCCGTCCTCGTCTTGCTGATCGCCGGCGTGAACGTCGCGGCCATGCTGTCGGCGAGATACACCGCGAGAGCACGCGAAATGGCGGTGCGTGCAGCGCTCGGCGCCGGACGCGCCAGGTTGTTGGGACAGCTGCTGACCGAGATCCTGACCCTCTTCGGTGTCGGCGCCGCCGGGGGCTTCCTGGTGGCGATTGTCGCCACTGCGGCCCTCGAGCAGATCCCGCTGCCGGCCAACCTTCCGATCTCGCTGGAGCTCTCGCCGGACTGGCGTGTGTTCGCGTTCGCGCTCGGCGTCTCGCTGCTCGCCGGCCTGACGTTCGGGCTGGCACCGGCGCTCGGCGCGGCGCGGCGGGACGTGACCGCCCGGCTTCGCACCGACTCGGCCGGGAGCGGTGTGCGCCGGTCCCGTCTCGGGCGCGGGTTGATCGTCGCGCAGGTAGCGCCGTCGCTCGTGCTGCTGGTCGCCGCTGGCCTGTTCGTGCGCGCACTCGGACAGGGCCGGCAGATCGATCCCGGCTTCGAGATCACCAACGTCCTCACCGCGACCCTCGACTCCGAGTCATGGGGCTACGACGAGGCCCGTGCGCGGATGTTCTTTCGCACGCTCCGGGAACGCGTGCAGGGGCTCGACACGGTCACCTCTGTGTCCTACACCGGACGGCTGCCACTGATGGGTGGCAGTTCGGTCGACAACGTGGCGCTCGACGGCGGCGAGCTGGCCGTCCACTACACGCCGGTGGACGTCAACTATTTCGCCACCGTCGGAGTCCAGGTGATCGAGGGCCGCACCTTCGATGAGTCAATCGGGCGTGGTACTCCGCGCGTCGCGATCGTGAACGAGACGCTCGCTCGCCGCCTCGCGCCCGGCGCCAGCGCAATCGGGCGAACGTTCAGGTTCCGGAACGAGATCACGACGGTGATCGGCGTCGCACGCGACGCAAAATACGCGACACTCCTCGAGCGGACACCGCCCTTCGCCTACTTTCCACTCGCACAGATCTGGCATCCGGCGCCCACGCTCATCGTCAAGTCCGGCGCCTCCTATCGGTTCCCGGCCGATCTCCGCGAAGCGGTTCTCTCGATCGATCGCAATCTTCCACCGCCCCGGGTGGTCTCCCTTCAGCAGGCCACCTCGATCGTGTTGCTGCCGCAGCAGGCTGGTGCGATCGTGACCGCCGTGCTCGGCGGCATCGGCCTGCTGCTCGCGGCCGCCGGACTCTACGGCATCATGGCCTTTTCCGCCGGCCGACGAACGCGCGAGATCGGCATCCGCATCGCGCTCGGCGCCGGCCGCGGCGACGTGCTCCGCATGATGATCGGAGAAGGCGTGAGGCTCGGCGCGATCGGGATTGGTGTGGGACTGGTGCTGGCCGCGGCAACGACGCGGCTGATGCAGAACTGGCTCTTCGGCGTCAGCCCGCTCGACGTCCTGACGTTTGCGGGCACGGCAGCCGTGTTCGCCGCCGTCGCCCTCGCCGCGAGCTATCTCCCGGCCCGACGCGCCGCCGACGCCGATCCGGTCGTGGCCCTGCGCACCGAGTAACATCTCGCGGGTTCGCGGGGTCGCGAGTCGCGGCGTCGACGGTTCGTGGTAGTTAGAGGCAGCTGGTGCGATCCAAGCGGCTTGTTGCCTCTAACTACCAGGATTCCGAACCCGCGAGCCCCCGAACCCCCGAGCCGCCGTCTGCGTAGTACATCCCATGCTCATGAGCACCACCACCGCTCTTGATGGGAAACCCATCAGCCGCTACATCGGCATTGTCACGGGCGAAGCCATCATCGGCGCCAACGTCTTCCGCGACATGTTCGCGGCGGTTCGCGACATCGTCGGCGGCCGCTCCGCCACGTATGAAAGGGCGCTCGCCGAAGCGCGCGAGGTGGCCCTCGGCGAGATGCAGAAGCGCGCCGAGGCGCTCGGCGCCAACGCCGTCGTCGGCGTCGACCTCGACTACGAAGTGCTCGGACAGAACAACGGCATGTTGATGGTGTCGTGTAGTGGCACTGCGGTGATCTGCTGAACGGCTGAGTAATCTCTTCCCCCCGGTGAGCCGATACACCCATCGAAGAGTGTCATCGTGCAGAACCACCAGAACCCGCTTCTCCGTGCCCGCCTTCGGCGCGGCCTGTCTCTGACGGATATTCGCGACCGCACGCGGCTGAGCCCGCACGTGTTGCGCCTTCTGGACGAAGGGCGATTCGCCGAGCTTCCAGCCGGTCTTTATGCGCGGGGCTACGTACGTGCGTATGCTTCGGCTGTCGATCTCGACCCCGATCAGACGCTGGACGAGCTCTCGCCGCAGCTTCCGACCGCGCAGGATCCGATTCCGAGGATGCTGGCGATAGCCCGAACGGACGATCCCGATTGGGTGATCACTATCGAGGATGCCCGATCATCGGCCGCGGCGTGGATCGATGCCAGGACCGCGCGGCTCCAGGCGCACCTTCCCAAGGGGGACGCGGTGAAGGCGCTCGGGATGGATGTCTCGGTCCTCGTCGTTCTGCAGGCGGTGCTGACCCTGCTGACGGCGTGGATGTGCGGCGTCGGTGTGCAGTCGCTGCTGACGACCGCCGGCCTGCCGCTCGCCGCGGTGTGGGGCTTCCAGGTGAGCCTCTATCTTACGCTCGCCTTCCGGGTCCGCCGGCTGCGGACCGGGGTCTTCCTGAAGATCCCGCAGCTCCGGCTGCCGGACGCGGTGTCATTCGGCGTACATCAGTCGCGACACGCCTGATTCAACCAAAATCGCAGTCCGCAGTCCGCGGTCCGCAGTCCGCAGGCTACGGGCCACGAGCCGCGATCCGGCTAGGCCGGGGCCGCGAAAGCGGCTCCCGGCCTACGTACTGATTAGAACGTGAATTTCCCCCCCAGCTGGATGATGCGACGGCCGAAGTCGTTCGTATTCAGGCCGAAGCTCGTGCTGTTCATGCTGCTCACCGGCGCGCCGTAGTTGTCCTGGTTGAACAGGTTGAAGGCGTCGGCGCGAACGGTGAAGAGGACGGTGCCGGGCAGGTCGAAGCGCTTCATCAACGACAGGTCGGTATTCCACCAGACCGCTCCGCGTTCGCTGTTGCGGGGAGCGTTGCCGTTGCCGAGACTGTTGGCCAGCGGCAGGTTGTTGGAGCCAAGCGGCACGGTGTAATAGCCATTGTTCGTGAAGGTCTTGTGGTCGTTGTCCCACACGAACGAACCGGAGGTATTGATGTCCGGCCGATCGGACAGGCCGGTGTCGGTGCCGTCGCCGTTCGAATCGACCCCGGTGGTGATGGTGAAGGGCTGGCCGGATTGCCCCGAGGTCACGCCCGACACCTGCCACCCGCCGATGATCTGTCCGAGAACGCCGGTGCGCGGCCCGGGAACCTCCCAGATATAGCTGACCGCCAGCCGGTGCGGGCGATCGAACTGCGATCGGCTCCACTCGGCCTCGTAGTCGAACATGCTCTGCGGGCGCTGGCTGGACTGGCCGGTGCCGCCCTCGCCGAGCGACGCGTCGTTGTTGCTCATCCACTTGCTGTAGGTGTACGACGAGTTCACCATCAGCCCACGGCTCAAGCGCCGGTTGGCCGAAACGAACAACGCGTTATATTCCGATTTCGCCTCGACATCGTTGCCGGCAGGACCGACGTACGCGGGGATCAACACCCGCGAGCCCAGAGCAGGATCGACCCGGCGCGCCTGGATCGATGGAATGGTCCCGCCCGCACGGACCGTGGCCGCCTGCCCGGGCGTCAGCACCGCCGGGTTCACGATTATCTGATTGATGCCCTTGGCGCCGCGGCTTCCGGAGTACCCGACTTCGAAGAGGTAGTTGCCAAGCTCACGCTGCATGGTGAGGCTGTAGAACCGGCTCTCCGGGTTCTGCAGGTTCTCCGGCATGTTGGTCCAGGCATTCAGCGGGTTGAACAGAGTGCTGCTTCCGGTCAGTTTGTTCGGATACAAGTCGAGGATGTTGTTCTGGATCAGGGTGTTGACGTTGGGATTCGTGGCCACCGTGAGGAGGTTGTAGAAAATCACGTCGTAGCCGATACCCCAGCCGCCGCGGAAGACGGTCTTGCCCTCGCCAAGGAACGCGTTGCTGGTGTTCGGGCTGTAGGCAAAGCCCACCCGCGGCGCCCAGTTGTTCGTGTCGGGCTTCGCCGGGCCCGGCACCATGGCCGCTGCCACCTGCGGATCCGTCGTTCCGAACATCCCGAATGGAACGTCGGACCACTCGTAGCGCAGACCGAGGTTCAGCGTCAGCTCGGACGAGAGGCGGAAATCGTCCTGCGCGAAGAAGAACGTCTGCCACTGCTGAACCTGGAAGCTGGCGGTCTGCAACGCCTGCGCGACCCGCGACGCGGTGTTGTTCATGTAAGCCTGCAGGTTGTCGAAGGTGAACGAGCCCTTCGAGTCGAACGCGGCGTTGTTCGTCACGTCATTGAGACGGACGTCGGCACCGAACTTCACGCTGTGCTTCGCGGCACTCCACGTCACGGTGTCCGAGAATTGGTAGGCGTCGGTGATGCGGCTTTGCGGGAAGTTGGTGTCCCCGCCGATGTTGAACAGCCCGGTAATCGTGACGCTCGAGGTCTCGGGATCGTTCTCGGGAAAGTCGAGGTTCCGCCTGACCAGCGAGAACCGGAACTCGTTCAGCTTGTTCGACGAGAACGTGTGCGCGTTGCTGACCGCGAGGTTCGTGTCCACGAGATCCTGGAAGGCGGCGAAACGGTTGCCGAAGCCCCGGTTGCTAGTCGCGTTGTCGTCGAGCCGATTGTTCAGCGAGTAGCGCACGGTGAAATTGTCGGCCGAGAACGGACGATAGTCGCCACGCCCCAGCCACGAGTGATACATGCTCGGGTCGAGGATGGAGACGTTGGTCTGACCGGTCTCGATCGGCACGCCGTTCACCAGCTGGTTGTTCACGTTGCGGAACACGGGACTGGCGGCGTAAACCTCCTGCAAGTACCCAATCTGCTGCAGCACGGCCTGCCGGCTGGTGGCAGACTGTCCGCTCCGCAGCGGCACATTCTGAAGCGCCGCATAGCCGGCCTGCGTTGGAATCCGAACGGTGGTCGGGCTAGGTCGCTGGCCCCGGGTCTGCGAATCTCGCTGATAGAGACCGAAGAAGAACAGCTTGTCGCGGAAGACCGGGCCACCGAGATCACCGCCGAGCTGATGGCGAATCAGCTTGGCCGGATCGGCGAGGTTGTTCGCCTTATCGATGTTGTTCCGCGAATTCATCCCGCTCGACTGGTAGTAGTCGAAAAAGTCTCCCCTGAAGCGGTTCGTCCCCGACTTCGTGATCACATTGATCTGGCCGCCGCTGTTGCGCCCGAATTCGACGCTGTAGGGGTTCTGCATGACCTGGAATTCGGCGACCGACTCCGGGACGATCTGGGACGTCGCGATCGTCACCGAGATGTCGTTGTTGTCCGAACCATCGACCATGTAGTTGTTGTTGCGCGGACGGTTGCCGTTGATGGCGTAGGTCCCCTGACCGGTCGTGCTCATCGCGTTCGGGACCGTCAGGACGAGGTTGTTGATGTTGCGTCCGCCCGGAAGCGGCAGCTCCTCGACCGACCGGGCGTTGATGCTGGTGGCGATTGTCGGGTTCGTCTTGTTCAAACCCGCCGTACCCGCATCGGCCGTGACCTGAATACTCTCGCCCACGCCCGCCGGCTCCAGCCGCACGTCGAGCGGCGTCTCGAGCGCGGGACGGACGTCGATGTCGCGCTGCTCCACCTTCCTGAAACCGGACAGGTCCGTGGTGACTGTATATCGACCCGGTTCGAGCGCCGGGACGCGATAGAAGCCTTGAGCATCAGTGACCACCGTCTGCGTGGCATTGGTGGCGACATTGATCACGGTCACCGTGGCGCCGGGCACGACTGCCCCTGAGGCGTCACGCGCCGTACCCGAAATGCTGCCGCGCGTCATCTGCGCGATCCCGGCGGCAGGCAACAACAAAATCGCAGCCAGGCAGAGCAATGCTGCCCCCGCCGCCATCGTCTTCGAGCGGACCATCCCATCCTCCTCGACTGATTGGGACGAATTGTGTCAAGTGGCCGGACTACGGCCGGCGGGTGTGAAATGCACATTTCACGCCGTGAGACGCCTGAGAACAGTGATGAATTAACCCTAGACGGGGCCGCAGCTCGGGACGAATAGTGGGACGAACGGACTCATCCTTATTCGGAAGATTGAATTGCCGGGTCGGAAGGATCGGATTTTAGGGATCGGAGCGAGGTACTACTGCCTCAGTGCACCTTCTTGATGTATTCGAGCGGCACACGCGTTCCATAGGGCGTCGTCCGTGCAACCTGGGCAAAGTACTTGAAGACCGCTGAAGAGATTTCCCGCATCGGCGCGTCCAGATCGTCGGGACCGTAATTGATCATGATCGTGATTGCATAGGGTGCCCCGGGCACGTCGACCAGGCCCCATGCCGTCTGCGCTCCCTCGATGCCCCCGGGCTTCCACGCGACACGGACCGACGCCGGGATCGGCTCGCGGAACGCTCCTGACTTCGGGATTTCGAGAATCGACTTGATGCTCGCGCATGACGCCGCCGGCAGCGGCAGCTGACAGCGCGCGATCCGGACCATCAGGTCGGCTGCTTCCGCCGGCGTCGAGAGGTTCTCATTGCCTTTGGCGCTCTCCTCCGGCCGGATCATCTTCCGCTGCAGCTTTGTCTGCCCCGCGCCAAGCTCGGACATCGTCCTCGAGACGCGATCCATGCCGAGCCGGTCGATGAGGATATTGGTGGCGGAGTTGTCGGACAGGACAATCATCGCGACCGCGAGATCGTGGAGGGACATCTCGGAACCGCCGTCCGAGAAGTACTGAAGCAGACCACTGCCGCCAACCTGGTTATCGCGCCGAACCGGCAGCCGGTCGGTCAGTTTCAGCTCGCCCGCATCCGCGCGTCGATACAGCTCGATCAGGATCGGTATCTTGATCGCGCTGCCCTGCGGGAAGACCAATCCTTCGTTGACGCCGAACCGCTGCCCCGACGACAGATCGACTACCGAGATCCCGGCCACGCCGGGCGCGGCCGCAGCGAGGCGCTGCAAATCACTCTGAAGCTTGGCGGCAAGCTGCGCCCGGTGAGCAGGCGGCGACTGCGGGGGCGCCGACTGCGCCGCCATTGCCAACATTGCCAA
>Ga0111538_10004630_pt1 | contig 19059 bp, 12 predicted proteins | sample SoiMethybrSBSTD1_FD_79669 | JGI IMG/M metagenome (GOLD analysis project Ga0111538, IMG submission 79669) | Bulk soil microbial communities from a Populus tree surrounding site in Tennessee, USA - Soil MetaG P. TD hybrid SBSTD1 (version 2)... | ecosystem: Environmental > Terrestrial > Soil >...
GGCATCCGGGCCTCGTTGTGCTGGCCAAAGCCCACGGGCACCGAGCGTTCAATGCTGTGCCGAAGCCCGGCAAGGTCGAACAGATCATTGGAGTTCACATTCAGCCGGAGGGCCAGCATGCCACAGCCGATATCCACACCAACTGCTGCAGGGATCAGCGCCCGAACACTCGGAACGACACTTCCCACGGTGGCGCCCTTACCCAAGTGCACATCGGGCATCACGGCAATGTGCGGACCCACGACGTTCGTCATCGAAGCGATGTTGAACAATTGCTTTTGCGCCTCTCCTTCAACGGAAACGCCATTGATCCACGCTTTGACCGGGCGGCTTCGCTCGCCGCCCTTGTTCAGTAAAATGAATTCCATAGAAGCAGTCCTCTAAAAAAATGACCTCGCGCCATACCCCCTACAGGACTTGAACCCATATCTCCTCGTTCGTAGCGAGGTGTGCTGATCCGTTGCACCAAGAGGGCGCATGCTCCCCGCTGGAGTCGAACCAGCCTTCCCGGATTAAGAGTCCGGTCCTCAGCCGCTAAGCCAGAGAGCCATACTGGCGCAGGGAGTCGAACCCTGGTCGCCCCGATTAAAAGTCGGGCACATCGCCGCTCTGTCACGCCAGTAACCTTCAACGCCGTTTGCCGGGACGCTTTCGCATGTCGGCGGCAAGGCGCGAGCGGTAAACCAGCTGGCGCTTGGTCTGCTGCCAGGCCTCCTGAATGCAAGGGGGGCAACACCAGGTTCCGTCGCGCCGCTGGATGCAGTTCTCCCGTTCGAATTTGCATGCGACACATCGTTGGAGTTGCTTTGCCATAGAGCACCATTCAAAAAACTCTGCCCCTGGGATTCGAACCCAGACCGTCCGCATTAACAGTGCGGCGCAATGCCAGTTTTGCTAGAGCAGAACGCATCAGCGGAGCCGAAGGGAGTCGAACCCTCTTCACGCCGTAGACAGCGGCGCCGCAAGCCGTTAGCGTAAGACTCCAGAATCGCCCGTGCCGGAATCGGACCGGCCTGCTCCTGCTTATGAGACAGGCGCCTCGCCACTAGGCTAACGGGCAGCGAGTCGGACGTTTATTTGCTGTTTATGAAATTGGGGAACGTCCGCTTGTGTCTGCGACCGGGAGAATCTGACCACGGGCGCATCGTATGTGGGGTGTAGCTCCTCGCACGTTTTCGATGCATGATCCCGGGCCTCCTTTCGCAAAATGCGGACGAACCCTATTAGTGGAAGGTCCCCTGATTTTGTCAATATGGAATTTGGGTGATGGCGCGCTCAGTAAGGGTCATTCAAACTCTTTCCAACGCGGCTGGCTGGCGACCGCCATCGAAACGAAGTCCGAATAGCTCCGGATGCCGCCCGGGACGGCGTTCGCCTTGAGGTGAGCGTCCAGGAGGCTGACCTGGAATCGGCTAATGAATTGGATCTGATGCATCAGCACCCGGTCCTGTGCCGCCTTGAGATCCGCCCGCGGTCCGGGATCGAGCCGGGAAGAGGGCGCCTGGAGGTAGTCCCACAGTGCGAGCCAGCCACTGTACCGGAAGCGGGGATCGTCAGCATTGACCGTGGCGAGGAGCGCGATCAGGTTCGCTTCTCCCTCGTTGGCGATGCCACGAACGTGAGCAACCTCATGGGACATCAGGAACGGAAGTTCGAAAGGGAGCGGCCCGGCGATCACCAGCGGCTCGTGTCCGAAAGGGTTAAACATGCCATCGACGCCTGCGCTCTGGTACCAGAACTGGGCCAGCGCCGAACGCTTCACGCGAGTTCCGGTCTCCCAGACAACTCCATCGATTTCCTTGATCACCCGATCGACCCGGCGAACGGCGATGGCAGAAGCGGCATCCCGGTCCAGCGGAGGCATTGCGGAGGCGATCGGTTGGAGTCGGTTGATCTCCGCCACGGCGGTGTTGACGAATTGCTCGAACGCCGACTCGCTAACCGAGTTCGTCGGAATACCCATCCGTTTGCTGAGAGGGAGCCGGTGGTAGTTCAACCCCCAACCCCAGAAGAACCACAGGTAGAAAATCGCGATATATCCGAACAGCAATGCCCATCGCTTCCGCGAGACGGCATATATAAGGATGGCGATGCTCACGACGATCCACACGTCGAGCCAGCTGATCGGAAGCACACCCGCCATCAACGCAAAAACATGGGAAATTGTAGGAAAGACCCGGCGAGCGTACGCATTCTCCACCAAAGCGCGAGGGAAAACATCGGCCCAGGACGCCAGGGAAGTGAGGATTGCAGCCCCTAGAAAAACACGTAGGAAAGGAACTTTCTTCTTGACCCGTTTGTTGCCCATAAGCTACGATCCGGCCGTTGTCATTAAAGATTCTTAGCTGTAAGTCCTTCTAAATCAAATAACTAAATTCAATAAGCTCGAAGGATTTTGGCCCCACTCGTAAGACAACTTAGGAGCGTACATGGCCAGAAAGTTCTACACCTGCATCATTGTTCCTAACGCGAGCCAGCAGCTTCACAAGCTTCGTGTTCCCCACCGAGCGCTATATCTATTGGCGGCCATAGGTCTTCTATCATTTTTTGGAGTTGTCGGTCTTGGATTCCATTACGTCGGCATGACCGCGAAGGTCGGGGACATGAAAATCCTCGAAGAAGAGAATGCCACCCTGAAGGTGGACACACAGCAGCTTCGCCTGGAAACGGCGCAGCTCACCCAGAAGGTGACGGAGCTGGAGACCGAGGCGGAAGCCATCAGCAAAGCTATCCAGGATGACCCACTTCTCAGAAAGCTCGGCGGGGTTCGCCCGTCGGTGGGCGGTTCGACCGCCAACATCCCGACCTCTGAACTGTCCTCCACTGTCGACGGAAGCCTCGACGCGCTTCGCGAACGGATGGACGATCTGGTTCGGGAATACCAGTATCTGGACGACAAGACCAAGAGGATGCGGTCCACCCCGACGATCTGGCCCCTGGTGGGTCGGATCGGAAGCCACTTCGGAGGCCGGCTTGATCCGTTCACCGGAGACGCCGATACCCATCTCGGAATCGACATTTCCGCCCCTCGTGGCGCCCCCATCAAGGCTACTGCCGACGGCATCGTTCATTTTGCGCGTCGTGCTTCCGAATACGGCAACCTGGTTGTTCTGGAGCACCCGAACGGGTTCACAACCCGCTACGGCCACCTCTCCGCTTTCAAAGTCACCGAAGATCAAACCGTCCGGAAGGGCGACATCATCGGCTACGTCGGCATGACCGGACGAGCCACCGCCCCGCACCTTCATTACGAAGTCCGGCTGAATGACCGTCCGGTGAATCCGAGACCGTACCTGCGGTAAACACGGGCACTGGCTGTATCTAAACTTTGTCCCAGCAGAGTTGAGGTTCGCTCCAAAGCATCCTCTGGCACGAAAATCGGAAATTGGACGAATCCTGCATCTCAAAGCCGAGAACCGAGGTGTCGGATTGGACCGCCTGCCGCCTGTAGTCCTGGTTCCCATTTCTCACCAGTTGTCTGACAGCTCGCCCTGATCGCTACGCGCTTTCCGTCATGACTTCACGCCTTTCTCTGGTGACTTCAAAGCTTTCTCTGGAGACTTCACAGCTCTCCGGGTCTTCGCACCCCTGGCGGGGCGCGGTTCTTAACCAAATACCGAACCCGAAGACAGAAAATTAGCCAAGGTCGCCTTGTTTGGACGGCGTCTCCGCCGTTTCGCGGCGCGCACGCGCTCTGTCCAATCTGATACTTCGGATTTCGGGCTTTGAGATGCAGGATTCGTCCAATTTCCGTTTTCAGTCCAGAGGATGCTTCCAGTATGTTGATTCCCTGAGCCAGGGGGCTTGGATCTCACGATTCACTCAGACGCGGCTGAACCCCTGAGATTGAAGTTCGGAAATATCTCCGTTACACTCCTGTATGCTTGAAGGCTTCTCCGGCTTCTTTCGGAAGATCGTAGGCTCCCGCCACGAACGCGAAATAAAGACAATCCGACCGATCGTCGAGTCCATTAATGCGCTCGAGGATCAGTTTTCCCGTCTATCCGACGCGGACCTTCAGGCAAAGACCTCCGAGTTCAAACAGCGTCTCGCGAACGGCTCGACTATAAACGACATCCTCCCGGAGGCTTTCGCCGTCACGCGTGAAGCCGGCAAACGTGTCCTCAATATGAGGCACTATGACGTTCAGTTGATCGGCGGCTATGCACTGCATCAAGGCAAGATCGCCGAGATGAAGACCGGTGAGGGAAAGACGCTGGTCGCGACGCTGGCGGCCTATCTGAATGCACTCGAAGGCAAAGGCGTCCACGTCGTCACCGTCAACGACTACCTGGCCAGACGCGACGCGGAATGGATGGGTCGTCTCTACAAGTTCATGGGACTCAGCGTCGGCGTTATCCGGCACGGTCTCAATGACGAAGAACGTCACGAGTCTTACCACTCCGACATCACGTACGGCACGAATAACGAATTCGGTTTTGACTACCTGCGAGACAACATGAAGTTCGACCTCGCGCACTGCGTCCAGCGTGAGCACCATTACGCCATCGTCGATGAAGTGGACTCCATCCTGATCGACGAGGCCCGCACGCCGCTCATCATTTCCGGACCAAGCGACGAATCCACCGACAAGTACTACAAAATCGACAAGATCATTCCCAGACTTCGCCGGGACATCGACTATCAGGTCGACGAAAAGCATAAAACGGTCACCTTGACCGAAGAGGGAGTTGCTCGAGGAGAAGATCTCCTGGGTGTCGAGAACCTGTACGACCCGTCGAACATGGAGATCCTTCACCACGTCAACCAGGGGTTACGCGCCCACACGCTCTACAAGCGCGACGGCGAATACGTGGTCAAGGACGGCGAAGTCATCATTGTCGACGAATTCACGGGACGACTCATGCCCGGCCGCCGATGGAGTGATGGCCTGCACCAGGCCGTGGAAGCCAAAGAAGGGCTGAAGATCCAGCAGGAGAACCAGACTCTCGCCACGATCACCTTTCAGAATTACTTCCGCATGTACAAGAAGCTGGCCGGCATGACGGGAACCGCCGAGACCGAAGCCGAGGAGTTCGAGAAAATCTACCGGCTCGCAGTGCTTCCGATTCCCACGAACCGGACCCTTCGGCGCATCGAGAATTCCGACATGATCTATCGCACGGAGCGCGAAAAGTTTGAAGCCGTCGTGAAAGAGATCCGGGAGTGCAACGAACGGGGCCAGCCCGTTCTGGTAGGCACGATCACGATCGATCGTTCTGAGAAGCTGAGTTCGATGCTGAAGCGCGGCGGAATCAAGCACGTCGTGCTTAACGCCAAGTACCACGAAAAGGAAGCCGAGATCGTGGCGCAAGCCGGCCGTAAAGGCGCCGTGACTATCGCCACCAACATGGCCGGCCGAGGGACCGACATCCTTTTGGGCGGCAACCCGGAGTTCCTCGCACGCGATATTTTGCGACGTAAGGAGATCGATCCCGCACAGGCAACTCCCGAGCAGTGGAAAGAAGCAATCGCCCAGGTCAAACCGGATATCGACAAGGAACATGAAGAAGTCGTTGCGGCCGGCGGGCTGCACATCATCGGCACCGAAAGGCACGAAGCCCGGCGCATCGATAACCAGCTTCGCGGACGTTCAGGACGCCAGGGCGATCCCGGGTCGTCGCGGTTCTATGTGTCGCTCGAAGACGATCTGATGCGGATCTTCGCCGCCGACCGTATCTCGGGAATCATGCAGCGGCTTGGGATGGAAGAAGGCGTCCCGATCGAGTCGAGGCTGGTCTCCAGGCAGATTGAAAGCGCTCAGAAGCGCGTGGAAGGTCAGCACTTCGGATATCGCAAGCACGTTCTCGAATACGACGACGTGATGAACAAACAGCGCGAAGCCGTCTACGGGCTGCGACGGCAGCTGCTTGTTGGAGAAGACCAGAAAGAATACCTGATGGGTATTGCGGACGAGATCATGGCCGGCCTCACCCAGCTACACGCCAGCGAGGAGGCGAACCCGACTCAGTGGGATACCGAAGCTCTCCGCCGCGCTGTAGTGCACCAGTTCGGTTTCGACATGCAGGCGCAGGGAATAGATCCGAGTAATCTCAGTTCGCGCGAGATCGAAGATCAGCTCGTCGAAAAAGCCCACCAGTTGTACGACGCGAAGGAAGCCATCGTCGGAGTAAAGGCAATGCGGTTCCACGAACGGATGATCATGCTGCAATTCGTGGACGCGCAGTGGAAAGATCACCTTCTCGCCATGGACCACCTCAAGGAAGGTATCGGCTTGCGCGGCTACGGACAGCGCGATCCCCTGGTCGAGTACAAGAAGGAATCGTTTACGCTCTTCGAAGATCTGATGTCGCGCATCGAAGAAGACACTGTCCGTCTTCTCTTTCTTCTGCAGCCGGTAGACGAGAAGAAAGCGGCCGAGGAACAGGAACGCAGGGAGCGCCGGCAGCAGATGATCATGAGTCAGCAGCAGTCGTCTGCGGCATCTGGAGGATCGGTGGCGACTCAGGTCAAACGTGAGGCGCCAAAGGTTGGACGCAACGATCCCTGTCCCTGCGGCAGCGGCAAGAAATACAAAAAATGTCATGGGGTGAACGCGTGAGTGAAACGAAAATCACAGGAGACGCACTTACGTTCGATGACGTCCTGATCGTTCCCATGAAATCGGACGTCCTGCCCACCGAAGTCAACACGTCCACACGTTTGACAAATCGCATCGAACTGAAGGTTCCCATTCTCAGCGCCGCCATGGATACGGTAACCGAATCGCGCCTGGCGATTGCGCTCGCGCAACAAGGTGGAATCGGGATCATCCACAAAAACCTTTCCATCGAAAAACAGGCGGCCGAAGTCGACAAGGTAAAGCGATCGGAAAGCGGAATGATCGTGGATCCGATCACGATGTCACCAGAGCAGAAGATACAGGACGCGGTCGATCTGATGGCTCACTTCAAGATTTCCGGTGTGCCCATTACCGAGAACGGCCGCCTCGTCGGCATTCTGACGAATCGCGACTTGAGATTCGAAACGCGGTTCCACCTGCCCATTCGCGACGTCATGACCAAGGATGAACTCGTGACTGTCCCTGTCGGCACAACGCTGGAGGAAGCTCAACGCATCCTGCACAAGCACCGCATCGAGAAACTGCTCGTTGTCGACGAGAGGCGGAATCTCAAGGGCCTCATCACGGTCAAGGACATCACCAAGAAGATCAAATACCCTCTGTCTGCCAAGGATGCACACGGCCGTTTACGGGCCGGTGCTGCCATCGGGGCCAGCGCAGAATTCCTGGAGCGCGCTGCGGAACTCATCCGGATGAAGGTGGATATCATTGCGATCGACACCGCGCATGGACATTCTTCCCGCGTGCTGGATGCCGTGAAGGCGATGAAGCGGCAGTTCCCTGATGTGGAATTGATCGTCGGAAACATTGCCACCGAAGAAGCGGCCCGTGACCTGATTTCCGCAGGAGCCGATGCGATCAAAGTTGGCATCGGCCCAGGATCCATCTGCACGACCCGCGTGGTGAGTGGCGCCGGAATGCCACAGATTACCGCCATCATGAATTGCGCCAAGGCGGCGCGTGACGCAAACATCCCGTTGATAGCCGACGGCGGAATCAAGTTCTCCGGCGACATTACGAAGGCGCTCGCTGCGGGGGCAGATTCCGTGATGATCGGTTCGCTGTTCGCGGGTACCGATGAAAGCCCGGGCGAAACGATCCTGTACCAGGGCCGAACCTTCAAGTCATATCGTGGCATGGGCTCGCTGGGCGCGATGCAGGAAGGAAGCCGTGATCGCTACGGCCAGGACCAGGAAGGGCCGGCGAAGCTGGTGCCGGAGGGCGTCGAGGGCCGTGTGCCGTACAAGGGACCTGTGGCCGCGATGGTGACACAACTGGTGGGCGGACTGCGCTCCGGTATGGGTTATTCCGGTGTGAAGACTGTGGCCGATCTGCAGAAGCGAACGCGGTTTATGAAGATCACGGAAGCGTCATTACGCGAGGGCCACGTTCACGACGTGTTCATCACGAAGGAATCACCAAACTACCAGCTCGGCGACGACTAGAGAAAAGATGGGGTCACTTCCGACCATCGGATGTGACCCCATCTTTTTGCCTACTTCATCCCGCTGAATTTCGCCTGCAACGCCGCAATCTTTTCTTCCATCGTCTGGGGGGGACCCGGCTTCGTAACTTCCAGCGGCCTCGACGGTCTGGGCGGACGTGGCGGACCTTCCGGACGCGGCCTGGCTTCCGGACGTGGTTTCCCTTCCGGTCGTGGCCTTCGCGGCGGTGCTTCGCGCTGAGGCCTTCCTTCAGCCGGCGCCGCTGCCTGAACCTGGGCGACAGCAGGACGCTGTTCTTGCGGTTTCCCCTTCTTGCGGCGTGGAGGTCTCGGCGGCTTCGGCACAAGCGCCTTCATGGATAAGCTGATGCGCTTCATTGTCGTGTCGACGCCGATCACTTTCACCTTCACGACATCGCCGACTTTCACTGCTTCGCGCGCGTCCTGGATGTACTTGTGCGAGAGCTCGGATATATGAACGAGTCCGTCCTGGTGCACTCCGAGGTCGACGAAGGCGCCAAAGTTGGTGACGTTTGTCACGCGCCCTTCCAGTTCCATTCCTTCCTGGAGGTCCACCACTTCCTTGACGTCATCTCGGAACTTGGGCGCAACAAACTTGTCGCGGGGATCCCGCCCGGGCCGGTAAAGCTCTTCGCGGATATCCGATAAAGTGAACCGTCCGACTTCTTCCTCAAAGGTCTTGAAGTCGATCGTCTTCACGCGATCGGCATTTCCGATCAACTCCGGCAGGGGGATATTCAGCGACGCGGCAATCTTCTCCACGACCGGATAGGACTCCGGATGAACGCCCGTTCGATCGAGCGGGTTGTCACCATCCTTGATTCGAAGGAACCCTGCTGCCTGTTCGAATGTCTTGTCGCCGAAGCCTTCGATTTCCCGGAGCTCCGTCCTGGAACGGAAAGCCCCGGCCTGCTGACGGCGCGCAACGATGTTTGAGGCCGTTTTGCTGTTCACACCCGAAACGTACTTCAGCAGATCCTCAGAGGCGGTGTTGAGATCCACTCCCACGCGATTGACACAGGAACTGACAGCGCCTTCCAGGCTCCTCTTCAGTTTCTTTTGATCGACATCGTGTTGATATTGACCAACGCCAATGGATCGCGGCTCGATTTTTACGAGTTCGGCGAGAGGATCCTGAAGCCGGCGCGCAATGGAAATAGCTCCTCGGATGATGATATCGAGCTCAGGGAATTCCTCGCGCGCGCGTTTCGATGCCGAATATACCGACGCTCCGGCTTCGTTGACCACGACGACAAACACGTCGAGGTTGTTCTTCTGAACTGCAGCACGAACGAAGGACTCCGTTTCCCGCGAGCCCGTGCCGTTGCCGACGGTGATTGCTCGAATATTGTGCTTCTGCACGAGATCGCACAACGTCTTCTCGGCGCCTTCGAGATCCTTGTTGGGATCCGCGAGCTGAAGCACGTTGCTCTCGGCGAATTTTCCCGATTGGTCCACCACGGCGAGTTTGCACCCGGTCTTGATTCCGGGATCGAGGCCAATGACATTAATTGGGCCCGCCGGAGGCGACAGGAGCAGCGTCTTCAGGTTGTCCTCGAAAACCTGGATCGCGTCCGTCTCTGCCCGCTCGCGCAGAATGGTTCGAACTTCATTTCGGATCGACGGCAACATCAGACGCTCAAAGCCATCGCGAACGGCGCGCTCCAGAAACGGAGCAAATTGTGAGGCGCTCTCGCGAATCACCTTAGGCAGAAGGTCTGCGATGAATTTTTCGGAATCGGTATCGATCGTGTAGCTGAGGACGTTTTCGCGAGTACCACGGCGAATCGCGAGAATACGGTGCGAGGGGATCTTCGGCACCGTTTCCTCGAACTTGTAGTACATCTCGTACTTCGTCTTTTCGGACTCTTTTCCCGGAACGACCGTTGCGTGAACGGTACCCTCCAGCATCAGCTTGTCGCGCAGCTGTTTTCGGAAATCGGAGTTTTCAGAGACGCGCTCCGCAAGAATGTGAAGGGCGCCGTCGATGGCCTCTTCCACGCTATTGATGCGCCGTCGCGGCGCGGGCTTTGGAGGACGCGAAGGCGGCGCGGTTTTCGCTTTCGCTTCCAGCGGAGCGCTTGCCGCCGGTTCCGAAACGGATGCGCTCTCGTTCACGGACTCGGGCGTTTCCGGTGCAGGCTCGGCGGCGCCCTCGGCAGTGGCTGCCGACGCTGCTTCTGCCGGCACTTCTGTTTCGGCCGTCTCGGCCGCCTCGGGCGTCTCGGACGACACGACTTCCGCGGGTGCCTCGGTCGGCGCCGATTCGGCAACTTCCGCTGCGGGTTCTGCCGGCTCTTCAGTTTCGGCGGCCTCGGACGGCACGACTTCCGCGGGTACCTCGGTTGGCGCGGATTCGGCGACTTCCGCTGGGGGCGACGGTAGTTCGGGTTCCGGCGGCGTTATGAACCGTTCCGCGTAAACGCCAACAGGTTCGATGCCCGTTTGCTCCCAGATGTATTCAGCAAGCGGTCCCAGGCCCAGGCGCAACGCCTCATTCGCCTTGGTCTTCTTCTTGGGACGATACGGCAGATAGAGATCTTCGAGCTCCGTCTTGCTGTAGCAGTTCTGAATCTTCTGCTTCAGTTCGTCGGTAAGTTTTCCCTGGCCCTCGAGCGAACTGAGGATCTGGTGGCGCCGTTGCTCGAGTGCGGAATAGTAGATGCGGCACTCATCGATGCTCTGAATCTTGACCTCATCGAGGTTGCCCGTCGCTTCCTTCCGGTATCGGGCGATGAACGGGACCGTGGCTCCGCCCTCTAGCAGGGACACTGTCGCCTCAATACGCGACACGGATGCGCCGACTTCCTTGCTAATGCGGAAAAAGCTCTCGGTGGTCAACATGAGAGAAGAAACGAATTATTTCACAAAAGGTGCGTGACTTGGCAAGCCTACTTTGGTGCCAGATGGTTTTGGCCATCCAGGTCCGGGTGAAAGAAATGTGACGATTTGATCATTATCTTGTCCTCTGGAAGTATCTCCCACCCTCATTATCGATCCAATTCTCCAGGCGCTTCTTGAAGCTGCCGTAGCTCGAACTCTGTGGTGACACGCCGATAAAGTCCGATCGGGCGCGGCCCGTCCTCTGCACTTCCGTTACATATTCGTATTGCTTGCGAAGCAATACGAGCAGTTCTCCACTGAATTCATCGGCGCCACTATCCACCGATGGAATGTCTTTCATCTTGTCGAGCGCCGTCCCCAGTTCACGTTGAACATCGGGGAGCAACTGAGAGTCGCCGGATGCCAGGACCGCTTCCGAACGGTCGAAAACCTGCAATCCGTAATTCATAGCATCAATAAACCCGCGGGTCGATGTATTCCGACCGGACTGCCACATCTGCGTGAGATTTACAGACCGCGAGAGATTAGTCAGCGACATTGTGGGCCCCCGGTAATTCGAAAGGACCCCAAAAAAACTCGCCGCAATAATCAGAACGGCCACGGCCTGCGCGACCTTAAATACCGGACGCTCCCGTTCACCCGGTCTTGCAAAGGGTATGACGGCAGCCAGGACACCCCCTCCGATAAGGCCGCCGAGGTGCGCTGCAAGGTCGATCTGCGGAATCATGTAACCGATGACGAGGTTGATACCGATCGTCAGCAGAATTCCTCTTCCGAGCGCGCGACTGAAGAACTCAGGCACCTCGCGCCGGTATTTCACCGAAAAGACGAGCAAGACTCCCAACAAGCCAAATATTGAACCCGAAGCTCCGGCGGAAAGGACAAAAGGATGGTACCAGTAGCTCGCCGCCGCGCCCGACATACCCGTGAGCAAGTACAAGAGCAGAAACCTGGGTCCTCCGTACAACTTCTCCACCTGCGGTCCGATGATCCACAAGGCATACGAGTTAAAGAGAAGATGAGGAAATCCGATATGGAGAAAGATCGGCGTGACGAATCGCCAGATCTCCCCGTTATTGATATGGGAATTCGACTTCGCTCCGAACGCCAGCAGCGTCGCATCATTGTCCGACCCACCGGCAAGCGTCATCAACACGAAGATGATGATGTTGAGAGCGAACACGCTGTAGGAAATAACGGCACGCCGTGTCCAGAAGGTCCGAAGAAAATCGTAGTCCTGATTCTCGATCACGCTGGATTGATCTTAACCCCTTTTCAACGAGGCTTGCAGCTTCTGCACGATCTCGCGCGCAGCAGCCTGCGCCTCCCCGAGTGCATCGGGCTTGAAGGAGATCGCAGCAACAACGGCGTGCCCTCCCCCGCCATAGTGTTCGGCGAGTTTTGCGAGATTCTCTGTTCTCTCCCGCGGACTCCACGGATTGGATCCCACCGAAACCTTCGCACGCACAGACGAGCGGCTGACGCCGACGCAATAGACCGCCTCGGGAAACAGGTAGTAGGGAATGAACTTGTTCTGGGCGTCGAAAGATTTATCGCTGATGTCGTATTCGATCACACCGTCGGTCAACCTTGCCCGCTCTCGCATCATTTCGATCGCCTTCAGATGATTCTCGTACAGTTCTTCAAATGTGGATCGAATTTCGGGCTCGTTCAGCAGTTGCGCCAGCGGCTTTTCCAGTTCCCAGCGGATGATGCGGTGAAGCAGGTCTACATTTCGGGTTGCCTCAATGACCGTCATCAGCTTCATGGCCGGCTCTTTCAGTTCCACGGCCGATTGCGCGCTGGAGAACTGGGCCCCATCGATGATGTCGGCCCAGTGAATCAGTTCCGCCAGGCTGGGATCTTCGAAGCCAAACGTACTCTTTGCGATTGAAGCGATGTACTTCGTGCACGAGCGGAATGCGGGGTCGTGAAATTTTCTGCCGCTGGCATCCCTTCGGAAGTGCTGCTCATCTGCTTCCGACAAGAAAGCGCTTTGGTGGTGATCGAACCACCACGTGAGCTTCTCGGACGCACTGTATTTGAAATCGACGATGGCGTTCTCGCCGCTTCCGAAAAGCTCCTCGTCGATAAGCTGACCTGCCTTGTGCGCGAGGCCTTCGTACTCGATCTCGGCGCCGGGCTTTACCTTTCCTTTGTAGAAAGACGAGAACACGGCGGCGGACGCCAGCCCATCGAAACAATTGTCATGGTAGAGAACTCGGAGATTTTTCATGATTCGCGCAACAACGCCCTGGCTATGGTCTGCAACTGCATGTTCGACGTGCCTTCATATATTTTTCCGATCTTCGAATCACGGAAGTACTTCTCCGCAGGATAATCCCGCGTGTAACCATAGCCTCCATAGACTTCCACGATGACCGATGTTACAGACTCGGCAACCTGCGATGAGAAATACTTCGCCATGGCTGCTTCCTTCAAAAAATCCTGGCCCGCATCCTTGAGGCGTGCCGCGTTGTATACCATCAGACGCGCTGCTTCAATTTGCGTCGCGGCTTCGGCCAGCTGAAACTGCACGCCCTGGAAATCTGCAATGGGTTTGCCGAAGGCTTTCCGTTCCTTCGCATACGCTGCCCCGCACTCCCAGCTCCCCTGCGCCACGCCGACCATCTGGGCGCCGATCCCGATGCGACCTTCGTTCAGGGTTTCGATGGCGATCTTGTATCCCTTGCCGACTTCGCCGAGAACGTTCGTCTTTGAAACGATGCAGTCTTCCAGGATCAGTTCACATGTGCTCGAAGCGCGTATACCCAGCTTGTCTTCCTTCTTCCCAACGGTGAATCCCGGGAAACCGCGCTCGACCAGAAACGCTGTTATTCCCTTGTACCCCGCATCAGGATTAACGGTCGCGAAGACGATGAACAGTCCCGCTTCGACGGCATTCGTGATCCACAGCTTCCGGCCGTTCAGCACATAGTGGTCGCCCTGTTCGACAGCACGGCATGCCAGAGCAAAAGCGTCGCTTCCCGAGCCCGCTTCAGACAGTGCGTACGCACCGACGAGGTCACGCGCGAGTTGCGGAAGGTACCTCTGCTTCTGTTCATCGGCAGCCCAGCGCATGATGGCGTTATTCACCAGCGTGTTCTGCACGTCGATGAAGACGCCGAACGAGGCGTCAACTCTCGAAATCTCCTCCACCGCAATCACGGACATGAAGAACGTTCCACCGCTTCCGCCGAAGGACTCGGGAACGTGGACACCCATCAAGCCCAGTTCGAAAAGTTCGGGAATGAGGCTCGCTTCGAGCTTCGCTTCCTCGTCCATCCTGCGGACAAGCGGCTTGATCCGCTCTTCCGCAAACGATCTGCACATGTCACGGAACATTCGCTCGTCGTCGGCAAGCAGTGTTAGCGGTGTCATGTGCTTCACCTCGGAAAACTGGGCATTATACCGGAGTCGACTCAGCATGGGACAATTTCACGTCCGACCATCCGACCAGTTGCCAGGGACATAGACATAGCGACAGCGGACAACAGACAACGGACAGTTCACATTGAACTCTGTCTTCGAAGTGAACTGTCCGCTGTCGCTATGTCTATGTCCCTGGCACCCGTTCTGCAGCAACCGCATGGTCAACCAGACACCTCTAGCAGGCGTATAATGTCCCCGAATGGAAACCCATCGGCACCCGCCCGCGCACACGGCCCTGAAGCCCGCGCTGATCATTACTGCTACCCTGATGATTGCGGAATTTGTGGGTGCGCTTTACACGAACTCCCTGGCCCTGCTTGCAGATTCCGCCCACATGCTGACTGACGTCGCCGCCCTGTCCCTCAGCCTGGCCGCCGCGTGGTTCGCCACCCGGCGTGCGACCCCTCAGAAAACTTTTGGTTTCTATCGCGTGGAGATCCTGGCGGCGCTTTTGAACGGGCTGATTCTGATCCTTATTGCGTTGTACATCTTCTACGCTGCGTACTCGAGGCTGCTGGATCCGCCCGAGGTCGAGGCCGGCTGGATGCTCATTGTCGCCTGCGTCGGCCTGATCGCGAACCTGTTAAGCGCTTTCCTGCTTTTTGGCGAGCACCGTCACAGCCTGAACGTTCGCGGCGCCTTATTTCACGTTGTTAGCGATGCCATTGGCTCCGCCGGCGCGATCGTCGCGAGTATTGTCATTCTTCTGACCGGCTACTACGCGGCCGATCCCGCGATCAGCGTGCTGGTCGGTCTGCTCATTCTGTCCAGTTCATGGATTCTGATTCGTGATGCGGTGGACATCCTTCTCGAAGGAACACCGGCTCACGTGAATATCGTTTCTCTTCAAGGCGAGTTGCGGGGAATTTCCGGCGTGGAATCCGTTCACGATCTCCACGTCTGGACGCTGACTTCGGGCGTTCTTGCGATGAGCTGCCATGTTGTTATTCCCAGGGGCGAGTTGAGCCGCAATACTGTGCTGGCTGACATCAAGGGACTCGCCCGCGAACGATTTCACATCGATCACACCACCGTCCAAATCGAAGAGTCCGGTTCCGCGGAATCTATTCTCGATTCCTGTAATTGCCACTTTGGCGCCTGGGACTCGTTGAGGTAACTGACATGATTCAATTCAGCACGTGGATTCTCGTGGTAGCGCTCCTGCAAACAGCATCGCTGGATAGCCCCAGCCCCAAGGAGCGCATGGATGCAGTGGAAAGCCTGGCATTGCCGGGCCGGTCGGAAAACGTCCCCGCACTTGCGGCTGCGCTCCAGAAGGAGCCTCGCAGTGATGTCCGCGCCGGCATCGTTGCGGGCCTCGGCCGCATTGGTGGCCCGGAAGTCCTTCCGATATTGGTACAGAGTCTGCAGTCGGATCTGGACAAGGATGTACGGCTTCAGGTGGTGGATTCTCTTCAGCGGCTCTACATCCCCGTAAATTCGCAAGGCCCAATCAAGACGGTCTTCAACAAAGTGAAGAGCGTTTTTGCAGAAGCGGATCGGCCCGTCGTTGCAAATCCCGCAAGCGTCGATCCCAAGGTGAACGCTGCGCTCGCCGAGACGATGCAGAAAGACTTCAGCGATGATGTTCGCGCTGCCTCGGCTCGTGCGCTGGGTTCCCTGCGAGCCCGCGACCGTGTAGCCGTGCTTGTCTCCACATTGGAATCGCCTCAGAGTCGGGACTATCGCAATGTGCGGCTGGAAATTGTTGAAAGCCTCGGGCTGATCCGCGATGAGGCAGCAGGTCCGGCTCTCCATCGTGCGATTAAAGATCCGGATCGCATGATTTCACAGGCCGCCATTCTTGCCGTTGGGCTGGTCGCCTTTAAGGACGCGCGCCCCACCCTCGAAGATATTTTCAGAAATGATAAAAGCGAAGTGTCGCGCGAGCGGGCCCTCGAGGCCATTGCTCTGATCCGCGATCCGAAATCGCAGCCATTGTTCGAATCCCTTCTCGGAAGCACGAACGATGCGTATCGTGAGCTTGCGGCCGAAGGCCTCGCGCGCATCGGGCCTGACGCGGCCGTCCTCAAGACACGGTTCGAAACGGAAAAGAAAGCCAATGTGCGCAATGCCCTCGCTTTCGCGCTCGTGTCCGCCGACCAGGACATGTATTTCGCCGATCTTGCCCAGGCCCTCGACAGTCGTCAGGCATTTCAGGCGGAGGCGTACATCTACGAGCTTGGAAAGTTTGAAGGGAAGCTTCCCGAACTGCATCGCTACTTGAAGTCCAACAACACGAAAGTGCGGGCATTGATGACCCGCATTCTCGGCAATATCGGCGATCCCTCGTCCCGTCCACTGGTTGAGGAACTCACGAAAGATCGGGACTCCGACGTCGCGGCGGAAGCCATCGTCGCACTGCGAAAGCTGACACCTGCCTGAAGAGCGCTGTAACCGCGGATTACACGGATTAAGCGGGTCGAATCCGTGAAATCCGCGGTAAGATCTAGGGCTTCATGAGTTGGTTCAAGCGAGAACGCAAGTCCTTCGAAGTACCGGACGCGCCCCCCGAGGATCGCAGGGTTTTAACCGAAGGCCTTTGGATGAAGTGCGAAGGCTGCCGGGAGCCTGTCTGGAAAAAGGACCTGGAAGCCAACGCCAACATCTGTCCGAAGTGCAGCTTTCACTACAAAATCACAGCCTATGAACGGCTCGACCTGCTGCTCGACGAAGGCTGGAAGGAATTCGACAGCACGCTGCATTCAACCGACCCTCTGAAATTCCGGGCAACCAAGGCCTACAAAGACAGCCTCGAGTCGCTGCCCAAGAAAGTCGGAGTCCGCGACGCCGTCATCAACGCACGCGGGACGCTCGACGGAATCCCCGTGGTCGTCTCGGCGATGGAATACAACTTCATCGGCGGTTCGATGGGCTCCGTCGTCGGCGAAAAGATCACACGGTCCGTGGAAAAGGCGACGAAAGAGAATCGCGCCCTGATCGTCGTTTCGTGCTCAGGAGGGGCTCGCATGCAGGAAGGCGCCCTCAGCCTGATGCAGATGGCGAAGATTTCCGCAGCACTCGCGATCCTCGACCGGAAAGCAATCCCGTATATCTCGGTTCTTACCAACCCCACGACCGGCGGCGTTACAGCAAGTTTCGCGATGCTGGGCGATCTCAACATCGCCGAACCAGGAGCGCTGATCGGCTTTGCAGGACCGCGCGTCATCGAACAAACGATACGGCAGAAGCTGCCGGAAGGGTTTCAACGTTCGGAATTCCTGCTCGACCACGGAATGGTTGACGCGATTGTTCCGCGCAAGGAACACAAAGCCTACATCGCCTCATCCCTCCGTTTCTTCAGGGAATGATTACGGTTGTCGGCGGCGGCCTGGCCGGCTCGGAAGCAGCCTGGCAGATCGCGTCGTCCGGAGTTAAAGTCCGACTCTTCGAAATGCGTCCCGTGCGGTCCTCTCCTGCGCACACGACGGACCGGCTGGCAGAAATCGTCTGCAGCAACTCCCTCAAGTCCGATCAGCCTTTCAATGCATCGTGGTTGCTGAAGGAAGAACTTCGGCGGATGAATTCCCTGCTTCTCCGAATCGCCGACTCTGTTCGCGTGCCCGCGGGAGGCGCGCTCGCCGTGGATCGTGAAAAGTTCGCGGCGGCGATTACGGACGCAATTGCATCCAATCCGAATATCGAACTCCTGCGCGAGGAAGTTGCGGAGATCCCTTCAGATGGCGTGGTCATCATTGCCAGTGGGCCGCTGACATCGCCGTCCCTGTCGAAATCCATCGCCGAATTCTGCGGATCCGAACATCTCTACTTTTACGACGCCATCAGTCCGATCGTGAACGCCGACACGATCGACTCGTCGAAGGTGTACCGGGCGAGCCGTTACGGAAAGGCCGCGGACGACTACATCAACTGTCCCATGGATCGCGAAGACTACGATCGCTTCTACGAGGCGTTGATTCATGCCGAAAGCGTGCAACTTCAGGCGTTCGAGGAAACGCATTACTTCGAGTCGTGCCTGCCCATCGAAGAACTCGCGCGCCGCGGGCGCGACACCCTGCGCTACGGCCCCATGCGGCCCGTCGGCCTTATGAATCCCATGACCGGACGCGCGCCGCATGCCGTCGTGCAACTCCGCCAGGAGGACGCGATGCAGTCCAGCTACAACATCGTGGGTTTCCAGAATCACCTGAAGTTCGACGATCAGCGCCGCGTTTTTCGACTGATTCCAGGTCTGGAGAGCGCGGAATTTCTCCGTCTTGGGCAGATTCATCGCAACACCTACATCAATGCTCCGCAGACCTTGCTCCCGACCATGGCGACTCGCAGAGATCCACGGATATTCTTTGCCGGCCAGCTCGCGGGAACCGAAGGCTACATCGAGAATGTGGCTTCCGGACTTGTCGCCGGTATCAACGCCGTCCGATTCCTCAACGGCGCAGAGCCGCTCTTGTTTCCCGATGAATCCGCGATTGGTTCGCTCTGCCGATACGTTTCGACGCCACAGAAAGACTTCGCGCCGATGAACATCCATTTCGGTCTAATGCCCCCAATGGAGCTGCCAAAAAAAATCGCCAAGGCTGAAAAACAGCGGCTGTTCTGCGAGCGCGCTCTGGGCGCGCTTGACTCCCTGCTTGCGAGGACTGCATGACCGACCGCAAGCCAGTCGCCGGGATCGTCAACATTGACGGCGAAATCATGCCAATCGATCAAGGTAAGGTTCCCGTGCTCGATCATGGGTTCCTGTTTGGCGACAGCATTTACGAGACGCTCCGGA
>Ga0111538_10004631_pt1 | contig 19057 bp, 15 predicted proteins | sample SoiMethybrSBSTD1_FD_79669 | JGI IMG/M metagenome (GOLD analysis project Ga0111538, IMG submission 79669) | Bulk soil microbial communities from a Populus tree surrounding site in Tennessee, USA - Soil MetaG P. TD hybrid SBSTD1 (version 2)... | ecosystem: Environmental > Terrestrial > Soil >...
AACATGCCCGATAATTACAGTGTAGCTGTTAATGGCAATCATGGCATTGTTCAAAAATTGCTCAAGGCCGAAACGGAAGACCAAAAGATAAAGCTGGCTAAGCAAACCTATGACCTGGCATTGTTATCTCAGAATATGTTGACAGGTGCGGACCTCACGAACTTCATCAAAAGAAGCGTTGAATTCGTCTCCTGATATTGACATGGACATAGGAAATTGGAAATTGGGCGTTGGACATTCTCTTACTGCTATTGAATCCGGGTGTAGAGAATGTCCAATGTCCAACGCCCGATGTCCAACATCCATAGCTGCCCCTCCCCGGGGATTCACGGGTGATTTTTCTAAAACAGAGGCCTGCCCGACCGAACGAACATGAAGATTGCCGTAAGGAGGGTATAGTCGTCTACCAGAACACAATTTTTATTAGTCGTTCGGGCGGGGGTTTATTATTTTTGTAATATCAATACGATCCTCCCGTTAAGATTTGTATGAAAGTAATTGCTCCTATAGCCACATGTTTCCTCCTGGCAGCCTCATTAGTGGGGTGGGCTCAGGATGAACAGCCGGAACAGCAATTTACCGTAGACACACCCGTAAGCCTGGATTTTCAAAAGGAGGAGGAGCCCGTCAACACGAAGAAAAAACGGATCAAAAAGAAGGTCTATTACGGAATCAAGACCAAGAAAGGATTTACTAGAAAAGGCACGGGTGACCGCGTTACCTACGAGTTGTTTTACTATCTGAAGAAGGCAGAGAAGCCCACTTTTTTTGTGCGTGATATTTATTGGTATGACTTCACGCGGCGAGAGATCAGGAAGACGACCACCTTTGATCCCACAAAAGGTGTGTTACTGCATGGACCCTATGAAAAGAGACAAGGTGAAGTTCTGTTAGAGAAGGGAATCTTTTACAAAGGCACCAGGCATGGTCGCTGGATGAAATACAAAAACGATAGCTCACTTGTAGACAAGGATCGCTATTATCATGGATGGCCCAAGGAATCACTGGTGACCTACTGGGATCCTCAGCAGCGCAAAAAGATGAAAGAGATGACGCCGATAGAATACGGCGAAAAGGAAGGCTATTACTATTTCTTCCACGAAAACGGTCAGGTTGCTGTACACGGTGAATATCAGTGGAATGAAAAGGTCGGCGACTGGACAGAGTACTATCCGAACGGAAAACGTAAAAAGATCATTTCCTATCCAAAGGAACCATTCGACGAATCGATAGATCCTTATATCAAGGCCGAATGGAATGACAAGGGCAAAGAAATCTACCGCAACAACAAGATGGCCGCGAAATAATTTGCGATTTGGCGATTTATTGATTGGGTGATTTATCCCTTCACGTTGTAAAAATTATTTCCTTTGTCTTTCTTCTTTCAAAAATGCTACCTGACAAAACGGTAATCGAACAAGCGCACGCGCGCATCAAACCATATATTCATCGAACAACGGTGATGACATCAACCGGAATCGATGAGCTTGCAGGCTGCAAGATATTTTTTAAATGTGAGAACTTTCAAAAGATTGGGGCCTTCAAGGCCAGAGGCGCAATGAATGCGGTGCTTTCTCTTTCGGACGATGAATTGAAAAAAGGTGTAGCCACTCATTCTTCCGGAAACCATGCGCAGGCTTTAGCGCGAGCAGCGAAGATGAGAGGTGTTAAGTCTTACATTGTGATGCCACGGACATCGCCGGAAATTAAGAAACGTGGAGTCCTGGGTTTGGGAGGAGAAATATTTGAATGCGAGCCAACAGTTCAAGCGAGAGAGGCGATGTTGGCAGATGTCGTAAAGAAAACTGGTGCAGCCATTATTCATCCATTCAATAATTATGAGGTTATAGCCGGGCAAGCGACTGCAGCCAAGGAGTTGTATGAAGATTATAAGGACCTCGACATAATTATCGCTCCGGTTGGCGGTGGTGGATTGCTTAGCGGAACTGCTCTTGCCACCGAATATTTTTCAAAAGGAACGAAAGTAATTGCTGCTGAACCTGCCGGCGCCGACGATACCTATCGATCCCTGCAAAGCGGAAAGATTGAACCCTCGCAGGCAAACACAATTGCAGATGGTTTACTTACTTCACTTGGCGACAAAACATTTCCGATTGTTCAAAAGCATGTGAGTGAGGTGATCACCGTTACTGATGACGAAATTATTTCAGCAATGAAACTTATATGGGACCGGATGAAAATAATTATTGAGCCATCCGGCGCCGTTCCACTGGCGGCGATACTCAAAGCGAAGGAGAAGTTTGCCGGGAAGAAAGTCGGAATGATTTTATCCGGAGGCAACGTTGACTTGGCAAAAGTATTAGAACTTTTCTCGAAAGGCTAAATTGTAATGTCGTTCGAAAAACGCAACAGACCATTGCTTAGCAAAAAGGATTTCTACATCCGGGTCTTGCGATACACGGGATTTTCTTTTGTGCTTATCTTGGCATCGTTGATCATTGGCGTGTTAGGATATCATTTTCTGAATGACCTGGATTGGCTTGATGCACTTGTTAATGCATCAATGATTCTGACGGGTATGGGTCCTGTGGATCCGCTTAAGAATGATGCGGCTAAATGGTTCGCCTCGTTCTATGCCATCTTCAGCGGGGTGGCATTTTTAAGCATCGTCGCTGTTTTCTTTTCTCCGATTGTTCATCGGTTCTTGCATAAACACCATTTGGATGAGACTGAGGAGCGGTAGGGGTCTAGAGTTATAGGGAATAGGGAATAAGGAAATTCGGACTCATGCCCACGATTAACGGATAACGGACAACTATCAACGTACCAAGAGGCGTAGCCTCGGCCGATATTGTAACAACGGACTTCAGTCCGTTGAAAAGGCGAGAGTGTCAGAACTGAGAGCCGGAGGCTCGATCCATATGTTCGATGCAGCTCACCTCGATGGTGTAGGCCAAAGCAATTAGTAACAGACTACTGTTTGAGATTTGAATGTCGCACGCCGAATGTCGAATGTCCAAGGCATTACGATTAACGGATAACGGATAACGCTCCCTGCTGACGAGTCCGGCAGGGTAACGGCGAGCATGGCTACAAAAAAACATACCGGGTTGGAACCGTTGTAACTCTTAGTTAGATTTCAGGAACTATCGATTACAAATGATCAAAAGAACCCTCCTATTGATTGCCGCCGTGTGCACGCTTATTTCAACACTTCAAGCGCAATCCGTCATTTCCGATCAGAACACCAAGACGGATTTTAAGAAATTTAAAACCTATGCATGGCTTGCTCCAGGTGACAGTGTTCTAAACCGTTATCGTTCCGACAAACTTTATGGTGGATACATCATGCATGCCGCCAACCAGGAGCTGACGAGCAGGGGCCTGAAAATGGACACTCTCAAACCGGACTTGATCGCTGTCTTTTATACCAGTGTTGAGGAAATCACCGTTTACTCGCAAAGCGCCACACTTAGTGTCGGTGTGGGGGTAGCAGGTCCAGGCTATTACGTTTCTGGTTATGCCCCTGTTGCAGGCGGGAAAATAACAGAGTCTACCGAAGAAGACGGAATGCTGAAGTACGTGATATTTGATACACAAACTCGGGAAATGATCTGGACCGGAATGGTAGAGAAACGATTCAAGCTAACCGATGACGTAGAAAAGATTATTGCTGATTATACCGTTAAGATTTTTAAGAAGTATCCCGTTAAGAAGTAGTCTACCCCACGATTAACGGACGACGGATAACGCACTACTGATCCACTATTGGCAGAAAATTTAGATAGTGCTCATAGTATTGCATGATGTTGCGAACATAGACCTGAGTTTCCAATCCGCGGCAATGTCCGTGTTTTACCAGTGGGTCGGAGTAGTACTTGCGTGTGGACTTATTCAATAGCATAACCTCTACGTTGCCCGTCCAAACATTCGGATTCAAATTATACTTAGTTGCCAACGCTCTGGCATCATGGATGTGACCAATACCCGCATTATAAGATGCCAGGCTAAACTTAATCTTGTCCTCCTCCGAAAACTCAGGTTTGTCGAAATGATTATAGATCCATCGCAGGTATTTTGTTCCAGTGGCAATATTCAAATCCGGTGACGATAACTTGGTGAAATTAATTTTATAAGTCTTCGCAACGGAAGGCATAAGTTGCATAAGGCCAAATGCTCCTACCGGCGAAACGACATGAGGCCTGAACCTGGATTCCTGGTGAATGATCGCTGCAATTAATTTCCAGTCAAACGCCTCTTTCGACGCGTATTGTTTTATGAGATCATCATATTTTGAAATCGTGCCCTGCGTAATCATCGGCATCTCATATCTTAGTTTTTCTTTTATAAAGGCAGAATGGTCACCATATTTCTGAATGGTATACCTATAATTCACGCTCTGCCTATTTTTAGCATGCCAAGCGTTGAAGTGGTCTTTGAGGGATTCGGCATGAGGATTAAATATAAATCCAACCGGCTGCTCCCGTTGAATAACGGAATGTTCTTTCAGCTGTGGAAAATAGGAATGCATTATTAGAAAATCATGTTTGTCTACGACAAGGCTTGGAAATTTCTTCGTAGCCACACGCTCGAGGGCAATTTCCTTGCTTATTCCTGTTTCCAGGTGATTGATGGAATCCCTGAAATGTGGAGGAATAGAATCGTGCTCATCGATCCAGAAATGCAGCGGCGAATGATGAATAACATGAGCAGGTGACGCTTGTTTTACCAGATCGCTCGCATCAATCGTGGCCAGAATAACATCCGAATGATATAATGGGTCGCTAAACGGGGTGATTGAATCCATGGCTTCATTGACAAACAATGTACCCATTGCCAAATCAAAATCTCCAACGGCAATACTATCATACATCTCCTTGTAGTTGTCCACCGTCACAATGTCGATGGCCATCCCGGCATGTTTCGCATATAGTTGAAGCAACTCGTATTCCAGCCCATGCTCTTCGCCATCGTATAGAAAAAAAGAATTGATGGAATGAAGTGTTAAGACCTTTAACTTTTTCTTCTCCAACGGATACCTTGGCGTTGGGGGAGGCCGCTTAATGGCAAATGGTGGCACGGCCAGCTTCGGCTTCAAGGTGTCCATTGACACCTGGGCGACCGGCGCAACGGCGTTTTCTTCACCCACGGTCGAAGATGGTTTTGAGCTGCACGAAAGCAGGAAGCATACTATGACGAGTAGCGTAGGAAGTAGTTTGGTCGTCATACGGGGGAAAGGGATATTAAATAAACAGAAAAAAATTCCATTACCATACTTTCAACCCGTTTTATTATCATCCCCTTTTTAGGTGATTAATTCTTGGAACAAATAATCGGACAAGATTCCGCTCATGGCATAAACCTTTTCACAGGAAGCAAGCTTCTCTCACCCGCGCTTTGGAAGATACATTCGATTCGATCGAACGTCTTACGCCCTAGGAAGTTTCACGTCGCGCCGGTGTTTTTCAGGGATCCGAGTTGCATTACCTTAATTTTCAAAACGCCTTATCCAATTTTCTCTCCAAACATGATTTTTACCTCCGCACTCCCAACGCACTCCCCGAAAAGCCCCTGAAAAATGGCTATATTCACTATCCTACTCATTAAGGCTTACAACTATGAAAAACTCAATTCTACTGATCATAACCTTGTGCGTTACCGCTTTGGTGTCAACTGCACAGGACGCAAAAACAGTTATTGACAATTCATTGAAATTGTTGGGAGCTGCTGACTTGAAGACGCTTGAGTATTCAGGATCGGGGTATAGTTTCGCCTTTGGGCAAAGTCCTAATCCCAACATGCCCTGGCCGAAATTCAATGTAAAGAGTTATACCAAAGGAATTAACTATGAGTTGGGTGCTTCCACTCAGCGTCTCGTTCGCACACAGGCTGAGAATCCTCCACGCGGAGGAGGAATGCAGCCAGTCATTGGCGAGCAGACACAAAATCAGGTGATCGACAGCAGTTCACCCTGGACCGGTCGCGTGCAAATCTGGATTACACCCCACGGTTTTCTTAAAGCTGCATCGGCGAATAGGGCTACCGTTAAGAGCGTTAAAGATGGTGGAAAGAAATACAGCCTGGTCTCATTCATGGTAGAGGACAAGTATACCTTAAATGGTTATGTAAATGAACAGGGCGAGATCGAAAAAGTACAAACTTGGGTCGACAACGCCGTATTGGGCGACGTACTGATTGAAGTTAATTATTCGGAATACAAAGACTTCAATGGCCTTAAATTTCCCACACGCATTCTACAAAAGGACGGTGGCTATCCTGTGTATGATCTGACGATTACTGATGTGAAGCCAAATGCTGAGATCACGATTCAAGCAAATGCTGCTCCCGCAGCACCGGTTGTAGCCACCGAAAACGTGGCAGACAAAATATACTATGTAGCAGGTGGCGGCGCTACGGCAAGCATCGCCGTTGAGTTCAAAGACTTCATCGCCGTATTGGAAGCGCCACTCAGTGAAAGCAGATCGCTGGCAGTAATTGAAGAGGTGAAGAAGTTAATTCCCAACAAGCCCATCAAATACCTGGTAAACACTCATCACCACTTCGACCATTCCTCGGGACTAAGAACCTATGTGGCGGAGGGCGCTATCATTGTCACACATGAGGTCAACAAGGCATTTTATCAAAAAACATTTAAGTCCCCCCACACATTGAATCCGGATAAGCTGGAGCTATCCAAGAAAAAAGCTGTGATTGAAAGCTTTACTGATAAAAAAACAATCACTGATGGAGTACGCACCATCGAGCTTTATCATATTGCCGGCAACCTGCACAACGACGGGATCATAATGATGTATTTCCCGCAGGAAAAAATACTCGCGGTATGCGACATGTTCCCGAGAATTCCAGCCGACGCACCGGTACCCCAACCTAGTCCATTCACTGTTAATCTAATCGAGAACCTCGACCGATTGAAACTTGATTTTGATGTGATATTGCCTTTTCACGGAACGGTGACAAACAAGGCAGAGTTGATGAGAGTTTCCGGACGTAGCAACTGACTAGACTATCAACAAATTAATTATGCAATAGCTTCGAACCTGGTCACTGTTCCTGAAGGTGTCTGGGTGTTCGTGCTGCAATGAACTGGCATCAATATACCTGTTTAGCACACGTCTCGCCTTTTAACAATAGAACATCAAAATTCAGATGCAGGTCACAATGTCGACGAAGAACCACAAAGTACGCGACGCATTTCTTAGCGCTTCAAGTGGTGGTCGTTGTGCCTCCGTTGTGAGTGTAGTGACCCTGCATTAATAAAGTCACGGCCAATCAAACTTGCAACACAAAAACTGCCGATTCTCTTCATCGAAATATTCCGCTTTCCAGTAGTGGGATACCATTCGTCAAGGGGATCCTTCGCAGTCTTCTGGCTTTTAGAATTGCTTGCCTAGAAAAAAGCATGTAATCATCCCTTACTCTCCATCAGCCAGCTCAGGATGACGGTCGCAGAAAGGTTGCAACTCAGGATTTTGGATCACCACGCCAAATATTTATAAATCACACGGATCAGTTTATACGCTTCTTCCATATTCTTTGCCTGGTACGAAACTGTATATCCGTCAACGCGCTTCATGCCCGGAATACTCATCGCAACATCGGCGCGGGTGGGCACATCCACCTTCAACTTGAATTCAATCGGATCTTGTGTGAGCGGTTTCGCTTTTTTTATTTCCTGCAGGGCAGCTTTGGTCTGCGCTTTCAATTCTTTGGTGACGACATCAGGATGGATCAATTTCGCTGCACTAGTGCCGATGGCTTCTTTGGTGACAACGGTGCGGGTGGTGGTCAACTTTCGGATCTCTTCTGTAAAAGTCCGGTCACCACTAGCGAGGATCAATGGAACGCCTAGAGCACTGGCGAAATAGGTATTCAATCCACCTTCTCCTACCTCCACTCCATTCAACCAAAGCCCTTTCACAGCGCTAGCACCCGTATGCGCAAGGAAACCGCTCTCTGTTCCCGCCATTGCATGATACCCGATAAAGATAACACCATCAAAACTGGCATCAAGGCCTTGCACCATTCCCAAAGGTTTTATGTTGCTTTGAATATATTCTACCCGTGGGTCCAGTTGAACATGCAACAGGTTCTGCATGTCGCCATGGCTGTCATTAACAACAATTGTAGCAGGCCCGGATTCAAAAATAGCGCTGGCCACTGCATTCACTTCGTTGGTCATCAACTGTCTGCCGGTCTCATAATCTTTTCCGCCTGTAGTAGTCATGGCCGATGTGCCAATGCCACCAATTCCCTCCATATCCACTGAAATAAAGATTTTCAATTGTCTTGTTTGAGCAAAAGAACTGCCGGAGAGCACTAGCAGTAGGATCAGATATTTCATAATTAAATCATTTAATGTCCATCACCCAATGTCCACTTTCCACTCTGCGTTACAAATAACCAGACTATGCCGCGCCAAGCCAGCCAATTTTGAAAGATAATGCTTTTCGACAGCGTAGCTGCAAAACAATTTCTACTTCCGCAATGGGAGTCGTTTGCGATAGGACAGTTGCCTCCATACCCATTCTGTCGGACCGTACCGAAAATGGTTCAACCAGTATGTACTGAAGACAATTTCAAACGCTAGCCACCCAACTGCATACAACCAGATCGTGTGCATTGGTAATACCCCAAGTTGGTTGAACCCAATTCCATACAAAAGGATAACAAGGAATCCTGAAACCATTAAGTAATTCGTTAACGTCATTCTTCCCAAGAATTGCAACGAAGCAAAGCACCTATTCATTCCAAATAAAATGTATGCCAGAATCAGAACACTCACGTAAAAACTGGTCGTGCAAATTATGCCGAGGGATAACATTGGGCCTCTTATGAATTGATTAATGTGAATAGTTTCATTAAGCAAAAGCCATCTTACAATAAAGTAAGTAATCATGAAGGGAGCCGTGATCCCCACAACTCTGGCGAAAATGTGCTTTTTTGTTTCAACTGCATGAAACAAGTTTATGCGCAAAAGGAAATACCCAAATAAAAACCTGCCAAGTGTTTCAATACAATCTTTTAAATCACTTCCGGAAACAATAAACATCCGGTAGTAGAAGTTGATATTAAACTTGAATACATCAAGGATGTCTCCCGTTTTGTATTGATTGTATAATGATTGGATATCCGCCTCCGTAAATGTTTCAGGTTGGTTCCGGAAAGCATAAGAAATCATCGGCGGAATTACTAGTGCAAATAAGAGTGCACAAATCAGAATAGATCTATTGGAGTTTTTTTTGAATAATAAGAGAAAGATGCCGGACATCGCGTACAAGTGTAAAACATCGGCCCACCAAAAGAGCGAATGAATGACACCGAAAATGAATAGCCAGAACATACGTCTGGCAAAAAAAGAATCCGGATTTATGTTCTTTCGCTGCAGGCTTTCCAGAATGAGCCCGAAGCCATAGCCAAAAAGGACAGAAAACAACGTCATGAATTTCCACTCGATAAACACGGAGTTAAAACTCATCAATGCTATGTCGAGTGGAGATGAAATTGAATTCAGGACAGCTTCAGGAGTTTGTTGATCGACATAAGAAGTAAAATTTGCTATCAATACGCCGATCAGAGCAAACCCCCTAATTACATCCACCACAACAGATCTTTCTTTATGTTCGATGGGTAAGGGTGTTGTCATACTGGTTGTCTCGAATCAACCGACCTAAATATAGGCCTTAGTAGTTTTCTAAGTAGCCATTGCCATCAGATGTCCGCTAGTTCAAGGTTTCAAAGCTTACCTCGTTGCTATAACTTGTCCCTTTTCCATTCGTGGCGTATGCTCTTACGTAATAAACCGTATTGGGCTGTAATCCCGAGATTGAACTTGAGAAGGAACCAGTGCCGGCGCCGTCAGTAGTTTTATTATTGCCAAGAGTGGGTGAAGGTGTCGTACTCCAACAGACGCCTTTTGCGGAAATAGCAGACCCGTTGTCGGCAGTAGCACTGCAAGCCGCTGTCGCTGATTTATCTCCAACATTCGTAATAGTAAGGGCGGCCAACGTCGGGGGTATAGCTTCAACAGTAGTGAACGAAATTTCAGGTCCATAACCAACGCCGGCACCATTGATAGCATATGCTCTAACGTAGTATTTGGTGTTTTCAGTCAATCCCGTGAGGTTGCTGACAAATGCTCCGGTTCCGCTACCGTCCTGGGTATAGCTGTTCGCTCCAGTTGGACCAGGAGAGGTGTTCCAAACTACGCCACGCACGGTTACTGCACTTCCGCCATCTTTAACTACGTATCCACCTGAAACGGCGTTTGTATGGGAAAGCTGAGTTACATTTTCAGTGGCGACCGTTGGAGGTACTATAACTTCATCATCCTTACACGAATTGATAACAAGCCACGTTGAAGCTAGAAGGACAAACGCGCTCGACTTTAATTGATATACTTTCACAACATTAACATTAGGTTATGAGCTTTGAAAAATTAATGATGTCCATGTAAAGATTCTGGCTGCTAGACGGCTGCATTCACTGATTGCTACCAACACTAGCCATGGGGCTTTAGCAAGATAATACTTTTGGACTACATCGAAAATACTCTGATGGCACCACCACTCCTTTTCGAAACTTAATGAATAAGCCTAAAAATTTTGCTCGTGAACTCATTCATCCCAACATCCCCATTTTATATAATCCAACATTGTAATGCTTCCTTTGAAGGAACCCTTCAGGCTCTTGCCATTGTCGCAGGTGCTGCTGTATGAAAAGTAATATTCATGGTCTGCTAATTTCTTAACTGTAATTTTCCCACCTGGACAGTACATTATATCTTTTTGATTCTCCTTCAATTTAGTGCCAACCGAAGTGCCGAGATAATATCCTGGTTTCCATTCTTTAGAACAAAGTGTATAGTCAGTTGCTGTAGTGAGAATGTACTCGCCGCTCGCTAATTCTGTCAAAGAGGGTGAAAATAGTACAAATGTTAAGGCATGAGTGTTAGGATTTTCTAAAACAAACGGATCACCATCATGTTCATCGCTAGCAAGTAGAATTGTATACTCTCTCAAGTCCCGATTACCCGCTTCAATCCCCCAATCTTCGACAAAGCAATGGGGAGTCTCGTATTTAACATTGTCCAATGAAAATGTGTTGTCGGAGGTTAAATTATCCTCTTCGACGTTATCGCATGAAATCAGGCAGATAACTGTGATCAAGATTGATAGATAGTATTTCATAATTATTAATGACACGCCAACGCTATGAATTTAAATATTTATGCAACCGACACGTACTTTGTATTCTCAACCAAACTTAATAGGCAACACCATCTTAACGGGGACGTACTTGTCCAATTTGGTAGAGCGCCCCGGTTTCCACTTCGGACAATTTCCCAATGTCCTCGCCAGGTTATCCTTACACACTTTTGACAAATCTCCTTTCAGAATTTTTATCGACTCCTTTTCAATATATCCCTTATCATCAAGTACAAATTCAATAAAGATTTTTTTGTCGACGCCACGATTTGGCCCGGAACATTTAAATTCTTTTTCGATATATGACAGGAATTTAGACATCCCTCCGGGAAATTCGGGGAGTTTATCAACACGAGACCACTCCTCAGAGCTTACTGTCGGAGTGCCATCCCTACCTACCACATACACCGGATCGAGCAGATAGCTATCGAACGCCGGCGTATAAGCGTGAGCAAGGAAGGGTCTTTCCAGTCCAAAGCAAACGGGAAGAACGAATTTGGTTGCCCCGGTTTTATTGTATAGCGACCCGGTTAGCCCTATTGGCAACCGACTAATCGCTCCCTCTACTTCTTCGCCGCTACCAGCGCCAATATCTTTAAGGATTTTAACATCATTCACGTTTCCGGACTCGTTCACCTGAAACTCCACATATACTGGTCCCTCTAAGCCCATTCTCAGAGCTTGAACGGGATACTTAATGTTAAAGGTTAAATAACTATAAAGATGAACCAAATCGAAAGATTCAAGATACTGACTTCGAATTCTAACCACAGGAAGAGAAAAATGTTGAGAGACGTTAATCGAACCCTGCATTGCAGGTCTCCAGTTCGGCATCTTTTGAAACGATTCGAGTACTGCCCTTGTCGTGAATTCAGTCGACGTAGAGTCAGATAGTGTGATATCAACAGCCTGTCCTTTTTCGTTGATCGTAAATGTCACATTGATACCAACCTCATTGATTGCAGGAAGCCGGCCCGCCAACGAGTTGCCCATATAGTCATAAAAGTTAACGATCCCACCCGGATATGCAGCTCCTGATTCAGTCATGACCAGGTTACTATCACTTCTAGATTGAGGCTGTTCTGTTCTTGGATTGTTCAATGTATCATTTGGATAGACCTCAAGATTTAATTGGCTCAACAGAATATACTCCTTCTCTAGTGAGAACTTAAAACGTTCTTCAGATGGAACATCGATCGTGGAGGTTTTGAATCCAATGTGAGAAGCAACAAGCGTTTTATGTTTTAAGGGATCAATTGTCATTTCAAAAAATCCAAGTCTGTTGGTTGAACCAGTCAAAGTAGTCCCCGGTATGAATACATTTGCGTTCTGGATCGGCGTCTGGGTTTCTGAATCAAGTATGCGTCCAAGGATCTTCCGCTCCTGGGAAAAAGTATTCTGGTATATCAGAAAGGCAAGGAAGAATAGAATTGTTCTCACTTTGCTACAATGCTTATTGTGAAAGCTCACTATATTTTAATAAACGCGTGGCCCGAAATATTATCAGTGAGGGACTTAAGTTTGATTGTTTCTAGTTCACCTTCCTGAACTGATCAAACCTGGATCCGGAGGATCTCTTTGGAAATACATTGTTGCTAACCTCAACGTCCGCTAACTCGAAGTTAGGGTCTAGTAAAATGTTCACAACTTCTTTCTCCTTGATAAATATCTTCACAACTTCATTCTCATTCTCTCTCCACACTTCAGCTGGAATTCTTTCTATCTCCTTTGAACCATCCTTGTAGGTCCATTCAATCACAAGCGGCGTGATCAAACCTCCTGCGTTCCTCAACTTCAATTGGTAAATATTCTTTCCGTTTAATTTTCCGCGGATGGCATTATCATCTTCACGGCTTCGGAATTCACCATTTAAGGATTCCGGTGTATTTGATAAAGTAAATTGCTGAGGGCCGTTGCTGAAATCAGTCGATCCTTTACCAGACGCAAGATCTCCTTGCTGAACTTTTACATCCTTCTTCTCGGGATCGATCTTTGTCGTGCGCAACTGATACCATTTTACATCAGCAAGGTCCACATCGACATTGTCATTCGTGTAGAACCATCCTTTCCAGAACCAATCGAGATCTACTGCGGATGCGTCTTCCATTGTTCTGAAGAAATCAGCGGGCTTGGGATGTTTGAATGCCCAACGTTGCGCATATTCCTTAAACGCCTGATCAAAGAGCTCAGGTCCCATCACGGTCTCGCGAAGAATAGTCAATGCTGCCGAAGGCTTAGTGTAAGCGTTAGGGCCGAACTCAGTTTTACGGATGTTGTCGGACATTGACATTATTGGTCGCATCTGACTTTTATCGCCTCTCATAAAGGGAACGATACCCTTCGGAGTTCCGTGAGTCCCGAAGAGCTCGGGATATCTCGTCCGCACAGTTTCCTTTTCCAGAAATGTGTTCAATCCTTCGTCCATCCACGACCACTGTCTTTCGTCAGAATTGACGATCATAGGAAAGAAATTGTGTCCTACTTCATGTACAACCACCTGCACAAGGCCTGTTAATGTCTGCTTGGAATACTTTCCTTCTTTGTTCGGACGTTCGCCATTAAAGCAAATCATTGGATACTCCATTCCCTGATGAGCAGAATGAACGGAATAGGCTACTGGATAAGGATATTCAAAAGTTCGCTCCGAATATAACTCAAGTGCATTCTTCACTGCTTTGGTCGATTCCTTCTCCCACAATGGATTTCCTTCTTTGGGATATAATGACTGTGCTAAAGGCGTCTTGGTTCCCACCTTTACTGCTTGCGCGTCCCAAATAAACTTACGCGAGCTTGCGAATGCAAAGTCACGAACATTGTCTGCATGAAATTCCCACGTGCTTTTCTTGCTTGACTTCGTCTTCTCTTTTTTCGTTGCCTCTTCCTGCGAAACAATGATCACCGGATTGTCAAATGTTTTCTTAGCGCGTTCGAAGCGTTCGATCTGTTCCTTCGTTAATACATCCTTCGGATTCTGAAGCGTTCCAGTAGCCCCCACGATATGATCGGAAGGTACTGTGATTCGAACTTTGTAGTTTCCGAATACGAGCGCAAACTCTCCCTGACCCAGGAATTGTTTGTTCTGCCAGCCTTCGTAATCATCGTACACACACATGCGCGGAAACCATTGAGCACAGGTGTAAACATAGTTTCCGTCCTCAGGGAAATATTCATAACCTCCGCGAGCGTCATACACCTGCCTGTTTGATTCTATGTAGCTCCACTCCACTGAAAACGAAAACTTCTCTCCGGTTTTCAACGGCGCAGGCAGATCTACTCTCATCATCGTGTTGTTGATGATGTATGGGAGACTCTTGCCCGCAGCATCCTTAACTGACTTTATCGTATGACCGCCCTTATAATCTGATACTGTAACTCCTGTGGCAGTATTGAAAAAACTAGCAGGTATGGAATCCCGGATTACGCCGGTTTTTGTCTGGTTGGCAATGCTTTGTTCCGCTAAAAGATTCTGATCGATCTGAAGCCATAGAAATGTGAGTGGTTCGGGAGCATTGTTGTAATAGGTTATCGTTTCGGAACCAGTTAATTTCTGTGTGTTGTCATCCAGTTCCACGTTAATGACGTAATCCGCTCTTTGTTGCCAGTAATTTGGGCCCGGGGCTCCGGAACCAGTCCGATAGGAATTGGGAGTTGGAAGTGTTTCCCCTAACTGTTCAAATTTCCCTTTCCATGGCTGATTTTGAGCAGACGCACTAAATAGCGCCCCCATCAAGAATACAAATACGCCGATCTGCTTCATCACCGCAACTTATTTAGGTTCTGAGAGTTATTTTAAGGCAGCAAAAGTGCCAGATTTTTCCGCTCACTCCAAGAAAAATCTTAACCCAGCTACATCCAGGTCTAATATTCCCTGACAATGGGGGAGCCCCTTTACGACAAAAACGCCAGTGGGCACTCCTACAGTAGGAATCTGCATCGCCCATGGAGCCCGGTGGGAGCTGATTTTTGATTGTTGATTCTTGACTTTTGATTGTCTTTTGAAGGTAAATCGCTCGATAGGAATAATCACCAATCACAGATCAACAATCACCAATCACAAATCAATAGTCTTACTTGGTTTTCTTCTTGAACTCATCAAATTTCGATGAATCTGGACGTTTGGGGAAAACGTTGTCCTGCACGTTTACATCGGTCAGTTCCTGTTTAGGATCCAGGACCACATTGACAACCTCCTTTTGCTTGACAAATACTTTTGTGAATTTTTGCTCATTCACACGCCAGATCTCTGCCGGTATTCTTTCAACTTCCTTTGTTCCGTCCTTATACGTCCATTCGATAATTACAGGCATCACTAAGCCACCTTTATTCGACAGAGTTACTTCGTAAATGTTTTTATCCTCTAACTTTTGCATTATGGCTTTATCATCAACGCTACTCCGGAATTCGCCATTCAGACGCGGATCGGTTCCTGTAAGGCTGATGGGCTCCGGACCACTGCTAAAATCTGAGTAGTTCTTCCCCGACTTGCTCGCAAGGTCACCTTTAGCGACGTTGAGATTTTTCTTTTCAAGATCAGTTTCTTCTTTGCGCATTCTAAACCACTTCACCTGATCAATTGACTGATCACAAACATCGGTGGTATAGAACCAACCTTTCCAAAACCAATCAAGATCCACGGCCGATGCATCTTCCATTGTTCGAAAAAAGTCTGCTGGCTTGGGATGTTTGAAAGCCCAACGCTGTGCATATTCTTTGAATGCCTTATCGAACAACTCGCGACCCATCACCGTTTCGCGAAGCATGTACAATCCCGTTGCTGCCTTTGCATACTGTTCGTTGCCGAATTCGATAACCTGGTCTCCGTTCGTCATCAACGGGCGCATCTTACTTTTTTCACCTTTGAGATACGGTGCAAGGCCTGTTGGTTTTCCGCGATTCCAGCTTATGTCAGGGTAACGCTCGATCTCCGTAAGCAGTTGAACAAATGAATCAAGCCCTTCGTCCATCCAGGTAGTTTGTCTTTCATCGCTATTAATGATCATAGGGAAAAAATTGTGCCCTACTTCATGAACAATCACTCCGATCATTCCTTGGCGGACTTGCGGAGTGTAGCTGCCATCTTTCGCCGGTCGTCCAAAGTTGAAGCAAATCATCGGATACTCCATGCCAATGCTTGCCGTATGAACCGAGATTGCCACGGGATAAGGATAGTCAATCGTGAACTTTGAATAAACTTCAAGTGTATTCTTTACTGCCTTAGTAGATTCCTTTTCCCATAGGGGATTTCCTTCCTTAGGATAATATGACATAGCAAGTGCGGTCTTGTTTCCAAGCTTAACCGCTTGCGCGTCCCAAATGAATTTACGTGAACTTGCGAACGCAAAGTCACGAACATTATCTGCGCTGAATTCCCAGGTTTTCTTTTGTGAGGATTTCGTTTTTTCTTTTTGCGTGGCCTCCTGCTGCGAAACAATAATTACGGGATTGTCATACGATGTTTTCGCCTTTTCAAAAAGTGTTTGTTCTGACTGTGATAATACTTCGGTTGGGTTCTTGAGCGTACCGGTTGCGGCAACAAGGTGATCTGCAGGAACCGTGATACGAACTTTATAATCGCCAAATGGCAACGTGAACTCGCTCCTTCCGAGGAACTGTTTGTTCTGCCAACCCTGGTAATCATCATACACGCACATGCGCGGAAAAAACTGAGCAATAGTGTACAGATAGTTTCCATCTTCAGGAAAATACTCCATCCCGCTGCGTTGTCCGAATACGCTGCGATCAACAACATTATAAGACCACTCAACCTGAAAGGAATACTTTTCTCCTGGGCGAAGGGGTTGCGGCAGATCAACACGCATCATCGTGTTATTGATAGTATGCGGCAACGGCTTTCCATTAACTTCTTTCACGTTCTTTACATTAAAACCTGCTTTGAAATCTGACACTTGTGTGGCATATGTCTTTGCCGCGGCTGAGTCTTTCAGCGCACCCGTTGTGGTAGACGCAAGCGAATTTTCTTCAGCGAGGACATTCTGATCAAGCTGAAGCCAAAGGTATTTCAGAACGTCGGGTGAGTTATTGTGATAGGTGATAGTTTCGCTTCCGCTGATACTTTGTTTCGTATCGTCTAGCTCTACCGCGATTTCATAATCGGCTTTTTGTTGCCAGTATTTTGGTCCAGGCGCCCCTGATCCGGTCCGATACTCATTTGGCGTTGGGAGTGTCTGACCCATTTGTTCAAACTTTCCCTGCCATGCTGGAGTTGTTTGCGCAAATGAAATGTTGGCTATTAGAATAATTGCGATTACAAAAATATTTCTCATGAGGCTAATAATGTGAGTTATGACTAGTCTATCCAATACATGTGATCTTTCATCAAGACCAGCGCTATCCCTGCGACGGCAGAAGATATAACCATTTTCCAATCCCTCCTGTTCAGACCGAAGAGATCGACCAAAATAAAGCAAACTGACATGAAAAGAACAACGATAATGATTTGGCCGAATTCCAGGCCGAGGTTAAAGGCAAAAAGCTGAGTGATGATACTTTCATTTTTGCCGAGAATGCTTTTCAAATAGTTCGAGAAACCCAGGCCGTGGATCAAGCCAAAGAACGATGCGTAAAAGTAATTCATCTGCATTGGCCCATCTGAAATACTGTTTTCATTCTTGAACAGATTGGAAAAAGCAGTAATAAAAATGGTCAGCGGAATAAGAAACTCGATAAGTTCGGCTTTAACATTCACGACTCGTAAAGTAGATAGCGCGAGAGTGATCGAATGGCCGATCGTAAATGCAGTAACCAGAATAAGGATCTTCTTCCAGTCCCGTCCAATGTACAGCGCACAAAGAGCTACCACAAACAAAATATGGTCATACCCATTCTTATAGTCAAGGATATGATCTTTCCCCAGACCGAAATACAACTGAAATTCCGACATAACCCCTCAAAAAAGGTAGCAAGTATAGCAGATTATTTCGACTTAGTGGTAACCCTATTTTTTGCGCGCCCATTGGTCACTGACAAGCGGCGGTGGTTCGTTATCCGTTATCCGTTAATCGTGGGCAGGGTGTGTGGGCATGTGGAGCCGCCAAGACGCAAAGAAATCGCAAAAGTCAGTTATTATTCTTTGCGTAACCTTTGCGTCATTGCGGCTCCGCGGTAAAACACACTCGCACTCACACCCACGATTAACGGATAATGGATAACGGATAACGAACTTCCGGTACTATTTTTGAATCTTCATTATTGAAAACAAACGCAAATGGTCTTAGCAGCCTACTTTCTCGTACTACCATCGTTCATTTTAACATCGTTACACCCTTTGCACGTGTCCGTTACCGAGATTGAAATGGATCACAAGGATAAGAGACTTGAAATCATGATGCGTGTTTTCATGGATGACCTGGAAGTAACCCTTCGCGAAAAATACAAAACACCTGACCTTGACGTCCTGAACCCGAAAGGGCGAACGCTCGATCAGATGATGGACGAATATCTCAAGCAACATTTTAAGATTGCCTTGGATAACAAGGCCCAGGCAATGAAATACCTTGGACATGAACAGGAAGGTGAGGCTTTCATTTTTTACATCGAGGTCGACAAGGTGAAGAAGTGGAAGACGATTCAGATTCAAAACGATATTATCATGGAGATCTATGATGATCAATCGAACCTCGTGCATGTTACTTCAAACGAAACCGTTCGCAGCCTTCGTCTCACGACCAAGCGCTCAGTTGATCAGCTGACCTTTGAACAGTGAGCAATTAGCAATGAGGAATGAAGAATGAAGAATGAAGAATTTAAAGTCCCCTTGAGGGGATTTAGGGGTTGATTAAAAAATGGCCATCTTCGCGCTGAAATTTGAGCACATGTTTAGGGTAGCATTTGTTGTCATAATAGTTTCCGTC
>Ga0111538_10004632_pt1 | contig 19054 bp, 16 predicted proteins | sample SoiMethybrSBSTD1_FD_79669 | JGI IMG/M metagenome (GOLD analysis project Ga0111538, IMG submission 79669) | Bulk soil microbial communities from a Populus tree surrounding site in Tennessee, USA - Soil MetaG P. TD hybrid SBSTD1 (version 2)... | ecosystem: Environmental > Terrestrial > Soil >...
ACACCGTCGGCATCCAGCAGCGCGAGCGACGCGTAGCCGAGCGCCGCCGCGCGCTCGATGAGCGTCTCCGGCAGCGAGGCACCGCGCAGAAAGCTGAACGCCGAAGCGGCGTGGAGTTCGACGTACACGAGGAGAAATCCCAAACCTCAAATCCCACAACCCAAATCCCAACGGGGATGTCAATCAACAACACCCTCCACAAACCATCGATCGGCATCGCGCTCGCGGAACACGCGATATGTGGCGCCATCGCTCAGCGCCACGTCCCACTCATCGCGATTCCACGCGTCGCCAGCTTCACTCCACCACTCGCCGGATGTGCGCCATGGACCGGCACCGGTCTGCACGCGTCCGCCGCTCACGCCCGGTCGATCGGTGGTGACGCGGACAGGCCTGCCGTCCTCCACACGCACGCGCGCGGGGACTGGAAAGCGGAAGCGCCGCAGCGCGATCACCGGTGGCGCCGCGGCATTCATCGAATCGACGGGTATCGAGTGACTGTCGCTCGAATCGCGCGGAGCGAACGGCTTCATCGCGAACGCACCGGGCTGCCACGAATCCATGTCCATCGGCGATCCGCAGCGCCCCTCACCCATGAGCGCACTCAACCGTGCCATCAGCGTCGACAACTGCTCCGGTGACGGCAGTGGACGGGTGAGCAGGGAAAACTGCAGCACGCGCCCAGGTGTGGGATCGATCGCGACCACGACGCGATCGATCGCTGCGTCCGGGGGATGCGATTCGAGATCGAGCAGCGCGAGCGTCCGCAGCGTGCGCGCATCGCGCATCGGCGCCGGTAACTGCAGCGACCGCTCGTGCACCGTGCGCGTGACCAGATGCAGGCGTACGTGCAGCACCGCGGCACCGCGATCGCGACGCTCGAGCCGCGCCGACAACGGCTCCAGCAACCGGCTGAGCACGAACGACAGCGGCTCCAGCCCGTCGATCGGCCATTCCAGATCGAGTGCCTGCTCGAACCGCTCCTCGACTACCGCGGGGACGAGCGGTTGCGCATCCTGCCCCAACGCGACGCGTTGCCAGGCAACGCCTTCCTGTCCGAGCCGCGCGGCGACATCGTCTGGCGCGAGCGCGGCGAACTCCCCCAGCGTGCGCAGGCCCCAGCGGCGGAGCGTCACGACCAATTCGTTCGATGGCGGACCTGACACCGGGGTCGCCATCGCGCCTGCGCGATGGGGTGGCATGGTCCGCTCCACAGCGATGGCATCCAGAAGCGCGATCGACAGCGGAGCGACCGCGTCTGTTTCGGTGCCGGGGTCAATGACCGTGACCCCCGCACGATGACGCACGATCAGCCGCGCTGCCGTGCGCGTACCGGCAATTGCCACTCGTACGCGCACGCCGCGATCCGCGGCCGTGCGCCGCAGCTCGTGACCGATCTCGTGTGCCGTGCCGAACAGCCGCGTCAACCCGCCGAGATCGATCGCGATCTCGAGCGGCCCGCACGGTTCGATGCGCGGCGAAAACTCGCGCGCGATATCAATGAGCGTCGCCGGCTCCGATCCGGGCGCTGCGTACAACACGCCAAACACATCACTCTCCAATTGCGGCGGGTCTACAACGCAAGACGCGCGCTGCACTGTTCGTTCGCGTGAGCCGCGAGTGCCACTTCCCCATCGACTCGGCGTCGCGGCGAGACGATGCGCGTGGTGATGTCGAGACGATCGATGCGACGACTGCGATCGGCGGTGCCTGCCCACGACGTGCGCGCGGCGAGCATGCACGTCAGGCCACCGGCGCTGCGCGCCAGCGGCTCCGGCACGACGAGCACGCACGCGGTGTCGCTGCCCTCGATCGTTCGCTGCACGCGCAACCACGTGGTGAACGGCAACCGCTTCAACGCGATCGCCGGCACATCGGCCAGATCGATCGCGACCAGACCGAACCCGCCCGCCTGCACCACGAGATTGAGCGCCTTGACCGCGCGATCGAGCGCCCGATCGCGCAGATTATTTGGCAGGCGGACCTGAAGGTGCGCCTCTACACTGCGACTCCCGGCGTTCGCGATCGCATCGCCGCGAATCCACAGCAACCGATCGAGATCGATCCCGGCCGCGATGGCCGATGACACGTCGAGGCGATCGAACGTGTCGATGAGCGCCGCGATCTCGCCGCGGCGCGTCGCCGCCGCCATCATCTGCAGCAGCAGTGAGGTGCGACCAGTCGAGCGCGCACCGGCGATCTCCGACAACTGCCCGCGCGGCAGACCGCCATGCAGCATCGCATCGAGCGCAGCAGTGCCAGTGCCCGCGACCGCCGAGGGATCGGTCCGCTCCAGCGGCGGCAGCGCCGTCGTGAGCGTTCGATCGAGCTTTCGTTCGCGAAGGGCCGATTCGAGGACTGCCACTGCGGGATTCGCCATGTCTTCGCCTGCAAGCGAAAATATAGCGAAAATACGATGGACAGATCAAGCAGTTAAGATTGAGGCCTTCGTGACCATCGCAGCCGCCCCGTCCACAGATCCGGCACCCCGGCCACAACCGCCAGCCCCCCCGCCCGCAGGGCTCCGCCGGATGGCGGCGGCGCTGCACTATCGCGATTTCCGCGTCCTCTGGTTCGGCGCGTTCACGTCGACCATCGGCACCTGGATGCAGAAGGTCGCGCAGAGCTGGCTCGTGCTGACGCTGGCCGGCCCGGCCTCAGCCTTCTTTCTTGGTCTCGACTCGTTCCTCGGCGAGCTGCCCATCCTGCTGTTCACGCTGCTCGGCGGCGTCATCGCCGACCGCCAGGATCGTCGTCGCCTCCTGCTGACGTCGCAGTACGTCCAGATGACCACGGCGTTCACGCTCGCCGTGCTGGTCTACTTGGATGTCGTTCGCATCTGGCACATCCTGACGCTGTCGGTGATCACCGGCCTTGCCCAGGCGTTCGGCGGTCCCGCGCATCAATCGTTGCTTCCCTCGCTCGTCGACAAGAAAGATGTCCCGAACGCGATTGCGTTCAACTCGATTCAGTTCAATCTCGCGCGCGTGATCGGACCGCTGCTGGCCGGCGCCGCGCTCGCGACCTTCGGGATGGTCGCGTGCTTTGGACTGAATGGCCTGTCGTTTCTCGCGGTGATCGTCGCGATCCTCTCGCTGCGCATCACCTTCACGCGGCCGACGACGAACACGCGCATTCATCAGGAGATGCGCATCGGACTGCAGTTCGTGCGTTCGCATCCGGCGCTCGTCGGCCTCGCGGTGCTCGGCTTCGCCACCACGTTCCTCGGCAATCCCGTACTGACGTTCCTGCCGCTGTTCGCGCAGAACGTCTTTCATGGCGGCGTCACGCAATACACGTGGTTGATGGCATTCGCAGGCGCCGGCGCCGTGTCGGGCGCGCTCGTCGTGGCCTGGCTCGGCAGCTTCCGTCACATGGGGCGCACAGTACTCACGATGCAGTTCGTGTGTGGAGTGCTGGTGATCCTTTTTGCGATCACGCGCGTGCTCGTGCTCAATGCGGTGCTCCTGTTCCTGATCGGTGTCTGCCTGGTCATGGCGATGGCGCTGCTCTCGTCGCTCGTGCAGCTCAACGCGCCCAACGACATGCGCGGCCGCGTCATGAGCATTTACATGGTGGCATTCCGCGGCGGCATGCCGCTCGGCAGTCTCGCTGCTGGCTGGATCGCCACTCGCACATCTGCGCCGACCATACTCGTCGTCAACGGCATCCTGCTCAGCCTCGTCGCGGCATGGTTCCTGCTGAAAGGACGTGGGATCAGAGAATTATAGGAACCGTGCATGCCCGCCTCCACGCATCGGCTTCGGCGAATCAGGTGCTCACCAGTGCGTTCGCGCTGGGCCTGGTGATAATCCTCGCCTCTCCTGCGCTGGCACAGCAGCCCGCCGACCCGGCAATCATCGCGGATCAAACGACGCCCGAGCCTCTACCAAGCCGACCACCCGAGCCATCACCAACCTCGATATCGACCGACACCAGTACCTTCGGACGCGCGCGTCAATGGGCCGAGTCGACGCAGATCGTGGAGCGGCTCAATGGCACAGTCGACGGCTGGTATCCGCGATTGGGCGGGATGACGCGTGGCAGCGGCCTGGCCGGCGGCCCCGGCTACCGCCGCCACGTCTTCGGCACGCAGATGCGGTTCGACGTGTCGGCCGCCGTGTCGACGAAGTGGTACAAGGCGGTCGATGGTCACGTGCGCTGGTTCCACATCCCGCGCGCCCGCACCGAACTGTGGACCGACTATCGATACGAGGACTTTTCGCAGCAGGATTTCTACGGCGTCGGCCTCGACTCACCGGAAACGGCGCGCGCCAAGTACGCATTCTCGAGTCACGACGTGATGATGCGCGCGGTGATCCGCCCGCTCACCACCATGCAGGTGGGCGCCGCGGTCGGCTACATGTGGCCGAGCGCTGGAGCGAGCCAGGCGGGTGGATTCCCTTCCATCGAGCGCGTGTTCACCGATTCGGGCGCGCCCGGCCTGGAGCGGCAGCCCGACTTCCGGCACGCGTCGGTCTACGCCGACCTCGATACGCGTGACGCGCGCGGCCATACGCAGCGCGGCGGCTTCTATCGCGTCTCATTCGGCCAGTGGCAGGATCGCGCGAACGGCCTGTACACCTTCAAGCGGATCGACGTCGGCGTGAGGCAGTACTTCGCGCTGACCAATTCCGGCCGTCATGTCATCGCCCCGCGTCTCGGCGTGAGCGGCGTCAGCAACGACTCAGCGAGCCGGGTACCGTTCTATTTTCTGCCGTACGTCGGCGGCGTCGACACGATCCGCAGCTTCCGCGAGTTCCGCTTCCGCGACGAGAAGGCGCTGTCGTTCGGCGCCGAATACATGTGGACCCCGGCCTCGCACGTCTCGATTGCGACCTTCATCGATTCGGGCACGGTCGCGCGTGACTGGCAGGGCCTGACGCTGAGGGATCTCAAGTGGGGCTACGGGATCGGCGCGCGGCTGCACACGTCGAAGCAGATGCTGGCGCGGATCGATCTCGCCACGGGAGGCGGCGAGGGCGTCCGCCTCTTCGTGCGCGCGGGCCAGTCGTTCTGACAATTACTTTTGTGAGGGCGGGAAATTCTTCACCAGATAGTCGACCAGCACCTTCACCTGATCATCCGGAACGACGGCGCCCATCGCGATCATCCGATCGACGGTGTCCTTCCACGCCGCTTCATCGCGACCCGACAACAGATCGAGACCATGGCACACGGTGCAGGATGATTGCAGGATCGTCTTGCCGGGGCCGTCGGGCAGCTTCGACGGATCGGGGCTCCCCTGTGCGCGCAACGCCGCGCCTCCCAGCGCCAGCGCAAACACCATGGCCGTCGTCGTCAGAACCCAGGTGAATTTGTGCATGTTGAAATATTAACTGTTGAAGTCGCGGGCCATAAAGGGCGGGGAGAGGGACAGGGCCTTTCGGCCCCGTCCCCTGTGCGGCTAGCGGCGTTTCGAGGCCTCGTATATCGAGGCGGCACCGCCGCCGATTGCCGCACCAATTGCGGCTCCCTTGCCACCGCCGACGATCGCGCCCACCCCCGCGCCAGACGCGGCCGATCCACCAATGATCATCGCCGACTTCTGCCACGTGCGTCGCGGCCGACTGTCTTCCACGTAAACGCGTTCGCTCGTCCTCTGCGATTCGCGGGAGACGGTGCGCCGCGGAGCCGAGGTGCGATAGTTCTTCACCTGCACGATTCCGCCGGTGGACGCCGGCGCCGTCGACGCGAACTGAGTCGTCGGCCCATACTGGCCGACCTCAGTCTGCACGGGCGCTGGCTGGGTGAATGCATCGACGGTTGCGGTGCGCGCGCCGACGGTATACATCGCGACCCCCGAGATCAACGCGCCTGCGACTGCTGCGACCAGTAGTTTCATCGGATCCTCCTTCCGCACGGTCATCGCCGGTTGTGCTCCAAGCCGCATGCCATCCGGAGTGAGCCGTATATCCACCGTTATTTCAATGAATTACGTCTGTGCGGCCGCGCCCGCACCGACGTGGTGTCCTCTGACGGGCTCAACGGCGCGAGGACAGAGTCCACCTGCGCGCTCGAACCCGTCCGTACTGCTAGGATCGTTTGGTTTTGAACTCTGCCGCGCACCCGACGTGGGCGGGAGTTCATTTCGCCGAGGTGACATGGCGTTCAGCCTGATTCCGAGGGACGTGAAGTTCTACGACGAGTTCGTCGCACTCGGCGGGGAGATCCGTACAGGTGCGCGTATGCTGCGCGACATGCTGGGGGCCGATCCGATCGACATGTCAAAGGTCGCCGCCATCAAGGACCAGGAACACGTCTGCGACGAGCGGACGCGCGGGATTGTCGATCGCTTGAATCGCACATTCGTCACCCCCTTGGATCGAGAAGACATTCACTCGCTGGCGATGAAGCTCGATGACGTGATGGATGCCATCGATGCGGCCGCAGCCGTCATGCGGTTGTACAAGCTGACGCAGGCGCGCCCCGGCGCGCGGCGTCTTGCCGAGCTCGTCTGCGAATCTATGGACCGGCTCTGCGAGGCGTTGGCGGCGTTGGAGCGCCGCAAGGGTGTGCTCGAGCTCGTTGCGCGCGTCAATCAGCTCGAGCGTGAGGCCGATCGCATGCACCAGGACGCAATCGTGGCGCTCTTCGACGAGGAGCGCGATCCAATCGTGGTGATGAAGTGGAAGGAAATCCTCGATTTCCTCGAGGCCGCCACGGATCGGTGCCAGGACGTCAGCGACAGCCTCGAAGGCATCGTCGTCAAGCACGCCTGACCGCGCATGGATCAGACGCTGCTTGCGGTGATCCTCCTGATCGCCGTCGCCCTCACCTTCGACTACATCAACGGTTTTCACGACGCCGCGAACTCGATCGCCACGGTCGTGTCGACGCGGGTGCTGTCGCCGGGCGCCGCGGTGATCTGGGCCGCCTTCTTCAACTTCGTCGCCGCGTTCGTGTTCGGCACGGCGGTGGCACAGACCGTAGGGAGAGGCACCGTCGACATCGGCATCGTCACGCTGCCCGTGATCTTCGGCGGCTTGATCGGCGCCATCACCTGGAGTCTGCTGACCTGGTTCTACGCGCTGCCGACCAGCTCGTCGCACGCGCTCATCGGCGGCTACGCCGGAGCCGCTGTCGCGAAGAGCGGGATGGCAGCGGTCTTGTGCGACTCCTGCACCGCATGGGGACGCACGCTGACATTCATCGTGCTGTCACCGATGATCGGGCTCGTCGTCGGCCACGCGCTGATGGTCCTGATCTTATGGGTGTTCCAGCGCATGTCGCCGCGGCGCGTCGACCACTGGTTCCGCCGTCTGCAGCTGGTGTCGGCGGCATTCTTCAGCCTCAATCACGGCGGCAACGACGCGCAGAAGACCGCGGGGATCATTTCCGCGGTGCTCTTCAGCTCCGGTTACATCAGCACATTCCACGTGCCGTTGTGGGTGCAGTTGGCCGCGTATGCGGCGATCGGACTCGGAACGCTGGCCGGGGGGTGGCGCATCATTCACACGATGGGATCGAAGATCACGAAGCTACAGCCGGTCGGCGGGTTCGCGGCGGAGACCGGTGCGGCACTGGCACTCTTCACGGCGACCAGTCTCGGGATCCCGGTCAGCACGACTCACGCCATCACGGGATCGATCGTCGGCGTCGGTGCGACGCTACGGATGTCCGCCGTGCGGTGGGGGATCGCCGGCCGGATCGTCTGGGCCTGGGTCATCACGATCCCGGCTGCAGGTATCATCGGCGCGACAACTTACAGGGTGTTGACCCTCTTCGGTTATCACTGATCCGGCGTCCGACCACGTCACTCAGCCTTCTTCGGGTTGCTGACTCATGTTGATTCTCGTGGCTGAAGACGACCGCGACATCGCGGATCTGATCGTGCACTACCTGCAGAAGGCCGGGTGGCGCGCGCAGGTCGCCGCGTCGGGCAGCGACGCGCTCCTCCTGGCACGTGAACACAGCTTCGACGCAGCTATCCTCGACGTGATGCTGCCGGGCGTCAGCGGTCTCGACGTGTGTCGAGCGCTGCGTGGCACGCCGGCGACCGCCGAATTACCGATCATCATGGTCACCGCCCGCACGGAGGAGAGCGACCGGATCGCGGGACTGGAGATCGGCGCGGACGATTACGTCGCGAAGCCGTTCAGCCCGAACGAGCTGGTCGCGCGCATCCGGGCGTTGATGCGGCGCTCGCGTCGCGGCGAGGTCGAGGAGAAGACGCTGCGGTTCGGCGGCCTGATCATGGACATCGGGCGGCACACCGTCACCGACAGCGGGCGTGAAGTCAAGCTCACGGCAAAGGAATTCATGCTCCTGCAGTATCTGCTCGAGCACAAAGGGCGGGTGCTCTCACGAGACCTTCTGCTCAGTGATGTGTGGGGCTATCGGTATACCGGCGGCACGCGCACTGTCGATGTGCACGTGCGGCGGCTGCGCGAAAAAATACCGACCCTCGGCGACGCGGTCGTCACGGTGAAGCAGTTCGGGTACAAGCTGGAGGAGCCGACCTCGCCGTAAGGCAGACGTGACAACACGATTCCGGACGAAGCTGTTCATCGGATCCTTCACCGCCGCCGCGGTATCGCTCATCGTCGCGACGGTCCTGATGTCGTGGCAGATTCGCGAGCGGCAGCGCGCGACGATCGCGCAGCGACTCCGCGAGGAAGCGCGACTCATTGCCGATCTTCTCGGGTCGGCCCCGGCTCTTGAAGGCACCGCCCTGGATGTCGAGGCCGATCGCCTCGGCCAACACAGCTCGAGCCGCGTGACCCTCATCGCCGAAGACGGCACCGTCGTCGGCGATTCGACGCAGACCCCCGAACAACTCCGCACGCTCGAGAATCACGCCACACGTCCCGAAGTCGTCGCCGCCCGCGACACGGGACTCGGCGAGAGCACGCGCTACAGCACGACAATCAACACCGACATGATCTACGTGGCGGTCCGTGCCCAGCATCCGATCGTCCGCTATGTGAGGGTGGCCCTCCCGCTGACCGATGTCGATGCGCAGCTGGCGTCCATTCGGCGCCTGGCGCTCGTCGCACTGGCCACGGCGGTTCCCATCGCGCTCGTCATCGCATGGGCACTGTCTACGCCGATTGCGCAGCGCGTGCAGGCCATCGCCGGAGTCGCGAGCCGGTACTCGGCCGGCGATCTGTCGCGCCACTCCTACGACTACGGCAGCGACGAGCTCGGCACGGTCGCCCAGGTGCTCGACCAGTCGGTGCAGGAGCTTGGAAGACGTGTCGAGGAGCTCGCACGCGATCGCGCGCGCACCGAAGCGATCCTGACTGGAATGGTCGAAGGCGTGCTCGTGGTCGACCGCGATGGGCGGCTGCAATTGGTCAACCGCGCGGCGCGGCAGATGCTCCACGTCGACGAATCAGCGATCGGCCGGCGATATCTCGAAGTGCTGCGTCATCCCGATATCGCGGCGCAGCTGGCCGCGGCGCTACGCGGCGAACAGGTCGAGGCCCGGGAGTTGACGCTGGCGCGAGATCCCAACCGAACGTTCGCGGCGCGCGCGGCACCGGTCGCGCCTGGCGGCGGCGGAGGCGCCGTGCTCGTGCTGCACGATGTCACCGATCTGCGCCGCGCGGATCAGATCCGTCGTGATTTCGTCGCGAACGTCTCGCACGAATTGCGGACGCCACTGACTGCGGTCCGCGGCTACGTCGAAGCGCTGCGTGACGATCCCGCCGACACTGAGAACGCACGCCGCTTCCTCGACATCATCTGGCGGCAGACGACGCGGATGGAGCGGATGGTGACCGATCTGCTCCGCCTGGCACGCCTCGATGCGCGCCAGGAACAACTCGAGCACGCATGGTGCGACGTGCGGCAGATGTTCGACGGCGTCATCGCCGATCTGGCGCCGGTCATCGAAAGCAAGCATGAGCAGGTGACGATCGACGTCGCCGACTCCGCGTCGCACGCGTCCGCGGATCCGGCGAAGCTGCACGACATCGTGCGGAACCTCGTTGAAAATGCCGTGAACTATTCGCCGGATGGCGCCGAGATTCGCCTCGAAGGGGCAAGACAGGATGGGCGCTACACCATCACGGTTCTGGATTCGGGCCCGGGAATCCCTCCTGACGACCTGACTCGCGTGTTCGAGCGGTTCTATCGCGTCGACAAGTCGCGTTCGCGTCCGGGAGGCACGGGTCTCGGTCTGGCGATCGTCAAGCACCTCGTCGAACTGCACGGCGGAACCGTAATGGCCGCGAACCGGCCGCAGGGCGGCGCGGCATTCACAGTAACGCTGCCCGACGTGCGGACGTAATCGGGGCCAACGCCGGACTTCGTACGAAGCAAGGGCCGCCTAAAGGCGGCCCCTGCATTCTCAAACCTTGCGTGATCTCAGAACGTGAATCGCAGCGCGAACTGTACCTGTCGTGGTGTGCCGAGACCCACCGTCCGACCGACCGTGCTCGTGAGACGACCGAACGTTCCTGCTGCCGCCGTCGAGTAGGGCTGACCGGGCTGCAGACGATTGGCTTCGGTCAGGCTGCTCGTCGGAATGGCCTGCGGCAGCGTGCCGACAGGATTCGTGAAGTTCACGGTGTTGAACAGGTTGAATACCTCGATGCGGAACTCGGCGTTCGACGCCGCGCTCGTCGGAAAGTGCTTGCTGAAGAACACATCGGCCTGCTTGAAATTCGACCCGTGGATCGAGTTGCGCTCGAGATTGCCGAACGTTCCCGGCGCCGGTGTGGCAAACGCCGCCGGATTCAGGAACACCAGACCGCCGTTCTTGATGAAGGGATCGACGCCTGAAACCAGATCTGGGCGCCGCACGTTGCGCGATGCGCCGCCGCCAGGCGTGTTGATGATCGCCAGTCGATCGACCGCAGGGTTCGCAAAGATGTTTCCTGCGGCATCGCGGTAGACGACGTCCGGCCGAACGATGCGGACGTCGACCGGCAGGCCGCTGCGCGCGTTGACGATGCCGCCGATATCCCAGTTGCCGAGCAGTGCCTCCGCGAAGCCATTGGCGTCCTTGCCAAACTTGCGCCCGCGGCCGAAGGGAATCGAATAAAGCGCGCTGATGTTGAACGTGTGCCGCACGTCGAAGTTGTTGTAGCCGTCGTCGTAATCGAACGCGGAGAGGGCGCGCGCGTTGTTGGCAGCCGTGAGCGCCTCGTTCGATCCACCGGTATTGCCGCGGCTGCGTCCGAGCGTGTACTGCGCGTTGAGCGCGAGCCCGTTGCGCGAGCGCCGCGCCAGCGACAGCATCATCGCGTTGTACTCATCGTGGCCACCGCTCGTCTTGTAGTCGACCTCGGCGAACGGGTTCTGCACGCCCGTGATGTTGCCATTCGCGTCCTTCTGCACGACCGAGAATTCACGCACGACGATGGCCGCCGCGGCCGGATTGGGGTTGGTCACGACCTGCGTGATCTGGTTCGCCACGCTGCGCAGGAACAGATTGCGTCCCTGGCTGCCGACATACGCGGCGGTAGCGGCAACGGCACCCGGAAGCTCGCGCTGCACTGACGCCGTGTACTGATAGACGCGTTCGGGAATCGTGTACTCGTTCGCGTAGGCACGCGGCTGATATGACCGGTTGTTCGGGTTGTTGATGAAATTGGCGACCAGCACGTTGGGATCGACGGGGAACAGGCCGCTGCTCAGTGTCGAGCTGATCCGATCGCTTTCGACCGGCTGGATCTGATCCTCGGTCTGCCCTGGTCCGACGAAGATGCCAACGCCGGTGCGGAACACCATCTTGCCTGGCGCATACGTCAACGAGACGCGCGGCTGCACGTTGTTCTTCCTCGACGTGTAGAGCGGCGTCGTGTTGGGATCGATCGCGCCGGTGTCGATATTGAACTTGACGATCAGGTTGTCCTGCTCACGGAGCGGTGTGTAGTAGTCGTAGCGGATGCCGTAGTTGAGCGTCGCGTTCGACGTCAGATGCCACTCGTCCTGGGCGTAGGCGATGTAGTACTCCTGGCGCACGTTGCGTTGGCCCGTCGCGCCGTTATTGAACGGGCTCGGTGCGCTGAGGTCGCCAAGATACTGGATGCTGGATGCCTGATTGGCGAGGAACGCGGTGACGTTCGGGTACGTGTAGGTGATCCCGCCGATGCGATCGGTCGACATACGGATCGCCCGGAACTCGCCACCAAACTTCGTGAAATGGTTGCCAACGACGCGGCTGAGCGAATCGGCCAGCGTGAGCGAATACGGGTCATACGGCTGTCCGTGCCCGTTGGTCGCGCTGTTGGCGCGCACCAGCCCACCGGGAACGGCGATGCCGGAGCTCGATCCCTGCCCGGCGATCCCGTTGTTGGCGACCGACCCGCTCAGATTGATCGCGAAGCTGTTGAAGTCGATCCCGTTGACGATGCGCGATTCGCCCGTGATGGCGCTGGGCGCCGCGTTGTAGCCGAACTTGAGCTCGTTGGTCAGCGTGTCCGAGAGCGCACCCTGCAGCGTGAACACGGCGTTGGATGGATTGTCGGTGATGTGCACCACGCGCCCGGTGACACCTTCCGGCTGCACGCTCGTACCCTGGTCATGGAAAACGCGAACATACGAGGTCCAGCCGCTGCTCAAACGGAAGTCGACGCGTCCGCTGAACGAGTTCTCGTGCACGTCCTGCGTGCCCTGCAGTTGCGCGATGTCGAAGTCGGGATTCGCCGACGCGCCGGGCAGAATGATTGCGCCCGGTGCCACGAATCCCGGCCGCAACGCCACAATCGCCGGCGTCGCCCGCGACCACGCGGCGTCGCTTGGAACGGCCTCGACCCAATTGAGGCCCGCTTTCAGCCGATAGCCTTCGTAGCTGCCGAAGAAGAACGCCTTGTCCTTGACGATCGGGCCGCCGAACGAGCCGCCGAACTGGTTCTGATTGAGCTTTGATTTCGGCAGGCCGGCTGCGGTGTCGAAGTAGTTCGGCGCATCGAGCTTGTCGTTGCGGAGGTATTCGAAGATGGCGCCGTGAGAACGATTGCTGCCTGATTTGGTGATGATGTTGACCTGACTGCCGGTGTTAGTGCCGAATTCCGCCGGGTAGTTGTTCGATTCGACGCGGAATTCCTGCACGTTCTCGAGACTCGCCTGCAGCTTGAACGGCGATGGCACCTCGCCATTGAGATTTCCCGGCGCCGCGTCGATGATCGCCGACCCCTCGATACCGTCGTAGCGGATCGCGTTCTGTTCGACGGCGCGGCCGCTGAACCGGATGTCCTGCCACGTTCCGGTGCCTGCGTTCTGCGATCCTGGCGCCTGCAGCATCAGCTGGGACATCTGCCGGCCATTGACCGGAAGGTTGAGCACCTCGCGCTCGCCGACGTTGACCCCGATACGCGCGGAGCTCAAATCGATCACGTTGGCTCGACCTTCGACCGTCACGGTTTCAGTGAGCGTCGCGGTCTGCAGCGTGAGATCCAAGGGAAATTCCTGCGCGGCTCCGAGCGTCAGGCCGGTGTATTCGAGCGGCGCGAAATTCCCGACCGTCACGCGGATCGTGTAGACCGACGGCTTGAGGTTGGGAACGACGTAGCGGCCCTGCTCGTTGGCTGTGATGGTGCGCGTTTCACCAGTGCGTTCGTTGACGATCGTGATCATGGCGCCGGGAACGAAGGCACCGGATGGATCGATGACCGTGCCGGAGAATCGCGCGTCCCCTTGCGCGAGGATGGACGCCGGCATCGTCAGGACCGCCAACAGCACGAGCTGCGGCAACACTCTTCGAATGATTGTGTGCATGAAGGCAGCGTAGAGTCGGCGTGTAACGGACGTGTGACAGGTTGGATTCGCAGGAGTTAAACGTGAAATCTCGTCTGTCGCCGGGATGCAGAGGTCTATCGCCACCCTTCGAACAGACCGCCTTCGTACCAATCCCAGAAGACCCCGACCATGAGCGACGACCGTCGAACGGCCGCCGGGACCGTGAACGGTACGCGGACGCCTCCATTGACAGCCACGTGATGCCGCCGGCTCAGCGTCACCCGCAGCTGCGGGAGAACCTCCGTCAACTCCGGTTCGCCGACGACGAACTCGCGAGTCGCGAGCAGTTCGACGATTGGAGACCAGGTACGACCCCATGGACCCTGGACGAACGTCTTCCCTGCAGCCACGCGCCAGAAGATCTCGCGCTTCACAGACAGATTGAGCGGCTTCTCGACGCCGACTTGCGCGTGAACGAACGCATCCCCTGGCAGCCGCTGGCTGTACAGCGCCGATGGCTCGAACACTTTCAGCCGACGACCTAGTCCCAGCGTTTCTTTGCCGGTCGGGAACGTCATCTCCAGGGCCGCACTGACAATCGATCCTCGACGCGCGCTGGACAACAGCACCTGCTTGAACCCCGCGGCAACATCGCCGAGGCCCTGTTGCCAGCTGCCAAACGCCTGATTCACGTTGACCGGAATGGTGACCTCGACCTGGCTGCGAGCACCGATACGGCGTTCGTACACGAAACGCGTCTCGATGAAGTGCTCCTGTGGGGATGCCGCGCTCACGATCACTTCGTTCTCTGGAAACGCCTTTTCCGTGACGAGCGGTCGCGGGAGGTTCAGATTACCGGGCGGCCACGCTCGGCTCCTGCAGAAGCCTCGGACGTAGTCGATCACGCTCTGGATCTGTTCCGCGGAGAACGCTTCGCCGAACGCAGGCATGTGGCGGTCGAGGCCGCGGGCGGGGCCGCCAAGATGCACGACGGCGTTCCACTCGAAATCCGCTTCGCTCGTGACGAATGCGCAATCCATGAAATCGGGAAGCGGCGTCTCGAAACCGACGAGCGATCGCGACTCGCCGCGCCCGTCCACAGCATGGCAGGCGGCACATGCGAAGCGATAGAGGTCTGCTCCGAACTGCTGTGCCTCGACACGCAGTGGACACGCGATACACACACACGCGACCAGCGCCAACGTGCATCCCTGGCGCACTTGCCGGACCCATTTCCGATATTTGCCTGTAAAAACAACGCTGTCAGCGCGTGCAAGAGGTAGTCGCGGCAAGCCGGGCGATTGTACGCGCACCTCGTCCGGTGAGCTGGCTCACGGCATGAATTGTGGACCTCACCGCAGTCGAGGGGGGACCAGCATGCGTCACGTCAGCCGTTTTATCGGCGTCGTCGTGTTGACCTTCGCAGTTCCGCTTGGCGGGCTCGCACACGCGCAGTCCGCCAAGCCGAAGGCGCCGGCGGATCCGCCCGTCGCCGTGGATCCGATCGTGCTCAAGGACTTCCAGCAGCGTCTGGAGCACTACATCAAATTCCAGCGAGGCATCGAGAAAGACATCGGCGCCAAGCAGAAACCCGTTGACGATCCACAGGTGATCAACAGAAAACAGGAAACCCTTGCCGGCACGATTCGCGCGAATCGCCGGAACGCCAAGCAGGGAGACATCTTCACTCCGCAGATCGCGAACGAATTCCGTCGCCTGCTGAATCCGGAAGTGAAGGGACGACGCGGCGCCGAGATCAAAGAGGAGTTGAGCGAGGACTTCGGTGAGGAAGCTGACGAGGGCAAACCGAAACCTGTGCCCATGAAGGTGAACGCGAAATACCCTGAGGGCAACCCGCTGCCCACAGTCCCGGCGAACCTGCTGGCTGCGCTACCGACATTGCCGCCTGACGTTGAGTATCGAATCATCGGCAGGAATCTGATTCTCCGGGACGTCGACGCCAACATCATCGTCGACTTCATCCCGCGCGCGATTCGCTAGAAGGGGGGAACTCATGCGTCGCTGTGTCGTTGCGCTCCTCGTCTTCCTCGCCGGCACGATCACGACCGCGCAGGACCTGCGCCTTCCCAACAAGTCAGGCAGCATCAAGTTCGCTGTCATCGGTGATACCGGGACCGGCGACAAGCACCAGGTCGCCGTCGCGAAGCAGATCGCCACGTATCGCAGTCAGTTCCAGTTCCCGTTTGTGATCATGGTCGGGGACAACATTTACGGTGGCAGCTCGGCAAAGGATTTCGAGAAGAAGTTCGAAGCGCCGTACAAGGCGCTCCTCGACGCGGGCGTGAAGTTCTACGCCGCCCTCGGGAACCACGACGATCCAAAGGAGCGCTTCTACAAACCATTCAACATGAATGGTGAGCGGTTCTATTCGTTCAAGCCGGCGCTGAATGCCAACGTGCGCTTCTTCGCGCTCGACAGCAACTACATGGACGACAAACAGGTCCAGTGGCTGGATAAAGAGCTGGCGGCGAGCGGCTCGGACTGGAAGATCGCCTTCTTCCACCATCCGCCGTATTCGTCGGGCGGCACCCACGGATCGGCGACCGTGCTTCGCGATCAGCTCGAGCCCGTGTTCGTGAAATACGGCGTCAACGCCGTCTTCACCGGTCACGAGCACTTCTACGAGCGCATCGCCCCGCAGAAAGGCGTGGCGTACTTCATCTCCGGCAGCTCAGCGAAGCTGCGCGAGGGTGACGTTGAGGCGTCGCCGCTGGCAGCCGCGGCGTTCGACCAGGGATACGCGTTCATGCTCGTGGAGATCGACGGAGACAACCTGTCCTACCAGACGATCAGCGATGCAGGCAAAACGATCGATGCCGGCGTCGTGAAGAAGTCGGCAGATACAAACCGCATCGTCGGCACCGCGGGAGGCGGCCGCCGCGGCAATCCAGGCGCGATCGCGACGGACAAGGACAAGAAGAACTAGCCGGTCACGGAGCCGCGATCGGCGGCTCCTTCGCCGCCGCAATCTCACGCAGCGCCTCGCGCGCCTCTGCCTCGTCATCGGCGTCCGGGTCGAGGCGCAGGACTTCGTTGAAGGCGTCTTCGGCCTTTTTCATCAGCTCCGCGTCTTTGTTCTTCTGCGCGCGCTCCCAGTAGATCTTGCCGCGTGCCAGCTGGATGGCTGGAGAGTTCGGCGCGACATCCTTGAGCACGTCCGCGACGGTGTCCACGACCGCCGCACCGAACCGATCGCCGCGCGAGTCGCCGGCCGTGGGCGGCCGGGCGGCGCGCGGCGATGGATTCATGGAACTGCGAATCGAATTGATCGAGTAGATGACCCCGATCACGATAATCGCGGTCAACCATCGCGGGCGCCGGCGCTTCCCGGCGCGTGCCGCCCTGCGGTCCCGTGGCGGCGGTACGGGGTACGAGGCGCCGGACAACGTGATTGCCTCGGGCATCGGCTGCGACGGCGACGGCGTCCGTGACGAGGGTCTGTCGGCCACCGCGGCTGGTTTCGGCGATTGAGACGGCAGCGGCGGCGGGACAACCGGGGGGGCCGCAGTCTCGACGGTCTGATCTTCGGTGTCGAGGCGTCGCTGCACACGGCGTAGATCGCTCGCCAACGATTCCATCGACTGGCACCGGCGTGTGCGATCGCGTTCGAGTGCGCGGAGGAGGATGGCTTCGATCTCCGGAGTGAGCTCGGGGCGTCTGCCGCGGGGAGGGACGACCGTGCCGTACAGGATCTCGTGCAGCACGCCCACCGGATGGGGCGCGACGAACGGTCGCGTGCCGGTCAGCATCTCGTAGAGCATCGCCCCGAGCGAGAAGACGTCGCTGCGGGCGTCGATCGGATCGCCCCTGGCCTGTTCCGGCGACATGTAGTCGACGGTGCCGAGCAGCATCCCGGCAACGGTCGTCGGCGCGATCACCGTCGGCTGCTCGGCGAACGAGCCGCCCACCAGCTTTGCCAGGCCGAAGTCGAGCACCTTCACCCGCCCGCGTTCGGTCACCATCACGTTGCCGGGCTTCAGGTCACGGTGCACGATTCCCGCCGCGTGCGCGGCGCCAACGCCCTCGGCGACCTGCGCGGCGATTTCGATCGCCCTCGCGACCGGCATCGGTCCGTCGTTCAGGATCTCCCGCAAGGTGCGACCCTGCACGAACTCCATCACGAGGACGTCTGTGCCCTCGTCAGTGAAGATGTCGAAGATCGTCACGATGTGCGGGTCGTTGAGCGCTGAGGCGGCACGGGCCTCGTGCAGGAAGCGCGCGCGCCGCTCTCCATCGTCCGACTTGTCGGCCGGCAGGATCTTCAGCGCAACGTGCCGATCCAGGCGCAGGTCGAGGGCCTTGTAGACGATGCCCATGCCGCCGGCCCCGAGCTCCCCGACGACCTTGTAGTGCGTCAGCGTGCGCCCGATCATTGCGATGACTCTAACATCGACTCGGGAAGAACCGACTCAGCTCTTTACGGAACCGTGATGGCACGAGGGGCAGGTCAGAGCTCGGCCCAGCGTCGTAACAGATTGTGGTACACGGCGGTCAGCTGCACTGCGGACGGGTGGTTCGGCGCGTCGGCATTCAATGCCTGGATCGCGGTATCGAGATCGAACAACAACGTGCGGTCGCTGTCGCCTCGCACCATGCTCTGAATCCAGAAGAACGATGCGATCCGCGCACCGCGCGTGACCGGAGCGACCCGGTGGAGGCTGGTCGCCGGATACAGCACCATGTGCCCGGCCGGCAGCTTGATCGAGTGCACGGCGCATGTGTCCTCCACGAGCAGTTCGCCGCCGTCGTACTCGTCGGGATTGGCAAGAAACAGTGTCGCCGACAGATCCGTGCGGATGCGCAGCGGAGTACCTGCGAGCAGCCTGATCGCGTTGTCCACGTGACTGCCGAATGACTGCCCGCCCGTGTATCGGTTGAACAATGGCGGGAACACCCGGAGCGGCAGTGCGGCGGACACGAACAAGGCGTTTCGTTCGAGCGCCGACAGGATCAGATCGCCGAGCTCGCGGGCGATGGCGTGATCCTCCGGCAACTGGGCATTGTCTTTCACGCGCGCCGACTGATGGCCCGCTGTCACCCGGCCGTCGATCCAGTCGGACGATTCGAACAAACGACGCGCATGCGCCACCTGCTCCGGCGAGAGAACATCGGGAACTTCCAGGATCATCGCACTAGAACTTCAGCACCGGGGTAACCAGCACCGCTCGCCCCGGACCAGGGATGAAATGTCCTGTGTAGCCGCGGTCCACGTACCGCATATCCGCCAGATTCGTTCCGTTGACCTGCAGGCTGAGATGACGGTTCACGTCGTACATCACGACAGCGTTGAACAGCCAATACCGCGTCAGCCGCTGAATCGCCGCCGCGTTCGCGCTGCTGAGGGCGTTCGTGTTGTTGAAGAAATATCCGCTGGTGAATTGCGCGCCGCCGCCAAGCGTCA
>Ga0111538_10004633_pt1 | contig 19054 bp, 16 predicted proteins | sample SoiMethybrSBSTD1_FD_79669 | JGI IMG/M metagenome (GOLD analysis project Ga0111538, IMG submission 79669) | Bulk soil microbial communities from a Populus tree surrounding site in Tennessee, USA - Soil MetaG P. TD hybrid SBSTD1 (version 2)... | ecosystem: Environmental > Terrestrial > Soil >...
CGCGTGAAGTTCCTGTCGCGATTATTCACCGCCTTGAACTTGCTGCCGTCGATCGCCACGCTCGCCGCGGCCAGCAGACCCATCTGACGGCACAGATCGACGAAGCAGGCGCAGACCTGGCGGATGGCTTTGCCGTTGTCCCTGCGGAAGTCGGCAATCGTCTTGTGATCGGGTACCAGGCGGCCTGTGAGCCACATCACCTCGACGTTGCGGATGGCCTCCCGCTCGAGCCGGCGGCTCGACTGAACCCGATTGAGATAGCCGTAGATGTAGAGCTTCAGCAGCACCGACGGATGATACGAAGGCCGACCGGTTGCCTCAGGGTCCACCCCGCTGAACCCGAGATCCCCCAGATCGAGTGCGTCGACAAAGGCGTCGATCACGCGGACGGGATTGTCCTCGACGACCCAGTCTTCCAGGCAGTCCGGAAACAGCGTCCGATGCCCACGATCAACCCCTTCAACGAAGCGCTTCATCCGATCCCCCACAAACCGCGCGAAGAATCATACCGTGCGAATCAGATGACGCGGGTCGGTTTTTACACAGCCAGGATCAAACTCAGACTACTCCGGGGAGGCTGCGATGGGTCCGCTGTACCTCCAACAGCCGACCTAGCAAGTTCGAGGCCGTTCATCTGAGAAGTGCCAAAGCGGACCCAGCGGTTTTGGGCGGCCCCGAACCCGCACTCTCATAATGTTTGGGCCCGGCGCGACGCATAGTTACTCTTCGTTGGCGCCACCGGGCCTCATGCCTGCAATTAGCCGGGTAAGCCGATTCGGCGGCGTGTTTTTGATCTCGGCGTCGTTCTGGCGTCGGATCGCCGCGCGCACCAGCTTGGCGCCGAGGAAACGGAGCGGCTCGGGCGGTAAGGTATGGCGCCGCTTGAGGTCGACCAGACCGCTTTCAGTCCAGCGGTCCCGCCGCTCCAGCACCAGGCTCGCCAGGATGCGCCCACCGACCGGCGTCTGTGCAATGCCGGTGCCGTTGAAGCCCATGCCGAAGAAGACGTTGGGATGGCCGTTCAGATGGTCGAAAACCGGTACATGTTCCGGCACACAATCGATCGGGCCCGACCAGTCGTACTCGACCGGAACGTTCCGGAGGGTCGGATAGACCCGGTGCAGCTCCCGCACGTTGCCGCGTCCGCGCTGCGGTGAGCGGTTGAAGCTTGCGCCGAAATCGTCACGGAAAGCGATGCCGCCGCTGCCGCGCCCGAAGATTACGCGGCCCTTCGGCGTGCGCTGGTAATAGAGCACCAGATTCTGGGAATCGCAGATAGAGGCGCCGTCACGCCAACCGATGCGGTCGAGCTCTTGCGGCACTTCGGCGGTCGCGATCACCTGGCTTTCGACGACATAGAGATGGCGCCGCAGCTCCGGCAGCGCTGCCAACCAGGCATTGGGGGCGAGTACCACCTTCTCCGTCTGCAACCTGCCCTGGGCCGTGCGCAAGGTGCAGAGCCGACCCGGCTGGATGTCCATGACCGGGCTCTGCTCATGAATGACAACGCTGCGCGACAAGGCGAGCGCCCGCAGGCCCTTGGCCAGCTTCGCCGGATGCACAGTGCCGGCATTTGGCTCGACCACACCGGCATAGGAGGCGGAGGAGCCAGTGCGCGATCTGATTTCTTCTGCGCTCAACGGCCGAAAGCGGTTTGTACCCGTGGCCTCGGTCATGGCGACGGCACGGGACCAGGCGCCCTCCTGCGCCTTTGAGCTGGCGGTCCACAACCAGCCATCGAGACGAAGATCCATGTCGATGGTGCCGTCGCGCTGGAGCCGCTCCAGTTCGGCGATAGCATCGACCGTGTCCGCGCAAAGCCGGCGCGCCTCCTCGACACCGACGACGCGGGCGATCAGGTCCAGCTCGGCGAACCAGGAATGTACTTGGCCGCCATTCCGCCCGGAGGCGCCGGAGCCGCACTGATCGGCCTCAAGGATCGTCACGCGGGCCTCCGGTGCCAGCTCGCGGATACGCAGGGCGGTCCATAGACCGGTGAAGCCGCCGCCGACGATGGCGACATCCGTGCGTTCATCTCCCCGCAACGGCTCGGTGACCGGGCGGGCGGCAACGTCCTGCAGCCAGAAGGACCGGTCGGAAGACGCGGCCACGACCGGCTGCCGCAGGCGCAGGGCCATGTTCAACCCTCCACCGGGCCGATATATGCCGCGTATTTCTGCAGCAGCCAGTGCGGAATCCGGCGCGGCTGCTGCGGGAAGCCTCCGATATGGCTGCAGGTCTCCGCCGCAGCGGCCGCGGCCTTGTGCAAAGCCTCGGCGCCGCCACGCCGCTCGCAGCAGAACCAAGTCAGGAAAGCCGCGATGAAGCTGTCACCAGCGCCACAGGTATCCACCACTGTGACCGGCGCCGCCGGTGCATGCAGCAGCGCGGTGCCATTATGGAAATAGGCGCCCCGTGCGCCGCAGGTCAGCACCACCTGCCCCGCCCCTTCAGCCAGGAAGGAGTCGATGATCGGCCCCACCGGGTCGCTCGGCGCATCGGGGCCGGAGGCGAAGAGCAGCGGCACGCCTTCGAGCGGCAGGGATCTGTGCGTGGTCGAGATGTCGACGCTGAACGGAATGAGGTCGCGTACCAGTCGGCGCACCAGGTCCGGGTTGGAGTTGGTGCCAAGATGCACCCAGTCCGCAGCCGCGATCACCGGATCGTAGATCGCCGCTGGTACGAAGTTCTTGCCGACGCCGAGGGATTCCAGCAGGAAGCGCCGATCGCCGCCCTCCTCCCGCAGCAGGGTGACGGCGGTGTCGCCGCGCCGTCGATCCACATCCTTGCCGGATAGCCCTGCGGCCTCGACCTCCTCAAGGAGGTAATCGCCCTCCGCATCCTCGCCGATAGCGCCGAGATAACGCACCTTCCAGCCCTGGCGCCGCCATTGCACTGCGACGTTCAGCGCATTGCCGCCCACCGTCATCACACCCTTGGTCAGGTACACGTCCAGGCAATTGTCGCCAATGGCGACGAGCTTCTGTGTCGACATGCCGGTCATGCGATTGCCTCTGCACGTTGCAGATAGGGTTCGATGCCGGCCAGACAGCGCCTCCAGGTTTCGACCGGATTGAGCGCGTAGGACCCGTTGCCAAAGGGTTCGAAGGTGATCTTGCCCGCATAGCGGTTCTCGGCCAGCTCGCTGACGTAGCTGCTCAGTGGCAGGTTGTCGTCCCCCCAGGCGAGGTGCCCGGTGGGTGTTCCGTCGACGAGCTGCACATGCGCCACTCGCGACCCAAAAAGGCGGAAATAATCAGCGACCGTGTCGCCGGCGGTCGCCATCGCCACGCTATCCAACACGACATCCATGTTGTCGGCGCCGATCTCATCCAGCATGCGGCGCAGGCCCGCGGCGTTCAGCAGTATGTTGGTCTCCACACGCTGCAATGGCTCCAGCAGGCAGCGCACGCCGTTGCGCGCGGCATGCTCGGCGATCCGGCGGAGAGAGTCGACCGCGCGGTTCCAGGCCGATTCCGGCGCCTCGGTTTCGTAGCCGCGGCCGGAGGTAAGGAACAGGTAGCGGGCACCGAGCGCCGCGCAGATATCGGCAGCGCGGCAGAAGCGGGCGATGCTGTCGCGTCGCAGATCGTCGTCCCCAGAGGCTATGTTGATTGGATAGAGCACCTGCTCCGGCTTGAAGCACCAAGTTCTGATCCCATGCCGATGGAGCACGCGGCGGATCTGATCGACGCGGGCATCGGTCGCGTGGAACAGATCGAGATGCTGGGCGCAGCCCCAGAGCTCGATCTCGCGCATGCCAAAATCGCGCAGCACCCGCGCCACCCGCTCGAAGGGATAATGCTGGAAACAGAAGTCCGCCCCGATCAACTGACTGGACGCCAGACGCGCCATACGCATACCTTTCGACATATTTATTTACCCATGCCTTCAGAGAGGCCGCGGATGAAGTAGCGTTGCGCGGCGAAGAACACGATCACGATGGGCAAGGCCGAGATGGTCATCGCCGCGAACACCACGGCGTAATTGGTCCCGTGCGTGGCCATGATCGAGGTGAGGCCCACGGGAAGCGTCTGCACGCCCATGCCGCTGGAGAAGATCATGGCGAACAGGTACTCATTCCACGCGAACAGTACGTGCAGGATGATGCAGGAGACGATAATCGGCTGGCACAAAGGCAGGATGATGCGCCAGAAGATCTGTCCCTCGGTCGCGCCATCGACGGTCGCCGCCTCGTCGAGGTCTTTCGGCAGTCCCAGCATGTAAGCGCGGATCAAGAAGGTGCTAAACGGCACGCGGAAGGCCGTGTAAAGGATGATCAGCGCCCAGTAGGTATTGTAGAGGCCAAGCGCCTGCATAATCTTGACCAGCGGAATCACCGCGACGGTCGGACTCAGCATCAGTCCGCCGAGCACGAAGCCGACCAGGATCGGCTTGGCCGGCATCCTTGTCCGCGTCAAGCCATAGGCCGTCCAAGCGCTGATCAGCACGGTGCACAATCCAGAGACGACGGTCACCAGCACGCTGACCGTCACGTAGTCGCGCACGCCACGGTTCCAGGCATGCACGTAATTCTCCCACGACCAGACCACCGGCAAGGCGAAGGGATTGCCGAAGATCTGCGCGTTGTTCTTGAAGCCGCTCAACGCCATCCACAGCAACGGATAGATGACGATTACGCCCAGGCAGATCAGAAAGGCCCACAGGAACGTCTTGAGGATGATACCCCAGACATTGGCCGGCGGGCGGCCGCGCATCGCGACGGAAGCGGTCATAGCATCACCCTGCGGCGGCGCGTATAGAGGAGCTGCGCCGTACCGGTCAGCATGGTGACCACAAAGATGACAGCAGCGATCGCTGCGCCATAGCCGAAATTGTTCTGGGTGAAGCCCTGCTGGTAGAGCCAGGTGCCGAGGACCTGGCTGCTGTTGTTGGGCCCCCCGGCGGTCATCACCATGACTTCGTTGAACACTTGGAAGGCGCCGGTGACGGTGATGATGATCATCAAGCCGGTCATCTCACGCGTCATCGGGAAGGTGATATGCCATAGGCGCGTTAGCGGCCCCGCCCCGTCGATCAGCGCGGCGTCATAGAGCTCGCGCGGGATTTTTTGAATGGCGAGGGCGAAAAGCAGCGTCGAATAGCCGAAGCCCTGCCATTGGCTCATGGCGATGATCGCGTAGATCGCGGTGTCCTCGTCGCCCAGCCATGGGCGTAGCCAGGATTCCAAGCCGGCAAGGCGCAGAGCCGCATCCAGCAGGCCGATCTCCGGCTGATAGATGAAGTAGAACAGCAGGCCGGTCACGGTGATGGAGATCGCCGAGGGCACAAAATAGACGGCGCGCCAGAAACGCCGCCAGTTTTCGGAACTCAAGCCTTCGATCATCGCCGCCAGGAGCAAGGCACCGAAGACCTGGAAGACGATGGAGATCACCGCATAGAGGGTATTGTTCCACAGCGAGGTCCAGACGATAGGGTCGTCCAGCAGCCGCTGGTAATTCGCCAAGCCGACATAGGTCACCTCGCCGGTGAAGATGTCCTCGTCGGTGGTGCTGACGATGAAATTGTCGACGATCGGGTAATAAACGAACCAGCCGACCAGGATGGTGGCGATGGCGGCCCAGCGGAAGGACAGAGCTGAGCGCAGGCCGGATCTGATCGCCCGGCCCGCGCGCTTCCCTTTCGCGGCGCCATAAAGCACTGGGCCGCGCTCGACTTGTCCTGGTCCGCCCAGCCCCATCTCTACTTGGCGTCGGCCGCGGCAGCTTCCTTCACCTGCTCCACAACCTGTTCGGGGGTCATCGAGCCGCCGGCCAGGGCCTGCAAGCTGGAGAGCCACGCCGCCGCAACGCGCGGTGAGTTCGCCGTGTCGAGCCAGGGCATCAGATAGGAGGCGGAGGTGAGATCCTTCAGCCCTTCGACTACCGCCGGGCTCATGGTCTTCTCGGAAGCACCGCCCACCGTGGCACTCGGCTGGCCGTAGGGCGGTGCCGACAGGATCTGCCCATGCTCCGGCGAGCTGACGAACTTCATGAAGTCGACCGCCAGCGGGATGTTCTCCGAGGCAGCGCTGATCAGGTAGCCTTCGGGTGCGCCCTCGACGGCCTTCGGGTCCCCCTTGGCGCCGGCCGGGACCGGCAGGACGAAGAAGCCGAAATTGGCGAGGCCGAGCGCGCTGTCTGCCGACGTGCTCTGATCGAACTCGATGATCTCCTGGTAGTACATCGCCGACTTGGTGTTGCTGAACTGCTGCAGCGCCGACGCATAGGAGGTCCCGTTGACCGTCGCGCCATCGGTGCAGCGGTCGATCAGCTCCTTGAATTGAGTCAGTGAAGCGAGATAGCCAGGATCGCTGTATTGCGCCTGTTTCGGATCGAAATCGGCTTCCAGAGTCGCGCGCGGCACATTATAGGCCAGGAGCTGGCCAGCGTAGTGGACGGCGGGCCAGGCCTCCTTGTTGCCGAAGGAGATCGGCGTGACGCCGGAAGCCTTGATCTTGTCGCAGGCCGCCAGCAGATCCTCGAAGCTCGCCGGCTCGGCAAGGCCCAACTTGCCGAAGATCTCCTTGTTGTAGCCCATGAACTTGGCATCGAGGTACAACGGGATGCCGTAATACTTGCCATTGTACTGGAAGGCCTGCACTGCCGCCGGAACCAGGGTCTTGCCCCATTCGGTGTCCGGGCCGATCACCGGCGTCAGGTCCACCGCACGGTTGCCGCGCACGAAATTACCGCCCCAGGCGCCGGTCCAGGTGAAATAGACGTCGGGGAGCGAATTGGAGGCAACCAGGGTCTTGGTCTTGCCCTTAACGCTGTCGTCGCTTTCCTGGATCAGCTCGATCTTCACCTCGGGATGCAGCTTCTGATATTCCTCGGCGAGGCCGATGAAGTAGGGCGACAATTGCTGCAGGCCGAACTTGGTCAATACCGACAGATTACCGCTGTATTCGACCTTGGCATTCGGAGCGGCGGTTACCGGATCCGCAGCGTCGGCGCCGGCCGACAATCCCAGAGCTGAAGCCGCGGCCACCGTGATCGCCGCGACATGCATGATGCGTTTCATGAGCCTCTCCTTCCTTGCGACAGTTAGTATTCGACGCGTTTGTAGTAGCGCCGTGTGGTCAACGGGTGGTTGCGTAGCACCTCGAGGTGCGCGCTCAGGCGCTCGAGCAGGGTCGCCAGCAGAATCGGCGAGATCAGCTTGCGCACCTCGGGTGAAATGCCGGGAAGATCGACCGACGCGGCATCTAGCACGCGGACACGGTCGGTATAGCGGTGGGCGAATTTCTCAACGCGGTCGGCCAGCGGACGCGATGCATCCTCACCCTTGAACAGGAAGATGCTGACGCCCGGCTCGACCAGCTCGAGCGTGCCGTGGAAGAAATCCGCCGCATGCACCGGGCGGGTGCGGATCCACTGCATCTCTTCCAGGATGCACATGCCGTAATAGTGCGCCTCCGGCCACACCGAGCCGGCGCCGGTGAAGATGTGATAGGTCTCGTCCTTGATCGCGGCCGCGAGCTTAGCGGCGCCGCTCTCGAAAGCCGCCTTGGCTTCGACCAGCAGCTTGGGCAGGCGCTTCAGCTCGGCGACGGTGGCGTCGAAATTCTTGAATGCACCCCGCTCGGCGAGCAGCGCGAGGACGATCAGCAACGTCTGCAGATAGAAGGATTCCGATGAGGTGTCGTCCTCGGCGAAATTGATAAAGGTGAAATCCGCGTCCTGAGCCAGCGGGGTATTGGCGTGGCCGGTCAAGCTCAGGGTGCGCACGCCGCGCTGCTTCAGAAAGCTGAGAAGCTGGACGCTCTCCTTCGTGGTGCCGGAGAGCGACGGAATCACCACCAGAGCCTTGCGGTCGAGGCCGGCTGGCGGGTCGATCACCACCTGGGCCGGATACTGCCCGCTCACTGGAAACGTGGAATAGCGCTGCGCCAGCTCGATAGCCGGTAAGGTCAGCAGCTGTACGCCGCCAGTACCCATGAAATAAAGCCGCTCAACCCCCTCCGACAGCAGCTTGCGCATCAGCGCCTGGACCTCGCCGGCAATGGCGACGGCGCCGCTCTGGATCTTGATGAAGCGGGCCTCGTCGAAATTGAGCATGTGATCGTTCCTTGTTCGCGACTGATGTGAGATCGTTCTCACATTTGATGTGAGATCGGTCTCAGACCGCGGAGTAACGCATGGAATCCCCACTCCTGGCAAGGGTCTTCGGAAATCTTGCGGGATCAGCGCTTTTTCGGGTTGGAGACCGAGCCGCGAACGATCAGCCGGGTCGGAAATCGCTTGTGGCGCGGCGCCATTTTCTTGCCCGCCAGCCGTTCCAGCAACAGCTGCGCGGCGAGCGGACCGATCTCCGCGATGGGCTGGGCGACGACGGTGATCTGCGGGTCAGTGAAGGTCGCCAGGTTGAAATCGTCGAAGCCGACCAGCGACACATCCTGGGGGATGGAGAGGCCCATGGAGCGCAAGGCGAGCAGCGCCCCCTGCGTCATCAGACTGTCCACGGTGAACAACGCGGTCGGGCGGTTGCGGCCGCTGAACAGGCGGATGGTCGCCTCGATCGCATGCTCGACGGTAGAGCGCGACACGCTGACCAGCGCTTCGTCGATGCCGATGCCGTGCACGGTAAGCGACTTCTGGTATCCGGCCAGGCGCTCTTGCGCGGTGAAAATGCGCGACTCGTCGCGTAACAGGCCGATGCAGCGATGGCCGTTTGCGATCAGGTAATCGACGGCCTCGCAGGCGCCACCCTTGTTGTCGACTACGACGCTGTCACAGCGCACATTCTTGGCGACGCGATCGATCAGCACTATCGGCGTGCCCTCGTGCGATAGGTCGACGACATGTTGGTTGTCTGTCGCCGAGGTCGGCGCCAGGATGTAGCCGCGCACGCTAAGCGCGCGCAGAGACCCCAGCAGCTCCTTCTCCGTAGCGACGTCCTCTTCGCTGCTGGCGATCAGGAGATTGTGGCCCTGCTTGCGCAATTCGACCTCGAGATCATGCGCGATTCGGGCGAAGAAGGGGTTCTGGATGTCGGCCGGCACATAGCCGACCAGTGGCAGCTGCCCCCGTCGCAGGGCCTGCGCCACCCGGTTGGCGCGGTAGCCGAGGGAATCGGCCACCTCCACCACCCGCGCCGCGGTCTCGTCGCCGACGTAGCCGTAGCTGTTGAGCGCACGCGCGGCCGTCGCCCGCGACACCTTCGCTGCAGCCGCAACGTCCTTCAGCGTAATGCCGGCCCGTTTCACTATTCTCGCCCTCGTTTACCGCCGAACCGTTGCCTGAATGCCACCTTGGTCGGCCGCGCCGCAATATATCAAGCTATCGGCTTGTGCCACATATTCCGAGGAAATCAAGATATGTGATTGGAGGCGTTCGGGGTTAGGCAGCTGAGTCCGCTTTGTGCCCAGAAGTGGACTAGCGCTGATATTCAAGCCAAAGCCTGGTCAAGCGAAAACCGCCTTCGAGGCTGCATCAACACCCTGCTGATTGGGGTCAATCATTCGCACTTACGATGCGGAGTGTCGAAAAACGGTCAAACGCAGACGGTTGGTCGTCTGACTTCTAATTGTCGCGCCACGAGTATCGAGCCCTTCTCATCATCTTAAGCGACGCCGACGCGAACTCTGCAGCAGGCATTGGCTGCTACCACCCCTATTGGCTGCACTGCTTTCTAACCTTCTCGCTCATAGATTCTCCTGCAAAGGCCCGAATCTGCCGCCAATATATGATGCTGCTGTGCGGTCCGGACCATCAGTCTGGTGCCGTAAGAGCGGGACGTTTGTCACCTACCCCCTCCATCGGATCGGTGTAGTCTGGTGAGCTTGGCAATTGAGCGCACGAACAATGACAGGTGATCGAAACAAGCTGCCCGGCCAGCCAGCGACCGGCGCTGCGGTGGATGCCTTCCTCAGGAAGCTGGCGGCCACGCCGGTGGTCCGGTCCGGGACGAGCCAACGCGGCCGATTGATGTTCGCCCTCGATGCGACGGCCAGCCGTCAGCCGACCTGGGATCAGGCCTGTCACATTCAGGCGGAGATGTTCAAGGAAACGGCGGCGCTGGGAGGTCTCGACATCCAGCTCGTGTTCTATCGCGGTCTTGCAGAGTTCAAGGCCAGCGCTTGGCTTAACAGCGCTGCGGCGCTCCTAAAGCACATGGGCGCCGTCACTTGCCTCGGCGGCAATACACAGATCGGCAGGGTTTTGAACTTCGCCATCGCCGAGACCAAGCGACAGAAGGTCAATGCCGTCGTCTTCGTCGGCGACTGCATGGAGGAGGACGTCGACGCGCTGTGCCTTAAGGCTGGCGAGCTGGGGCTGCTCGGCGTGCCGGTCTTCATCTTTCACGAAGGCAGCGATCCGCGCGCGGCGGGTGCTTTCCGCCAGATCGCCCACCTCACGCGTGGTGCCTATTGTCCGTTTGACGCCAACAGTGCGCACCAGTTGCGCGAACTCCTCAGTGCCGTCGCGGTCTACGCCGCGGGCGGCCGGGCAGCGCTTGAGGATTACAGCCAGCGAGCTGGCGGTGCCACCCTGTTGCTCGCGCGACAGGTCGCAAAGTCATAGCCGGCCAGGGCAGATCCCATATTCATGGCCTATCTTCTGCTCGGACTCTTCACCTTGTGCGGCGTCATCCTCATGCTCCGGCTGTATGCGTCGGCCAGTCCAGCCAACTTGACTCGGGCGGTTCGACGCACTGCGATCGTGTCAGCGGCGCTCGGCGCCCTGCTACTGTTATTGCGCGTGCCGCTCGGGTTCACGTTCGTTGGCATCGGTGCATTTCTGCCCCTGACGCTTCGATGGCGCGCGCTGTGGCCCGATTTTGGCGCACCGCCAAACCAGCCGCGCGGGAAGAGTTCACAGATCGATACGAAATATCTCCGCATGGCGCTCGACCACGACAGCGGCGCGCTCGACGGCTTGGTGCTCGCCGGCCAACATCGCGATCGGCTGCTCAGCAAGCTGACGCTTGCGCAGCTCCTCGAAGTGAGGGCGGAGTGCCTCGTTGACGACCCGGACGGAGTACCACTAATCGAGGCCTACCTGCATCGGATCCACGGCACGACCTGGGGCGAAGAGCATTCCGGCCCGCAATCGTCCGACAACACTTCGTCGAGACATGCTTCCACCGTCATGACCCGCGAGGAGGCCTTCGAGGTGCTTGGGCTCCCGCCGACAGCGAGCGATGCAGAGATTCGTGAGACGCACCATCGCCTGATCATGAAATTGCACCCGGACCATGGCGGCTCCGATTACCTCGCTGCCAAGATCAATCAGGCCAGAGACGTGCTGCTCGGCAACTGAAGAAATCGTCGAACGCCGAATTGAAGCCGCAGTCAAGGACGGGAACCTTGGAGCAGGGCTGAGAATGGTAATTGCGCGAGCCGACCGGCGCGGTGAAGGATCGATCTTACCTCTGTGGCTTTCCGAATCCTCCTCGCGGATCTTGGCAATGCCAGCGTCAACGAGCTGGCCGTAGAGCTCGTCGGAATTGGCGCCGCCTTACATTGGCGCCGCCTTACAAGGATTCGCTACGAATAGCCAGAGCCGATAGCTAGAAGAGCGATTGGGTACAGGCGCAAACGACAATCGCAGTTTGTCGGCCGGTATTTGTCAACCGGTGAGGCTGCTTGCCAACAGCTGAAAGCCGCCGCCGGAATTGATGCGCCGTCGCTGGCCGCCGACTTCGAGTTCGACCGAGCCCTGCACAACCACGGCTGCGGTCTCGCTATCATGCACAATGGGCTCATCGCCGATGTTCGCACCCGGCGCGTAGCGCTCGAAAAAAAGCTGGAGCTTCTTATCGCGCCGCTCGGCGCCCAGCACCCGCAGATCGGCGCTGCCGCGCGTGACGACCGCGAGATCGTTGTGCTCATAGAACCAGATGTTCTGCTTCGTGACCGGCAGGACGAAGAACTCCGCCATGGTGATGGGTATCGCAGTCAGGAGTCGATGCAGAGAGGCCAGCGACGGCGCATGGCTCTGCCGAATGACTCATCAAGATCCTCGATCCAGCAGTGCACTGACTTTTGGTGATGAGCGACGCGATGCGTGGCAGCTAGGTCGACGTTGAAAGCCTGAACGAAAGGCATCGACTACTTTCGCCGCGATCGACCTGCGCGCAATGCCGTCTTGGTTGCACGCCTACGCTCGTAATCGGTTTGTACGCCGTCACCTTGATTTCGACGCGGCAATCGAACATGAAATCGATGCGGAAGATCGACCGCGTCGGCTGGTTATTGGTGAAGAATTCGGCGTAAGCCCTGTTCATCTCAGCGAAGTCGCGGGGATCGCGTAGCCAGACGGACGCGTCGACCACATCGTCCAGCGTGCAACCGGCTTCCTTCAGGCTGGCTTCGAGATTGCGCAAGGTCGCACGGGTTTCGTCCGCCATGCTACGCGGCGGCAGCGTGTTGCCGTCGCTGACCACGAGGCCGTTCTTGTCATAGACCACGTCCGGCGGATTGAAGCCGTGATCGCCCTGCGCCGAAGTGAAGACGAAATCGCCGGCGCGCATTGCCAAAGAAATGGGAAAACCTGGCTCGGCGCCATAGCCAACTTTGCGCGGCATGGCGGCGGACGGCTTTGGTTTGCGCTTGATAGGCTTCTTCCTGCGGGTTTTCGCCTTCGCTGATTTCGCCATTGTCCCCCTCCTAAAATGATCGATTGCTCGCTGGTGTTAGTGGTCAGACAAGGCAAAACCGCTCATGTCGATCTCCGGTGTCCGCCCGGCAACCAAGTCCGCCATCACGTGGCCCGACCCGCAGCCCATGGTCCAGCCGAGATGGCCGTGGCCGGCGGCGATATAGAGATTGGCGATCGGCGAGCGGCCGAGGATCGGCGTGCCGGTCGGAGTCACCGGCCGCACGCCCGCCCAGTATTTCGCGGTTGCCGGGTTGACGCATTTGGCAAAATCCGGAAATACGCTGACGACGTTCCTGATTATCGCCTGGCAACGCGCGGGGCTTGGTGTCGTATCGTAACCCGCGACTTCGGCGGAGCCAGAGACGCGCAGGCGGTCGCCGAGTGGCACCAGCCCGAATATCCGGCTGTCATCGACAATCGGCATTTTCAACCGACCGCTCCAAGCCGCGCCCGGCACGGTGATTGTGACGCCCTTCACCGGATGGATCGGCACGTCGACGCCGACGCTCCGGAGCACGCACGGCGTAAAGCTGCCAAGCGCCGCGACGAAATTGTCGGCCATCATGGGCCCCCGGCTCGTCTCCACGGAGCTGGCGCGCCCGCCATCGCGCTTCAGCCCCGAGATCGAGACCCCGTAGTGGAATTGGACGCCAAGCTTCGCGCAGTGGCTCGCCAGCCCGGTTGTGAATTTGTGGCAGTCGCCCACCTCCTCGCGCGGGAAAAACACGCCGCCGGCCAAAGAGGAAGCGGTCGCCTGCAAGGCAGGTTCTCGCCGCACGCATTCCGCTGCGTCAATCGGCTCGAAAGTGAGACCATGGCCAGACAGGAATTCCGCCGATGCTGCGCTTGCCGCCAGGGCCTTCGGGTCCGTATAGACCTTCATCAAACCGGACGTGCGCAGATCATATTCGATCCCCGTCTCCGCGCGGATCTGCTGAAGGATTTTCAGGCTGTGCAGCGCGATTCTCAGGTTGGTAAGCGCGTTGCGCCGGAAATGCTCCGGCGTGCAGTTCGCTATGAACTTCAATCCCCAGCGCCACATGTGCGGGATGGCGCCGTAGCGTACCAGCAAGGGCGCATCCTCCTTGCCCAGCCATTTCAGGATCTTCAACGGCATGCCGGGTTGCGACCACGGTTCGACTTCGCTCGCATGAATGACGCCGCCATTGCCAAAACTGGTTTCCAGCGCGGCGTTGTCCTGGCGCTCGACGACTTCCACCTCATGACCCTGCTTCGCCAGGAAATAGGCGGTCGCGGTCCCCACCACTCCGGCGCCCAACACGATGATCTTCATGATTCTTCCCCCGTTCGACCTGGCGCGGTGTCAGCGGCCGCGCGCATCCACCGGCCAGATCTCCACCAGCGTATCGCCGCGCACGCAGTGGTACCGGTCATAGAGATTGATGGTGGGATCGCAATGCGGGGTCAGGAATTCGACCGTGTCGCCCACCTTGAGCGTGCCACTGCTCGGGTCGTATTGGATGCCGCCATGCTCGTCCCCCATCAGCTTATAGACCGCGTTGGCGAGCTTCGGGACGACGACCCGTGGCATGCCGCCTTCGGTCGCGAACGACTTGTAACCGGCATTGACGACCGCGAAGCCTTCGCGGCTGGCACTGACGACCGACGCCTGCACGAACAGCGACGCGACGAAGGGCGAGGATCGCCCCGCAGTCATGTCGATCTCCAGATATTCGCGGTCCATAAAGGGGTAGGAGCCCGCCTGCAACTCGGTATAGACGCCGCCGGTCGGGTCGATGTCGAAGGTTCCCGTGCCCCCGCCGGTGACGATCTCCGGCGCCAGGCCATCGGCCTTCAGCCGTCCCAGAAGCCCACGCACCCGCGCCATCTGCGTTTCTGCCGCCGTCTTGCGCTCGGCAAAAGTCGTGATGTGCTGAAGGTGCCCGTAATAGGCCTGCACGCCGGCATAGCGCAGGTACGGTAACGCCTTGATCTGCCGTGCGAGCGAAGATGCGGCCTCGACGCTGGTGGTACCGGTGCGGCCTTGACCGACATCGAACTCCACGATCACCGATAGCGGCCGGCCCGCCTTCGTTGCGGCTGCCGCCAGAGCATCGATATTGGCGGGATTGTCCGCGATGACGATCAGCCCCTTGGCTCGCTGGTTCAGCGCAACCAGGCGATCGATCATCGCGGGCGTCACAACCGGCGATGTGATGAGGACGTTTTCGATGCCGCTGCCGGCGATGACTTCCGCCTCGCCTAACGTCGCGCAGCAGATGCCGATGGCGCCGGCCGCCATCTGCCTGCGGCCGATCTCGATTGATTTGGCGCCCTTGCTGTGCGGGCGCAGATGGATGCCGACCTTCTTGGCGTGGGAGGCCATCGCCGCGATGTTGCGATCGAGCGCATCAAGGTCGAGCAGCAAGGCCGGCGTGCTGAGGTTCATGCGTGCGCCATTGGCGCCGATGAAGCGCTCGTTCGGACCCAGGCCAAATGTCTTCAACTCAACCATCGCTATCCTCCTATCTGGATGCGGGTGATGCCGTAGGCACCGATATCGATTTCCCGGGCGCTCAGCGCCGATCCCCGTGACTGCAGAAACTTGGGATCGGTCGTAGCAAGCTCGAATGTCGTCTCGTCGAGTCGACAGAGCTGCAGGTCCCCTTCGATGCGGGGCAGCAGGACCTGCTGGGGCTTGTCGCGCAGATTGGCGAGCCACAGGTTAGTTTCGCCATTCGACTCGCGATAGGAGAGGGCCGCGATCCGCGTCCGATCCGAGGGAATAGCATCGATGCAGGGACGGCCGGCGGCATGCGCCAGCCCACTGACGACATGATAGATGGGATAGATGCCAGCGCGGCCGAGATGGTCGAACCACGGCTGATCGTAGCTCAGCCGGCGATGGACGATACCCAACTCGCCCACCAGCGCCGCGGGGCTGATGGCCTGAAGGCCGGCGCGCGCCGCTTCCGCGATCGAAGCAAGCGTCCAGGTCGCGCCGAACAGGCCGCGATGGCGCGGATCCATTCGCACCATGGTGCGCCGCGTATTGTCCGGGTTCGGCGCCGGCGGACCATACGGACCGATATCCAGGCCGAGGCCGGACGCGATCAGCCGATAGGGCAGGTTTCCGGCGAACGCCCGGATCGTCCGGGTCATATGCTGGAAGGAGTCGATATTCTCCATCATCGCACGGTCGTCCGAGGCGTGAACAACGCTGCAGACGACATGCGCGACGTAGTCGATCAAGCCGAGCGGCGGCCAATTGCGATTGAGCTCGGTGAAAAAGCCGAAGGACCCGCCACCGATGATGGTGTCGGGAAAGGCCGCGCGCGCTGCGCGATAGACTTCGCCCAACAGGGCCAGCGACGGCGGCGGCGCCCCAGGCTCCAGGCGGATGCGATCTTCCGCCACGGCGACCGCGATCGATTCGGGACATACGCCGGAGTCCCGGAGTTGAGCCGCAAACTCTGTTAGCTCCGACGATGGATCGTGCCGGCACGGCACGACCAGCTCAAGAGTCAGGCTGGCGCCGATGGCCTTGGCCAAGGCGCCGAGCTGTCTCAATTCCCTGACGCCGTGGCCGGCGCGTGGATCGAACCGCCCGTTGAGCAATTGTGGGCCGGCCTCACGCACCAGATCGATCGCCTCCTGCGCTTCGTCCATCCATTGCAACGGCGCGCGCAATCCAATAGCAGGCATCTGCGACGCGGCGTCGCCAAGTGCGATATGCACCGGCGCATTGTCCGTCGATCTGGAAATTCTCGGCATCGTGCCAGAAAAGCCGAGCGTCGCGGTCTGCGTGACACTGCTGCCGCCAGCGATGGTATAGGGATATGGCAAGGCGAGTGGGCGCACGTAGGTCTTGAATGAGGCGTCGAGCCAGTTGCGGTGATCCTCCATCTCCCAGGAATCGCCTTCCATCGTGCAGGTCGCCCACACGCCGGGCGCTACCTCGTGCGACAGTGCCCGCACATCGAAGAAGCACTGTTCGGGATCGATGAATTCCGGGAAGCGTGCGCGACGCTTGTTGCCATCTACGTGCGTGACCTCGACCGGGCAGCCGACGACCCGCTCCAGCGGATGCAGGACAACGAAGCCGGTGCGGTTGGTGACGAAGTCATTCGCGGGGCTGGCGGTGCCGACAAAGCGCAGCGTGCCATCTTCCGCGCCGACGATCTCCGCGGACCACGGCAGCTCGCCATCCTCGCTACGGCACAACGCCTTGAAGGTTACGCGAAAGCCGCGATCGGTCTGATCGACTTTGAGATCGGATAGAAGCGGGCTCGGCGTATCCCAACGCCGGTCGCGCACCAGAAACGCGATCCCCCGCAGCACTTCGACATCGCCGAGGCGGATCCAGCGCAATGCGCCGTTTTCGAACGTCGCCGAGATGGGGCCCGCCGTCAGCTCGATGCGAGTGGGCGCAGTTTCCAAGGTGCCGAATAGCGCGATCGATCGATTGACCATCACGGCACTCCGATTGTCAGCACCGTCCGGCGCCCAAAAGCAGGCGCGATGGCGACATGCGCGAAGACCGGCGGCGGCAGCTTTCGAGTTGCCGGATTTTCACCATTTTTGCCCCGTCTCTCCTTATGTACCGCCGCGCAGTACAATAAGCATCTATAGGTTTGCCGGCCTCTATATGTCAATTTCGAGAGCAGAGAAATGCTTGATATGGCGCAATGTACCGGTCTAGGAACAATCAGACTTTCGCGTGACGTGAGGGGAGTGCCGCAATGAAGATCCAGCCCGGACGATTTGCCGGCAAGCGCGCGGTCGTGACCGGCGCCAGCGCCGGCATCGGACGTGCCACCGCGCTGCGGCTCGCCGCCGAAGGAGCGCTGGTCGGATTGATCGCGCGCCGTCGCGAGCCGCTTGAGGAGATAGCCGCGGAAATCGCGAAGGCAGGCGGCGAAGCCCTGGTGCTGATGGCCGACAGCTCGGTCGAGCCGGAGATCGCGGCGGCGATGGATGCGGCCGGCAAACGCTGGGGCGGCCTCGACATCGTGGTGTCGAATGCCGGGATCGAGTTGCTGGGCCAGGATGACCGCGTCGACCGGCTCCACCGCGCGGTATGGGATCGTTTGTTGACCACCAACCTTACGGGCCAGTTCCTCGCCTGCAAACACGGCGCGCGCCATCTGCTCGAGAGCGGCGGCGGCGCGATCGTTTGCCTCGGCTCGAACGTCGCCTATCTCGGCATGGCGACCAACGAGCCCGCCTACAGCGCCAGCAAGGGCGGCGTGCTCGCGATGATGAAAGTGATGGCGATCGACTATGCCCGCCTCAACATCCGCGTGAACATGGTGATCCCGGGTTTCATCGACACGCCGATGAATGCGCCGGTGATGAAAGATCCGAAAGAGCTCGCCTACTGGAGCAACCAGATTCCGCTGGGGCGCGTGGGAACCGCGGATGAATGCGCGTCCGCGATTCTCTGGCTGGCGTCCGACGAGGCCAGCTATTGCATCGGCACGACGTTGGTGGTCGATGGTGGACAAGCTTCGATCTAGCTCCCTATCACCGGGTTTCGCCGTTCAGCCAACCGATTGCATCAGGAGCACCGCATCCTCCGCGAACGGCGGCACGAATGTGACGAGCCCTTCCGCCGACATCAGCCCGCCCGAGCGCCTGGTTCCGGTCGCCGGTTCGAACCACACGACTGAGATGCGCGGACCGGCGAGAACCGAGAGATCGACGTCGATCGGCCGGCAGACCGGCAAGTAGGCGATGCCAAGACGACCATCGGCGGTCTTTGCCGCCGTCACCCGATCGAGGCCGCGCGCCTCGCCAAGGCCGGCGGTCACAAGGCGAAGCTCGATATCCGGGACGAGTTCGCTCCACGGCAGGCTGCGGAAGAGGCCGCCCCACCGCGCCATCGCCACAGAGCCCGGCAGATCGAGCGCGTCCTGCCAGCCGTCCCAGAAGAGCCAGATCGGATGATTGCCCATGCAGTGGCCGTTGCCGCCGCATAGTACCGACCAATAAGCCTGGCGGCGGATCTGCAGTTCGCTGGCGTTGTGCTCGCCTTCATAGGTCGACTCGATCAGAAAGTACGGCCAAGGCGGATCGCGCTGCCAGTCGGTGGTCAGCCACCGGTGGACGGTGCCGTAGGTGTAGGTGACGTTGATGTCGAGCCAGGACGACCCGGCAAACGACTCGATCGGCGAGAATTCCGGGGCCGGATGGGCGGTGAACAGCGTCTTCACGCCCGCGCTCCGGATTCCATCGGCGATGGCGTCGAGGCCGGCACGGGCATCCTCGGGGTGCCAGTCACCGCCGATCATCCAGATGATATTGGCGAAGCGGCCATAGCGGCGGCCGAGGTATTCACCATAGGCCCGGCAACCCTTTGGGCCGGTCGCGACGATCTCGTCGTTCCAGCCATCGAGGCGGGGGGACAGTCCTTCGCGATTACGCTTGTAGCCGACGTAGCAGGGCGCGAGCAGTACGGCAAAGCCACGCTCAGCGCAGGCATCGAG
>Ga0111538_10004634_pt1 | contig 19052 bp, 20 predicted proteins | sample SoiMethybrSBSTD1_FD_79669 | JGI IMG/M metagenome (GOLD analysis project Ga0111538, IMG submission 79669) | Bulk soil microbial communities from a Populus tree surrounding site in Tennessee, USA - Soil MetaG P. TD hybrid SBSTD1 (version 2)... | ecosystem: Environmental > Terrestrial > Soil >...
GATTGCGGATGTGGCGTAATTGGTAGCCGTGCCAGACTTAGGATCTGGTGCCGAAAGGCGTGGGGGTTCGAGTCCCTTCATCCGCACAGAACCCTCGATGTTCGTAGAATTACCGGACGTTGAGGGTTCTTGGTTTATCTGGTAAAACAACAAATGTCTAAGCTTTGGAAATAACACTGAACAAAACAAACACCACCGAAGGTTTAATTAAAATTAAATTAACCGAAGGGGATTATCAACCTAAGGTTGAAGAAAAAGTAAAAGAATACGCCCGCAAAGCCAGCATCAAAGGATTTCGTCAGGGCAAGGTACCTACCGGTGTGATCAAGAGGATGTTCGGCAAATCCATCCTTGTGGAAGAGATCAATCACCTGCTCTCACACAAGCTTTCTGACTACATCAAGGAAAATAACCTCAAGATCCTCGGCGAACCTATTCCTAATCAGGAAAAAGCCTTAAACATCGACTGGGAGGCTCAAAAGAATTTTGAGTTCGAATATCAGATTGGGATGGTGGACGATTTCAAATACGACCTTTCTGCGAAGGTGAATGTAAAATCTTATCCTATCGAAGTGGATGAAAAGACCTTAGAGGAAACCGTTTCCGATTTGAAGAAGCGTTTTGGCAAGGTGACCAACCCTGATGAAGCTATCGCCGACGACAACATTTATGGGGAGCTTCGCGCATCAGAAGGCGATTTCAAAAGAGAGCACGCTTTCATCGCGATAGAGAAAGTTGAGAAAAAAGAACAGAAAAAATTTATTGGAGCGAAAAAAGACGACGAGGTCGAATTTGACATTGCCAAAATCTATTCTGATGAAGAACTTAAAGCGCAGCTGTTGGGACAATCTCCCGACGAGGCCAAAGGTGCAAAAGGAAAATACATCTTCAAGGTGAATTCCATTAGCAGAACGGAACCGGCCGAAGTTAACCAGGAACTTTTCGACAGGGTATTCGGCAAGGACGCAGTAAAGAATGAAGAAGAGTTCATAGCAAAGATCAAGGATACTATTTCAGAAAATTATAAGCGTGAAAGTGAGCATTTCCTCGAGCATCATATCGAGGATTACTACGTTGCAAACACAACTATCGACCTTCCTGAACAATTCCTGAAAACATGGTTAAAATCGTCAAGCCAGGGACAGGTAACGGATACGGTGCTGGAAAAGGAATTTGAAGATTATAAAAGAGGCTTGAAGTGGGACCTTGTGAAGAATAAGATCGCGGAGGATAACAAGATCACGGTGGAAGCTGACGAAGTGCGTGCCAAAGCGAAAGACCTGATCATTTCGCAATTCGGCGGACAGGCATTTGCTTCTCAGTTAAGCGACCGGCTGGATGGCATCGCCGACAACTACTTGCAGAATGAGAATGGTCAGAATTTCATGCGATTGTATAATCAGCTTCGTGCAGAAAAGATCCTAAGGCTGATCCGTGAAAAGATCACTGTTCAGGAAAAGAAAGTGAGCGTTGATGAGTTCAAGAAGATAGTAGAGGAGCACAAACACTAAGCTGGCAGTTTTCAATTACAATAAAATTTGCGTCGATACGACAATGGTTTTAGGGCAACTTAAAACCATTTTTGTTTAATGACGGTTGTAAGGTTGTATTTTAGCCTAAGGTTGGCTATGATTGTTCCATTGAAGGGACAGCTCCGTCGACTTTGAACATTACTAATCTAATGGCATCGTAAAAATTTAAAATATGGACTATAACAATGAATTCAGAAAGTATGCCGTGCATCACCTGGGTATGAGCGGAAACACCGTTGACAGCTATTCTCAAAAGATCAACAATATGACCCAATACGTTATCGAAGAACGTCCGGGGAATTTTCGAGCTATCGACGTGTTTACTCGTCTTATCTCAGACCGGATTTTATTCCTAGGGATGGGGATTGATGATCAGATCGCGAACCTTATTACGGCCCAGCTACTTTTTCTTGAGTCATCGGATCCTAAGAAAGACATCATTATGTACATAAATAGTCCGGGAGGTTCTGTATACGCTGGTTTGGGGATTTACGATACCATGCAGTATGTGAACCCGGACGTAGCGACGATCTGTACCGGTCTTGCCGCATCGATGGGTGCAGTTCTCCTGGCCGCCGGAGCAAACAAAAAAAGATCAGGCTTGCCGCACGCACGAATAATGATTCACCAGCCCATGAGTGGCATGCAAGGTCAGGCATCCGATATGGAAATCTCCCTAAGACAAACCCTCGAAGTAAAGAAGGACCTCTACAACATACTGGCGCGTCACAGCGGCCTCAAGTATGAGAAGATTGAAAAGGATTCTGACCGGGACTACTGGATGAGAGCCACAGAGGCAAAAGAGTATGGATTGATCGATGAGGTGCTCGAACGCAAAAAAGCGTAAACAAAACCCCAAGTTTCCAGGGCAAGCCCATGTGCTGAATATTGCCTATCTTTGAGAATTGTTCACGCAACGGCAACCATTTAAATAAACAAGTATGGCTGAAGTTACCTGTTCCTTTTGTGGCAGAAATAAGAAAGACGTAGACCTGATGATCTCGGGTATACACGCGCATATTTGCGATAAATGTGTAACCCAGGCTAACCAAATCCTTGGGGAAGAAAAAAAGAGCAAGACGGAAGCTGGTTTTTCACCGAATTTTAAGCTGATCAAACCCGTCGAGATCAAAAAGTTCCTGGATGAATACGTGATCGGGCAGGACGAGGCGAAAAAAATCATGTCGGTGGCCGTTTACAATCACTACAAACGGTTGATGCAACGTAAGCTCGACAATGATGTGATGATCGAAAAATCAAACATCATTATGGCTGGTGAAACCGGAACGGGGAAAACCTATCTCGCACGCACACTCGCCAAATTGTTGCAGGTTCCATTTTGTATCGCTGACGCCACAGTGTTGACGGAAGCTGGTTACGTCGGCGAAGACGTTGAGAGTATTTTGACGCGATTGCTGCAGGCGGCTGATTATAACGTAGAGGCTGCTGAACGTGGCATAGTTTATATCGATGAGATCGACAAGATCGCTCGTAAGTCTGACAATCCTTCTATAACCCGCGATGTCAGCGGAGAAGGCGTACAGCAGGCACTTCTTAAGTTGCTCGAGGGCACGGCTGTTAATGTTCCCCCGCAGGGAGGAAGAAAACATCCTGACCAGAAGATGATCACTGTGAACACTGAAAACATTCTGTTCATTTGCGGCGGAGCGTTCGAAGGTATCTCCCGTTTTATTGCCAACCGGTTGAACACAAGACCTCTTGGGTTTGTGGCCCCCCACGAAAACGCGCACGCCGGAAATCTTGATAAAGACAATTTGCTTCAGTTCATCACTGCACAAGACCTCAAGAGCTTTGGTTTGATACCTGAATTGATCGGACGTCTTCCTGTGGTGTCATACCTCAATCCGTTAGACAGGGATGCGTTGCGTAAGATCCTCAGTGAACCAAAGAATGCTCTCCTGAAGCAGTATAAAAAACTCTTCGACATGGAGGATATCGAGCTGGAATTCAAGGAGGGTGCAATTGACTTTATTGTTGAAAAGGCTCTTGAGTTCAAACTTGGTGCCCGCGGACTACGAAGCATCTGCGAAGCTATTATCAACGACGCCATGTTTGAGCTGCCGTCCGACAAAAACATCAGCCACCTGGTTATCAACAGATCATACGCTGAAGAGAAGTTCAGTAAGTCACAATACAGCAAGCTGAAAGTAGCTTAGCCTATAGAGCCGACTCTTTAATATTAGCAAGATCGTTTACCATGAGCCTGGCCGCGTTCTCAGATGCGGACCCGGTGTCGAGTATCCTGATGACCTGGTTGTATCCCTCGAGCATATTGTCGCGGTAGGTTTTATCCAACAAAATCATCCTTAACTCTTTTGTGACGGTTTCGGGATTTGCTTCAGCCTGAATCAGTTCTTTTACTACTTGTTTGCCGGCGACGAGATTCACCAACGAGATGAACGGTACATTGATCATGAACTTTGCCATCCAATAAGATATCCCGTTGGCCTTGTATACGACTACCTGAGGTACCCTAAACAGTGCTGTTTCCAACGTAGCGGTTCCGGACGTCACAACAGCAGCAGAGGAGTGAAGAAGCAGATTGTATGTATCTTCGAAGATCAATTTAACATTGCTGAGTTCACTAATCTCCCTGTAAAGTGAACGATCGAGGTTGTTCACTGCAGCAACCCCGAATAAATGGGTCGGTTCTTTTCGAGCAACCTCCGCCATTAACGGAATGATTCGTTTCAGCTCCTGCTTGCGACTGCCGGGAAGAAGCGCAATAAATCCTTCCTTAACGGGCACATGATTTTTCGACATAAAATCATTATCCGCCGCGTGCGCCTTTACCGCATCGAGTACGGGATTGCCAACGTAGTCAGCGTGCCAGTCAAATTTTTTGAAAAATTCTTTTTCAAATGGAAGTATCACAAAGAGACGATCGACATAAGGCTTTAGCCACAATGCACGATTCTGATACCAGGCCCAGTACTTTGGTGGGATGTAATAGAAGATCTTGAAACCACGTTTTTTTGCGAATCTTGCTATCCCCAGATTAAATCCTCCATAGTCGATGAGAATGATAACGTCTGGCTTATAAGCAAGTATATCGTCTTTACAAAGCCTTGTATATTTCCTGATCTTGTTTATGTTTAGAAACAGCTCAGCGAGTCCCATGAATGCCATCTCGCGATAGTGAAGTGCAAGCACAACGCCTGCTTGCTCCATAAATTCACCGCCAAATCCCCTTAGCTCAGCTGCAGCATCATTAACTCTGATCGCTTTGGCAAGGTTCCCTGCGTGTAGGTCACCCGATCGTTCGCCTGCAATAATGTAGTACTTCATTGAGAGAGTCTTGTAGCAAATTACCTACTCGCCAAAATATTCCACATAGTTCCTGGGTGTTTCGTACAAACGGATCCCGTGCATTTTGCCAAACCGAGTAATAGAGGAGAGTTTTGCATCAAGGATCTTCCAGATTTCTATTATAAGCACCTCGCAGCTCGCCAGCTTCCCCTGCATAAAATCGACATCGATATTCAGATTTTTGTGGTCGAGTTTTTCAACGACCTCATCTCTAATAAGTGTGCTGAGTTTCTTAAGATCGACAACAAAACCGGTTTCAGGATCGGGGCGTCCTTTAATAGTAACTACCAGCTCGAAATTGTGCCCATGCCAATTCTCATTTGCGCAGGGACCAAAAACCTCGATATTTTTTTCCCGAGACCATTCCGGATTGTAGAGCTTATGTGCCGCATTAAAATGCTCCTTGCGACTAACGTAGACCATTCAAGTACAATTTCACAAATATATAAAGCCTTCCTTAAACGGACCTGGATATTAGCCTACCTGGATATGTAGCTATGACCAAATAGAAAAAGCAGCCTATGAAGGAGGTTCAAAATAACATCAATTTGACCTTTTGCCATGGCGTCACTCCAATTCTGCACTGAACAGGAACGAGCATCTATTTGATGATACGAACCTCAATCCTCCGGTTCAAACTCCTACCCTCTTCTATATCATTGCTGGCAATCGGCCGATCTGGTCCATATCCTTTCGGAACCATTCGTTTTTTGTCGATACCATGCTGGCTGAGGAATGTAAATACAGAGTTAGCTCTTCTCTCCGAAAGTTGTCGATTATAATCCGCTGAACCCGAGTTATCCGTGTGGCCAGCGATCTCCACGCGCACGCCTGGATTAACCGAAAGAAAACGGATAATCTTTTCCAACTCCGTTACGGACTTATCCTTAAGATCGTATTTGTCGACGTCGAAGAAAATATTGTTCAGAACGGCAACCGACCCTTCCTTTGCTTTCTCCAGGTCAATGTTTATGATGATAGGCTTAAAGTCTGTTACCTCGGAATAATTGAAATTATAACTCTTGAATAAATAGGCCTCTTTGTTTACATAAAGAGCGTATTCTGCTCCTTGCGTCAGGACCATGAGATACTCGCCATTGATAGAATCAGATTCAACCAGCGACTCCACTCTATTTTTGTGGATATTGATAAGCTCGATCTTCGCGGACAAAGGTGTCTGTGCTACCTTATCTCTGATGATTCCTTTTACATAATTGCTCCTGTACTCAAGTTGGCTTTCCTCGGGAATAACCATTTCAAAAATCTTACTCCTCGAAAATCCGGATTCCAGCGTTTCTTCGTGAGAGTAATAGCCTTTTTTCCCGTCGGCTGTTATAAACAAAGAGAACTGATCTTCATTGTCATTCATGGGCGCTCCCAGATTCTTCGGTGGAGTCCAGATGGTCGAATCCTTGTCAGTAAAAAATAAATCATAGCCGCCAAATCCAGGCAATCCATTTGATGCAAAAAAGAGGGTCCTATTATTCGCATGGATGAACGGGGAGATTTCGTCGAATTGAGAATTGATCTGTTTCCCGGCGTTCACTGCTTTGGTCCACTCCCCTTTATCATCCGTTGTAGATACCCATATATCGCGCCTACCCAAACCCGATCGTCGGTCAGACACGAAGTACAACGTCCGTCCATCGGCCGACAAAGACGGCTGCGACTCCCACTCAATGCTGTTGACGTTTCGCCCAAGGTTCCTCGGTGTCGTCCAGTCATTTCCAATTTTTTTTGTTTCATAAAGATCGCAGCTTCCGATACCATCCCGTCCGGTACAGGAAGTGAAGATCAACTTTCTACCATCGGCAGAAATAGTGCATGTCCCTTCATTTAGTCTGGTATTGATATTTTTTGATATCGACTCGGGTGAAGTCCATCTTCCATGTTCATCCTTCCTGCTAACCACCAGGTCTTCGTCATCATTTGGGCCATTCCCTGTACGTCGTGTAAAAATCAATTGCTGTTGATCAGCTGTAAGTGCCGGAAAATATTGAAGGACGAAAGCGTTAACGGTGTCGCTAAGGGGATGCAGCTTGAAGTTCGAAGAATTTGTCTTATTCTTCATAGCAAATTCCGCGCTCTTGAAAAACATCGTCGCACGATCAACTTTTGCCTTGTTCATTGTTTCGTTGTTGACAAAAGCACTAAGCACTTTCATAGCTTTCTCGTACTCTCCTGTGAGAAGATATAGTTCTCCCAAATCGTACCAAAAAACCTTTTGTTTGCGAAGATCAGTTGTAAGGCTCAATCCTTTCTCATAGTTATCTTTCGCTTTACCATATTGCCTCATCGAGAAATATGTTACTCCCAACCGGTAATAGGCTTCAACGAATTTGTCATCCTTTTCAATAGCCTGGTGGAGAAGATTAAGAGCCTCGTCGTATTGTCCGCGTACACGGAAGTTATCGGCTGAAGTATACAGCTCGATAGCTTTCTTCGACTTTGTGCTTAGTTCACCCTGCGCAGCCACGGAAAAAGATGCCAACAGCGCCACTATAAATACACCAACAGAACTCTTCATGCTCAAAATTAGAAATTAAAAAACTATGTTGGACACATCCAGTTCGCCAGATTCAAATTCCAGCATCGCATTTATTAATTTGAACGACTCAAAATTATATATCTCCTTCAAACGGATCTCTTCTTCCTGTACAAGGTTCAGTTCCAGAAGTTTCGACCTCATAGTACCCTTCAACAGGGGTGCCCACGGCGTAAACCACTTTTTATCTCTCTTGAATACAATATTGGCAATGGATGAATCGGTCACCATCCCATGTTTTACGATAAGAATGTCGTCGCAGTTCTCCCTCAATTCAAAAAGCCGGTTGATCGCCATTCTGTCGTTGTACTTGAACTCATATGAAATCCGATCGTCTTCAATGATCCTCAGCGTGCGAACCGGTCGAACCTCATACGGTACGAACTCTATCTTCCTAGAGCGGTCATCGTAGAGGATCCTGCACTTGTAAAGTCCTTGCTCGGGAGTCTTCACATTCCTTAAGATTTCCCCGAGGTCGATATTTGCGTGCAACCTAGACAGCGCGGTCAACGAACGATTCATTCGTTGCTCATGGTAGAACAAGTTAGAGTACTCCCCATTCTTCAATTTTATCGACTCAAACAGTAGGGACATAGACCTTATCAATTGCTTCCTGATACTCCGATTCGCCTTTACTTTGAGTTGTGATCCCTCCTCCGCTGCGGTAGAAATACTTCGAACCCTGCCGTTCAATGAATCGGATCATTACACCACTATCAAGCGCCTGCCCGTCGAAGATACCGAATACACCTGTGTAGTAACCGCGCTTACACAACTCTGTTTGTTTGATAATATCCAGCGTTCTGGGTTTTGGAGCACCGCTCACTGAACCAGCAGGCAATAACCTCACCAGGATGTTGCCCAACTCGCTAAGATATCCGTCGTCTAATTTTCCAACGATCTCCGAACTGACCTGCAGCAACGTTTTGGTGCTGGTTCGTATTTTGTCAATGTAACGAAACCGAGATACTTTGACGTCTGTAGCGATCTGGCTGATGTCGTTTCGAATAAGGTCAACGATTGTTACGTGCTCCGAAGTTTCCTTTAGATCGCTCAATATCTTCCTTTCTGCATCAGGTATCGCAGCGTCTATCGTGCCTTTCATGGGAAAGGAAAGGATCCTTCCATCCTTGACCTTGATGAAAGTTTCCGGTGAAAACACAAGGAATTCTTCTCCGAACAGCAGCTTGTATTTTGCATTAGACTCGAAAAAGATTTTACGCAGAGAGCGACTGATCTTAATTTCTGTTTTGATGGTCAGGTTAGTAAGAAAGGAGTCGCCGTACTCCAGGCGTCGGAATACATTATCGAATTTTTTCTTGTACGAAGTCCAGGGCTCAGGATGTTTTTCGAGAATCGCAGACTCTCCCGAATCAAAATGTTCCTTTTGATTTCGAACTCCATTTACATCAAATAGAATTTTATTCGAGTCAACTTTGTCGAGCCTACAGAGCAGCGGTTTTTCCATCTCAAAATCCACCAGGAACAAAAAAGGGACTCTTTCCTGTCCCAGTCTGTTCATTTCTATCGAGAAGTCTGAAATGTTCATTTCAAAAGTTAATCTCCAGGCTACGGTATATTCATGTACTTATGAACTTGTAACGATACCTGCCACCGTGGGTTGGCCTTAACAAATTCAATGATTAGCGGGAGCACTTCCTTTTCTTTCGACCATTCGGGTTGAAGAAACAACTGACACTCGTTGTTTACCTTCAGTGCAAATTCCTCGCCCCAGGCAAAGTCAGTCTTATTGTATACGATGACCTTCAGCTCATTTGCTTTTTCCAAAACCGAATCGTGAGGCAGCTTGAATTTCTTTGGCGAAAAACAAATCCAGTCCCATGTACCGGTAATCGGATACGCGCCGGAAGTTTCAAGGTGCGTACGCAGCCCTGAAGCTTTCAGTGTCCCAGTCAATTCCATGAGGTCATACATTACGGGCTCACCTCCCGTAATAACAACAATCTCTGCGCCACTATCCTTTGCTCTGCGAGTCATTTCGGTCACACTCACCAACGGGTGGGCTGAAGCATCCCAGGATTCCTTGACGTCGCACCATACGCAGCCCACATCGCAGCCGCCGAGCCGGATGAAATACGCAGCCGAACCCTGATAGAAACCTTCACCCTGAATCGTGTAAAAGTCTTCCATCAACGGCAGCGTAACAACTGAGGCCATTTCTTTTGTTTCCACTGGTGTAGAATAAAATATCAGTTCAAGAGACCAACTAAGGATGACGCAGCTCCGTGGCGCGCAGGGTATTCAATAGAAGCGAGGCAATCGTCATCGGACCAACACCACCCGGGACAGGTGTTATAAAGGAAGCTTTAGGGGCGACTCCAATGAAGTCCACGTCACCTTTAATAGCCCATCCTTTCGGATACTCGGGTCCTTCAACTCGGCTTGTGCCAATATCAATGACCACAGCTCCTTCCTTAACCATGTCGGCAGTAACAAGTCCAGGCTTGCCAACGGCAACAAGAAGAATGTCCGCGGCGCGGGTATATGAAGCGAGGTCTTTGGTGTATTTGTGGCATATCGTCACTGTGGAGCGGCCCTGTTCTGTAAGCATCATACTAAGCGGAGCACCGGCAATCCGGCTCGCTCCCACCACTACTGCATGTTTACCTTCAGTCTCAATATTATATCTGCGCAAAAGCTCCATCACTCCGTACGGTGTTGCTGGCAACAGCAAAGGATTCTTTGATATGATACTTCCGAAATTATGGTTGGTAAACCCATCAACGTCCTTATCGGACCGTATCTTTTCGGTGATATGCTCTACTGAAATGTGTTCAGGTAATGGAAGCTGAACGATAAAACCGTCGACATCATCATCGTTATTTACGTGATCAATGTGTTTCATCAGACGCTCTTCGCTGATAGTATCTGCAAAACGCATCATAGTATAGTGAAAGCCAACAGCCTTACATGCCTTTACTTTATTATCAACGTACGTCTGGCTCGCTCCATCATCCCCGATTAGGATTATAGCAAGGTGCGGAATTTTCTTGCCGTGTTGCTTACGTTGGGACACGCGAGCAGCAATCTCATTCTTAATATCCGACGAGATCTTCTTTCCGTCGATCAGTGTGTACGTTGTTTGTATTTCCATCATTCCTGAAAGCAGGTTTTGGTTTTATATAATACCGACCAGGTGCAATCATCCGATGACCTTAGTCAATCTTTAATACAGCCATGAACGCTTCCTGTGGGATCTCCACGTTTCCGACCTGACGCATACGCTTCTTACCTTTCTTCTGCTTTTCCAGCAACTTACGCTTACGAGAGATATCTCCGCCATAACATTTCGCAATTACATTCTTCCGGATTGCACTTATGTTTTCGCGGGCAACGATCTTCTGACCGATTGCAGCCTGTATCGCTATTTCAAACATCTGACGCGGGATCAACTCCCTAAGTTTTTCACAGAGTTTTCTTCCCCAATCCTGCGCCTTGCTGCGGTGAACGATAGCGCTTAACGCGTCCACCTTTTCACCATTAAGCATTACATCAAGCTTCACCATATCAGATTCCCGGAACCCGATGAGGTGATAATCCAGCGACGCATAACCACGTGAAAGTGATTTCAGCTTATCAAAGAAGTCAAACACGATTTCCGACAGCGGCATTTCGAAAGACAGTTCCACGCGATCGGTAGTAAGGTAATGCTGATTCTTGATCGTACCACGCTTATCCATACACAAGCTTATGATCGGGCCGATGTATTCCGATTTGCTGATGATCTGCGCTTTTATGTACGGCTCTTCGATGCGTTCCATTCTCGTCGGGTCAGGCATCTCAGACGGCGCGTTGATGAAGAGGTGAGAACCATCCGTTAAGAACGCCTGAAATTGCACCGAGGGCACGGTTGTAATAACCGTCATGTCAAACTCACGCTCCAGTCGCTCCTGGATGATCTCCATGTGAAGCATTCCGAGGAAGCCGCACCGGAATCCAAAACCAAGAGCGGCCGATGTTTCTAATTCCCACACCAACGAAGCATCATTAAGCTGAAGCTTTTCCATCGATGCACGCAACTCTTCAAACTCTGTGGTGTCAACGGGATAGATACCCGCAAAGACCATTGGCTTTACCTGTTCATATCCTCTCAGTTGTTGGCCCGGATTAATTGCATTGGTGATTGTATCGCCAACATGTACTTCACGCGCTACTTTTATTCCTGAGATGAGATATCCAACGTTCCCGGCCCTGATTTCATTACGCGGCTGCTTATCAAGCTTCAGTATCCCGATTTCATCCACGGCATATTCCTTATCGGTTCCGAGGAATTTGATCTTCTCACCCTTTCTTATGGTTCCATTAAAAACGCGGAAGTAGATCTCAATTCCTCTGAAAGAGTTGAATACAGAGTCAAAGATCATGGCTTGCAACGGGGCGTTGGAATCTCCATTTGGTGGCTTGATCCTATTAACGATTGCGTGAAGAATTTCTTCAATACCAATACCTTCCTTTGCGCTTGCTCTGATCACGTCTTCGCGTCGACATCCTACCAGTTCCACAATTTCGTCTGTGACTTCTTCCGGCATTGCATGAGGTAGATCAATCTTGTTCATCACCGGGATGATTTCAAGATCATGCTCAAGGGCGAGGTAGAGATTCGATATAGTCTGAGCTTCGATGCCCTGGCTGGCGTCCACAATTAGCAAGGCGCCTTCGCATGCAGCAATAGCACGCGACACTTCATAAGAAAAGTCAACGTGGCCCGGAGTGTCGATGAGGTTAAGTATGTATTCCTTTCCATCCAGGTTGTACTTCATCTGAATGGCGTGAGCCTTAATTGTAATGCCCTTTTCTTTTTCCAGGTCCATATTATCCAGGACCTGAGCTTCCATCTGGCGCTCGTTCAGAGTACCTGTGAATTCAAGCAGACGGTCTGCCAGGGTACTTTTCCCGTGGTCGATATGGGCTATTATGCAAAAATTGCGGATATTTTCCATGCACTCTCCTCGTAATCAGTAAGATAACATAAAACTTGCCGCGCATCGCTTTTCACGATTTTACTCCCGTACGGCCAATTTTAAGACTGCAAAAGTAGACATTCTGGGAGGAATTTGGGCGGAGAGCCAGACAATAAATCGAGGAGATAAGAGATGGGGTGATAGGGAGACAGGAATATGGAAATTGGGGCAATAGGTTTAGAAATCATTCAGCTCGTAACCTACTACCCTATCTCCTTATCCCCCTATCTCCTTATCTCCTTATTTCCTCACTGCTTATAAACAACTCCCTCTTTCATAACGAAACTCACCTTTTCCATTGTCTTAATGTTGTTTAGGGGATTTTCGTCGGTGGCGACAATGTCCGCCAACATTCCAGCTGCGATGGTACCAATCCTATCGGACATGCCGAGAATTCCCGCATTGGTGACCGTTGCGGATTTGATCGCCTCAATTGCAGGCATACCCGCTTCAACCATGTAAGTAAATTCCTTTCCGTTGTCGCCATGGTAGAACACTCCGGCATCTGTACCAAAAGCGATCTTAACGCCGCGCTTATACGCTTTGCCAAAAGTTGTCTGAATTTGAGGGCCTATCTCCAGTGCTTTTGGTCTCACCAGCGGATGATAGTATGCTGGGTCTTTCGCTGCCTGTTCTGCTACAAATTTCCCTGCGGAAATTGTCGGGACATAAAACGTCCCCTTTTTGATCATAAGATCCATTATTTCCTCGGTCATTTTTGTGCCGTGTTCAATCGTAGTTATTCCTGCCATAACAGCGCGCTTCATACCTTCGACGCCATGAGCGTGTGCTGCTGTATGCATACCGTAGTCCTTCGCCGTTTCAATGATAGCTTTTAACTCTTCGTCTGTAAATTGTGGACCCGACCCATCTTTCGCGAGACTTAACACACCTCCTGTTGCCGTTATCTTGATCAAATCTGAGCCGTCCTTGTAGCGTTGTCGAACGGCTTTCTTCGCATCTTCCGGCGAATTGATCACTCCGTCTTTTGGACCTGGATCGCCCATGAGATCCTTACGGTAACTGTTGGTTGGATCTGCGTGACCACCTGTTGTGGCAATACTTTTGCCTGCGGTGAATATCCGTGGACCAACTACAAGTCCTTGGTTAATTGCATTTCGCAGAGCAATGTTTACGCCTGAACCACCAAGATCACGGACGGTCGTAAAGCCGGCCAGTAAAGTTTTCTTGGCATAAAGGGTTGAGCGGAATGCAACATCAGCATCGTTCAAAGTGAACCTTTGCAACGCCTGATCTTTATTTGTTTCGCCCTCGAGATGAACATGCATGTCGATAAGGCCCGGCATCACCGTTTTTTTTGATAGGTCGATGAGTTTGTCGTTCGCGCCAGGATTGGTAAAACCCTTTTCAACGGCTGTGATCTTATTTTCTTCAATTACAATCGTCATCTGTTGTTGCGGCTGACTACTTTTTCCATCGATGAGCGTCCCGCAGTGCACAATTGTCTTTTGAGCCTGAGCGCAATGAAAGATGAGTGCGACCAGGCAAGTCAGGTAGAATTTATTCATATGGTTTAGGTTAAGTATTCTCTGGTATTAGAACAACGACGCGGTTACTGCTTAAGATATTTTTGCACCATTGTCTTGAGCTCTGTCATTTCTTCCTCCGTCATTGATACAGACTTTACGTGGAGCAACAATTCAAACATCACCTGATGGTCATATCCGAGGCTAGCAGCGATCTTGGAACAGAACATGATCTCCTCGCGATACATCCGCTCGTCGATCTTCATAAGCTGTACGACACTAAAGAGGTACTCAAATTTCTGATCGGCGCTGAGATCTTCCGGAATGATTAGATTGTGTCGTTGCTCAAAGAGTGGTATAACCTGGTCTGGGTAAAAATTATTTGCCCGCCCTATGTTGATAATGTAGTTGCGTTCACGAGGGGCAACCGCACCATCAATTTGAGCGAGGCTGATGAGTAATTTCATTTGATTAAGAGCAGACATACTTTTTGAGCTATCGTTTAGGTAATTGCATGTTAGTTGAGTTATCGAAATCCAACCTAACAACTAAATGACAAATAACCAATAACTTTATATCTGATGAATTTTCTGGCCCATATTTATTTGTCCGGCACCAACCCCAAAACAATGGTCGGAAATTTTATTGGAGATTTTGTGAAAGGCCGGAACGTGCTCGAACAGTTTGAGCCAGAAATCGCAATAGGTATCGAGCTTCACAGAGCGATCGATGAATACACCGACCATCATCCCATTGTGCAAAACAGCAAGATTAGGCTACGTCCGAAGTACCGGCATTATGCGGCCGTGATTGTTGATGTATTTTATGATCATCTCCTCTCCAGGTTCTGGGATAACTATCACACAGAACCATTGGAAACATTTTCCGTTGGAGCGTATGCCATCCTTAAGGACAATTGGAGTGTATTGCCCCTCGAGGTAAAAAACCTGCTACCCTATATGATAAGAGACAATTGGTTGTTAAACTATGGAACATTCGATGGTATCGGGAAAGCACTAACTGGCATGTCTCGTCGCACCCGGCATAATTCCAGGATGGACGAATCCATTGTCGATCTGCGGGAAAATTATCAAGAGTTCAAATCGGAGTTTGAATTATTCTTTCCTGAATTGAAAAAACATTCAGAACAATTCCTTGAAGATAAACATCCTGATGCATCCTAAACTTATTACTTTCACGCCTTGACTTTTTACTATGCAAAATGATCCAGAGTTAAGCGGCAAATATCTTGGTACAATTTCAGAGGATTTTGTAAAGGTAGCTGATACTTTAAAGGAGGCATCATACCAGATACGAAAAGCTGGTTTTGAATTTCCCATATTCCCGATTTGTAAAGACGAACAACCAATCGGACAACTACTTTTACAGCGGAATCTAAATGGAACATCCTGGAACTACTATGCGTCTTTTCTTGACGAATTCCTTCAGCGCGAGCTAATCGCTTCTGATAAGGCTGAAGAATTCAAGGAAGCGTACAAGGACCCTGATGAATTTTGCTGTCTTTTTGTGATCGACAGCGCGTTCACAAGTTTCGTGTTCATTCCTTTCCCAGAAGACTAGATGATTTTTGATCTATGATTGGTGATTTTTGATTTGTGAGTGTTGCGTTTTTAGCGGAGAGATTTGTCAGAGAAAGGTCAATCAATAATCAACAATCAATAATCAACAATCAAGTAGATTGATTGATTAACCTGGGTCAACCGGTAAAATGATCCCATCCCTGCGCCTTCAAAGGAACAATACTCCCTTCTTTGGTAACAAGTACGTTTTGATCTTTCCTGTCATGCACGTAACCGATAAAGTGTATATCCGGGTGATTCTTGATCTTCTCCTGGTCATCCTTGCTGATAGTAAAAAGCAATTCATAGTCCTCGCCTCCGTTCAGCGCGCACGTGAGAGGGTCAAGGTTAAATTCCACAGCGGTTTCAAAGGCAACGTTGTCGATGGGGATCCTGTCGTCATAAATTCTAATCCCAACTCCTGAGTTCTTCGCGATGTGAAACAGCTCGGACGCAAGACCATCCGAAATATCAATCATCGATGATGGTTGAACACCTGCCTCGCGAAGATCAAAAACTATATCCGTTCGTGCTTCCGGTCTCAACTGTCGGCCTACCAGATATTCATACTTTTCAATATTCGGTTGCATATCCGGATTGCTGACGTAAACTTGTTTCTCGCGTTCAAGTACCTGTAAACCCATAAAGGCTGCGCCCAGGTCACCCGTAACGCAAATGATATCATTCAACTTTGCTCCGCTTCGGTAGGTGATATTTTCTTTCTTCGCTCGTCCCAGCACAGTGATCGAAATGATCAACCCCGATACCGACGACGTCGTATCTCCTCCCACGAGATCAACCTTGTAATTTTCGCATGCGGATTTTATGCCTGCATACAACGCATCTACCGCCTCAACAGAAAAGCGGTTGCTCAACGCAATGCTTACAGTGATCTGCTCTGCAACTCCATTCATGGCAGCGATGTCGGAAACATTGACTGCGACAGCTTTGTATCCAAGGTGCTGAATTGGTGTGTATGCCAGGTCGAAATGGATGCCCTCAACCAACATATCCGTAGAGATCAGAAGACAATCATCTCCCGCGGTTATCACTGCAGCATCGTCACCAATACCCTTGACCGAACTGGCATTTTTTGGGTTGAAGTTCTCACTGATATGGTCAATTAGACCAAATTCTCCCAGCTGGCTAATTTCTGATCGCTTGTCACTCATTTGTTGTATTGAAGGCTTCTGATTCCCTCTGGCGGTAGAAGATGCCGTTCATCCTGCAAAAGTAAGATTATAGGCGAATATGACAGAATAGAGTCATATATTCGAACTACCTATGCGCCGTCTAAGGTATTTTTTATGAAAAAACTTGTTGGTTTTTTAGTTCTAGTTCTCTTTGTTTTGAGCTCCTGTGGTCCTAAGCCATATTACAAAACGGCAAAAGGCAAAAAGAAACAAAAGTACTACAACGACATTCAGTTTGGTGGGAAGAGCGCCAGCCAGATGAAAGGGCCGTATGGCCGCGATCACTGATGAATAATTAGGTATTAGATTCTTCACACAACTCGACCAAAACTCCTGAAGTCGATTTAGGGTGCAAGAAGCATATCATTTTGTTATCTGCTCCCTTTTTTGGTTCCTCATTAAGGACCTGAAAACCCTGTTGCTTGTATTCCTTTATGCTGTGACGGATATTCTCAACCAGGAATGCGAGGTGATGAATACCTTCTCCTCGTTTCTCAATAAACTTAGCTATTGGTGAATCATCGCGGGTGGCCTCAAGCAGCTCAATTTTTACCCCTCCAATCTCGAAAAAAGAAGTCCTTACCCCCTCAGATTCCACGTCTTCTATCTTATAATGCGTACGACCCAGGAGCTGGGCAAACGTGGTGTTGGCTTTATCCATATCTTTGACGGCAATTCCGATATGTTCAAGTTTTTCCATAATTGTTAACTTTGCATCCAAAGACGAAACTTTTTGACAAAATCGAAAGTTTAGCGAATGAAACTTTAGTGCTATGATTGAAACCCTTAGTGAAATGCATGTAGAAGCGGCGCGGATTCAGCAGGAAATCAAAGATTATCTGGGCCTGCGTACATCTGACCTTGTTTTCGAGTATTCAACCGTTGACGGAAAGGTCCGGCTCGACTTGATCACGATAAATCCACGTCACAATCAGGCGTTTTTGTTTCACAGCGAAAGTGGCGCCGATAAGGTGGATGCATTGCGTAAGATGCTCGCATATGTCCAGAATTATAAGGAGAAAGAAAACTCGTATACAATCCAGTGGGTAGCCAAGGGCGATACTGAGCTGCACACGTCCTATTTCAAGGCAAGTAATATTTTGAACGCACTTCAGAAGTTGTACTATGGAAGGGACATGAATACGATTACTGTGTTTAGCGTAGTGCTGAATCCTATTAGTTAGAGGTTAGAATTTAGAAGTTAGAAGTTAGAAGTTAGGAGTTAGACGTTAGGAGGTAGGAGTTGGTGAGTGGGTGTGAGTTAAGTAATTGAATGAATATGATAAGCGTAACAGATAAAGCAAAAGACAGGATCATTGCCCTCAGAAGAGAGGAAGGCAAGGCAGAGAACAATAACGTTAGGGTTATGGTAAAAGGTGGCGGCTGCTCCGGCCTAATGTATGATCTTAACTTTGATGATGAGATAAAACCGGCAGATCAGATTTTTGAGGACAAGGGTATCAAGATCCTCGTTGACAAGAAAAGTTTGTTGTATTTGCTGGGAACAACCCTGGATTTCTCCGATGGATTGAACGGTAAAGGATTTCAGTTCATCAATCCCAACGCTACGCGAACTTGCGGATGCGGCGAAAGTTTTGCTGTCTAGGTCAATCAAATTCCCGTTCTCTTTCCAAAACGATCCTGAAACAGGATCATAATACCGCGATACATTTTAATTCTATTGCTATCGGTGTGGGCAACGCGTTCACTTCAACGGTAGTGCGGCAAGGTTGGCTGCTTTTAAAATATTCCGCATAAATCCGATTGAAAGTTTGAAAATCCTTCTTCATGTCAGTAAGAAAAACAGTCACATCCACGAGGTTTTCCCACTTGCTACCGGCAGCTTCGAGAATATATCTTACATTTTGAAAGACAGCGTGACACTGTTGCTCTATGTCGTAGTTGACGATGTTGCCGGAACTATCCAACGTCACACCAGGAATTTCTCTTGAATCTTTCTTTCTAGGTCCTACTCCTGACAGGAACAGCAAATTGCCAACCCTCCGAGCATGTGGATAAGCACCCAAAGGCTTGGGCGCATCGTTAGCGTTTATTTTGTCCATATTATTATACGCTTGTCGATTTTTTGTTCTATGTCAAGATTTAAGATTCCGTGTTCCTTGTTGGATATTCCTTCGGCAATTTCCAACCGCTAATCACAATATTGAACAAAGAGCAAGGAACAAGGAATGACGAATGAATTGAGAAGCTCTGCTCAATATTCATGATTCCTTGTTCCTTGATCGATATTTTTCTTACATCAATATTCACAATTCCTGGTCATTGTTCAGTCCTTTTCCTCGAACTCGAGTGCAAAATGCAAATATTGAACTAGGAACACGGAACAAGGAATGACGAATGAATTGAAACAAGGCTCTAGTCAATATTCACAATTCAATGTCA
>Ga0111538_10004638_pt1 | contig 19037 bp, 18 predicted proteins | sample SoiMethybrSBSTD1_FD_79669 | JGI IMG/M metagenome (GOLD analysis project Ga0111538, IMG submission 79669) | Bulk soil microbial communities from a Populus tree surrounding site in Tennessee, USA - Soil MetaG P. TD hybrid SBSTD1 (version 2)... | ecosystem: Environmental > Terrestrial > Soil >...
GCGAGCGTCACCGACCTGCGTTCCTCCGCGGCCGGCGGCATCGTGGTCAACGCCCGCGACATCACCGACAACCGCCGGCTGCGGGAGCGGCTGCACGAGCAGGCGACGGTCGACGCGCTGACCGGGCTGGGCAACCGGCGCCGGCTGTACGACGACCTCGGTGCCGCGCTGGCCGTGGGCGGCAGCCCGGCGGTGCTCTACATCGACCTCGACCGGTTCAAGCCCGTCAACGACGAGCTCGGCCACGAGGCCGGCGACGAACTGCTGCGCCTCGTGGCGGCCCGGCTCACGAACTGCCTGCGCACCGGCGACGCGCTGGCCCGCATCGGCGGCGACGAGTTCGTCATCGTCGCGCCGGGGCTGACTTCCGCCGGCGCGGAGAGCCTCGCCGAGCGGGTCATCGCCGCGCTCGAGGAGCCGTTCGTGCTGGCCCTCGCGGCTGTGGTGCACATCGGCGCGAGCGTCGGCGTCGAGTTCGCCGCGCCCACCGATCACCCTGACGACGTGCTGCGGCGTGCCGACGCGGCCATGTACCGGGCCAAGCAGGTGCGCGGTACCTACGCGCTCAACTAGACCGGCCCGGTTTCAGGCCTGGTGCAGCAGCGAGCGGATGGTCCGCTCGGCAAGCGGCAAATCGGGCTGCTGGCCGGTCAGCAGTTCGGCGTACAGCGTCGACTCGATGATGCGCACATAGAGATACGAGAGATGGTCGAGGTCGCCGACGAGCCGCAGCTCGCCGCGGCGGGCCGCCTCCGAGAGGATCTCCTTCTGCGCCGCGACCGCGCGGGCGTGCACGCCGCCCGACGGCGTAAAGAGCACCCGGGTTGCCGTCTTCGGCTCAGTCCGCAGAAACGCCAAAAACGGTTCTGCTCGCAGCAAATAGCCGCAGAACCGACGAGTTATTTCGATGACGCCCTCGGGCCCGGACGCGGTGCGCTCGGCCCGAGCCCTGTCGAGCATCTTCTCCCCGAGGTCCCAGAGCACGTCGCCGAGCAGCCGGTCGCGGCTGTGGACGACCCGGTAGAGCGTGGCCCGGCTGATCGCGAGGCTGCTGGCCAGCGCGTCCATCTCGAGCGTTCCGTGGCGTAGGAAGTAGCGGCAGCCACCGCGAACGACGTCGCGCTCGCTGACCACCCGGCGGGGCTGGGTTCGCGTAGGGATGGCGGCCTCCTCGTGCTGGTCCACCATATTTGCACTTGAGGTGTTGTTACCGCATCGGGGAACTTACCGGTCCATGGAAAACGGGGAAGACCTCCCACCTACCGCTCGTGGGTCATCTTCCCCGTTTCCGGCCCGGCGTGCGGGTCAGAGGTTGAGCAGTCTGTCGAACAAAGCCCGGCAGCGCCGCACCGTCGCCCGGTACTGCTCGGTGTCGTCGCCCAGTTCGGTGCCCAGCGCGTCGCGCTGGCCGGCGAGCGAGGCCGTGACCGTGTCGATGGCCTCGTTGACGAGGGAACGCACGTCCTCGGCGGCCTGCCGTGGGTCGTCCACGAACCCGAATTGCGCCTCCCGCCACCGCTGGCGCAGGTCCTGCACCTTGTCGTCGGTGAGGAACGCCACCGGAGCCACGGCCACGTCACCGGGCTTGAGCTCGGCCGCTGCCGGTGCGGGCGACTCCGCCGGCGCGTCGGCCGGGGTCGTGGCCGGCGCGTCAGCCGGCGTCTCGAGCCGGTCCGCGACGCCGTCGTGGTCGAGGTCCGCGGTCGGTCCGGCGTGATCGTGCCGGTCCGCCACCACGGGGACGACCTGAGCCGGCTCGCCGTGGGCGGCGCGCTCGTCGGCGGCGCGCTCGTCGGCGGCGCGCTCGTCGGCGGCGAGTTCGTCGTGCGCCGCCACGTCATGCGAGTCGACGTCGTGGGCCGCGTCCACGTCGTGTGCGGTCTCGTCGTGCGCCGCGTCCGCGTCGTGCGCGGTGTCGTCGCGGTCCGTCGAGATCGGGATCGGCTCGAACTCGACCGGTGCCGCCCTGTCGTCGTGCCGGTGCTCGTGGGCCGTCTCGATGGCGTCGGGCCGGTCCGTGGACACGTCGTGGTCCTCGTCGTCGCGCGCCCGGTCGACGGGTTCGCCGGACTCGTCCACCGGGACCGGTTCGTGGTGCTCGGCTTCCTCGGGTGTCACCTCGGTGTCGGGGTGCGCGGCGCCGACGTACAACTGCCCGTCATGGTCGGGCTCGCGCTGGGCGGGGGCCTCCGCCCAGGGACTCGGGCTGGGATCGTTCGCTTCCGGGTAACCGGAGTGCCGGTCGTGAACGTTGTCCGTCTCGCTGGTCGGGCGCATCAGGATTGCCTCTCTCGGTCGGGGGTTGCGTCCGAGTTGGGGGTCGAACCGGCCAACCGGTCCGGTTCGGTGCCGAGCAGGTCCGCGAAGAGCGCTCGGTAGTGCACGAACGCCTGGCGGAGCTGTTCGGTGGTGGCCTCACCGCGAGCATTGCGCTCGTTGATGTCGTGGGCCTGGCGGTAGTGGTCGAGCGTGCGGGAATGCTCGACGGACAAGTGGGAGAGCTGGTCGTCGTAGTCGCCGGTCGGGTAGCCCCGCTCGGCGATCAGCCGCGTGACAAGCTCGTCGGCCTGGCCGACCGCCTGTTCCGGGGCGTCGACGAAGCGGACCTGGATCTCCTCCCAGGACTGGGTGTACCGCTCGTGCGCGGCGGGGTCGAGCGGCCGCAGCTCGAGCTCGGCGTGCCGGCGCTCGCGCTCGCGGAGTTCGCGTTCCGCGGCGCGACGATCGTCAGCAGACTCGACCACCCGGTCGTACTCGGGTCCGAATCGCTGGCGAAGGGCCCGCCGCCGGTTGAACACCACCGCGACGGCGACGAGAAGAACAACGGCCACGATGACAATCACCAGAATGGTGACCTGCGCGGTTGACATGAGGAATACCTCCTTCACCGGAGGTATTCCCAGAACCGCATCCTTTGATGCGGCCGCCGCCGGCGCCTGTCAATAGCGGCCGAGCGACGAACGCGGCGACAGCACGATCCGCGGGGACGCCGCCGGGTCGAGCCAGCGCAGGATCGTCAACAGGTCGCCCCGGTCCAGCGACACACAGCCCGCGGTCGCCCGGCCCGGCACCATGACGTGCAGGAAGATGCCGCTGCCCCGCGGCGGGTCCGCCGACACCACCGGGACGTTGTAGTTGATCACGGCGAAGTAGTCGTACTGCGGGGTGACCTGCCACAGCGCCTCGCTCGCACCGCCCGGGTTCGCGCCGTGCTCGAACGAGTTGTATCCGGGCGTCGCTGGGTTCTCGTTCCAGTAGTCGTCGGCCACCAGCCGGTGATAGCCGTACCGGACGCCCGGGTTCGCGGCGATGCCGTACATCGTGCCGCCGATGGAGTAGACGCCGGTCGGCGTCCTGAGGTCGCCCTCGACCTTGCGGTCGGCGAAGCCGCTCGAGCCGACGCGGGCGGTCATCGCGCCGAACGCCGGCTGCCACCCGCCGTTGATCTTGTTGAACGCCTCCAGCGTCGCCGTGGTGCTTCCGTACCCGTCGGCCGAGACCACGATGACCTGCCGGGTGGCCGCCGGCAGCGTTCGCAGCTTGGACGCCGTGTTCGCCGGCTTCGCCGCGGGGGCGGTGCCGGACCTGCCCGCCGACGACCGGCTGGCCGACGGGGAGGCCGACGCCGACGACGCGCTCGGCGCCGTGGACGGCTCGGCGACGGCCTCCACGGTGGCCAGCGGCTCGGCCAGCGGCGACGTCTCGCGCTCGGCGTCGGAGCGGCCGGACACGAGGAACGCTCCGGCGAGCACCCCGAGGAGTACGACGACGCTCGCGACGGCGGCACCGAGGGCACGCCTACGCCGAGCGGTCACCTGAACTCCGTACCGTGTGGGGAATGCGTCGCTGGACACAATATCAACTCGCGGGCGCCGCGCTGGTCGTCGCAGCGCTGTTGGCCGGGTGTGCGGGCGGTGAGCCGGCCGCGCGGCCCGAACCCGCGCGGACGCCGGCCGCCGCGTCGTCGGGCCCCTCGGTGCCCGGCGCGTCGCCGGCCGACCCGGCGCCGAGCGCGAGCGGCCCGCCGGCGTTTCGCGGGGTGGCCGTGAACGCGACGGCCGCCGACGTGCCGCGCAGCTGGCGATCCGGCTGCCCGGTGGGGCCCGAGCAGCTCAGCCGCCTGACGCTGACCTACTGGGGCTTCGACGCGCGGGCGCACGAGGGCACGCTGATCGTGCACCGGTCGGTGGCCCAGGGGCTGATCACCGTGTTCCAGACGCTCTACCGCGACCGGTTCCCGATCCGGCTGCTGGAACCCGTCGACGCGTACGACGGCAGCGACGACGCCTCGATGGCCGCCGACAACACGTCGGCGTTCAACTGCCGCAAGGCGGTGGCGGCGGGGACCCCGTCGTGGTCGGAGCACGCCTACGGCAAGGCGATCGACGTCAACCCGGTGGAGAACCCGTACGTGTTCGGCAGGGAGGTGCTGCCGCCGGCCGGCGCGGCGCACCTGGACCGGGCCGCGGCGAAGCCCGGCTACGCGGTGGCCGGCGGGGCGCTGGTGAAGGCGTTCGCGGCAGCCGGCTGGAAGTGGGGCGGAGCACGCAAATCCAACCCCGACTACCAGCACTTCAGTACGTCAGGGAACTAGTTGACTGCGCATTGATACCTCCACCGGGGTCATGCGCCGAGCCGCCGATGCGGGCAAGCTCTCTGGCGAAGAAGCGGTGGGTTGATTCGAAGATTACCCGGAGCGATGAGGAGCGCGGATGCTGGCGGGGCACGGCTTCGGCCGGTGGGGGTTCATCCTCGGCAATGTCCTGATGGCCTTCGGGGCGCCGGTATTCGTCACCAGCCTGGTCTCCACGATCGCCAACAGCCGCGCCGGCCTGCCGGCGCGCAACGAGGACATCGCCGCGATCGCCGCCGGCGCCGCATTCATGCTGGCGGGCTTGATGGTCGCCGTGCTGGCCGGGCGGCGGGGCGGCGTGGCGCGCGCCTCCGGCGCGTGGCGGCACCTCGGACGGACGCCCACCCCCGCGCCCACCGGTGACGCGCTCGGCGGGCGCTCGCACGCCAACCCCGGCGGCGACCGCAACGTCGGCCTCGACCGCTACTTCAGCCCGCCGCGCGGCGACCTGATGCTCGACGACGACCTGTTCGCGGCCCCGGCGGCGCCCGTCGGGCAGGCCGAGGTGCCGCCGCAGCGCACCCCGTCGGGCGCGCACCGCAACAGCCGCTACTGGTCCGGGCAGGACCGGTTCCACCAGCCGACGATCACTGGGATGCGGTCGAGCGGTACCCGCCGACGTCCTCCGGCCGGATAAGGCCGTCCTCGATGGCGCGGGCGAGCAGTGCGAACCGGGACGCGACGGAGCGACCCGCGCGGGCGTACTTGACCCGGGCCCGGTCGATGTACTGCTTCACCGTGTCCTTCGTGATGGCCTCGCCGCTGCCGTCCGTCTTGGTCATGCGCCGGGCGACGGCGGCCATGTCCATGCCCTGGAACCACAGCAGCAACGCCTCCCGTTCCCGGCCGGACAGCCGCGGGTCGGCCAGCATCCCGCCGGCGAGCGAGCGGGTCACGTACGGCCGGTCGGTGGCGACCGCCACGAGGGTGTCGATGCAGTGCTCGCGGGCCTCGTCCTTGGTGAGGTACGCGCAGGCACCGGCCTCCAGCGCGGCCGACACCACCGACGGTCCGCCGTGGGCGGAGAAGACCACCACCCGGTGGCCGGCGTCGCTGAGCGAGGCGACCCGGTCGAGCACGAGGACGCCGCCGAGCTCCAGGTCGAGGAGCACCACGTCGACGTCCGGCGGGCGGGGGAGGAGGCAGTCCGGAGTGCCGCCGGTCAGCACGATCCGGACCCGTTGCGTGGGATCGGCGGCGGCCCAGGCCCGGACCCCGTCGATGACGACCTGATGGTCGTCGATCACGGCGACACCGACGGGGCGTGGCTCCATCGGGTCTCCACCCATATCTGACCTCCTTCCTGGTCGACCCTGACCAAAACGTCATCGTGCCGGACCGTCACCGGCTCGTCTGATCGGGGCTGGTCGATGCTAGCGTCGCCGACCACGGCCACGGTGACGCTTTCCACATTCGATACCACAGTGATGCGGGCATGGGTGCCGGCCGCCGCGACCGCCCACGCCGGCGCGTCGGTGAGCGCGCGCCGCACCTGAAGCGGCACCGTGGGCAGGGCGCCGACCTGATCGACGGTCACCGCGACGCCGCGCCGCTCGGCGACGTCGGCCGCGGCGCGCAGCTCGTGGACCAGCGGATCCGGCACGTCGTCGGTCTCGGTGACCAGGCGGCGCAGCCGGGCAGCCGCCGCGGCCGCGCGCTGGCGCACCGACGGGTCGGCCGGGTCGAGGCGACCGTCGGCGAGGCCGGTCAGCACCTCGCCGGCGGCCGCCCGCGCGGTGGAGTACCGGTCCTGGCGCGCGATGTGCGCCTGCTCGGCGGCCTGCTTGGCGGCGCGCACCAGTTCGGTGGCCGTGCGGTCGCGGGCGAAGCGGCGCACGGTCGACTCCAGGCCCCACTTGCCGGCGTAGAGCGTGAGCTGCAGGGCGCCGACGCCGTAGACGACCAGCAGCATCTTCGCGAGGCCGGTACGGTCGGCCTCGCCGCGAGCGATCAGGGCGACGACGCTGATGGCGGCGTTGGCGGTTACAAATCCGAAAAACGCCCAGACAGGGTGACGGGCGCCGGGCCGGTTCCAGAACAGCAGCAGCGCGATCCAGCCCGCCACTCCCCAGGCCCAGTTTTCGAATGCGAACAGCGACCCGGGTGCGGTGGCGTGCATCGCCGCCGAGCCGGCCAGCAGCACCGCGCAGCCGGCGATCCGCCACGCCGGGCCGATCACGACGCCCTTCAGCACCGCGATCGACCCGGCCACCCCGACGGCGGTGAACGCGAGCCACACCGTCACGCAGAGCGGGTCCGGCCCGCTGGCCAGCGTCGCCGGCAGGTCGTTCGCGAGATGCCAGCCCAGCGCGATGATCACGACAGTGCGCGCGGCGCCGGCGGCGTAGCGGGTGCTGACGATGCGTTCGGCGTCGCTGAGGTGGGTCGGCTGGTTCGGCAGCGTGGGGAGGTTGGTCATGACGCAACCCCGCTCCGCGGTGTCGCGCCCTGACCGGGCGGTCTGAGCCTGATGATGACCTCGCTGCGCTCGGTCATGACGGCCACACCAGCCTGATCGTGGTGCCCTCGGTGGGCCGGCTGGTCACGTGCGCGCGTCCACCGGCCCGGGCCAGCTGGCCGGTGATCGACTCGCGCAGCCCGAACTTGCCGGGTGGCACCAGGGCCGGGTCGAAGCCGGTTCCCTCGTCGGCGATGGTGATCGTGATCTCGTACTTGTCGGTCGTGCACTCGACAGTCGCCTTGCTGGTGTCGGCGTGTCTGGCGACGTTCTCCAGCGCTTCGGCGGTCGCGCCGGCGAGCGCCTGGGCCACGGCCGCCGGCAGCAGCGCCGGGCTCGTGGTCAGCTCGACGTCGAGCCGGTGGCGGATGATCGCCACTGTGCGGTCCAGCAGGTCGGCGAGCTGGATCACCTCGCCCGGCCCGGGCGGGCCGGCCTCGGCGCCCAGCACCGCGAGGTCCACCGCCGCCTGGGCCCGCACCGCGGCGACGGTCTCGACGGTGAGGCCACCCTGGGCGACCAGCGTCAGCGTGGTCAGCGGGCCGTTGTGCAGCAGGGTCAGCTCGGTGCGCTCGGCGTCGCGGCGCAGCCGCGCCGCCTCCTGCGCGCTGACCGTCTCGTGGTATTCGCGGGCGGCGTCCTGTGCGCGTCGCCCGGCCCGGCGCAGCACCGCGACGAACGCCGAGGTGATCGCGATCTGCAGGGCCAGGGTGAACGTCGACGCGGCGCCGCCGGTCGCCTCGATGCTGGCGGCCGCGACGGCGAACGCGACGACGGCGACCGCGCCGGCCGGGATCGTCCAGCGCGGCCGCCCACCCAGCTGGCCGACGATCACGACGATGCTGACCGCGGTGAACACCCAGCCGGCCGTGCTGGCCGCGACCTCCGGGGGCGCCAGCCACCGCATCGACACCGCGAGCACCGAGGCGGCGAGCATGTCGGCGACGACGATCGCCGAGCCGATACCGATCCGGCGCACCAGCAGCACGTAGGCGACGGTCACCGCGTTGTACCCCACCAGCGCCGCGACGGTGGCGGGGACGTTGGGCGCCGCGTCGATGGTGAGCAGCGCGGCGGCGGTGACGAACACCGCGACCGACCCGCGCAGGACAAGCGCCATCCTGGTCAGGAGCGCGACCAGCGGATCCGTCGTCACGGCGGCCTCCACCCCACGTCGCACGGTGAATCACCGTATGCCGGCAGTAACCCCGAGGGGAAGTCCGGGCTCGGCCGACCTGCCGCAACGTGTGACGCCTTAGCGTTGCTACCAGCGCTTCATGACAACGCGAAGGCGTCACACGTTGCCGGATCCGGCCGGTGTGGGTCAGCGGCGGGCGGCGGCGCGGGCGCGCCTTGCGTCGCGTTGTTCGGTGAACCGGGTAGCCGCATTGTCCAGCCCGGCGAGGAAGTCGACGAGCTCGGCGCGGGCGCTTTCACCGTCGCCGGAAAGCTCCTCGCGTTCGAAGACCCGCAGCTGGCGGAGCACCGGCATGAGGACCTCGTCGTGATGGATGCGCAGGTCGTAGATGCCGGCCATGGCGATCTGCACCGACTTGCGGTTGAAGTTCTCGATCGTGTGGCCGGGCATCTGGAAGCGGCGTGCGGTGTTGAGCACGGCTCTGGTCGCCGCGTTCGGTGCGAGGTCGAAGGCCGCGAGCAGCACGTCGCGGTAGAAGAGCATGTGCAGGTTCTCGTCGGCGGCGACCCGGGCCAGCAACTGGTCGCAGACCGGATCGTCGCTGAATCGCCCGGTATTGCGGTGCGACACGCGGGTGGCCAGTTCCTGGAACGCCACGTAGGCGATCGATTCGAGCACGCCGTCGTTGTCGTTGGTGTAGCCGACCTCCATGTGGCTCATCCGGGCCCGTTCGAGCGCGACCGGGTCCACCGCGCGAGTGGTGAGCAGGTAGTCGCGGATGGCGACGGCGTGCCGGCCCTCCTCCGCCGTCCAGCGGTGCACCCAGGTGCCCCAGGCACCGTCGCGCGAGAACATCGCCGCGATCTCGTGGTGATAGCTCGGCAGGTTGTCCTCGGTCAGCAGGTTCACGATCAGCGCGGTGCGGGCCGCTTCCGACAGCTTCGACTGACCGGGCTCCCACGCCTGCCCGCCCAGCACGCCGTCGAAGTTGGTGCCGTCGCTCCAGGGCACGTACTCGTGCGGGAACCATTCCCTGGCGTTCGCAAGGTGGCGGTTGACGTTGGTCTCGACGATCGGCTCCAGCTCACGGAGCAGGACAGCGGTCTCGGTGGGTTCGGCAGACACAGGACTCCTCCGGGGTTCGGCCAAACCTACGGTAGCGTAACCTACGGCGCCGTAGCCAGTCCCGGCGGTTCGGGAGCGGTGCCGCCCAGGTGGGCAGGCAGCCACCACCGGTCGTCCGGTCCGGACGGTTGGGCCGGATACTCCCGTTGCGCCTTGTCCACCAGCGCGCCGATCCGGGATCGCAACTCGGCGAGGACCCCGGCCTGGTCGTCCTTCCGCGTCGGGTGCATCGGTTCGCCGACGTGGATCGTGATCGGCACGTGCCGCTTGGTCAGCGACCGCTTGCGGCCCTTCGTCCAGAGTCGTTGCGTGCCCCACAACGCCACCGGCACCAGCGGCACGCCGGTGACCGCGGCCATCCGCGCAGAGCCGGTCTTGAAGTCCTTGACGACGAACGACTGGCTGATCGTCGCCTCGGGAAAGACCCCGACGACCTCGCCCTTCTTCAACGCCTCGAGGGCCGCCTTGTACGAGGCCATTCCCGCGTCGCGGTCCACCGGGATGTGATGCATCCCGCGCATCAGCGGGCCGCCCACCCGGTTGGCGAAGATCTCCTGCTTCGCCATGAACCGCACAAGCCGTTTCGACGGCCGCGCGGCCAGGCCGCAGAAGATGAAGTCCAGGTAACTGATGTGGTTGCTGGCCAGCACCGCGCCGCCACTCGTCGGCACCTGCTCGGTTCCCGTCATCGTGACCCGTAGATCGAGGACGCGGAACGCCGTGCGCAAAGCGGCGATCACCGGCGGGTAGACCAGTTCGGGCATGCCGCTACGGTAGGCCGCCGGGCCGGTGCTGGCGATAGCCGGTCCGATCGGCGAGGAAATCGGTCAGCGTGCGGGTGGGGCAGTAGCCCCGGGCCCGGGCCCGGCCGAGGTCCAGCACGAGGCCGTGGGCCAGCTGATCGACGGCGTACCCGGTCAACGTCGGCGCGGGGTGCAGCCGGGCGGCGAGCGCTGCGGCGGCATTTGCGAGTCCGACGGGGATATGTACCGTGCGCGCGCGGCGGCCGGACGCCGCCAGCACCGCGCGCACCGTCCGGTCGCGGGGGTAGGGCTCCGCATCGGCGACGTTGTACGCGCCCGCCGGCCAGTCCAGCGCGGCCAGGCACGCGCCGGCGAGGTTCTCCACCGCCGTGAGGCTGAGCGTCGTGTCCGGGCCGGGGAGCAGCAGCATCCCGGCCCGCGCCGCCCGCCGCAGCCGGGGGAGCAGGTGCGGGTCGCCGTGGCCGTAGACCGCGCGCGGCCGCAGCGCCACCGCACCGGCCTCGACGGCGACCCGCTCGCCGGCCGCCTTGGTGCGGCCGTACGCGGTGCGCTGGCGGCCGATCGGGGCGTCCTCCCGCACCGGCGCCGCGTACCCGCCCGGGGCGTAGACGCTCGCGCTGCTCACGTAGACGACCTTGATGCCGGCCGCCGCGTCCATCAGGCGCGCCGTGCCCTCGACGTTGACGCGGCGGAACCGCTCCTCGGTGGCGGCCCCCGGACGCGGATCGCCGACGGCCGCGGCCAGGTGGATCACCGCGTCGGCGCCGGCGAGGTCGGGGCCGACGGGCCCGGCGGCGTCCCACGCGACGTGCGTCCCGACCGGACCCGGCCGGCGGCCCACGCACACGACGTCGTGCCCGGCCATGGCCGCCGTGCGCGCCACGTGGCCGCCGCAGAAGCCGCTCGCGCCGGTGACCGCGATCCTCATTCGGCCCGAACCTCCACTGTGGACCAGCCGGGCAGCGCCGAACCGCGGTCCACCCGCATCCTGGTGACCACCGGCCGGTGCAAGGCCAGCGCGGCCAGCGCGTCGGCGAACTGGGCACGGGCCAGCCGGGCGCCGGGACAGGCGTGCGGGCCGGCGCCGAAGACCAGCTGGGCCACGTGGGGCGGTGCGGGCGCGTCGGGGTCCGGTCCGGCGCGGTGCGCGCCGGCCGCGTGCCGGGCGACGAGGATCAGCCGGTCGCCCGCGCGGACCCGCCGCCCCCCGACGGTGCCCGCGCCGGCCGCCACCCGCGGGAGCAGCGGGGCCGGCGCGAGCACCCGGAGCAGCTCGTCGACGAGAGTCGGCCGGATCGCGGGGTCGGCCGCGGCGGACCACAGGCCGTCGGCGGCGCACCACACCACGGCCCGCGGAAGCGCCGCGGTCATCGTGTTGACCGCCGCCACGGCGATCATCGCGGCGCGCGGGGAGCAGGTCAGCTGAAGGAGGGCGCCGGCTGGGTCGCCCGCGGCGGCTGGGTCGCCCGCGGCGGCCGCGTCGCCCGCGGCGGCCGCGTCGCCCGCGGCGGCCGCGGGGCGTGGGCCGGCCGGTGCGGCACGGCGTCGCCCGGCCGCGCGTGCGCCGGCGGTGCGGCGGCGGCCGGGGAGGTTGTCGCGGGCCGCCGCCGCGGCCGCCGCACGGGCGGCCCGCGCCAGCACCAGCGGGTCGGCGTCGAGGTCGAGCAGGGCCGCCGCCGTCGCGCCGGTCAGTTCCAGCGACAGGTCGACCACGTCGATCCGGCCGCCGGCGGCGAGCGGAGCCAGTCGTCGGGTCAGTACGCCGCGCCACACCGGGGCGAGCCGCGCGACGGCGGGCGCGCCCATCAGGTCGGCGACATCGCGCCTCGTGCCCTTGTGGCCGGTGCCCTCCTCGTCGAAAACGAGGCCGCTCGTGTCGGCGGCGGCCGCCCGCGCGATCCCGCCCGTGGTGCCGGCGGCCGTGCGGTCGAGCGGGACGCGCAGCAGCCCGTCGACGTACGCCGCCGGGTCGTGCACCAGCACCGTGCGGCCCAGCCGCATCGAGGACGCCCACCGCGTCGCGCTCACGAGCGCGAACAGCGCCGGGTGCGCGCGGAGATACACCCGACGGTCGAGGCGCCGGCCGCGGGTGGTCACGACGATGCCCGGACGTGGACGTCGGCCTCGTCGACCGGGCGGTAGCGGCGGTCCCAGTACCACAGCAGTGTGCGCTTCGGCCCCCAGGCGCGCAGCCGCCGCAGGCTGTTGTAGACAACCATGTTCTCGGCCCGCACCACGCGCGACGTGTGCCGGCGGGCCCGGTTGAGCAGTTCGACGTCCTCCGACCCGGCCGCGAGGGGCGTGTCGGTGGCGCCGCCGCAGCGCTCGTACAGGTCCGCCGTCAGCGCGAGATTGTGGCCGTGGCAGAGCACGTACGGGGTCTTGAACTCGGGCCGGCGGTGTTCGGGCCGCCACCGCCCGTACAGCGCGGCGAGCCGCACGGCCGCGGGGAAGAGGCGCCGCTGCGCCCACGTCGGGTTCTCGTCAGGACGCGGGACGCTGCGGCCGCACGCCATCTCCGCGCCCGCGTCGAGCGTCGCCCGGACGGTTGCCACCCAGTCGGGTGCGGGTACGCAGTCGGCGTCGGTGCGGGCCAGGTATCGCGCCCCGTGCGCGATGGCGTACCGGAAGCCGGCGTCGGCGGCCGCACCCGGGCCGCGCCGTTCCTCGGCCAGCACCACCACCGGCATCGACGCCGTGACCGCGAACTTCGCCGCGATCTCGGCCGTCGCGTCCGTGGAGCCGTTGTCGACGACCACGAGCGCGAAGTCCATTGTGGACTGACTCGTCAGCGCCTCCAGGCAGCCGGAGATCGTCGACGCCTCGTTGTACGCCGGCACCACCACCCACAGCGGCGCGTCCGAGGCGGCGGCCGGCTCCGTGCCGACGGTGGCAGTCGATGCCCAGGCCGTCGCCCGGAAGATGATGCGGCAGGCCAGGTTGCACCACACCAGCACGCCGACGATCGCGCCGGCCGAGCGGTACATCGTCGCGTGCAGCGCGGCCGTGGTCGCGAAGTACGGACCGGCCAGCACGGTGAGCAGGTGCAGCGCCACCGCCGCGGCGACCCCGGCGCGCAGCGCCGCGCTCCACTGTGGACGGCCCGGACCCCGCCAGGCGCAGCGCACGGTGGCCGCCGCGATCAGCACGCCGACCACCGGGATGCTGACCAGGACGCCCCACCAGTCGCCGGTCGCGGCGAGCGCGGTCACCAGAGCGGCCACCGCCATCGCCGCGAGCAGGCCGATGCCGAGCACGGCGTCGCGCAGCCCGTCGCGGAACGGGTTGCCGCTTCCGGCCGGCTGGCCGCAGGTGGCCCGCACGCCGGTGCGCAGCGCGCGGATCAGGCGCATCGAGCCCCACAGCAGGGCCGCGACGAGCGCCACCCGCAGCCCCACCGGCCCGGGCTGGACGCTGTCAACTGCCGCCGCCACGTGCGAAGGCAGCACCACGCCGGCGGCCCGGTGCGCGACGTCGGCCATCGTGCGGCTGTCGACGCCCAGGCCGCCGAGCGCGAGCGCGGCCAGCGCCACGAACGGGGCGGCGCTGATGAGCAACGCGTAGGTGAGCGCACCGGCGAGCGCGTCGCCGTTGGCGGCGGTGTACCGCTGGTGCGACCGCTGGACGCGGGCCCATCCCCGGCGCAGCCACGCCTGATCCCGGAAGGTCATGAAGCGCCCCCGATACAGCGGGCGGCGAGCGCGGCGGCGGCGGCCCGGTCGGGCTTGCGGGAGCGGCCGGACAGCGGCACCTCGGCGAGCACTATCGCGTCGGGGCGGGCGGAGCCCATGCGCCGTAACGGTTCGGTGAGCGCGGCGCGTACGGCCCGGGCCGGCAGGCCGGGGCGCGGCTGCACCACGGCGACCAGCCGCTCGTCGCCGTCGCCCGCCGGGATGCCGACCAGCACGGCCAGGTCGACGCCCGGCACGTGCAGGGCCGGCTCGTACAGTCCCGGGTATACGTTCTCCGCCCCCCGCAGGATCATGTCCTTGACCCGTCCGGCCAGCACGATCCGTCCATTGTCGACGAACGCGGCGTCGCCGGTGTCCACATGCGCCAGCGGTGGCGAGCCGAGGTAGCGGTCGGCCGACTGCGGCCCGGCCAGCCGGAGCTGCCCGCCGGCGTCGACGGTCGCCGAGACGTCCGGCAACGGCGCGCCGACGAGGTCACCGTCACCGACGTAGGACCCCTTGTCCACAGAGGACACGACGGCCGCCGGGAAGAACTCGGTGAGCGCGTAGACCCCGTACGCCTGGGCCGCACCGGCCGCCACCACCCGCCCGAGCAGGGGCGCGCTGACCGGCGCCGATCCACTGTAGACGGATCCGGTGAACCGGGCACCGGCGGCGAGCGCGGCCCGCAACTGCGGCGGCGTCAGGTAGGTGGCCTGCGGCCGCACCGCGGCAAGCTGGCGGGCCAGCCGCCGGGGCGAGCGGGCCGGCAGCGCCACCGGTGCGCCGCTGGCCAGCGCCGGCACCAGCACGAACAGCGTGCCGCCGATCACCGGGGCGCCGCGCGCGGGCCGCACCAGGGAAGCGACGGCGGCCGTCCCGGCGGAGACGCTGGCCCGCGTGTGCACCACCGCCCGCGGGGCGCTCGTCGTGCCGGAGGTGAAGATGACGAGCGCGTCGCCGTCGCCATCGAAGGGAGCCGGCGGCGTCCCGTCGCGCGGCGGGAGGACCGGAGCGCAGCCCGGCAGCCGCCGGCCCACGGTGACCACCGGCGCGATCGCGCGCAGGCTCGGCAGAGCAAGGCCCGCCCGGCGGGCCAGCGGACGCGCCCAGCCGGCGACGGCCTGCGCGGCCGCGTCGGCCACCACGAGCACCGGCGCGGCGAGGGCGAGCCGGGCGCGCAGCACGTCCGGGCCGGCGCCCGGATCGAACACGGCGACCCGCAGCCCGAGCCGGTGCGCGGCGAGCATCACGGCGAGCGCGCGTGGACCCGGCCGCACGGCGACGCCGAGGGTGTCCCCTGTGGACAGTCCACTGTGGTGCAGCGCCAGCGCGTATCCGTCGGCGAGATCGGCCAACGCGGTGCGCGAGATCGAGCCCAGTACCGCCGGGCGGTCGGGGTCCACATTTCGCAACGAGTGCGCGAGTTCAAGAAGCATCAGCGCGGATCCGGGGTCAGCTCGCCGCTGCCGCGATCGAGGTACCAGCGGGCCGCGCCGCGCAGGCCGTACGCGCGCAGCCGGCGGGTCGAGTTCGCCACGACCATCGCCCGGCTGCGGGTGATCGCGGCCGTCGAGCGGCGGACCCGGTTGAGGAACGTGCGGTCGGTCGGCGACGGGCGGCGCGGCATCCCGCCGCACGCCTCGTACAGCGACGCCGTGATGGCCATGTTGTTGCCGGCGTGCATCCGGTACGGGGCGAGGAACTCGGCGCCCCGGTTGGCCGGGCGCAGCCGGCCGAACGCCGACGCGACGGCCACCACGAACCGGAACGCGGCGCGGCCGAGCGGCCCGTGCTCGTCGTCGCGGGCGGTGAGCCTGCCGGCCACGAAGCCCGGCCGTGCCAGCAGGGCCGCCCGGGCGGCGGCGATCCAGCCCGGGCACGGCAGGCAGTCGGCGTCGGTGCGGGCCAGCAGCGTCGCGCCGGCGGCGATCGCGTGCCGGAAGCCGGTGTCCACCGCGCAGCCGACCCCCTTCTCCGGCTCGACGATCAGGTGCACCGGCATCGGCGCCCGGGCCGCGAACGCGCGCACCGCGCCGGTGGTGGCGTCCAGCGAGTTGTTGTCGACGACGAGGAGCGTGAAGTCGAGGTCGGTCTGCGCGGCGAGCGCGTCCAGGGTCGCGGTGATGCGGGCCGCCTCGTTGTAGGCCGGCACGACCACCCACAGTTGCGTCATCGCTGCCACGCCATCGTCATCACGCTGACGCCGCCGCCGAGGCCGACGAACAGCACCCGGTCGTCGGAGCGCAGCGAGGGCCAGACCCGGGCGAGCTGGACACCCAGCGTCGCGCTGGCCATGTTGCCGTGGCTGGCGACGGTGACGTCGAGCTTGTCCACCGGCACGCCCGTCACCTCGACGAACCTGTCGAGGTAGGGCTGGGTCACCTGGTGGACGAGCACCCGCGCGTACCCGGTCCAGTCGAGGCCGGTGCGGTACTGCACCCGGTCGAGGATCGCGGTGCCCATCTTCTCGAACACGTTGCGCAGCGCCCGCCCGTCGCCGGTGAAGTACGTGTACTCCTCGCCGCGGGGGTGCCGCGAACCGCCGCCGGGGATCCCGCCGACGGTCCAGTGCTGCGACAGCGTCTCGGTGTCGACGTCGAAGATCCCGCCCGACGCGACGGACTCGACCACGACGGCCGCACCGGCGTCACCGAAGGTGTACCCGGCGAACGCGTCGCGGGCCTGGTTGATGCTGCGCAGCGTCGGCCGCATGACCCGGGTCGGCGTCTCGCCGGTGACCACGAGCACGCGGCCGGCCCGCCCGGCGAGCACCATCGCCCGGGCCAGGTCGATCCCGTTGAGGAAGCTGTTGCAGGCGTTGGTGACGTCGAGCGCGTGCGCCTTCGACCCCAGTTCGGCCTGGACGATGTGCGCGGTGGCCGGCTCCACCATGTCCCGGCTGGCGGAGGCGAACAGCAGCGCGTCGACGTCGAGCGGGTCGAGATCGGCCGTGCGCAGCGCGCCCTCGGCGGCGCGAACGGCCAGCGTCGACGCGTACTCGCCCGGCCCGACGACGTGCCGGCGGGCGATGCCGCTCATCTTCTCGAACAGCCCGCGCGGCAGGCGCAGGTGGCTGGCCCGCTCCACCCGGCGCTGCAGGTCGGCCGTCGTCATCACCTCGGCGGGCAGATGAGCGGCCGCCGCCGTGATCCCAACTCTCATGCACTCCACTTTCCCAACCCGGCCCGCTCACCGCGTGAGTACCGGCGCTCAATGGCCGGAACACGGTGATACTCAGACCGCGCAGGCTACGTCCCCTGCGGAGCAGCGGCCAGTCGGGATCAGCAGACGAACTTCGGCTCGGCCCGGTAGTGCCACTGGAAGCGCTCGCGCTTGATCTCGACGCCGTTCTGCTTGAACACCCGCCACGCCTCCTGCCGGAAGCCGGGCAGGCCGTCGGTCGGGATGCAGTCGGGCTCGTCGAGCGGGATCGCCGGCGGCGAGGTGACGTTCGTCCGCGGCCCGTACACCGTCTCGATCTCGTAGCGCCTGGTGCCGAAGATGCTGACGGTGATGGAGTTCTCGGTCCAGACGGTGTCGATGAGGATGGCGTTCGGCGAGTCGTTGCGGAAGGCCATGTCCACCGTCGGGTAGATGGTTGTCGACTCGATGACGGCCGGGTAGCGGTCGAAGTAGTAGGAGTGCGGCTTGTGCGCCACGTCGACCATCCCGGCGTAGTAGCCGGCGTTGAACGCCGTCGTGGCGAACTGCGAGATGCCGCCGCCCGGCCCGTTCTTCAGCTTCCCGCCCTCGATCACCGGGGCCATGACGTAACCCTTGGCGAGCGTGCGCTCACCCGTCAGCTCGTTGAGGCTGAACGTGCCGCCGGCCGGCACGATGCGGCCGCGGGCGAGGTCGGCCACGATGCGGATGTTGCGGGTGCGCGGCTGGCCCGGGACGAACTTCGTCGTGAACGTCGAGACGAGTTCGACGATCCCCATGCCGTGCAGCGTGTCCAGCGTCCGGTCGGCGGGCTTCGGCACGAGGCCGGCCGTGATGTGGCGGGGCGCCGGGTTCGGCAGCACAGCGAGCAGGTCGCTGGCGGCCCGGTCGAGGTCGACGGCGCGGCCGTCGGTCTGCGGCACCTCGACCGGCTGTCCATTTTGGACGGTGAAGGTCGCGTTCACCGGTGCGGCCTCCGCCGGTGCCAGCGCCGCGCCGAGGGCCTGGCGCAGCAAGGCCGGGTCGACGCGCGGGGTCACCTTGCCGTCGGCGTCCGGGTCGAAGGTGAGGCTCGCGGCGATCGCCGCGGGTGGGATCTCGACGTCGGTGGCGCCGACCGACATCGTCACCGGCGCGGCGACGGCGGGCCGGGCCAGCGAGAGGATGAGCGAATCGAGGTCGGCGCGCGAGCTGGCCGGCACCACGTCGGTGATCGGCAGGTCGATCCGGCCGGTGCGCAGCCAGGAGCGGGCGAATGCGCGGGCGGTGCGGTGGCGGTCGAGGCCGCGCCCGGACACCGGCGCGACGGCGCGCGGCTCCAGCCCGTCGTAGCGGATCGCCGGCCAGACCGGCGCGATGCCCTGCATGCCGACGTGCGGCCGGAGCGCCCCGTCCAGCCTGTCGACGTCTACGGACACCACGGGCTCGACGCGCCTGGTACCGAACAGCGCCGTCCACGGCGCCGGGCGCACGCGGGCGGCCTTGGCGACCGTCGCCGGGATGTCGAGCGTCAGGCCGGCCGCGACGGGGTCGACCGACGCGGTCACCTCGCCGACGGTCACCGGGACCGGTTCGGCCACGCGGTCGGCGAGCCGCGCGCGCAGCATCCGCTCGGCCGCCGCCGTCGAGCGGCCGCCGATCTCGACGCCGAGCACGCTGACGCCGCGGGCGACGTCGGCCCCGTAGGCGATCGTCGCCGGCACCGCCGCCGCCGCGGCCCCGACCACCACGACCGCCGCGATCACCAGCGGCCGCCGCCACCGCCGCCAGTGCCGGCTGGTTCCCGGCACCGGCGGGTCGGCGGGCGACGGCGACGCGGCGGTCAGGTGATCGGTTTGGGACGCCATCCCTCCAAGATGCGCTAAAAATCCCTTTTGTGCCGGTCAACGCGCCGTTTCTATCCGGCGGTGCAGGACCGGATGGTGGGTCGGGCGCTGCTGTTCCCGTTGAACATGGTGGTGAAGCCGAAGGTGTTGCCGCTGCCGTTGGAGCGCACTGTAATGACGAATCCGGTGCTGTCCCAGCTGGGGGTGCCGGACCAGACGGTGGAGACGCGTTGGGGTGACGTGAGGGCGACGACGAC
>Ga0111538_10004639_pt1 | contig 19036 bp, 16 predicted proteins | sample SoiMethybrSBSTD1_FD_79669 | JGI IMG/M metagenome (GOLD analysis project Ga0111538, IMG submission 79669) | Bulk soil microbial communities from a Populus tree surrounding site in Tennessee, USA - Soil MetaG P. TD hybrid SBSTD1 (version 2)... | ecosystem: Environmental > Terrestrial > Soil >...
ATGCGCGGCCTCTCGTACGAATCAGAAGGCACCAACCGCAACGCCCCCGTCAACTTCGCGGCGGTGGTCCAGCGCGACGCGGCCGCAGGTCCGTCGGGGACGACGAACTACAGCGTTGCGACGTTCGGGCTGCCGGGCAGCACGGACAATTTGTTGCCGGGCGCTGCCAATCATGCCTCCTCCGACGCGCCCTTCGGAATTGAGGACGGCTACATTTTCAAAGCGGTGCTCAAAGCGGGCGGTACGGTTCGCAACTACGGCTTCCTGGTGAACAACATCGGCCCGATCGGGACGAAGGACGCGCCCATCGTCGACCCGTACGCGGCGGGCACGATTCAGGTCGCGGCGCTCGACCCATCACTCACATCGATGACCGATGTGTACTTCCGCGGGTACGACCAGAACTATCCGGACATCTGGCGTTACAACGAGTGGAAGCGCGAGTTCGACCAGTACGCCGCCAACGGGAAGCTTCCGAGCCTGTCGCTGGTTCGCATCAGCCACGACCACATGGGCAGCTTCGGCACCGCGCTCGGCGGCATCAACACGCCGGAAACGCAGCAGGCCGACTGCGATCTCGCGCTCGGTCAGCTCGTGCAGGCGGTGGCGAACAGCCGCTATGCGTCGGACACGCTGATCATCGTGACCGAAGACGATGTGCAGGATGGACCCGACCATGTCGACTCGCATCGCGGCACCGCATTCGTCGTTGGACCCTATGTGAAGCAGGGCGCGGTGATCAGCACGCGCTACAACCAGGTCAACGCGCTGCGGACGATCGAGGACGTGCTCGGCACCGAGCACATCAACCTGAACACCGCGTTTCAACGGCCGATGGCGGACGTGTTCGACATCAAGTCGTCCGGCAGATGGACCTACGCGGCCGAGGCATCAACAGCCTTCGCCACGACACCGCTCGGGTTGGGAGAGAAAGTCAACAGCGTGAAGTTCGCGGCCGGGCCGATCGTCAGGCCGTCACACGACGCCGCATATTGGGATGCGGTCACGGTCGGGTTCGACTTCTCGGACGCCGACCTCGTGCCACCCGCGCTCTTCAATCGAGTGCTCTGGTCCGGTCTGATGGGTGATAAGCCATATCCCGATCGGAAACGTGACGCCACGCGCGTCGCGACCGGGAACTGAACCAGCGACGACACGAGTCGAGCAGCCACGAAGGTCGTGCGTGTCGCGAAACGACCTTCGTGGTTCATGATGACGCGCGGACGTGTACGCCCCGCGATCACCGATTGAGTATCATCGGCCGTGATGCCTGCGGGCCACGTCACGGCCTTCTACCTCTTCGACATCGGCGACGCGATCGATCTCAAGCAGGTGACCGAGCTGATTGACGCGTCGACGACGACGCGGTTGTCGACGAAGCCGCCGTCGCCGATCTACCTGCAGTACCAGCAACCACCGGTCGTCATCGAGGCGGCGGCGATCGGCGCCGGTGAAGTCGAGGGGTTTCGTGCGCGGTTCAAGGCATTCGACTACGGCGTGGTTTCGGTCGCACTCACTCGTGCGCTGCCGGCCACCTGGGAAGCGCTGCTGGACGTGGGGTTGCAGTGGCACGATAACGCGGCCCTCGCGTCGGGTGCCGAACGTCTGTGCCGGGAGCTATTGTCGCGCGTTCAGCAGGCGGTGTCGCGACCGCGACCGGGATTTCTGTCCGAGGATTATCTCGTCTTCACGCTCCTGACAGATCCCGCGGCCGAACCGGCGGAGGCGCTTGTCGAGTCGCAGGGGACGCTGATGGCCCAACTGCTTCGCGGCGAACGAGAGTCTCTGAGCGCGCAGGAGAGCGAAGAGGTGCTGCGTCACCGCATCTCGTATTACACGAACGACCTGGTCATCGCCACGTGGAGCAGCGCGCTCGTCTACGACACCGCGCGGGGCGCGTCAGGCGTGCTCGAGATTCTGGAGTTCGCCAACTCGCAGCTGCTCGAGTTCCGGTACTACGATCAACTGCTCGATTCCGAGCTGGCACGGATCTACGCGCGTCTGCAATCGGACAACTGGCGGCGGGCGCTGATCCCTCGGCGATACGCTCGCGCCGCCCGTCAGGTGCACTCGTTGTTCATCGACGTCAACGAGCTCACGGACAAGACGGAAAACGCGTTGAAGATCGCCGGCGACGTGTACGCGGCACGGATCTTCGGCCTGACCGCTGCCAGGCTCGGTCTGGAACAGTGGAAGGCCAGCGTCCGCGAGAAGCTCGAGACAGTCGACGACATCTATCGATTCGCGATCGAGCGCGCGTCGATGGCGCGCGGCGAATTCCTCGAGCTCGTCGTAGTGTTGTTGATCCTGTTCGAAGTCATCCTGTTGATGCACTGACCCTTCGGAACTCCCAACTCCCGGACGTCGGTTGGTGGATGGTCGTTGGTGGATAGTGGGTGCTGACGCAAGGTTGTGCTCTTCGCGAGTTCCACACGACGAACCACCACCCACCATCCCCCAGGGCGCTTGGGAGTTGGGAACTCGGTTCAGGCCTGTTTGCGAGCCGGGCCGCTTGGTTGTGCCTCGGCTTCCCTGATGGCTGGCCGCGAGCGCCGGCGCGTCGCGATGGTCAGGGTGTTCTGTACGTCAGTCACCGCTCCAAGCGCCCACGCGATCTCACCGATATCGCGCTTGAGGCGTTTGTGCGGAACGGTCCCGCTCAGCGCCAGGCGTCCGCCATCGGAGCGGACCTCGACGTCGTTGGCTCCGGGCAGGAGCTCCAGCACGTCGTACAGAAAATCCTCGAGCTCCGGATCGTTGGTCGGCCCCTGCGGTTGCCCTCGGCGCGTCGCCACGGCAGTAATGAGCGCAGGTGCGGTCAAGATCGGCTGATACGCGTACGGCGGCACCGTTGTCAGCTGACCGAATGCGGTCGTTGGAAATCCGGTTGGGGTGTACGCCGCCGGAGACGAGAACGATGGCGCCATGTTGAACGTCGTGGGCGCGAATGACTGCGGATTCGGTGACAAGGCCGGCATCAGCGCCGTCGCCTGCGGCGGCGCGCCCATCCACATCGGGCTGCCCGATCCGAAAAACGGTTCCAGTATCTGCATGGACTGTCTCCTTCATGGAGCGGTCGGCGTTGGCCCACACATCGGACCAACGCCATGGCACGCGCCTGTTACATCACTTGACCGGTCTGAGGGGAAAGTCCCTGGGACCAGAGTTGCGGAGTGGCGCCGAACGGGACGCCCGTCGATTGAAACGGATTGATCGCAGCGTGCCCGGCAGTACCCAGCTGCTGATACTGCTGAATCTGCTGCGGCAAGTACTGGATGGTTTGATGAATGTAGTGCAGCTGCTGCGGGATCACCTGAAGCAGGAGCTGCAGCTGCTGGAGCTGCTGCTGCTGAAGATATTCGAGCTGCTGCAGCTTTTGCAGCTGCTGTGGAACGAACTGCAACAGCTGCACGAGCTGTTGCGGCGCGACTGGCGCGCCGAACGGGCTCACGCCTTGCGCCCCGAACGACGGCCCGCTCCATGCGGTTGGCTGTCCCACGCTGCCGAATGGCGCACCAGTACCGAAGAACGTTCCTTGCATACGCGACCTCCTGGCGATTTCAGCGCACACAGAGTTCATGTGGTGCAACATGACACCACGCTCGTACGACATCGACGTCAACCGTGACTTCGTTTCGTAAGTGAGTAGCTGTGTGCGCTGCGTGGGGAGTCGCAACGGACGTACCACGCGGGGTGAGCACACCTTTCGTGAAAGAAGGCAACTCGCGCGGGTGAGTGGGTCGGACTTGCGCGCCTCCGTGTATGTGAGGCGATCACGACTGCAGTGAAGGTCGCATATACAACAGCAGTGCGACGTCTCTTTATTGTCGTGAATATCGATCGAGTGCCTGCATGACACGCTGCGCGAAGTCCTTGGTCGACGCACGTGGATCCGCACAATGCAGGGCGAACGCCCGTCTGGCTTCATCGACCTGGCGAACAACGGCCCGCGCCTCCTGAAACGATGTCGCTTCTTGTGCGAACTCGAGCGCTTCGGGTCGCGCGCGGCCCAGGCGCAGCGCGGCTGGAACGCGGCGGTGACACCGGCACGCAGCGGCATCGGACACCAGCCCGCAGTGCTCGCGTGTGAAGGCGAGGATCTCTTCCCGCGCGTGCTGCAGTCGCTTGCGAAACAGTGCCGGCGTGATGTCGAGTACCGCCGCTGCTTCGGGTCCCGTGAGCTCCAGAATTTCGCCGAGGACGTACGCCAGTCGATGTGGGCGATCGAGGCATTGCAGCATGCCCAGCGTGCAGCCGATCTTCACTTCGTCAATGAGGACCGACCGCTCGGCCTCGCTCGGCCCTTCGTCCGAGAGACCGGTGGCGAGGTCGTCGGCAAACTGCGCGAACGTCATGTGCATGCGCTCGACCGGGCTCTTCTTCACATCCAGCAGGTAATTGACGGCGATGCGGTAGACCCACGTCCTCACGCGACTGCGGAAGTCGAAGTGTGAGAGGCGAGTAACGATACGGACGAGGATTTCCTGGGTCGCGTCTTCTGCGTCCTGACGGTTCCACAGCATCCGCACGGCGAGTCGATAGACGTCGCCCTGGAGGCTTTTCACCAGCGTGTCGAGCGCATCCCGATCGCCATCGATCGCTCGACGCGTGAGCTCTTCAGCGGTCATCGCGGCTGGTGTGTCCATCACTGTCGCTCGAGCAACGACTTGAGCGTTGCCAATTCCGATCGCAGCGTCGCGCGCTGTACGTCGAGCGCACCTTCGACCTGTTCGAGCGGCACCGGCGGGGCATGCAGCACGAAGCTGTAGATCGACGTTCCACGCGTCGTCTCGGTCACGCGCGAGTGCGCGACCCCAACGGTTCCGTCGGGAAACTCCATCGTCCAATCGATCGTGCCGGCGTTTGGCTCGGCGGCGATCTGAAGACCCACATCGACGCCGCCCGCCGGTGTTTCCAGTCGAGCCGAGTGCTCGTCAGCCGACTGAAAGGCGTGCGCCCATCTGGGTAGATTGTGCGGGTTTCGGATGAACTCGAACACCCGGCCTCGAGGCGCGTGGATCTCGATGCCCTGCACGTCGAACGTACGCATGACTACCTCCTCCAGAAGATGCCGTTCGTGTCTCTCTCCTTGGACGATGGCGGCAGCGTCAGTGTGAATGGGGCTCATTGTCGCTGAGTCCGGATGGCCCCGACCGCGGCCATTTGTTGCGGGCTGCTTACAACGGCATCACATCGTCGTGACTCGTGCGTGCTCATATCGAATTCGGAGGAGCCAATGAGCATGCGGCACGAGCAACGCTTTATCAGGAGCACGTCCGAGCGGACGGCGTTCATCGCAGTGGTGGGAGTTTTGACGGCGACGTTCATCGCCGCCGCGCTGGTGGGCGGCACCAGCCGGGTCATGGCAGCCAGCGACGCCGGGAACGGCGACGGTGGGGCGTACGAGATTGGATTGTGGGGGGACGTTCCGTATTCGCCGCTGCAGGACACCGTTGGCGTGCCGAACCTGATCGCCGATATGAACGCGCAGCGGCTCGCGTTCACGGTCAACGATGGCGATCTGAAAGCGGGATCGTCGCGGTGCGACAACGCCGTCTACATCCGCGCGCTCGAATTTTTCGACTCGCTCGACGCGCCGGCGATGTTCACGCCCGGCGACAACGATTGGACCGACTGCGATCGGGCATCGGCGGGAGGTTACTCGTCGCGCGAACGTCTTGATTACGAGCGGCAGCTGTTCTTCAGCACGCCGCTGTCGATGGGCAGATCCAAGCTGCATCAGGACGTGCAGACCACCCCGTTGTGCCTCGGAGTCAGCGGCCCGGTCCAATGCGTCGAGAATCGCCGGTGGATGTTCGAGCGTGTCGTTTACGCGACGTTGAATATCCAGGGCTCGTGCAACAACCTGTGCGACACAGCGCCAGACAAGGACGAGTTCGCGGCGCGCAACCAGGCGGACATCGCGTGGATGCGTGAGGCCTTTGCCGTGGCCACGCAACGGCAGGCCGCGGCTGTCATGCTCATTTCGCAGGCCGATTCCGGGTGGGACGAATCCGGCTCACGCAACCCACGAACGCTCGCGCAAACCAACGGCGATCCTGATGGATTCCAGGCGTTTCTGCTCGAGCTGCGCGACGAGGTCGTCGCGTTCCGCAGACCGGTTGTCTTCGTCCATGGAGACTCACCTTACTTTCGGGTCGACAAGCCGTTCCAGGATGCGTTGGGCCGCCGGCTCGAGAATTTCACGCGTCTCGAGACGTTCGGCGACAACCAGGCCAATGGGAATAACGACGTGCAGTGGGTGAGGGTGACCGTCGATCCGCGAACGCGCGAAGTCTTCTCGTTCCAACCGCAGATCGTTCCGGGCAATCGCACCGCCGTTCCCGCTCCGTAATCGATCCGTGGGCATGGCGGCACTGACCGATGCCGCCATGTCCGACGCGATTTCAGCGAGTCTGGGAGAGGGAGCGCAGCCACTCCTCGCGCCACTGCGAGAGCTCTTTCCGCGTGACGCGCTTCACGTCGTCCTCGATGGAACGCGTACCGTCGAAGTGTTCTTCGTACAGGCGAACCATCGCTGAGACGCCGGCTCGCTGAATCATGAATTTGACCAGCGAGTGACCGAGCACGTAGAACGGCGCGGCCACGTTCGGTCGATCGGCGAGTAACTCCTCAGGGATGCCATGCGAGCCGACGAAGGGCGCCACTTTCTGACCGCGCGGTTCCGCGAGCCACTTTCGCGCCTCGTTGTCGACGGTCGAATTGTCTCCGTCGAAGAACAACCGCGCCGGTGGGAGTGGCACACGCGCTGCGAGCTCGTCGGCCACGTACGAGGCCATTCCTTCGACAAGCCACAGACCTGACGTCGCCATCAACTTCGCCTCTTCATCCGCAGGCAAGTCGTCACGGTTTCGGCCTGCTGTCGGATTGCGGATTAACAGGAGATGAACGGTCTCGTGGATGGCGATGGCCGGCGAGGGAATGACTCGCCGCGCGAACAGGAACACCTCCGTCGCGCCTGCGTGCGAAATGCCGGCGCGGTTGGTCAGGTAATAAGACGGTTTGCGAACGCCGCGTTTCCCCGAGTCGAAGGTGCGCCGCAGGTAATCGGACGCGGCAGCGAATCCCTTTTCAAGATCGGCGGAGAACTTCTGTTCGGCCTCGGTCGACAGCAGTCCTTTATCGACGTAGAGAATCAGGCGGCGGCTCTCGAAGCGATTGGCCTCGGTCGGCGCCGTCTTGGCGACCTCGCGCGACGCCCGCTGCATTTCATTCGCGACCTGCTGGTCGCGGTCCTGACCTCTAGCGACCGGCACTGACGCGATAACGCTGCCGAAACCCAGGACCACCGCAAACAAAACGGTGCGTCGACGAGGCTGCGCATTCATATCGGCATTGCAACGTATTCCGTGAACTAGCGATAGCGGCCTGTACATTAACCGCGGCCCCAGCTTCTCCGACCGCCGGCGACGCCTCGGCCGGCACCTCGGGTGGCGCGGCCACCACCGCGAGACGACCACGTATGGTGTGGGATCGGGGCGCGAGCTGATCACGCCCCTGATCTTGTCACCTCTGGTCGTCCCCGCGACGCGTCAGCCTTGCAGCAGACCACGCATGAGCGGATCGCTCATGCGCGTGGCGAAGTAATGATCGAAGGAGCCATTCTCCTGCATCAGAAAGATGATTCGACGTCGGCGATCGTGCCCGTGCGGTTGTTCGCGGGAATCGCCAGGGAGGGTAACGTCACGCGGCGGATGCTTCGTCCTTGCGGAAGAGCATCAATGCGACGTTGGTGTTGTCACACAATGCGCTCTTGATCGCGGGCCACGCCTTTTCACTGCGGATGAGCGTTTTCCATGAGTAGAGATGCTTCGGCTTGTGGAAGTCGCTGTTCGCCACGTACGGATAATGCTTGAGGCTGGTGACCGAGAACAGATCGTCGCGGTTCGCCGCCTCCCACACATCGACAAGGCCGGCGAGCTCCTCGCGATGATCCCACAGGTAACAGGTGCTGATTTCGATGCGCCGCGTCGTCCGGTGATGCGGGTGACAGGCGATGCTCAACGCGCCCTGCCGCCGGATCTCGCGAAGGATCGCGTCCGCACTTTGATCGGCGCTGATGTAGTCGCGAATATCGAGTGCGATGATGTGCGAGTTCTTCTTGCCGCGTATCCGGTTCTGCGTGACCTCTGCGCCAGGGATGACAAGCATCCCGTACGTCTTCATCGCTCGTTTGGCTTCACAGCGGATGTCTTCGAGATAGACGCCGAAGTCCCGCTCGCGCACGCCGTATGACCGGCGCCCCAGCGTGGCCAGGCGACCGGCGCGCGCAAAGATGTCACGCTTCATCAGGATGTGATCGGTGATGGCGATCACATCGAACTTGCCGGTCGACCCGTAGAGATCGACGACCTCTTTGACCGTGAGCTGTCCGTCACTCCATCGGGTGTGGACGTGGAAGTCGCAGAGCAGGAACGGTTCATACCCCGGCATGCGTTCTCACATCCACGTGTGTGGTGTCCTTCGGACGATGGTGCAGCAGCTCGGAGACGAAATTGCGAACATACAGTCTGAACACGGCGGCTTTCCCCATGACGATGTAGCGGCGGGCGGACGTATACAGGAAACAGTCGTAGTGAAGGGCGACCTCGCCGATCCGAAAGAGCCTTCGGCCAAGGTTCGTATCCTCACCGTGGAATTCGATCGAGGTATCGAACCCGCCGATGCGATCCAGCGCGTCGCGGCGAACGGCGAAGTTTCCGCCGTAGAAGATGGTCCCGATTCCGAGCACGTGTTTGACCAGCAGCTGCGTGAGCGGAGCGACGACGAAGTCGTAGCCGCGAATCAACGTCCGCCCCCACCAGTCCCAGTCATAGAAGCGGTATCGCGCGGACAGGGCAATCAGGCCGGCATCGCGGTCGAAACGCCGCGCGATGCGTTCGATCCACATCAGCGGAGCGCGACAGTCGGCATCGAGATACACCAGGATGTCGCCGGTCGTCTCGTGTCGCCCCGTCTCGCGTGCGACCACGAGGCCTTTGCGCGGTTCGTCGACCACGCGGACACCCGGCACTTGCTCCGCCACGGCGCGCGTCGCATCGGTGCTCGCATTGTTGACCACCAGGATTTCGTCGGGGAGTCGGGTTTGAGCCAGGAGAGAGTGAAGGCAGGCGGGGAGGTGCGCTGCTTCGTTATGGGCGCAGACGATGACGCTCACTTTCGCGCCATCTGCTGCGCCATCGGGTCGTAACCGATGCCGTGGTATACCCACGTGCATATGCAACCCAGCATATAGGGCTCGCGTGACGTCTCGATCACGGCGAGGAGACGATCGCGTAAAGACGCTTCTCAGGCGCGCCGCTCCAGAGTGCCACCGGGAGCGAAGATCGGGGACGTCGCGGCACGCGCGCGGAGGCTCAACTTGTACCAGTTGTCGGCCCAGTAGCCGGTCATGAGCAGCCGCGCCGCCTTGCCCCTGGCGCGCCAGTACGCCTGTTCCGGTGTCGAGATGGGTCGCGCGTTGCCGCTGTAGGCGAGCGGATACCCGAACTGTGAGAGCTCGCGACCCGCCACCCCCTCGAACCGTTCGATCTCGCGACGCGAAAGTGCCGTCCGCCATTTACCGGAGTTCCCTGACTTCACGTCGTTGGCAATGTGCTGGCGCACGTACGCGCGCAGATGGCGGTCGCGATCGTCGATGCCGAGAAAGTCGGCGAGGCATCCCATCACGTCGCACGTGCGCTCGGTGAGATCCTCGTACCGCACTTCGAAGAACTGGTCCGGTGGAAGGTCCTGTGCAAATGCCCGAATGCTCCGCAGCGCGCCGGCCCAATGTATGGCCGCCTCGCAGGCGTTTTTCGCGCCGAAGGGTGTCTGGCTGATCGAGAGCGCGACATCGCGCCCGTCGCGGACGACGTGAATGAATTGTGCCTGCGGGAACAGCTGGCGGAGCTGGGTGAGGCTGCTATTGTAGCCAGGCGTCTTGTCGCCCCATCTCACCATGCCGATGTGTGCGGCCAGCTGTCCGAACACCGCGTCGAGGACGGCGGGGTAGGTGCGCCGCTCCAGCGATCTGAATGCTCTCTCCTTGTCGAACACGAATCCCCAGTTGCGTCGCGATCGGGCAAAGAACCGCTCGCGACTGATGTCGTCGATGAGCCGCCGCACGTTGGCGTCATTCTCGAGATCGCCGTATGACGGAAGCGCGTGCAGATAGCGGACGATGAACTGGCTTTCGGTCCCGAAGGCCACTTTGAGATAGCGGCGAAGCAGGCGGCACGTCACGCTCGTGCCGGATCGAGCCACGCCCAGGACGAATACCGGGTTCTGCCGCGTGTGCGTCGCATGAAGGTCGTAGAGAACGTCGGACATCTCTGTCTCCGTTGGATTCGCACCCGACGCGTCGTAGAGCGGCGCCGGGCACGGGAACGTTGGCAGAGTAGCGACGACCGATGACCGTTCCGTGACGATCCCATCATCACGACGATCACACTTCGTAACGGGCAGCGGTTACGGGATTGTCATCAGGACGTGGCGATCGCGTGATGGCCTGCGAGTACAGTCGACGGGCATTCCTCATCTCGCAGTCGCTCCCGTATGAATCCAATCCTGGCGTTTCTCTCCCGTCGCCGTCCTCCCTTGCGGATCCTCGATGACGGGCAGCAGCATTTGACAACGCGGTATGGCGGCGCCTTCCGCATCGAAGGTGGGTCTGTGTTCGACGAGGAAGGACGGCTGCGCGGATTCGTCTTCAACCGGCACCATCCGAGCGCGGCGCGGATGCAAGCGTTCGTGGCCGGCGCGCGACGCCACGGTCTGATTTCCGAGGAGCAGATGGGCACGCTCCTGGCGTGCATTCACAGGGAAGATTTCGTCCTGCGATCGGCGCGTGCGTGCGACGGCGACGTCGTCGTGTTTCCGGCTGATATTTACGGCGTGCGCTGAACGGTGCCGACGCGGGCGGGCCTGCGACTAGACATCGACGAAGCGGTACCCCAGTCCGACGACTGTTTCGATCTGGCGGCCCGCCGCGCCAAGCTTCGCGCGTAAGCGGCCGACGTGCACGTCCACCGATCGCGTTTCGATGAACCGGTCGTAGCCCCAGACTCGTTCGAGCAGCCGGTCGCGCGAGATCACGCGATTGGGGTTCTCGGCGAGATATCGGAGCAGCTCGAACTCCCGGCGGGTCAGCCGAATGTCGCGGCTGTCCACCTTGACGACGACGGCGTCGAAGTCGGCGAACAGGTGCGTCCCGCGATACACCATCGGCGCCGCTTCTTTCGTGCCTTCGTTTCCGCCGCGGCGCAGGACGGCGCGAACGCGCGCCACCAGCTCGCGCAGGCTGAACGGCTTGGTGATGTAATCGTCGGCGCCAATCTCCAACCCCGTCACCCTGTCGCTTTCCGCCGAACGGGCGGTGAGCATGATGATCGGGATGTGCGCCGTGTCGTCGCGCGTGCGCACGATTCGGCACACCTCGACGCCACTCAATACAGGCAGGTTGAGGTCGAGAATGATCAGATCGGGCTCGGTCTGCGACAGGCTGCGCAGCGCCGCATCGCCGGCCCCGACGACGTCCACCTGCATCTGACCGGTCTTCTCGAGCGTGTGCTTGATGAGCCCGGCAATATCCTGCTCGTCTTCGACGACGAGGATCCGCGTAGTCACCCGTTCACCGTAGTGACTGAGCGTTTCCAGGCTGTGACACCTCGGTTAAATGTGCGTTACGAGATCCTCTTGCGGCCGCATGGGCTGCAGTCGTCGCCATGTTCAGGGGTTGTGACCCGGCTGTCACGGGTGCGTGACCGGACGCTGGTATGGTCCGTCCTCCTGAATCCTGCGCGGATCGGTTATCGACAGGAGGAGTGATGTCGTACAACCTCACGTTGTGGTGTGGCTGTCGGTTGTATGTGGCCTGCTACCCAGAAACCGGCGTGGCCCACACACGCATCATCGAGCGGCGCGGTGACGCCTGCCGCGAGCGCAATCACGACGTGGGGGCGCGGCTGGCGTTGTGGGAAATCCTGCCGAAGTCCGGTACCCGACGTTCGACCACGCTTCCATCTCGCCGTCGATAGCCACCGCGCCCGTCGGGTACGGACGCGCGCGTCAGCGAGCGACGTCGGTCGTGCGGCGACCTCCACGGCGCGACCTGCGTCGGTCAGCGATCCGTCGCCGATCGGGTTTGAGAACGAAACGGACCTCGCCGCCGGCGGGCAATGTAAAGCGGCCCACGGTCAGGTCGTCATCCGTGGCGCGGCGCAATGCAGCAGCCAGCTCCGACAACTCCGAGACGTGGGTTGTGTGTTCATCCCAGATCATGAGTGAAATCAGAGTAGAGGCGGGGCGGGGTTCGATCAAGCAAACACTCTACGGTTTCGATGACACGTTCGTGTAACGCGCGCGAGCGCGAACCGGATGGCGATATAGAAACGTTGCTCAGACGTCACGGTCCAGCAATCGCTGCGCGATAGCCTCCTCGAGTCGCCTGCCAACACACACAGAAGTTCCACGCAGTCGGCCGCTGTCATCACGCACAGAACCTTCGAGGAGGAAAAGATGTACACACGCAAATGGCTGCTTGCGCTCGCAGTCATGGGGCTTGCCACAAGTGCCGCCGCATTCGGTGGACTGGACTTCGGGCTGTTTCGCGACAATCAGCTCGATGCACACTCGGAACAGCTCTTTGGCATCGTCGCGCCAGTAGAGGCCTCGTCAACCGAGAGTGTGGACGAGGAGACGGCGAGCGCCGATCCGACCAAACTGGTCACGCTTGCCAAGGGGCTGCACGCGCGCGTCCTGGCCGCCGGCGGCGGCGTGGCGCCGAATATCGACATGATGGCGCTGTGGCCGAACGACTACAGTCCGACGCATCTGATCGCCTGCAACGAAGAGGGCACCGGCGAGCCTGGACTCCAGCGCATCAGGCTGTTCGACGGCTTTACCGAAACGATCGTCACCGGCACGAATTCCTGCGACCCGGTGCGGCGCACAGCGTGGGGAACCATTGTGTTCGGCGAAGAAAATGGCACGGTGGGCTGGCTGATCGAGCTGATGAATCCGCTCGGGACGACCGGCGTGTCCTTCGATCGCACAGCCGGCGCGTTCTCCGGCGGCGTCGGTGCAAGCAACCTCTCGGTTCGTCCGGCGCTCGGCAGGATGTCGTTCGAGGGACTCGCGCTTTATCCGAATGGTCTTCTCTATTACGGCGACGAGAATCGGCCCGCAACCGGAACAGCAGGCGGCGCCTATTTCAAGTTCATCCCGAGCTCGCCGTGGGCTGGCGGCAGTATCACGAGTCTGGACCAGTCACCGCTCGCGTCGGGGACGATTTATGGACTTCGTCTCGGCAAGCGCAGTCCCAACGGGGCGAACCCCGGTGGTACCGATTACGGGCAGGGCACCAATACCGGTCTGGGCACGTGGGTGGGCGGCATCCCCTCCAGCAATGCGAACCTCAGGTCGTTCGCGTCGTCGCTGAAGCTCACCGGATATTACCGGCCCGAGGATCTCGAGGTCGATCGCATTGCGCTGGCGAACGGCCAGGTCCGGTTCTGCGGCAATAACACCGGCAACGAGGCACAGGATCACGATTGGGGTGAGACCGTCTGCGTGACCGACGGGACCCTCGCCCAGGCGACGGCCAACAGCGCCACGCCGGAACTCCAGTACCTGGTCATGGGCACGTGGGACTTCGCGATGATGGACAACCTCGCGCAGCAGCCTGGACGCGGCAACTGGGTCATCCACGAAGATGGCGATGGTGCGGAGTTCGGACGCAACAACGACCTGTGGTCGTGCATGGACGACGGCGAGGACGCCGATACGCTGTCGGACGGATGCGCGCGCGTCGCGACGCTCAACGATCTGACCGCTGAGTGGACCGGCGGGATCTTCGATGGCACGGGGACTCACTTCTACGTGAGCGTGCAGCACAACATCACCGGCCACGGTGTGGTGCTGGACGTCACCGGCTGGCGATGATTTTCGGCGGACTGGCAGGTCCGCCCTTCCATCGAGCGAACGTCACGTTCGTGAAGTAGACCACCGCAGGCTCGCTGGTCTTGGTGTCGGCGAGCCTGCTTTCACTGCCTCGCGATCGATCGCGGTGGGCCCACGCGATCGGCTATATAGTCTCCGCGGAATGCCCCTCTCTGATCAATGGCTGCGCCTGGCTCCGAAGCCTCGTCCGCTTGGTCCTGGCGAGAAGTGGCACGTGTTCTTGTCGTACCGGTCGGTCAACCGGATGTGGGTGATCAATTTGTACGACGTGCTCCATCAGCAGGGATTCGAGGTATTCCTCGATCAGGTGGTCTTGGCTGGCGGCGACGAGCTGTTGAAGGTCCTCGAGGACGGTCTCGAACAGAGTCAGGCCGGCGTGCTGGTGTGGTCCTCCTCAGCGAGAGAATCGGACTGGGTGCGCGGCGAGTATCACACGCTCGAGCGTCAGGCCCGCAGCCGGAAAGGTTTCTGCTTCGTGCCGGTCCGGCTGGATGCGACGAAGCTTCCGGCGTTCGCCGAAGGACGGGTCTTCCTCGATTTCAGTTCCTATCCCGACGGACCGAACGGTGGCGAGTTGCTGCGTCTGCTCTCGGCCATCACCGGCCAGCCGCTTACACCGGAAGCGGCGCATTTCGCCGTGGAGCAGGATGCGCTGGCGAAGCAGCAGGCCGACGAAATCGGCGCAGCGATTCGCAACAAGGATCCCGAGCAACTGCTAGAGCTGTTCACAACCGGTGGCCTCCCATGGGAGACGTCGTCCGCGCTGGCGTGCAAGGCGGCCGAAGGACTGATCAAACTCGGTCGCAATGACGACGCGATTCGCGTATTGGAGGAAGTGGAGCGGAAATTCCCCAGGGCGATCCGCCCGAAGCAACTGCGTGCACTCGCTTTGGCGCGACGGAATCACGACGGTGATCGGCGGACAGCGCAGCGAATCGTGGGCGCACTCTACGAAGCCGGCGAACGGGACCCGGAGACACTCGGCATTTACGGCCGCACGTGGATGGATCGTTACAGCACGTCGGGCGACTTGTCCGATCTTGCGCAATCACGCGACCTGTACGCCGAAGCGTTCGAGCGTGCGCAGGACGACTACTACACGGGTATCAATGCCGCGTCGAAGAGTGTCCTGCTTGGAACGGAGGAAGATCTTGCCCGCGCGGAAGACTATGCCGCCCGCGTTCAAAAGATCGTCGGGACCGAACCGAAGGAGGGGGACTACTGGATGACCGCAACGATCGGCGAAGTGTTCCTGCTGATGAAGAAATACGAAGACGCCGCGCGTCTGTATAAATCGGCAGTCGCGATGGCGCGGGCGGAGATCGCGAACCACCAATCGACGTGGACGCAGGCGCGTCGTCTGATGGAGAAGCTCGATCCCTTACCCGAGGAGCGGGCCTCCATCCGCTCTGCGTTCGCACACCTGAAGGAGACGTAACGTCGTTACGACCGATCGCGCCGGGTCCACGCCATCCTCACGCCGAGCCCAACGATGCCCGACACATTGAGACGCGATCTCACAATTCCCTTGACCACGTTTCCCGGCGCCGGCTAGACTCGGATCAAACTGAGACTGAGTCTCATGTCTGATTTGGAGTCTCTCGCGTGCGCAGCGTTCTCTTCTGGATTCACCTCACGGCCGGCGTCGTGGCCGGCCTCGTCATCCTGCTCATGTCGGCCACCGGCGTTCTGCTCACCTATGAAAAGCAGATGCTCGCGTGGAGCGATCGCACTCCTGCCGCGGCTCCGCCCGTCGCTGACGCGCCCCGTCTCCCTGTTGAGGAACTGCTCGCCGCCGTGCGAGCCGCGGAACCGTCAGGCGCCGTAACAGGCGTGACCGTCTCCGTGGTCGACGGAGCGCCTGCGCTCGTGACCATCGGTCAGCGCACCATCGCGGTCAACGCGTACACAGGCGCAGTGCTCGGTGACGCCTCACCGCAACTGCGGACGTCTTTCCGCGCCGTGACCGCGTGGCACCGATGGCTTGGCGTCGAAGGACCTGGCCGACAGGTCGCGCGCGCGTTCACGGGGTGGGCCAACCTCCTCTTTCTCGTCGTCATCCTCCTCGGGCCAATCCTGTGGATTCCGCGCATATGGACGGGAGCACAACTGCGCGCCGTGACGTTCCTGCGGAGCGATCTCCGCGGCAAGGCTCGCGACTTCAACTGGCACAACGTCATCGGCATCTGGTGCGTCGTCCCGCTGATCCTGATCGTGGCGAGCGCCCTGCCGATGTCGTTTCAGTGGGCGAACGCCGCGTTGTACCGAATGGCGGGAGAGGCGCCGCCGGAGGCCGGGCGAGGCGCTCAGGTCAGTCCGCGCGACGGCACCGGCTCCGACGCGCGCCGTGGGAATGGTCGCCGAAGCGAGAGGCCGGTCGAGCGCGCGGATGCGGCGAGTCAGACACTGAACGCGATGTGGCAGCGAGCTGAGCGCCACGTCGAGAAGTGGCGCTCGATCAGTATGCGTCTGCCGAACGACCCGACGGCCCCTGTCACGTTCACGATCGATCGAGGTACGGTGGGGCAGCCACAGCTTCGCAGCACGCTGACGATCGACCGGTCGACCGGCGACGTCAGTCGGTCGGAGACGTTCGAGACGCAGACGCTCGGACGTCGGCTGCGGACGTTCGCCCGCTTCGCGCACACCGGCGAGTTCTTCGGTATCGCCGGCCAGACGATCGCGGGCCTCGCCTCCGCGGGCGCGGTCGTACTCACCTGGACGGGAGTGGCGCTCGCGCTGCGCCGCTTCAGCGCCTGGCGCAAACGCCGTCGCGACCGCACCGTCGTCCTGGCGCAGACCAGCGCCGCGTAGTCGCCGCGCACAGTATCGGAGGTGCTCATGAAGAACCGGACGCCGTCTTCGTTGACCAAGCGCGTTCGCCCCAGACGAAAGGGCCGTATGCGTCTGTTCGTGCTCGGTGCGGCGTTCGTCGCGTCCGGTGTGGCCGCGCCGAGATCGGTGACCGCGGCACCGCGGCCTGCTCAGGCCGCGTCCGGTCACGATTCGACGCACCTGTCCTCGTCGGCCGCGCGCTTCGATATCGCACCGGGACCACTCGACCGAGTGGCTGCAGAGTTCGAGCGGATAACGGGTCTGAAGGTTGTCTTTGCCGACGCTGGACTGGCAATGATCCAGTCGACGGGACTCTCCGGTACGTTCGCTCCACGTGACGCGCTCGAACGGCTGCTGAGCGGCACCTCTGTGGAGGCGATGATCAGTGAGTCGACCGTGACTCTGAAGGTCGCCGGCGTCGAGGAGTCGGTGACAGTGACCGGCGACGCGCCGAAGGTGGCATCGCCGAAATACACGCAGCCGCTGCGCGACACGCCGCAGACGATCGTGGTGATACCGCAGACCGTGTTTCAGGAGCAGGGGGCCACTTCGTTGCGCGATGCATTGCGCAACACGCCGGGCATCACGCTCGCCGCGGGCGAGGGCGGCGCCGCGCCAGGCGACAGCGTGCTGATCCGGGGATTCAGCGCTCGCAACGACGTGTACATCGATGGTGCGCGCGATCCCGGAGTCGTCAGCCGCGACACCTTCAACACGCAAGCGGTCGAAGTAGCGAAGGGTCCTTCATCGGTGACGACAGGTCGCGGATCGACGGGCGGCTCCATCAACCTGGTGACCAAGTCGCCGACGCTTCAAAACGGCGCGGAATTTCGTGTGACCGGCGGGAACGCAAGCCACGAGCGCGTCACGATGGACATCAATCGACGCGTGAGTGAGACGGTGGCGTTCCGTCTCAATGGCATGTGGCAGGACGCCGGTGTGCCTGGCCGTGACGCCCTGACACAGAAGGGCTGGGGTTTTGCGCCATCGATCGGTGCGGGCCTCGGTCGTCAGACGACGGTGAAGCTCGGTTATCAACGTCTTCAGCAGAACAACGTTCCTGACTACGGACTGCCCGGGACGTTGCCGGATGCGGCGGTTTCGGTTGGACAGACCGTCAACGACCTCGATTTCAGTAACTTCTACGGTTTGTTGTCTCGCGATCGCGAGCGAGTGACATCCGACATCGCGACCGCGACGATCGAACACGGCTTCGGACGGGCACGCACAATCCGCAATCTCACCCGCTACGGACGCAACTACCTGGATCGCGTCGTCACGTCGCCACGCGCGGCGACACTCGCAAACGCGGGAAATGATCCCGGGTTCGATCCAGAAGTACCGCAGATCCGCCGGACTGATACGAAATATCAGTACCGTGACGACCGCATCCTCACCAACGTGACGGACCTCACGGCGAGCTTCGCGACTTCCGCGATCCACCACGACGCCGTCGTCGGCCTCGAGCTCGCTCACGATCGGCAGCCAAGCTACGCCGCGACGGATACGTTCACGAACGGGCGTCCGCCCGTCACGAATCTGTTCGACCCGGATCCTGCGCAGCTGTACACCGCTGCGATCGTCCGCACCGGGGCGACGTCGGAGGCGCGTGCGCAGTCGACCGCCCTGTATGCCTTCGACACGCTGAAATTTAGCGAGCACGTCCAGGCGGATCTCGGCGTTCGCTGGGACCGGATCGACGTCGACTACACGACGACGGCTGTCACGGGAGCGCGGTCCGACTTCGATCGAATCGACAGTGCCGTCAGCGGCCGCACGGGAATCGTCTACAAACCGTTTCCGCGTGGGTCGTTGTATGCCTCGTACAGCACATCGTTCAATCCGTCGTTCGATGGCGCCTTCGGTCTGACGCTGGCGGCGACTGGCGGCAACAGCGCGAGCTTGCCCCCCGAGCGGAGTCGCAATTTAGAGGTTGGCACGAAGTGGGATCTGCGCGGAGGACTCTTCGCCACCGTGGCAGCGTTCCGCACGGACAAAACCAACGCGAAGACAACGGACGCGGCGACCGGCGCCACGGTGCTCGCGGGCAACCAGCAGGTCAGTGGTGTCGAATTCAGCGTCGCCGGCAACGTCACGCCGCGATGGGATGTGTTCGGCGGGGTCTCGCTCATGAAGGGGGCGATCCAGGAGTCCGCCGTGACCGCCGAAATCGACAAACGCCTGTCGTACGTGCCGGAGACCTCGTTCAACGTATGGTCGACGTATCGATTGATCGATC